>Ga0134124_10002137_pt1 | contig 15913 bp, 12 predicted proteins | sample KB304_FD_96880 | JGI IMG/M metagenome (GOLD analysis project Ga0134124, IMG submission 96880) | Terrestrial soil microbial communities without Nitrogen fertilizer from Kellogg Biological Station, Michigan, USA - KB3-0-4 | ecosystem: Environmental > Terrestrial > Soil > Unclassified ...
CGCCTTTTCGAACACGCCAATTTGCTGGCCCAACTACTCGAGCCCTATCCACACGTGCGGATCGTGCTGAGCACCTCATGGGCGCGGCGAAGCTTTAGATTCGCGCGGTCTTACCTGCCCGAACCGCTTGCACAACGGTGCGTGGGTGCAACATACCACTCGCGCATGGAACGCCCCCTCTTTGATGCTGCCAGTCGGGGCATGCAGGTGTGGTCGGACGTCCTTCGGCGCGAGCCTCGCTGTTGGCTTGCCCTGGACGACGACCCCTTTGACTGGCCGGTCTGGTGCCAAGACCGTTTGGTGCTGGTGCGAAACGACCTGGAGGCCGTGCGAGACCATGTTGCAGCGATATTCAAGCAGGAGTTCGGCTCAGCTTCGAACGCTGCTTTGCCGTAGCGAACAGGATCAAATCGCCGTATAAGTGAGCTTACAAGCCTTGTCCAGAAGCTCCGGCGCACTGGCGAAGCTCGCGCCGGCGCATGCCAGGCAACTGGACGCGGTGGCACAAGCCAAGCTCCGGCGGGCGAAGGATGCAGCAACGCGCATTGCGGCCGCGAAAGCGACTCGCAAGCTGCGAGCAGCTGCGAGCTGGGGAAGTCGGGTAAGGGCCGCAAAGCCGCCGCTCCGTCGGATTTGATGAAAGATCAAAATCGACCCAAAGCAGCTGCTCGCAAAGCGCACATGATTACCAGAAAGCAGACATCCAAGTTGAAGCGCGGAAACTCAATCACTGGCGCTTGGTCCCGGTTTGATGCTGGGCCAGGCGCTCCTGCAAGAACTCGATAAAGCGCAGCGTCTTCGCCGGCAGCAAACGGGTTTCCGTCAGGGCATACACCTGCATCGCCTTGCCCTCCCACCCCCGCAGTATCCGGCGCAGGCGACCGGCCGCCACGTCGTCGGCGACTATCTCTTCGGGCAACAGGATCACGCCCAGGCCCGGAACATGCCGACGCTGTTGACTAGAAATCGCCCTCCCACTTCCACTTCGACGGTCTCCGGATCGCGATGCAGGGTCCACTTGCCCGCTTTGGGGAAGCCCAGGCACTCATGCTTCGCCAGGTCGCCGGGGTGCATGGGCTCGCCGGCGAGCTTCAGGTAGCGCGGTGAGCTCGCCCATTCGGATGGCCACATCGAAGGGCTCGGTGACCAGGTCCACGCGCCGCGGGGTGAGATCGAAATCAAAGGTGATTCCCGGATACCGACGCGCGAACTCCGCGATCAGGGGCGCCATATAGGAAGGCGCAGAACACCACGGCGTCAGAGCTCTCGTACCAACACCTGCGGCGCGCGCTCTTGCAGCCGACCGAAGTCGCCGCGTCCAATGTCGTCCAGGACGCAGACTTCTCCGTCCATCACGCATTCGAGGAACGCTCAAGGCGTCACAAGAACGGCTCCGTCCACGGGCACCATCATCGGCATGCCCGCCATGGTGTTTGTCGCCGGCACACTGATGGCCAGTGGCCTGAGCACACCGGTTGCGCTTGCTGTCCCGATGGGGTCATGGTCGAACACAGCCAAATGAAGATGAGGTCCGGATGACATCCCAGTGTTGCCGATACGGCCGATGACCTGGCCGGCGGTTACGGCGTCACCGACGGCTACCGTGGCCGAGTTCTTCTTCAAGTGCGCATACAAGTAGCGGACATTGCCATCTCGAATCACAACCATATTTGCCATACCCGAACGCTCGGGCAGTCGCCCTGGCCAATCAGGGAGGTGGTCTTCCTCGGTTTCGCGAACGAAAACCACCGTGCCTTTGCTGGCGGAGTAAATCTCCTGGTTCCACGAGAAGTAGTCTGCGTTCCCTGATCCTTTGCCATCGTCAAATTTTCTGTTGTGGTCGTCCACCTTCCCGATGTCATAGGCGTAGCGGGCGGCCGGATAAAAGTGCACGTGCCAGTCTTTCGCACCCGGGCCGTTGCTCCATTGATATCGGCCTTTTACCGGGCTCGATATTTGCAAGACGAAACCCTCGGCCACAGGGATTACTCGACGGTTGTGAAAGCATTCCTTTGTCCCGATGACACTCTCCGGGTCGGCATCAGTGAATAAATTGGTCGTCTGAATGTGAAGCACGATTTCAAGCGAACCTCCAGCATAGTTGTTCGGCACTTCGATCAGGTGGCGGAAGCGCGGCAGCGGAGAGACCAAATGGTTCGGATTGGCCTTGTCATAGTCGGCTGGAGCCGCTTTGCCGGTCTCGTCGAAATCGAGCTTGAAAACCAATGGCAAGTCTGCGTGATAAACCGACTTTCCACCAGGGTTCAGCAAATCGATGTGAATGCCGACGATGTGCATCTCGCGCCCACTGAAATTCACGACCTGGCCTTTGAGTTCCAGTAGTCGATGCCCGTCCGTCATTCGCAAGATTTCCAACGGTGCTTGCAACCCGACAAAGGCTGGGGGAGCGATGTCCAACAGCGGCGCCGGTACGGGACTTCCATGGGCGACAAGCGGAATAGGGGCAAATTCTTGCTGTTGAAAGTTTCCGTCGCTCGCTTCTACCTGTGTCATGGCGAATTCCATCGGAGCGCCGCTGGACCAATTTTCATTGCAAACAAATTCATTTCCGGGGGCGACGCCCGTACTTGGGATGCAGGCGAGGGATGTCGGGATGCCCGGATTCCAAGTGCGGTCATCAAACCAACTCCAACCACCTGGGCTGGAGAAAAATCTGACCGCTCTGCTGAACGTCACGGTGTTGCCCATGGAATGCGTTGCGCTCACCGTGTTAGAAATCACTTCAATCACTTCTGGCGTGATGTCAGTTATCACCCCAGCCCCACCAAGCTTCACGAGCGTCGTCGCGTTCGGGTGCGCAATAGGCGGATAGGCATACTGTACGATGGCGAAGCCGCTAGGGTATGTCCGACAGACATCGAATGGATAACAGCAGAGCTCGCGGACATGCTTGGACAATTCCGGCCCTGGCACCGGAGTGCGGTAATACCACCCATCGCTGGCTGCACCTCTCCAAGTCACGAATGCAAAGCGCGTTTTCCCGCCGATAGTGAACGAATCTAGCGAAACGATTTCTTGGGAGTTGAGCGGTCCATTCTTCAGGCGGTCGTACAGGTCGTCGAACTCGACGCTAGCAGACCAATACCAAGGGCGGCCGTCAGCTTTGACCCAAATGGCCGCGCACAGAAAAGAGCCGGCAGGAAGTTGAAAAACCCGCACGCATGTAAGCTGCCCGTCCTCGCGGGCGACCCTGGCTAGCAGGGTCTGCTCGCTCTCGCCCACGCTCCAATTCCACTGGACGGTACCCTCATCTCTTACCCAGACAGCAGCGCAGTAGGTCTTTCCGTTTTCGACGAACGCATCGAGCGATATCAGCCGGCCGCGCTCAGCAGCCAGTTGCGCCGTCAGATCGGCCGTGGTAATCCGCGGAGTCCATCCGGAGATCACGCCAATGTTCTCGACAGAGCACGCAGTGAACAGACGGCGGTTGCCATCGAGGTACGACTTGATTGAGATAAGCCGATAGCCGGTTGCGGCAAGGTCTGCCCTGAGTTCCGACTCGGTTCGGTCAGCGTGAACGGCCCAGTGACCTTTATTGGGAGCGAGGATGATTTCCGACATTGCGTACCTCCGCGGAGTGATAGCGATGGGGACTACTGAAACGCGGCTCGGGAACGCAACAAAAAGCGGTTGCACTTTCACTATCGAAACCGACGCCGCTTGGGGAGGATCGACGAGGCGAAGAACCTTAGGTCTCCCAGGGGGCGGAAGCCCTCTGCCCATCGGGGGAGTGCGCTGGTTGTAGTTGTCCATGCAAAGGATGGCGTAGATCTTCTTGGTGGACGTGCCGCTGTGCCGGGCAACGGTGATGCCATCAGCCGTATTGGTGATGTCTAACTCTAGATAGACGTTGTCCGCATCCAGTGGTGGATTCCATTGCCGTGCCTCCCCCGAAATGCTGCGTGACGCCTTCGTCGTCATCGGGGTACAGCGGCGAGGTATATGACAACCAGCGAGCCCCTCGGCCGTTGAAATCGAAGCTATCGAACAAGCGGTCGCGGACGAAAAAAAAGAGCGGATCGTCTGGAGAGTCTGGGGGTAGAAAGAGATCACGGCCTTGCCCCGCCTTGGCGATGGGTGGGAGTTGCTGGGCGTAAAAGCCGGGCAGGCCAAGGAGCGTACGCAGACACGGTGTTGACTGCCATGTCTTTCGATTCGCAGCGCCGTCGGACCTCGCCTGGCGAAGACTTCGGGCCACGGCAGCGGAATTAGCCCAGCACCTCCCAGGTGGCCGGCCCGACGACGCCGTCGACCGGCAGGCCGTTAGCGCTCTGGAACGAACGCACCGCCGAGGCTGTCCCCGGCCCGAAGGCGCCGTCCACGTCGACGTTGTAGCCGAGGTCGAGCAGGCGCTGCTGGAGGTACTCGACGTCGCCGCCAGTGGCTCCCAGCTGCAGGGTCGGCCGCGTTCCGCCCGATTCGGACGGCTCGGAAGGCAAGGACGGTTCAGAGGGCGTCGCCGGTGTCGAGCTGCTCCCGTCCCCGATCTCGAAGGGGGTCTGGGCCTCGAACTTCGAATTCGCGCAGCCGACGACCTGGTAGTTCGGCTGCTGCTTTGCGGGCATCGATGACTTGATAGCGCTCCAGAAGGCCTTGTAGCCGCCGCTGAAGGCACCGTCGTTCCAGGCGAGCTTGAGCTTTTCGGTGAAAAGCCCGTTGCCCGCGCCGTCCATGGAGAGCTGATCGTCCTGGCATCCCGAGATCAGGATCACCGTAGCCCCGATCGTGGCGCGCTCGGAAGGACCGGCGAGCCACTGCGCGGCCGCATTGGTCTGGGCGCGCGACTGGTTGACCAACGTCTGGACGTCTGCGGGAACCCGCCGCGGAGTGCCGAATAGCGAGGTCTGGCGGACGGCGACGGCCGCGGCCGCGCCGCGGTAGGTGGGGCCAGACCTGAAGGCCGCCTTTGGCGGCGCTTTCTTGGCGCCGCGGGAGTTCGCTTCAGCGACGTCCTTGAGATCGATGCCGAGCGCCCTTGTTAGCGTGTCCAGGGTAGCTTTCTGGGCCCCCGTTGGCGCGGCGCGCGTCCGGGCTACCTCGCGCGTTAAGTCCTCAAGTGTCCGCAGCATGCGCAGGACGGTGCCGCTATGGCAACTGTCGGAGAGGACGACTATGCGGACCCCCGGTTTGAACCGGCTCCACAGGCAATAGAGCTCGTCGTCGATCAGTTGGCGGTCCCACAGGCACCACGTCTCGTCAAGCGCGTCGTCCTCGTCCCCGTTGACGTCGTTGACCTGGCCGCCGTGGCCGGAATAGGAGAGGAACAGGATGTCGCCCGACTGCAGGTCGTCAGCCGCCTGGCCAATCTCCGAGATGACGCGGCTGCAATTCGCGTCGGAATCGATCAGCAGAAGCGAGGTGTAGCCGAGCCCGTCGGCAATGGCCTGCATGTCGTTCGCATCGTTGACGCAGCCCGACAGTTGGCCGTCCCAGCCGTTGTAGCCGTCAGGATCGACGTTGTTCAGTCCGATGTGGATGGATCTGGCGTTCGTCATAGCTCATACCTCCTGGATTTCATCTTTTCCGAGTTCGATCACGTTGCCGCGAACGTCGAGGCGCCAGTCGCGCCAAGGCCCGCTGCGCGCAGCCCCGTCCGCGGCGACGAAAGTTGCGCGATATTGCAAGGTGGGTTGGGAGAGATAGGCCGTGAGCGGCAGCACGAACGCCATCTCGCCTGACGGGGCGTTCTGTTCGAGGGTCGCCGCACCGGCACCCGCAACACCGGCGATGAGGCCCTCGACCGTGACCTTTTGCAGGCGCTCGGTGGCGAGGTCGAACATACTCACGAACACGACGTTCGTGTAGATATCCTCGACAAATGTCCGGATCTCGTCCAGGCTGGCGCCTGTGTTCGCCAACGCATAGCTGGCCGCTGCCTCTTCGACACCCGCAGGCAGGTCGATGCCCAAGGCGGCCTGAGGTTCGAGCCGGCGTTCAACCCCCACCACGCCGGCGCGCGCGCCGTTCGCGTACACGAGCAACTCTTGGACGTCGGCGGCGCGTTCGACCCGGTTCGTCAGGGTGGCGCGGACGCCGGCTATCTCGACCGTTACGGCACCGCTCTCCCATGGCCCGTCGATTCGCCGCAGATCGACGACAAGGGTCGACTGCAGCGTGGTCCCGTCCGCGAACTTGAAGGCCACGCCCGCGGTGACGCCGCTCGTCTCGATCATGGCCTTCAGCAGCAGGATTTGGTCGACGCCGGCAGCAAGGCTGACCTGGAACCCCTCGGGGGTGCGCGCCGCAGCCGGCGTGATCTGGGACGGACCCCCCGGAATGGCCCAGGTGTAGCTTGGATCGACGGAGAGTTCGGTCGGCCATTCGAGCGTCGGATTGGGATGCGTCTTGGCGCGCAGGGCGTCGATGAGCGCGCGGCGGGCCGCCGGCGTCACCGACGGACGCAGCGTCGCGGTCAAGATGCAGGTGGTCCGCTCGGGATGGTTGGCGTCTACATTCGAGTAGAGGTAGATGGCGGGCCGGTAGGCGCGCCCGTCCGCGGGCTCGAAGCGGCTGATGGTGTAGGCCTTGGGCAGCACCAGGAAGCGCCCCGGCACCTGGACCGAGCGGTAGACTGTGAAACCCGGCTCGGCGACGCCGACATCCACCTGCACCGGCTCGTAGAGGCGAAGTTGGATTTGGCCTAGAGTCCAGGCGTCGCGACAGCCGATCGCTTGGTCCGGCTCGCTGGTCAGCGGGTCGCCCTTCTGAAGGTAGAGAGCGCCGAATGCGCTGCAGGGAAGGAACGCATCGATGGCCGCGCTCCTCCCCTGGGTGCGGATCCCGTAGGTCTTCGGGCGGACGAAGACCGTCGGCGCGGCCAGCAGCGGATGCGTTGCGACCATGGTGGGGTGCGCCACCAGTGCCGGGTTGTGCGTGACTGGCTGGTGGACGGCCAGCGCTGTCAACGCGCTGGACGGCGGCCGGCGTACCGCGGCCCGGTCGACGGCGGCCGCCTTGCCGCCCCATAGCACCCTGATGTCAGCATCGCGCACGGGAAGATAGGCCTGGAAGAAGTAGGCGACGTCCAGCCGCGCCGGGGCCGCTTGGAAGCCCGGTGTGCCAATCGCGCCATAGGCCAAGCGGGCCCACTGGTCGGTCAGGGCGAAGACCGCCGCAACGCCGCCCTCGACGGGATGCAGTTCCGTGGCGTTGACCGCCTGGGTCGCCGCCGTGCCATGCTCGTCGCGGAACGGCACGGCCAGCGCCACCGACAGGCCATTTGTCGGCACGGGGTCGCATCGCGGACGCCCGCGTGCCTCCCATGCCGCCTGGACGGCGGCCGACATCGTCGCCCTCATGGTGAAGCGCAACATGGCCTCCAGCCCCGGCCGGCCCTGCTGATCGTGGCCCACCGCCGAGAAGGCGAACAGGAACGGCGCGTCGGCCGCGCTCGCCGCGGCGGCGGGCTCGACCAGACTGAACTCGGGCGCGTACCAGAATCGTGCGGGATCGACCCGGTCGGGCCAGATTGGCGCGTCGCCGTCGATCTGAGGCAGGTTCTGCTCGGCCGACCCCGGCTGGTACAGCACCATGTCGTCGATCTGCCAGCGATGCGCGAGTCCGGCGGGCCTAATCGCGATGTCGCTGGCGGCGAGGGCGTGGGCGTTAATCCGTGACGCCAGCGAAGTCTTGAGCACGGCGGGTAAGGCCGCCACGGTGTCCCCGACGGCGGCGAAGCCGGCGCGCACGGACGCCGAGCGGTTGTCGCGTCTTGATGTCGTAATCCGCCAGCCGACCGGCCGCAGGGCACCGTCTGGCTCTGGGCAGACCGCGCGCACGAGGGCTTCGAGGGGCTGGGCTTCGCGCGCCGGTGCGACCGCCTCCGCCAGGAGACGTTCCAGTGTGACCCTGCGCTCGATGCCCCCCAGCTGGCTGGTGGTGAAGGTGATCGTCGTGCCGCTCCCAGCGTGGTCAGTCGCGCGCGTAGAGCTAACACCCTTGTCCGGCACGGAGCGGAAAGTTGCCTCGCAGCGGGCGGCCAGCGCGCTCTCCCCGCCGCGCAGGGCCGCGAGCATGGAGAGCGCCACCTCCCGCGTGACGGTCTGGGAGAAGGCCACGGCTGCGCCGTCGCTAGCGACGGGCTGCTCGGCGAACGGCTCTCCGGTCTCGTCGATCAGGGTCCACCGTGCGCTCCGCACGAAAAGGGGGACTACATCCGCGGCTCCCACTGCCGCGCCCGCGCGCTTGAGTTCCTCGGCGGTCGGCGCGACCGTGAGGCTGAGCGCCAGGATGCCGCCAGTCACCAGCGGCTCCAGCGCTTGGTCATCCAACTCCGGAGGGCGGCGCAGGATCAGCGTCAGCCCCACAAGCGGCGCGCCAGAGCCCGGGGCCTGCGCGAGCGCGGGCGTCGCCACGGCGTAGGCGTCGCTGCGGGCGGGGCCTGACCTGTCGGCCGCGTCCGAGCGCGCCGCCGGCAGCACCTGCAGCGGGCGGCCGCCCGGGCGATCGCCCGCGACCGCCAGCCATCTGGCGCTTGCCGACGGCCCAGTCTGTCCCGCCATGTGTGGCGCTGACACCATGATGTAAGCCCGTCAGGACACCCAGGCCCTCACCCAGGGTAGCGACGCGACGGCGCGACCTCGAGTTCGGCGAAGGCGGGCTCAGGCGGTACGCCTTTCGCTTTGCCGCCGGATGCCGGGGCTGGGGCCGGGGCGGCGGCGGGCGCGGCCCCGCCCCAGCCGCCTATCGTCGCCGTTGCTGGAACCGGTAGGCCACCACGCTTCGCAGGCAAAGGCATAGGCGCTCCGGCTCGAGACGCCCGCCCCTTGGCGTCGACGACCATGACCGGCGGCGCTTCCTTGGAGACCACGCCGACGTCGTCCGGCATCGGGACGTGGATGGTCAGCGGCCCGTTGGCGTTCGCCCGCTCCCAGGGACCCTCCCAGGACTGGCCCTTCTGCAGCAGGGTGCCCTTGATGGTCACGACCACCTGGTAGCGGTAGAACGGGCGGAACGCGGGATCGCCCGTGTAGATCGACCATAGCCGGGGCGTGTCCTGGTCCTGGGATGTCCAGCGGAACTTGACCTGCTCGCGGCCCAGGGACTTGCCGTCTGCGTCCGTGGGGTCGAACGTGACCTCGACGGTCTGGCGCGCGTCCTCCAGCACGACCCCCAGGCCGATCGGCCCGACCGCCAGGCGGCCGGCGCTGTCAGCGCGGATCTCCAAGGTGGTTTCATTCATCGGCACGCCACTGGGACCGGCGTCCAGGTCGATCTCGTTCTGGTCGATCTGATTGACGACGAACGGGTTCGCGAAGATGTCTTCCGGCTCTTTCATGTGGATCTTGCGCTTGATGAAGGTCTTGTCGGGCTCCCAGCCCTGCGGGGGGTTGGAGACGTCCGTCTTCGCCTTCTGGGTGAGCGCGACGCGCCAGGTCGCGTCGTCGCCGTCAGCCTTTTGGAACAGTTTGCCCGTCCACTGGATGTCGCCCTGGGCGTTGGGATAGCCGACCTGCGCCGAGACGAAGGCCACGGGCTGGGTGCTCCAGTTCACGACCGGCTTGAAGACGCGGGCAAGCTTGCGGGGCCAGTCCTCCAAATTGACGCTCAGGAAGTACTTCTTCTCCGCGGTCGGATCCTTCTTTATCTCGTCGTACATGCCCTCCAGCGAGCTGCTGATTGTGTGCTCTTGAAGGTATGCGATCTGGCGCGTCTCGTGATAGTCGAGCGTCAGTTGGGTCTCGTCCCGCCGCGCCTTCAGCGAGACCCCAACGCCCCATGGGCCGCCACCGCTTGATGCGTGCGCTGGTTCGACCTTCGCTGGCGGCGGATCGAAGATGACCTTCTGTGCCGCCTCCATGAATTTGTTCAGGATCAGGTCGGTGCGCTTGTCGATTTGCTCGGCGATCTTGTCGGCGCCCGGCAGTGTCTGGTCGACCTTGACGTCGACATCGAGCTTGCCTTCGGTCCGCATCTTGTTGATCTCGTAGGAGATGTCCGCCGAAGCCCACAGGAAATGCGCGCTTGCGGCCACCGAGAAGTGCTCGAAGATTTTCTGCCAGTCGCCGTGGATGCGCAGTTCGATGACCGGTGACCACACCTTTAGCTTGAGTGCTTGGTTCACGACAATCGGGCTCGCGACGCCGTGGAACGCCTCCCAGAGGACGGCTGTGGGATAAGCACCGATGAGAGCCGAATAGGCATTCTGGCCGGAGGCGTCGATGCTTGCCGCCCCCTGGCCTTGCATCTGCCAATACCAAGGGTCGAGGTTGGATTCGCGGATCTCGCCGTCGCGCATCCGGGTCGGCAGGGTCGGCGGCGGGGCAGAGGGCACGAGACGGAAGGATGCGGCGCGGCCGGGGGACTTGTTGCGCGCAAAGGCAGGCATGCCCTTGTTGGCGATCGGCGAGATGTTCGAGATCGTCGTGATGTTCGAGGTGATGATCGCCGGCCGGAAGATCGGCTTCGGGCCGCGGATGCCCCAGAAGTAGTCGGGTTGGGCCGACCACTGGTCCATGATCTTCTTTTGTGAGATCTGAAGGACGCGGTCCGGCGGCGCGCTGGTCGCCGTGAATGTCAGGACCCCACCAGCGACCTCACGCGAGCCCTCGGTCACCCCGACCGTCGTGTCCGCCGTCTGTACGCCCGCAAAGCGGATCAGGTTGAACATGAAGTCGCCTGTCTCGGACCCGCCCTTACGCGCCATGTGCACGTAATTGGGCAGCCAATAGAACACGGCCGGCTTGCCCTCGCGCTGCAGAGCGTCGTTGTTGATGTCGGGCAGGTAGAGGAGCTCGTATCCGTCTTCCACGATCGGCTGCATGCCGCCGGCGAGGGTCGGACCCAAGGCGTTGGTGCTCATCGATCTTCTCCAGATTTTGGGGATTAGTCGCGGAAATTTCCGCTCCACGGCGCATTGCCGGTGCGATGCAAAAGTAGCGATGCCGCAAGTGCGGTTCAACTGTCTGCCTAGCTAGGTGACAGCAGGCACGACGCCGTGAAAAACTAGTCCAGCAGTCCCAGCGCGACCGCCTTGGCCGCCGCTTGCGCGCGCGAAGACACCTGCAGCTTCTTCAAGACGTTCGTGACGTGAAAATGCACCGCCGAAGAAGAGATACGGAGGATGTCGGCGATCACGCCGTCGCTCTTGCCTTGCGCGACCCAGCGCAGGCAGGTCTTTTCCCTGGGCGTCAGCACCGGAGCCAGGTCCTCGAAGAGGCGCGGCATGACCAGCCGTTGCGTGGCCATGTGCATGGCGCTGGCGAGCACGGCGGCGCCTTCCTTGAGCCTGCGCTCCTCGGCCGAGCCGCGCCGGAAAGGCTTGTCGCGCGCGATGCTGAGCATGCTCTTGGCCGCGGGGCTCTCGTGCACCGCGACGCTGAGGCCGTATCCCAGGCCGAAACGGCGCGACTCCTCCATGATCTCGAACGAGTGCGTGTCGTACATGCCCTCGTTCCAGACCAGCGGCGCCGTGCACGACTGGCAATGGACGACCGTTGGATCGCGCATGATGAAGTGCCTGTCTTCATAAATGCGCTGGTATTCGGGCGGGTAGCCGCTCGCGACGTGCTGCACCGTGCCCAGCATCGGGCGCTGCACCCGGATGCCGAACAGGCCCTGTTCGCCACCGAGCGCGCGCACGCTCGCCTGCATCTTCGCAAACAGATCGTTCGCGTCGGCAGCAAGGACCACCGAAGCGATCGTGCCCAGCGTGTGCGATTCGGTCATCTCCTACACATCCGGTACAAGCCGCTTCCTGACGCACCATGAGCGGCACGTCGGGCAGCAACACGACTCCCCAGATGTTCTCGCGGGATTACTACGTCCGCGTCCCTCACCGCCGGCTTGCCGACATTGTGTTCCAACATCTTTGCACCGAGCAAGACCCGACGGTGTCCGCCCCGCATCTGCAGCTCTGCTGTGCCGGCTACACCGAATGGATCGGTCGTTGCGGATGCCTGCTCGTCAGCTTGGGCTGGGACTGGGGGCAGCTCGAGGATGGGTCGATTTGCCTGCTCAAGACTGTATCGCCTCGCACCAACCTGATGGCGATAGACGCGAAGGGCTATGACATCCCCGGCGAGCAAGCGCTCGACGATCTCTGGGCGCTGATCGAATCCTTCCGCTGGCGCGGTGAAGTCGCTGCAGCGCTGCTCGCACGCGACCCGTAACTCATCGGCTTGGCCAGCCCGCGTGGCGCTTTCATCCCGCCCCACCTAGCTAGGTAGTCAGGTATCTGCACTCAGTCCCCTTCGTCAAATTTGAGTGTCCTTGAAGGGGCATCCATGAACCACGCTGTGACGACCTTGGCACTCAGGGAGATGAATGAAGCTGACCGCGTCGGCATGTTTAGCCTGCGCTATGACACGTTCCGAACGCGACTCGGCTGGCAGGTCCAGACGACGGATGATGGACTGGAGATCGACCAGTTCGACAAGCTGGAACGGGCCCACTACATCATCGCCAAATCGCCGGCCGATGGCGTCGACGCCTGCTGGCGGCTACTGCCCACGCAGGGGCCCAACATGTTGCGTGACGTGTTCCCGGAGCTGTTGCAAGGCGCGCCGCCGCCATGCGCGGCCGATGTATGGGAGTTGAGCCGCTTCGCGATCGCGACCGATCGCCTGGCAAGCGCCGAGGACGCTGGCAATCACCAGCTCGGTTTCGGCGAACTGTCTGTGGCGCTCATGACCGCCGCCTGGCACTTTGCGCAAGCCAATGGAATCGCACGCTACGTGACGGTCACTACGGCGCCCATCGAACGCTTGCTGAAGAAGCAGGGGCTGAGCGTGCATCGCCTGGGTCCGCCGCTTCGTATCGGCATGGCGCTGACGATCGCTTGCTTCATTGAAGTGGATGCGATCACGGCCAGGGCGCTGAGGCAATGAAAATTTGTTGACGAACCGTGGGCGCAGTGCAATAAGCGACGCCGCCATCCCAGCCTATTCAACGCAGCTCGGCTGAAGTAAGAGCGTTCCGCGCCGAGAACCCATGCCCCGTCACCGGGCGGCGCTCTGGCGCTTGTCCTGGTTGGGCTGTGGACCATGCGCGCCCGCTCTGTGCCGGCGGCGAGGACAAGCGATCAAACATGCAGTGGATCGAGAATGCTGATCACCGGTTTAAGACGCTCGTGGATGTACGGGAGTGCAGGAAGTTTGCACGTAGAGCAAGGACGCCAGCTCTCGCGATCCCGATATTCGAGATTCGGTTTTGAGGGAAAGATGCTCGCCGGGCCACGCTGCAGAACATCGTCACGAAAATCTTCATACAGCGCGAAAGTTCGGCCTGCGCAGCCTGCCTGCCTAGCACGGTAGGTGAGTCCGACTACGGGTGCGAACAGCCGACCTGAATGCGCTTCGATGGCGCGATAGGCGCGCAAGGAAAACTCCTGCCAGGTCTCCACGTCGTCGACACCGGCCTCGAGATCGATCCCGAATCGGTCGGCGATGAAGGGCGAGTCGCAGTCGATGAACAGGACCCCCTTGATCAATTTATGGCAGCCAACGGCTTCCTCGAGCCTAATTGCATCCCACACGGCGTCAGACGCTTGCTTGCGCGCCTTTTGCACGGCGCGCAAGTAACCGCTTCGTGCGCGGGTGTTCCAAAAAATTGGGGCTCAGCAAAGCTTCATGCTTTCGCAGGAATTCTTTCATGTGATGCGGCGTCTTCAGGCGCACTTCGCCGAGCCGCACTCCCGCAGCGCGTGGATCGAGGTCGTGTTCGAGGAGGATGACTTCGAGGCGCCGCAAGCGGGCCAGCTCCGGTGAAGCCGGAGCTGCTTGGCTCGCAGCGGGAGGTTCGCACGTCGCGTCAGGAGAGTCGAAACGGTGAAGAAGGCGACGCAGAAATGCAAGATCGGCTTCCCCGGTTTGCTCCAGTTTCCAACTGAGGTCGAAACATACCCGCTCCAGTTCACGTAGGTTTCCAGGCCAGTTGTATGCCTTCAGCACCTGCAGAATATCGGAGTCATAGCGGGGAAACAGCACCCCGAGATTTTCGATTGTGTCGGATAGCGTCACCGGTCTATTGCTCTTCCACCGGTAAATAGTCAAAAGACGCTTCAGCAGCTTGTCTCCTTCGCGTTCTTGGCGGACCTTCGCCACCAACGCGGCGCTCACGCGCGCCATCGGCGCTCTCCTCGGCCCGATCGGCCTCGTCGCTTCCGGCGCGTGGCTCGCAGTGGACCTGGCGGGGCCCGCGTTCCGTAAGACCGTCCCCGCGGTGATCTACGTCGCGATGTTGCGTCAGATGCTGATGAACAGAGTCGTCATTGGCGTGGTAGGAGATGGATCGGCCGGCAAGGACGCGTTGATCAAGACAGCGTTCGGCCTGGACTCTGAGATCAACCCAATCGCCGGCTCCACCACGGAGGCGGTAACGTATCCGGTAGGCAAGCACGGTGTGGTGGAAGCGATCAACTACCCTGGCTTCAACGATTACCGGCAGGATGTGAACAAGCTCACCGACGAACTGCTGCGGCACACTGACGTGTTCCTGCTCGTGGTCGACGCGATTCGCGGAATCTCCGGAACGGACGTTCAGATCATGGAGAACCTCAAGGCGTTTGATCGGCCCATTTTGGTCTGTCTCAACAAACTGGATCTGGTCCGGGACGACAAGCAGAAGAAGGCACTCGAAAAGGCCGCGATCGAACGGCTGCGCGTCCCGGCCGAGAATTTGGTATTCACGGCGTTCGATCCCGATCCGCGCCTGAACTACCCGCGAGTAGGCGAAGCTGAAGTGCGCCAGTGGCTTAAAGCAAGGCTAGTTGCCGCCGGCAAGGAATCCGGCGCGAGCGACCTACCGAAGTGACCTCCGCCAAAACGAGAACCGTAGTCGTGTCGCCATCGGCAACTCCGACTATCAGCCCCCGTCACGGCACCTGCAGAGGCGGAACCCGCGATGGTAAGTTGCAAGGCGAAACGGTCGGTTTTGAGATGGGATGCAGGGTACCCCGAGTAATATAACTACGTCCAATTGAAGGAAGTCACGTGAGCAAGAACACCAGTGTCACCAGCAACCATACAAAGAACAAGGCAATTGGTGAAGCTGTTGCCGCAGGGGTCGGCGCTACTGCCGGCGCAGGAGCAGGCGCAGCGATTGGCCTCACCACTGTTGCAGCAGCTGCCGAGGCGGCCGCGGCTACAGCACTTGCGACAGCTGCAGCAACTGGAGCAGCCACAGGTGCTGCCGCAACTACGGGAGCGCTCGCTGCAGCCGGTGGAGGGGCACTTGCTGCAGGCGGAGCAGGTATGGCGGGTGGAGTTGGCGCCATCGCCGCGACTGCAGCCACGTCAGCGGCAGTTCCAATCATTGGTTGGGCAGTTGGTGGCGCAATTCTGGCAGGTGCTGGTGCGTGGGGGATTTACAAGCTTGTGACGCGCAAAATCTAGCGAATCTCTAGCCACGTTGGATCCGACCGCGGGCTCTCTGAGAAAACCCCTAACAGGAGCGCTGATCTCGGCGTGCTTCTGATCGGTCAGCCACTGCTGGGCTCGCCGATAAGGCTTGGCCTTATTTGGAACCTAGTCTCATGGCGACCGTGCTGGCGTCCTCGCTAGGGCGAGCCAGCTTCCTGCACTCCGGTCGTCAATCAGTGTTTTGAATCGGTGGCAGCCAGCGGCCAGTCCGCTGGATTCACTGCACGCGGCGTGATGCCGAAGCGCGATCGTCTAAATCGCCGGGGAAACGCGAAATCTCGCTCCTCCAAACCGGCCGCTCATGACAGACGGCTTGTGGCCGACCGATGCCGGCTAGGCGACGGTTCCCAGAGTCTCGTCAATGAGGCATAGCAGCCGGCGACCATCGAAGGCCTGCTACTAGATGTCGAAGATGTCGAGCCGCCCGCCAATGGCGATAGTTGAGCTGAACATCGGCGACGGCGCTGCGCTCAGCGTGCTGTCTTCAACTATGCGTGGCCTATGGTCGATCCCGAACGAGCATTCCCGCGCGA
>Ga0134124_10002138_pt1 | contig 15911 bp, 13 predicted proteins | sample KB304_FD_96880 | JGI IMG/M metagenome (GOLD analysis project Ga0134124, IMG submission 96880) | Terrestrial soil microbial communities without Nitrogen fertilizer from Kellogg Biological Station, Michigan, USA - KB3-0-4 | ecosystem: Environmental > Terrestrial > Soil > Unclassified ...
CATGGCCTTCATGGATCCATATAAGTATGCAGACGACGCGGCTTATCAAGTCGTCCAATCTTTGTACGCAATAGGGTCGGGCGGCATTCTTGGCGAAGGTTTTGCCAAGGGCCAGCAGAAGCTGTTTTATCTGCCCTATCCCTATTCCGACTTCATCTTTTCCGTTGTTGGGGAAGAACTTGGTCTGGTAGGAACGCTGGCGGTGGTGCTTGCATTTGGGCTGCTGCTCTGGCGGGGCGCTCGGGCTGCGATTCGCGCCTCGGATAGATTCGGGATGCTTCTGGGGATAGGCATCACGACGGGAATCATCGTTCAGGCCTTGTTCAATATCAGCGTGGTTACATCGATCCTGCCGGCTAAGGGAATTCCTCTTCCGTTCATTTCATATGGCGGTTCATCAGTGATGGTTACGCTGTTCGCAGTGGGCATTTTATTGAACATCTCTCAGCAGGGACAACGCGAAAGCGAGAGGGAAAGGAAACCTGCTCCGGTTTACCGGGCAAAGGCTCGTGCCGCCGCCGCACGATAGGTTGTTTGATGAAGGTAATGATTGCAGCCGGGGGAACCGGCGGACATATATACCCCGGCATTGCGGTTGCCAACGAGATAATGCGGCGAGATCCGTCATCCGAAGTTTTGTTTGTGGGAACGTCCCGAGGGCTCGAAACCCGGATCGTGCCTGAGAATGGCTTCCAACTTTCGCTAATAAATAGCGCGGGATTAAAGAGTGTAGGGTTTGCCGGAAAGGTGAAAGGATTGGCGATCCTGCCGAAGAGTTTTCTTGAAGCCCGGCGGCTGATGCGCGAATTCAACCCCGATGTAGTCGTAGGAGCGGGTGGTTATGTTTCGGGGCCGGTCTTGATGATCGCGAGTTTGATGAAGGTGCCGACTCTTGTAATGGATTCGAATGCATTGCCGGGTTTTACAAACCGGCGGCTCGCAATGTTTGTAAGGAAAGCGGCGTTAAGTTTTGACGAGGCGCTTCCGTTTTTTGGGAGTAAAGGTGTTGTCACGGGGAATCCTGTACGCAAAGAATTCTTTGACCTTCAACCACGAGAGCTGGATGGGAAGCCTTCGATCCTTATCTTTGGCGGCTCGCAGGGGGCTCGGGCGATAAATAATGCGATGATCGATGCGCTCGATCATTTGCAGGATCAGAAAGATCAGATGAGCATCACCCATCAAACCGGTGAATCTGATTTTGAAAAAGTGAAGGAAGCGTATGCGGATCACGATTGGGAAGCAATCGATGTTCGGCCCTACATTTCCGACATAGTCAATTCGTTTGCTGCGGCCGATCTGGTGATTTGCCGCGCCGGGGCAACTACCTGCGCCGAGCTCGCGGCCGCCGGACGCGGCGCAATAATGGTCCCACTTCCGACCGCGGCTGACGATCACCAGCGAAAAAACGCTGAGGCTCTAGAGCGGGCCGGAGCGGCAAGAATGATATTGCAGCGTGATTTGAATGGACAAAAGCTGGCCGGCGAAATAAGAAAACTGATCGCGTCGCCGGAAACAACTGCCGAAATGGGCGCGGCAGCAAGAAAACTTGCAAAGGCGGATGCGGCAGAGACTACCGTAGATCTGATCGAACAACTGTCAGCTGATCGTGTTTAGCTGGCCACTACTAGATGTTTAGGCACGTAAAAAGAATTCATTTTATCGGAATTGGCGGCATCGGCATGAGCGGCATCGCCGAGGTTTTATGCAACCTCGGTTTTGTGGTGACCGGTTCTGACGCAAAAAAATCAAAGAACACGGACCGCCTTGAGAAAATGTTCAACGTTGGTATTGCCGAAGGGCATGCCGCCGAAAACGTCGGAGCGGCGCAGGTAGTCGTGTATTCCTCTGCGGTTAAGGAAGATAATCCCGAGGTCGTTGAAGCAAGGGAAAAGGGGATCCCTGTGATCCCACGAGCAGAAATGCTGGCGGAGTTGATGACTCTAAAGCCCTATGCCGTGGCGATTGCCGGCACTCACGGCAAGACGACTACTACCTCAATGGTCGCTACAATTCTTGGACACGCGGGAGTCGATCCAACCACCGTCGTCGGCGGCGTTGTTGACACGCTTGGATCGAATGCGAGGCTCGGGGCATCGGACTGGTTCGTGACAGAGGCAGATGAGAGTGACCGCTCATTCCTGATGCTGTACCCGACGATCGCGGTCGTTACCAATATCGATAAAGAGCACATGGAATCGTACAAAGGAATGGACGACGTCGTTCAATGCTTTACCGATTTCGTGAACAAGGTGCCCTTCTACGGTGCGGCGATAATATGCCTTGACGATCCGAATGTTCAGCTCATCATCCCCAACATCCGGCGTCGTCGCGTGACCTACGGGATGACAGCACAGGCAGATATCTCGGGACACGATATTCGCTACAACGAGCTCTTCGGATCGGCGTTCACAGTATGGAAGGGAACCGAGGTGCTTGGCGAGATCGAATTGCCGGTACCCGGTAAACACAATGTCTACAATGCGCTGGCGGCGACCGCGGTCGCCCTTGAACTGGAAGTTCCGTTTTTAAAGATCGTCGAAGCGTTCAAGATATTCAAGAACGCGAACCGCCGTTTTCAGTTCAAAGGCGAGGCGAACGGAATTTCCGTTGTCGCCGATTATGGACATCATCCGACCGAGATAGTTGCTACTTTGTCCGCGGCTAGGAATAGTTCGGGCGGAAGGCGTACGGTAGTGGTTTTTCAACCTCATCGGTACACACGTACGCAGGAGTTGATGGATGAATTCGCTCTCGCATTTAATAATGCCGACGTTTTGTACGTTCTAGACATTTACGCCGCGAGCGAAAAGCCGATCGAAGGAATTACCGCCGAGATCCTTACGGAAAACATTCGGAGATATGGCCACAAGAATGCCAACTACATCGGCGACATCGAATCGGCAGCCGAGCGTGTATCCAAAGATCTGCAGCCGGGTGACCTCTTGATAACGCTCGGTGCGGGTACGGTCACAAGGCTTTCGGAAGAGATCCTGGAAGTTCTCAGGAATGGGCAGAAATAACTATGGGAACCGGAAAAAAGAAAGCGAAAAGTAAAGACGTGCTCGCAGCCAAAAGGCGCAGGAAACCGGTTGCGGTTCCGCGCGGTACGAAAAAGACCTCAGGCAGGTTTCGAAGCTACTTCCTGCCCGGCGTCTTGAGTCTCGTTATCCTCGCATGCATCGGCTTTCTCGGTGTTCGCGGATACCAGACCGTAACGGCTTCAGAGTTTTTTGACGTAAAGAAGGTCGATGTGCGTGGTATTAGCCACGCGTCAAAAGAGGACATCGAGAAGATCGTCGCTTCGCAGACACAGCATGCCGGCGTTCTGAATGCGGACCTCATTGATATCAAGGCGCGGATCGAAAAACTGACGTTTGTGAGAACGGCGGCGGTTTCTCGTGTTTTGCCGAATGGTATTCGCATTAGCGTTGTCGAGCGGCAGCCTCAGGCGATCGTCAGCCTCTCATCCGGAGATTATCTGATTGACGAGAACGGTGACATCATCACCGCCGCAAAGAAAGGCGAGGACCAGGCTCCGCTTATCATTCGCGGTTGGGACGAAGCCAAAACGGAAAAGGCTCTCAAAGACAATCAGCAGCGAATGAAGGTCTATCAAAAAATGGTGGCCGACTGGAGTAATTTCGAGCTTGTAAAACGCGTCAAGGAAGTCAACCTTTCCGATCTGCAGGAGCCAAAAGCAGTGATCGAGGATTCTGGATCGCCTATCACCGTCGCCCTTGCTAAAGATAACTTCGGCAAGAACCTCAGAGATGCGATCGAGGCTGTTGCGGGGAAGGGACAGAAGATCCGAGCGGTAGACGTATCCGGACTTTATCCGATCATTGACTATTTAGGAAATTAAGAAACATACATGGCCCGGGATATCCAAGCAGTTGGTTTAGATGTCGGCACAAGCAAGGTTCGCTGTGTGATCGGCTCTGCGTCTGAGGACGGCAAAATGGAGATCGTCGGAGTGGGTGAATCTGAATCTCGCGGTCTTCGCCGTGGGATCGTCACCGCGACCGACTCCGTTTCCGATGGGATCAAGAAGGCAGTCAGCGAAGCCGAGCGTGTCAGCGGTCTTGATCTTAACTCCGCGTACCTCAATCTTTCAGGCGAACATTTTCGCGGTGAAAACAAGAGCGGTGTTGTTGCCGTCGCCGGAGCCGGACGAGAGATCTCGGAGGACGACGTTTCTCGTGCGATCGAATCGGCGAGCGCGATGCAGCTGCCTCCAGGCTGGGAGATCGTTAATCGTCTGCCGCAGGAATTTATCGTTGACGGCCAGGACGGAATTACCGAACCGGCGGGAATGAGCGGGGCCCGGCTTGAATCGTTGGTACATGTTGTCATTAGTCCGAGTGCGGGTCGCCAAAACCTCGTTAAGGCCGTAAATCGGGCGGGTCTGGATGTTGAGCGAATGATCCTCGAACCTCTCGCCGCGGCTGAGAGCACGCTAACTGACGACGATAAAGAATATGGCTGTGCGATCGTCAACATGGGCGCCGAGATCACGAGCATGATGATCTTTGGCCGAGGCGCCGTCCAGCACACCGCGGTTTTTCCGTTTGGCAGCATGCACTTTACCAAGGATATTGCCGTCGGCCTTCGAGTCTCAATTCCTGAAGCAAACAAGATCAAACATGATTTCGGCTGCGTTGCGTCGTTCCTGATGGATGCTCAGGAAAAACAGCAGGTGATCGAGATCATGCCCGTCGGACGGTCGGAGCCTCGCGGATTATCGAAGGAAATTCTGTGTGACATTATGCAGCCGCGTGCTATTGAGCTGCTCCAGCATGTCGCACACGAAGTCGCCGCATCGAAAGCTCAGATATCAAGCGGCGTAGTTCTAACAGGTGGCGGTGCACTTGCTCGCGGCATGATCGAGATCGCGGAACAAGTTTTTGATGCACCAAGCCGCCTTGGTTTTCTCGACCCGCATTATTTGGGCGGACTTTCGGACCGTGTCCAGAGTCCCGCCTGGGCGGTCGCATGCGGTCTCGCGCTGACGTCGCTGCGTGACCAGATCCGTGAGTCAAATAACTCGACGAGATCGTCATCGAGAAGAGTTGCTCAATGGTTTGAAAATTTTCGCGGAAAATTTAAATAAATGTAACGCGAAGGCTGGATTTTTACCCCTAATCGTTGTATGCTGTTCTCCCGAGTGCACAATATATTGTTGGATCGTGCAAACCAATCCCGAGCAATACAGCGAGCGAATTTAGGGCGGATTTCCCTGTTTGAAAGCAGTTTTATTTCAACGGAAGGAACATAATGAATACTAACGGCATAAAAATGTTTATCGACGAGCCGCCCATTACCGGAGCGCGTATCAAGGTGATCGGCGTCGGAGGAGGAGGCGGTAACGCTGTCAATCGAATGATCGATGCTGGTATCAAGGGCGTCGAGTTCATTGTCGCGAATACCGACCTCCAGGCGCTAAATGCCTCCAAGGCTCCGATGAAGATCCAGCTCGGTAGTCGCTCGACCCGCGGCCTTGGAGCCGGATCGAACCCTGAAGTTGGTCGGGAAGCTGCGCTGGAGGACACCGAGAAATTGATTGGTGTGCTCGAGGGTTCGGACATGATCTTTGTGACCACCGGACTCGGCGGCGGCACTGGTACTGGCGCAGCACCGGTGGTGGCTTCGCTGGCGATCGAGCTCGGCGCATTGACTGTCGCCGTTGTAACCAAACCATTTCTCGTCGAGGGCAAAAAGCGCATGCAGCAGGCGGAGCGTGGCCTTGCCGAACTTCGCGGCTGCGTGGACACGATCATCACCATTCCGAATTCACGGCTTCGTGAGGTTGAGGAACGGATCACGATCATGGACGCTTTCCGCCGTGCAGACGAAGTGCTGCTTCAGGCCGTTCAGGGAATAACCGATCTCATTACGACTCCCGGCATTATTAATCTTGATTTCGCCGATGTGACGACCGTTATGCGAGGCAAAGGCGTAGCATTGATGGGTGTTGGGTATGGAGAAGGTGAGGACGCGGCGTCGAAAGCGATGCGCGAGGCTCTTGATTATAAGCTGCTTGAAGAAAACTCCATTAAGGGTGCAAAGGCCGCTCTTATTAATGTAACCGGCGGGCCGAACCTTCCGCTCGGGGAGGTTGAGGACGCAATCGGCATGATCGAAGGTGAAGCCGACGACAACGCTGATATCATTTGGGGCAACGTCATCAAACCGGAGATGCGCGATGAGATCATGGTGACCGTTATCGCCACGGGTTTCGACAGCGTTGCGCACGCTTCGCTTCCGCAGCCGAGAATGGACATGCCGATCGCTGTTGGCGCACCGGTGACGTCCTATGGCAGTGATGTTTTGCCGTCCGAGGACCTCAACGTACCTACGTTCATACGCCGGCAGGCTGACTAGTTTCTCAGAACATTATTGATCTTGCGGTTAAGAGTCGGGCTACTGCCCGACTTTTTTGCTGTAGAATGAATGTGGATGAGAGGCCCGTTCGAATCGAATAACATTTCTCCGATCATCGGTATAACGATGGGCGACCCCGCCGGCATTGGCCCCGAGATAACGCTCAAAGCTCTGATTGACAATGACTTCAGCAACCTAGTCATCATCGGCGATAGGTTTACTCTTGAGAAGACCGCGCATGATCTGCAGATCTCACGAGCAGATTTTGAATCAAGGATCTCTCCTTTGATTCTCGATCAGAAAAATGTTCCTCCTGACATAGTCGCCGGGTATGAGTCAGCTGCCGCAGGCTGGGCGTCCGCCGAATACATCGAGAAAGCCGTCGAACTCTGGCTCGAAAAGAAGATCGACACAATCGTCACGGCTCCCATCAGCAAGAACGCTCTCGCGATGGCCGGATACAAATATCCCGGGCATACCGAGTTCCTGGCTGAACTTACGAGCACCCGTGAGTTTGCAATGAGCTTCTTCGCCGAAAAGCTTCGTGTCGTCCTGCTTTCAACACATGTCTCGCTTCTGACTGCTATCGAGCTTGTAAAAAAAGATTCGCTCGTGGATCTGATCACATTCGCATCGAAAGAACTTTCCCGGCTGCTCAGTCGACCAGTGAAGCTTGCAGTTGCCGGACTAAACCCGCACGCCTCAGAAAACGGGTTGTTTGGCAATGAGGAAGAGCGAGAGATCGCACCTGCGATCACTGAGTGCAAAGATCGCGGCATCGATGTCAGTGGCCCATTCTCCCCCGACACAATTTTTCTTCGCGGTTATCGCGGCGAATTCGATGGAGTTATCGCTTGCTATCACGATCAGGCTACGATCGCGGTCAAATCCCTTTCTTTTGGAGAATCGGTTAACGTGACTCTCGGCCTTCCGCTTATTCGGACATCGGTCGATCACGGCACGGCCTTCGACATTGCGGGAAAGGGAATCGCCGATGCATCGAGCATGGGAGCTGCGATCAAGCTTGCGATAGAACTCGCTAGATCAGAAAACAACGTCCGCCACGGCTGATCTCCCGGCCAATTCTTATATAAAAACCAACTTTTCTTGACCTCTCGCTAAACAAAATGGTAGCTTCAAACGGGAGTTCGCGTCCGAGCTTACACACCACCTTTAAAAGGAGCCTGTCCACCCGTGTCCAATAGAAAGTTACTTCTTGCTGACGATTCCGTCACCATTCAGAAAGTTATCAACCTGACGTTTGCTGACGAGGGGATCGAGGTAATGACCGTCGGTGACGGTGACACGGCGATGGAGCGTTTTCAGGAATTCCGCCCCGACATTGTTCTCGCAGATGTGAATATGCCGGGATTGAACGGCTATCGTATTTGCGAGAATCTTCGCCAGCATGAAGAATCTGCGGGCATACCTGTCATTCTTCTTGTTGGCTCATTCGAATCTTTCGATGAGAATGAAGCTCGTCGGGTTGGAGCCAACGACTGGATGACCAAACCATTCCAATCTATCCGCCAACTCGTGAACAAGGTCACCGATCTTCTCGATCAACCTGCTCCTGTCAACGGAGATAACCATGCAGAAACCCCGGTTGAGACTCCGCTTGAAACTTTCTCGTACGAGACTCGTCCTCTAGTGATGCCCTCGAGCCCGACCTCGGATGGCGAGGATATTGATGCTCTCTATCGGCAGAGCATGACAGAAACGGTTCCGCTTCCGCAATCATACATGTCCGAGCACGCCTTTGGTGATACAAGCATGGATGACGACATGATCGAAACAAGCTATGTCGCATCTGGAGCCCCGGAATCATCCGGATTTGATGCTCAGTCGTCAATAGAAACCGATGTGGCTCAGGTGAGTGAGACGATTCAACCTTCCGGCGATTTTGACTTTGGCTCACTTTCGGAACCGGTTCCCGTTGAGGACCGGCGCGAAGTGACCGAGTTCGACCTGATTCCAGCGAACGAATCCTCTGAGTTTACGGATACGATGCAGAGCATCTCGCAGGAAACGGTTGAGATGAATTTCAGCGAACCTCTTATGGAGAGCAATGTTATCGATTTTCGCCCTCCTGATGGGGAGCATCGGCCAGAATATGTAGAACAGGTGCCCGCAGGAGAGCCTGCGGTCGAGAATGAGTGGCAGAAAGGACTCAACTTCGAGTCTCCAACCGAACCAGAGCCAGAGATCATCGCGGAATCAATGGACGCGGCAACCGTTCCGCAGCATTCGTTTGACGATACGGAGCCGTTGGAGATTCCGCCCGATTCGACTCGCCCGTCCGAGGATGGGCTCGAGGAAGAGATCATTGCTCTCAGCGGTTCAGGTCTGCCGTTGTCGTCGCAACAGAAGGAGCAGCAAGTTCAAACCGCGGATGATATCTCGCCAGAGTTCGTCGACGCTGTTGCCAGAAAAGTGATCGAAAAGATCTCGGAAAACGTCATCCGGCAGCTTGCATGGCAAGTCGTACCGCAGATAGCCGAAAGCGTTTTGAGAGAAAAAATGATCGAAAGCCAAGATAAATAGCTCAAAATCACAAACATTCCAGCGGCCGGTTTTCTCGAGTAAAGATGAAAGCCGGCCGTAATTGTTTTAGAATGTTCAATTCGCCGGTTTTACTTATGGAAATTGCTAAAGCCTACGATCCGAAAGAGGCTGAGGAAAAAAACTACGAACGCTGGGAAAAGGCCGGCTTTTTTGCTCCTGAGATAAACCAGGATCCGAATGCCATACCGTACTCGATCGTTATTCCCCCGCCGAACGTAACGGGCAGCCTCCACATGGGCCATGCTTTGCAGCACACGCTGATGGATGTGCTTGTGCGATGGAAGCGCATGCGGGGATTTCGCACACTGTGGCTGCCGGGCACCGATCACGCCGGGATCTCGGTGCAGAGAAAAGTAGTCGAGCAGATCAAGGAGGTCGAAAGAAAAACGCCGCTCGATATCGGCCGCGAAGAATTTGTCCGCCGCGCATGGCTTTGGAAAGAACAGTACGGCAACAGGATCATAGAGCAGATGCGCCGAGAGGGTGCGTCCGTCGATTGGTCGCGTCATCGTTTCACGATGGACGAAGACCTCTCGAAAGCGGTTCGCAATGTTTTCGTTACACTCTATGAAGAAGGTTGGATCTATCGCGGCCTGCGAATCGTCAACTGGTGTCCGAAGGACAAGACTGTACTCTCCGATCTCGAAGTAAAAGAGGAAACAAAGAAGGATGGCAAGCTCTACTACCTAAAGTATCCGATAAAGGGAACCGGGCAAACGTTGACGGTTGCGACTACACGTCCCGAAACCATGCTCGGCGACACGGCTGTCGCGGTCAATCCGTCCGACGAAAGGTACAGGGACCTCGTCGGCAAGACTGTTGCTTTGCCCCTGACCGATCGTGAGATCCCGATCGTTGCCGACGAATACGTCGATGCTGAATTCGGAACGGGTGCGGTAAAGATCACCCCTGCGCATGATCCGAACGATTATCTCGTCGGCCAGCGGCACGACCTCGAACAGCTTCTCGTGATGAACGACGACGGCACCATGAATGCAGCTGCAGGTGCCGCCTATGAGGGGATGGATCGCTTCGCGGCTCGCGAAAAGGTCGTGGCCGATCTCGATGGGCTCGGATTGCTCGAAAAGATCGAAGATTACGAGGTTACACTTCCTATTTGCGAACGATGCAAGTCGATCGTCGAGCCGATCCTGTCTGAACAGTGGTTCGTCAAGATGGATGAGCTGCGCGATATCGGGCTGGAGTTGATAGGGAAAGAAGGTGTGCCGCATTTTTACCCGGAGGTTCCCCACGAAAAGGTTTACTCGACGTGGCTTGAGAATCTCAAGGACTGGACGATCTCGCGGCAGTTATGGTGGGGCCATCAAATACCGGCCTGGTATGACGGCGAAGGTAACGTCTACGTGGCGCTCACCGAATCTGAGGCTAGCGAAAAAGCCGGCGGCAAAGAGTTGCGGCAGGATGGCGATGTACTCGACACGTGGTTTTCAAGCGGCCTTTGGGCATTCTCGACCTTCGGCTGGAACGGGGACGTCACCAATACGCCTGACCTCGAAACTTTCCTTCCAACCGATGTACTCGTGACTGGCCGCGACATACTCTTTTTATGGGTGTCGCGAATGATGATGCTGACGAAAAAATTCGTTGGCAAGACCGCGTTTCGTGATTGTGTGATCACAGGTACCGTTCTTGGCAAAGACGGCAAGCCGATGAGTAAGTCGCGTAAGAACGGCGTCGACCCGATCGAGATGTTCGATAAATTTGGCGTCGATGCTACGCGGATATATCTCGCTTCGATCGCTACGGGCGCGGACATCCGATGGAATGACACGGGTCTTGAAACCTATCGCAACTTTGCGAACAAGATCTGGAACGCCACGCGTTTCTGCATGATGAATTCCGAAGGCGCGTCGGTTGGTTTGGAGGCGGGCTTGCCCGCCGAGGATCTGAACCTCGTTGACCGCTGGATCATCTCCCGGCTCAACAAAACGGCCAAAGCGCTCAACAGGGCGCTCGAAACCTATCAGTTTCACGAGGCCGTCCAGCTCCTTTACCATTTCTTCTGGGATGATTTTTGTGACTGGTATATAGAGCTGCGGAAAGATGAAATAACAGCAGGAGATGTAAACGCGAGCTCACGTATCCTTACCGTCCTCGAGCAATCGCTCCGCATGCTTCATCCATTCATGCCGTATCTGACTGAAGAGCTTTGGCAAAAACTCCCCGGCGTTTCCAGTGAAATGCATAACCGGGCTTATAAAAATCGCCAAGCGACGATCATGCTCGCCGACTTTCCGGTCGGTAACGAGGCGTTGATCGACGAAGAAGCAGAAAGCCAGATGAACTCAGTCATCGAGCTGATCTCGAAGGTCCGTAATATCCGCTCCGAGATGAACATTAAGCCAAGCGAAAAGATGCCGCTGCACGTAGCGGCCAACGGCAATCTCCGGGGCGTCTTTTCCGCTAACGAGGCGCAAATATTAAAGCTTGCCCGCGTCGAAAATATGGTATTGTCTGACAAACTGGATGTGCCAAAGGCTTCGGCAAAGGCCGTTCTGACCGGCGGCGGCGAGATCGCGGTTCCGCTCGAGGGCCTGATAGATTTCGATAAGGAACGGGAACGTCTGCGAAACCAGATCGCAAAACTCGACGCAGAACTTCAACGACTGAACGGTCAGCTCTCGAACGCGAATTTCGTCGAGCGGGCCCCGGCAGAAAAAGTACAGGAATTGAAGGATCGCCAAATTGAAATCGAGCGACAGAAACAGGCATTGGCGCAAAGCTTAGCATCGCTGACCTGACTTACATCACAGAAAGCTTCGCAACTCACTGTATGAAGATTAAGAATTGGCTATTGCCCTCGATAACGCTTCTGATTCTTTCTGTCGGTCAAGTAAGTGCGCAGTCTACTGAAACCACGACTAGAGAAATCGACCAACTGTTCGATAAGGCTGAAGATTTACTTAGTCGGGTTACTTATCGGGAAATGACGGTATGGGAGTCATTTCAGAATGGAAATTTTGAGGCTGACTTCGTGTCTACTACGGTTCAGGAAGTTGTTCCCGGAATATCCAGTCGGCTCATTTCGAAGACACAGTCACCGACGGGATACGCGGAAACCGAAACTATCAGAATTGATGAAAAGCAATATGTAAGAAATGAAAAGGGTCAATGGACGCTTGGCGGTTCCAGCATCCCGCAGGGATTTGAAACCTCCGAGCCACACAGCATGCTTTTTAGCCCCAGTATCCCGCCAAGGCGTAAAACTGAAATTAGTGCACAGCATATCGTTAACGATATTGTCGGCGGTCGTCCGACAGATTTTTATGAGGTCAAAATGGCAACCACTTTATCGCCCAACGACGGGTCTGTTCAAAAGACGTCATCAATCTCGCGGACTTGGTTTAATGAGGACGGCACCTTGCTAAAGACCATATTTGAGCTGTATTCAGCGGATCTGAGATTGGTGCGACGAGTGACAGCTACGTATGAGTACAATCCAAATATTAGAATTGAACTTCCAATATCTAAACTATGAACTGGCTCGATAATGGCGAAGTGCTTGCATCCATCGGTGAATTTCTTGCCGAGGATATCGGACGCGGCGATATTACTACCCAGGCGACAGTTGCGCCTGATGCGCGGGGATATGGGAAGTTCCTGGCGAAAGAATATCTTGTCGTGTGCGGAATTGAGGTCGCTGAAGCCGTTTTCTTTAATCTTGATTCCGAAAGCTCTGAGATTGAGACCAACTACAATGAGGGTGATGAGGTCGAAGAGGGAACTGTGATCGCGACGCTGAAAGGTTTTGCCGACGTGCTGCTGACCGGCGAACGCGTCGCATTAAATCTGCTCCAGCGTATGTCGGGGATCGCTACGCTCACTCGTCAGTATGTCCGGGCCGTTGAGGGGACGAAAGCTCAGATCATTGATACACGGAAAACAACCCCCGGTCTTCGACTGCTTGAAAAATACGCGGTCGCAGTTGGCGGCGGCAAGAACAATCGCATGGGTCTCGACGATGGCGTACTTATCAAGGACAACCACATTTCGCTGGCCGGCGGCGTCACCGAGGCCGTCCAGGCCGCTAAGCATCAGGTCGGCCACCTTCACAAGATCGAGGTTGAGGTTACAAACTGGGCCCAGCTTCGCGAGGCTGTCGAGGCGGGTGCCGATATTATCATGCTCGACAACCAAACCCCCGACGAGGCGGCAAAACTGGTCGGAATGTCCCGCGATCTCAATCCGAACGTTTTGATCGAAGCCTCCGGCAACATGGACCTTGACCGCGTCCGGTCCTACGCCGATGCTGGCGTCGACCTGATCTCCGTCGGCCGCCTGACCCACTCCGCCCGCGCCGTCGATATTTCCTTTAAGATCCAGACCGCCTAAAGTCTGTTTTCATAAACAAAACCATTTACAGTCTATGCAATTCATGCTACGCTTCTGCATTAATAGGCGTTCATTGCGCCTTTTCCGTGCGCTCATTTGTGTCACGATGATATTTGAAAATAAACGCCTAACCGGTAAAAGCTTGTGTGACAGGTTAGAAGATGGACTGGTTTCAATGGAAGGGGTATAGTGCGAAAACCCGCGCCAGGAAGTTCGGAACACGCAAACCCGAGGCTGTAATTAAATTGTCTTACAAATTAATACGTGAGGCTGAGAGTCCAAATCCCATTAGCCCGTTGTTTTCAATACCGGGAAGAGAGTTTGTCCTACAAATAGTGCTAAAACCGTGGAACATTCGCGCGATTCGCGGGAACAGTCTTACTGCAAAAATTGCGAAAACCGCGGAACAAGCCATATTTTTACTGGATTTCAGATCTTAGAGTTTCGCGGCTAGTCATCGCCAGCATTTCTTCACTTGGCCGGATTCCAGGTAGGTAATAGATCAGGACAATCGAGACGAGGATTGCTACCGTGCAGGCGATACTTGCTTCAATGCCGTAGCTTTCACCGGTCAGCCATGCTGGCCCGCGGTCGACCTCGTTCAAAATCGGCGCGGGCGAGATCTCGGTCAATCCGCTTACCTCGATACCGAAAACTGACCCTTGCATCCAGTTCCAAACGAGGTGAATACCAAAGGGAAACCACAGATCGCGGGTTTTCAGATAAGCTACACCGAACCAGACACCTGCGAGCATCGTGTTTGCGGTTGATATGGCATTCGCTCCCGGATTCCCGAGATGCACCAGACCGAAAAAGATAGCTGTCATGGCAATAGCCAGCCAGCCCAGACCGGCGCGGTTCAGGGTTTGCAGCATATAGCCACGAAACAGTGATTCTTCAAACGCCGCGGCAACAGCGAAAACGGAAAGCGATGTGCCGAGCGTTTCGAGGACGGCTTCCTGCCCTTTGGCTACATCAAGAGTAAAGCTCAACCCTCCCGGGGCAGACGCGATCAAAACCGCGAGGCCGATGGTCACTGCTCCGACCAGACAGCCGAGTCCGAGGTGTTTCAACCAGCCATTTGTGAACCAGCAGCCTAGTGCTCGAAACGGCAGGCCTTCGAAGAACCAGCCGCACAGCCACCCTAGGCCGATCGCGGGAATCAGCGAAAGGACTCCGTTTAGTGTTATGAACAGCGCCCGGTGGCTGTTGATATCGATATGCACGAACAACAGGATAGCCGCGGCAAATGTTCCAACGACGAGGCTGACGAAAATGAATACGCCAAGGAATGTCGCGAACCTCCAGCCGCTTCTCAGCCGCCCAAATTCATTTATGAAAATGCCCTTTAAGTCCATGGATTTGTTTGAGTTTAGCCAAATAACGCGGCTCGTACAACGGCGGCGAGTGCGATGGAATCTATGTTAAACTTGCACCGTGGACGATCAGGCGACAAAGCGGAGGAGAAAGGTTCCCTGGATATTAGGCATTCTCGTGCTTGGGCTGTTGTGGCTCCTCGTCATGCTTCAGTCGTCGAATGTCTGGAAGACATTCTCGGTCGAAACGGCGAGCGACACGCTTTTGCTTTACGCTCTTTCTTCGCTCAACTTCATCGCGTTCATCATCTTCGGCTTCATCTTTCTCCGCAATCTGATCAAGCTGACGAGAGAGAGAAAGACATTGGCTCTCGGGGCTCGTATCAAAACGCGGCTGCTCGTTTACTTTGTTGCGATCAGCATCCTGCCGATAGTTGCAATGGCTGCGTTCTCATACCTGTTTATGAATCGGGCGTTGGAACGTTGGTTCACGCAAATGCCCGAGAATGTTTTTAACCAGGCTCGCCAGGTTCAAGATCGTTCACTTGAGGACCAGTCCGAAAAACTTCGCGAAACTGCCCGGATGCTTGCGGCAGTTCTGGACAAAAGAAATTTGAGCAAAGCTGACCTGGATGGTGTTGCGGCGGCCGGTAATCTGACGCGCATTGAGATCCTTTCAAAAGACGGCAAGACACTTGATGTCAGCGGGAAGAAATTGCCGCCCGATCAGACGGCGGAACTGGAGCGAACCCTGGATTACGTCCGCGGAGGCCATATTGACGAACCGCTTCTGCAGGATGGCCGGGGTTTTGATGCCGCCGTGGCGGATCTTTCTGACGGAAGGAAACTGGTGATCGTTCCTGACATTCGGGCAGAGGCGAGCATCAGTCAATTGATCGACAACTCACTGGACGAATTTGACCGCCTTAAGGACCAGAATGTCACCATTCGACAGATCGGCCTGTTGACTCTGGGAGTTTTAACTTTTCTTCTCATCTTTGCGTCATCCTGGGTCGCATTCTACGTGGCTCGTGGATTGACCGTTCCGATCAAAGCTCTTGCCGAAGGTGCCGATGAGATAGCAAAAGGCAATCTTGGCCATACTGTGGATGTTCTGGCCGAAGATGAACTGGCGATCCTGGTCGATTCGTTCAACCAGATGTCCTCCAAGCTTCAGGAGAATTCGACCGCATTGAGCGAGGGCCGCAACTACATCGAAACAGTTCTGCAGACGCTTCCGACCGGCGTGATCTCGTTTGACGCCGACAACCGCGTGAGCACGATCAACCGCGC
>Ga0134124_10002139_pt1 | contig 15906 bp, 16 predicted proteins | sample KB304_FD_96880 | JGI IMG/M metagenome (GOLD analysis project Ga0134124, IMG submission 96880) | Terrestrial soil microbial communities without Nitrogen fertilizer from Kellogg Biological Station, Michigan, USA - KB3-0-4 | ecosystem: Environmental > Terrestrial > Soil > Unclassified ...
CATGCGGTCGCCGGCGTCGCCGAAATACTGCGTGTCAGTGCGCGGCAGTACGTTGGCTTCGGCGAGGATGATGGAATCGCCGACCCGCCATTGCAGGAATTCTCGCAAGTCTCTCAGCATGTCGTATTGCTCGCGCGGCTTTTTGACGTCTGGGCCTTTGGTCGAGATCACGAAGGGCACAGCGTCCATGCGGAAGCCGGAGACGCCGAGCTGGATCCAGAACCCCATGATTTTGAGGATTTCCGCCTGCACCGCCGGATGCGACGTGTTGAGGTCGGGTTGGAAGTCATAGAAGCGATGGAAGTACCAGGCTTTCGCGACCGGGTCGCGCGACCAGGTCGTCTTCTGCACGCCGGGGAAGACCATGCCTTTGTTGGCATTGGCTGGACGCTTGTCCGACCAGATGTACCAGTCGCGGTAGCGCGACTTGGGATTGCGCCGTGCCTCCTGAAACCAGGGATGTTCGTTGGAGGTGTGGTTGACCACGAGATCGATCAGCACGCGAATGCCGCGCTGCTCTGCGGCGTGCGTGAATTCGACGAAGTCGCCGAGCGAGCCGTAAGCGGGATTGACCGTGTAATAGTCGCTGATGTCGTAGCCGTCGTCGCGGCCAGGCGAGCCCTGGAACGGCATCAGCCAGATCGCGGTGACGCCGAGACCGTGCAGATAATCGAGTCGGCGCATCAGACCCTGGAAGTCGCCAATGCCGTCGGCATTGGCGTCCATATAGGTGCCGACCGACAGGCAGTAGATGACGGCGTTCTTGTACCAGAGGTCTTTGATCATCCGCCGTCCGGTCCGCTGCAGGGCATGCCTTGCGCTTTAAGCCGGAGGGTGGGGCGGCGGTTCCGTCACGACGGCGCGAACGCAGGAACGAGAGCGTCGGTGGCAGCGTTCTCAATCATGCTCAATCGACTGCCGATTCAGGTGCTTGTGCTGGGCCACCTGATGTTGGGTGGCCTCCTTGGCATTGTTGCCGGCTGGCAGATTGCAACGACCGTGGTTCGGTCGTCGCAGGCCTTCGCCGACATGGTAGTGGTGACCGGCGCCTTTGCCAGCATGACCGCGGTCGGCTGTGCGATCTCCGGATTCTTATTGCTGCAAGTTGAACGCGCCTAACCGAAGCGGAACGCGAGCAGATTGTCGAACGAGCGCAGCTCGATCAGAATGCGATGCAGCAGATCGCCGTCGCGTGTGGCGACCGCTTTCGGGATGAGCGCGAGGCCGGCCTTGGCGCCGTCGATCAGGCGGCGGAACTCAGGGCTGGTGCGCACGGGCTCGCCGGCCATCTCGTCGCAGCGTTCCAGTTCGTGCTGGTAGATCGCGGCGCGGCTGGCGATGCCGAATCGAGTCGGCGATTTGCTCCAGTCGAGCGTGCGGTCGTCGTAGGCCATCAGCGGCTCGATCGCCTTGTTGGCGTCGCGGATACAGTCGGCGAGCACGGCGATGCCGCTCGCCTTGCGCAGCGCATAGAGATCGCCGCGCAAGCCGTCGAGCGATTGCGCGGCGCTGTCGAGCCGGCCGGTGTTGAGCATAAGGTCGGCGGCGACCAGGCGTGCATTGCCGGTTGTGAATAGCGGTCCGTACAGCGCATTGCCGCTGAATGCATCGGGTGGCTTGCCGGCATAGCGCTCGGTGAAGGCGCGCCAGCTATGGCGCAGCCGGTCGAGCTCGAGGCCGGCGAGGTCGGTATTGCCGGTGCGCAGATAGCCGAGCGCGACGCGATTATGCGCGGCGGTGGCTTCCACGGCCGCGTTGAAGTCAGCCAGTTCGCCAGCGGTCGCTTGCGCGCTCCACAAGGCACATACCAACACGAGACAGCGGCTGACCCACATGCGTCCTCCCGATAGGGTTCCAAGGATATAGACCGCGGGGCTGCGGATCGATACTCCTTGTCCCATGAACGGTATGAACCGCAGAGCCCTGTTGACCGGTATTGCCAGCTTCGCGCTGGCCGGTCGGGCGCGTGCCGAGGCCGTGCTGGCCGACGACGGGCTCTACCGCGAGCCGTGGTTTGTCGAGAGTTTCCTGGAGCTTAGCGACGACCTTGAGGCGGCGACCAAAGCCGGCAAGCGGTTCGCGATCTCCTGGGAGCTGAAAGGCTGCCCCTATTGCAAGGAGACGCATTTCGTCAATTTTGCCCGCGCCGATATCTCGGATTTCGTGCGCACCAATTTCGACGTGCTGCAGCTCAATATCATTGGCTCGCGCAAGGTGACCGATTTCGACGGCGAGGAACTTTCCGAAAAGGCGCTGGCGCTGAAATATGGCGTGCGATTCACGCCGACCTTCCAGTTTTTCCCGGAGCAGGGGAGCGCCCTGAAAACAATACCGCCCACCAAGCGCGAAGTGGCGCGCGCGCCGGGCTATTACCGGCCGGACGACTTCCTCGCCATGTTCCGCTACGTGCGGGAAAAGGCATACGAGACCAAGAGCTTCCGCGATTACCTCAAGGCGCTGCCGAGCTGAAACCGGGGTGCGTCGCGATGACATATTCTTTTTTTCGAATATGATTTGCTCCCACCCTCGCGTCTCGCTATAGGTGCGAGACGGACGGGGCCGCACACGAGCCTCGAAAACGCATTCGGGGAGGAGATTTCATGCGACAGCTATCCCGTCGCGCGACGCTGGCCTTGAGCGCCGGCGCTGCGGCGCTCACGCTCACCGGCTGGAACAGCAGCGCCTTCGCCGCTGCCAAGGAGGCGGCCGACGATATCGCCAAGTTCACCGGCGGTAAGACGGCCACACCGGGCAAGATTTCCATCGAACTGCCGGAGATCGCGGAGAACGGAAACACCGTGCCCCTCGCCGTCACGGTCGACGCGCCGATGACGGCGGACAATTACGTCAGCGATATTCTGATCGTCGCCGAGGGCAATCCCAATCCGGGCGTTGCCACGTTCCACTTCTCCGCCATGTCGGGCAAGGCGGAAGCCTCCACCCGCATCCGTCTCGCCACCACGCAGAACATCGTCGTCGTGGCCAAGACCAGCAAGGGCGAGTTCTTTACCGCCCAGAAGCAGGTCAAGGTCACCATTGGCGGCTGCGGCGGCTGATCATAACAAGAAATATTTGGGAGAATTCAAATGGCGGAAAAACCGCGCCTCAAGCTGCCCAAGGAAGCCAAAAAGGGCGACGTAATCGAGATCAAGACGCTGATGCCGCACGTGATGGAGTCGGGTCAGCGCAAGGACAAGGATGGCAAGGCCGTCCCGCGCAAGATCATCAACAAGTTCGCCTGCGAGTTCAACGGCAAGCCGGTGTTCACGGCGAATCTTGAGCCGGCGATCGCAGCCAATCCCTATCTGCAATTCTCCGCCAAGGTGGAGGAGAGCGGTACGTTCAAGTTCACCTGGACGGATGACGACGGCAGCGTCATCACGGCGGAGGAAAAGATCACCGTCAGCTAACGCGCATCGCCCGTGCCGCAAAACGCGGTGCGGGGCTTCGACAACGACAATAAGACTTCGGGGAGGATGGCATGAGGCGTGCAGGGATGTTGGCGGGCGCCGCCGCGGTGTTGATCGCGGCCGGCACTTTCGCGATGATCGCGGTAGACTCCGATGCCAACGCGCAGAGCAAAAAGCGCGAGGCGCCGCTCGAACTTGCCGGCTCCGCCGCGGCGAGCCCGTGGAAGCGATATGCCAACTGGCCGCAGCGCGATTACTCGAAGTTCAACACGCTCGCCAATCTCGCCTCGCCGCCGGCGCCGAAGGAGCCGCGGAAACTCGCGGGTATCGGCACCACCGGTAACGCGGCGAACGGCGCCAAGCTGGTCGCCGACCGCACGCGCGGCGGCTCGTGCCTCGCCTGTCACGTCATGGGCTCGGCCGGCAACGCCGACCTGCCGGGCAATGTCGGTCCCGACCTGTCGTGGATCGGCGACGCCGGGCGCGAAGACGAGTACCTGTTCAATTACATCAACGACCCGCGCGTCTACAATCCCGAGACGGTGATGCCGCCCTGGGGCAGCCACGGCCTGTTCAACGATCAGGAAATCAGCGACATGGTTGCGTTCCTGAAGACGCTGAAAAGCGCGGCGCCATTCAAGACCGAGCTCGATGATCCCAATAAGCGGCCTGCGCCGGTCGAGAAGCGCGACAATCTCGACTCGATCGAGAACCCCGGCATGTGGGCTGTCGATAAGGCGCAGGAGCTTTGGAAGGAGAAGACCTCCGCCGGCTTCTCCTGCAACACCTGCCACAACGATCCGAAGGAAGCCTTCAAGACCTGGGCGGCGGGAATGCCGAAGTGGGAGCCGCGGCTCAAGAAGGTGCTCGGCGTCGAGGAATTCGTCACGCGCCACGCCAAGGCGACGACCGGTGCGGTGTGGCTAATGGAAACCGACGAGAACCGTGTCATGTCGGTCTACCTGCACTTCCTCGCCAACGGCGCGCCGATCAAGGTCGACACAGAAAGCTCGGAGTCGAAGGCGGCTATCGCGCGCGGTAAGGAACTCTCAAGCCGCAAGCTCGGTGAGCTGAACTTCGCCTGCACCGATTGTCACGGCAAGGTGGCCAATCGCTGGATTCGCGGACAGTGGCTGGGCGAGCCAAAGGGCCAGTACGACCATTTCCCGACCTGGCGCACGAGCTTGTTGGCGATCTGGGATATCCGCCAGCGCTTCCAGTGGTGCCAAGTCAACATCCGCGCCGATGAGTTGCCGCCGGACGCCAAGGAATACGGCGATCTCGAGCTTTATCTCGCCTCGCAGAACGAGGGCCAGAAGCTGAGCGTGCCGGGGATCAGGCACTAACGAGCACCCGCGAGCGGCGCACACTAACTTCACCTCTCCCATAGGGAGAGGTCGCGAGCGAAGCGAGCGGGTGAGGGTTAGGGCTTATCGAGACTCACTTGCCCCCTCACACCAACCCTCTCCCCCGAGGGAGAGGGAGCGCGCTGTGCTTGTGGCATTATCTTTAAACCTACCGAGGCGAACCGAATCTATGATCACACGCCGAGAAATGCTCCAAGTCGGCGCCGCTGCCGGTGCCGTACTTGCGGGCGCGGGCGACCTCACGCGCGCCTTTGCACAACAGAAGCTGACGCAGGACGAGCTGTTGAAGTTCGACGCGCTTGGCAACGTCACGCTGCTGCATGTCACCGATATTCACGGCCAGCTCGTGCCGGTCTATTTTCGCGAGCCGTCGACCAATCTCGGCGTTGGCGAGGCGAAGGGGCAGCCGCCGCACGTGACCGGCCAGGACTTCCTCAAGCGTTTCGGTATCGCCGATAAGTCGGCGGCGGCCTATGCGCTCACATCTGAGGGTTTTGACGCACTGGCCAAGTCTTACGGCAAGATCGGCGGCTTCGACCGGCTCGCCACCGTGGTTAAAAAAGTGCGTGCCGAGCGCGGCGACAAGGTGCTGCTGCTCGACGGCGGCGACACCTGGCAGGGTTCGCTCGGTTCGAACCGCAGCAAGGGCCAGGACATGGTCGACTGCATGGCGCTGCTCAAGCCCGATGCCATGACCGGCCATTGGGAATTCACTTACGGCGAAGAGCGCGTCAAACAGCTCATTGACGGCCTCGGCTTCCCGTTCCTCGCGCTCAACATCCGCGACACAGAATGGAACGAGCCGGTGTTCGAACCAATGAAGATGGTCGAGCGCGGTGGCGTGAAGATCGCGGTACTTGGTCAGGCCTTTCCGTATACGCCGGTCGCTAATCCGCGCTGGATGATGCCGAAATGGTCGTTCGGCATCCGCGAGGAGGACGTACGTGCTAGTGTTGATAAGGCGCGCAAAGCCGGCGCGCAGCTTGTGGTGTTGCTGTCGCACAACGGCTTCGACGTCGACCGTAAGCTCGCGGCGCGCGTTGCCGGCATCGATGTCATTCTGACCGGCCATACGCATGATGCGCTGCCCGAGGCCATCAAGGTCGGCAATACGCTGCTGATCGCCTCCGGCAGCCATGGCAAGTTCGTGTCGCGTCTCGATCTCGATGTCCAAGGCGGTGCGGTGAAGGGCTTCCGTTACAAGCTCATCCCGCTGTTTGCCGATGTCATCGCGCCCGACGTCGAAATGACTGCGGCGGTGACCAAAGCGCGCGCGCCCTATGCGGCCGAGCTTTCGCGCGTCGTGGGGCAGGCGGACTCGCTGCTGTACCGGCGCGGCAACTTCAACGGCACCTTCGACGACCTGATCTGCGCAGCACTGCTCAAGGAGCGCGACGCCGAAATCGTGCTGTCGCCCGGCTTCCGCTGGGGCACCAGCGTGCTGCCCGGCCAGCCGATCACGGTGGAGGACATCCACAATGCGACCGCGATCACCTATCCGCAGGTCTACCGCATGGCCATGAGCGGCCAGCGCCTCAAGGACGTGCTGGAGGATGTGGCGGACAACCTGTTCAACCCCGACCCGTACTATCAGCAGGGCGGCGACATGGTCCGCTGCGGCGGCTTGAGCTACGCCATCGACGTGTCGAGGCCGATCGGCCAGCGCATTTCCGCCATGACGCATGTGAAATCCGGCAAGGCCATCGATCCGGCCAAGGATTACGTCGTCGCTGGCTGGGCGAGCGTCAACGAGGGCACCGAGGGTCCGCCGGTGTGGGACCTGGTCGAACGCTATATCGCCGCCGAAAAGACGGTGCGGGTGGCCCCCAACAGCAACGTCAAAATTTCCGGAGCCTAAGCAGGCGCGGTGAAGCGTGGGACGGCGGAATTGCGCCCTTTACATTCAAAAAAAGGAATGTGATTGTGAGCGGACATAGCCGGGGTTTGATGCATGAGCGATAGCGAAAAAAGCGCGACACGGCGCGGCTTTCTCGCCGGCGTTGCGGGCGCCGCCGCCGGCGCGGCGTTGCCGGCGAACGCGCAGAACGCGAAAAACCTGCCGCCCAACGTTGCCGATTGGACCAAGCAACTCGGCGAGGGCGTCGGCAGCAAGCCTTACGGCCAGCCGTCGAAATTCGAGAAAGATGCCGTGCGCCGCACGGTGCCGTGGCTCACCGCCACGCCGGAATCCTCGGTGAGCTTCACGCCGCTGCACGCGCTCGACGGCATTATCACGCCCAACGGCCTGTGCTTTGAGCGTCACCACGGCGGCATCGCCGAGATCGATCCGAACGACTACCGGCTGATGCTGCACGGGCTGGTCGACAAGCCGCTCATCTTCACGCTCGACGATTTGAAGCGTCTGCCGCGCGTCAACCGCATTTACTTCCTCGAATGCGCCGCCAATTCCGGCATGGAATGGCGCGGCGCACAGCTCAACGGCGCGCAGTACACGCACGGCATGGTGCATTGCGTGCAGTATACCGGCGTGCCGCTGAAGCTTCTGTTGGAGCAGGCGGGCGTGAAGCCCGCCGCCAAATGGGTGATGGCGGAAGGCGGCGACGCCGCCGGCATGAACCGCTCCATTCCGCTCGCCAAGGCGCTCGACGATTGCATCGTCGCCTATCGCATGAACGGCGAAATGCTGCGTCCGGAGCAGGGCTATCCCGTTCGCCTCGTCGTGCCCGGTTGGGAAGGCAATGTGTGGGTCAAGTGGCTGCGCCGCATCAAGATCGGCGACCAGCCGTGGTTCTCGCGCGAGGAGACCTCGAAATACACCGACCTGATGGAGAACGGCAAAGCGCGCCAATTCACCTTCGTAATGGATGCAAAGTCGGTCATCACCTCGCCGTCGCCGCAGGCGCCGCTCAAGCAGAAGGGCTTCAACGTCATCTCCGGGCTCGCCTGGTCCGGTCGCGGCAAGATCAAGCGCGTCGACGTCTCGCTCGATGGCGGCCGCAACTGGCGCACGGCGCGCATCGACGGGCCGGTCTACGACAAGGCCTGCGTGCGCTTCTACGCGGATTTCGAGTGGACCGGCGAGGAGCTGCTGCTGCAGTCGCGCGCCATGGACGAGAGCGGCTACGTGCAGCCCACCAAGGATGCGCTGCGTAAGATCCGCGGGGTCAATTCGATCTATCACAACAACGGCATCCAGACCTGGGCGCTCAAAGCCAGCGGGGAGCTCGAGAATGTTGAGGTGGGTTAAACTCGCGTGCGTCGCGCTACTGGCGGTCGCGACGCCGGCGCTGGCGCAAAAGAAAGACGCACCACGCCAATACGGCGTCGGCCAGGTGGCTACGCCGGAGCAGGTCGCCGGCTGGGACATCGACGTGCGGGCGGACGGGCAGGGCGCGCCTCCCGGCAAGGGTTCGGCGAAGGAGGGCGAGAAGGTCTACATGGAGCGCTGCGCTTCATGCCATGGTGAGTTTGGCGAGAGCGCCGGCCGTTGGCCGCAGCTCGCGCAGGGCAAGGGCACGCTTGCCTCGAACGATCCGGTGAAGACGGTCGGCTCCTATTTCGCGCATCTGTCGACCGTGTTCGATTACATCCGCCGCGCCATGCCGTTCGGCGACGCGCAGTCGCTGAGCAATGACGAACTTTATGCCGTCACCGCCTATGTGCTCAGCCTCAACGACATCGTTGACGACAATTTCGTGCTGTCGAAGGAAACCTGGACGAAGGTGAAGATGCCGAACGCCGGCGGGTTCTACGACGACGACCGCGAGATGACCGAGAAGGCGTTCTGGAACGCCAACCCCTGCATGAGCAATTGCCGCCCAGCGGTGAAGATCACCGGTCACGCCCAGGCGGTCGATGTGACGCCCGACGACAAGGGCAAGGGTCGCGGGGTGGAGTAGCGTTCGGCGCTTGTTTCCCCTATGACTCCCCGGCGTTTTTCAGCCGGGATTCCTCATGGCCAAGCTCAATCTCTCCGTTGCCGTCGGCCCTTATGACCGTACGCGCGCGCTGATCGACGGCAGCGTGCAAATCGACGGTGTCGAGCCGACCTGTTTCACCCTGTCTCCGGAAGAAATCTTCTTCCGCGCCTTTCGTCATGCCGAATTCGACATCTGCGAATTGTCGCTCTCGAGCTTCACGGTGAAGACGGCGCAAGGCGGCGGCCCCTACGTCGGCGTGCCCGCCTTCGTCTCGCGTATGTTCCGCCACACCTCGATCTATGTGCGCACCGACCGCATCAAGAAGCCCGAAGACCTCAAGGGCAAGAAGGTCGGCGTGCCCGAATATCAACTGACGGCGAACGTGTGGGCGCGCGCGATTCTGGAGGACGACTACGGCGTCAAGCCGTCCGACATCCAGTGGGTGCGTGGCGGCATCGAAGACGCCGACCGGCCGGAAAAGATCAGCATCAAGCTGCCGCCCGACATGAAGATGACCGATGCGCCGGCCGGCAAGTCGATCTCCGCGTTGCTGGCGGAAGGCGCCATCGATGGCTTTATCGCGCCCCGCCCTCCGGCGGTGCCGAAGAATACGCCGAATATCGGCTGGCTGTTTCCCGATCCGGTCGCGGCCGCCAAGGATTATTTCAAGCGCACCGGCGTCTTCCCGATCATGCATCTGGTTGGCGTGCGCCGCACGCTCGCCGAGCAGCATCCGTGGCTGCCGGGCGCCGTGTTCAAGGCTTTCGAGCAGGCCAAGGCAAAGGGACTGGAATTGCTGAGCGACACCTCGGCCACCAAGGTGACGCTGCCTTTCGTCGAGGAGCGCCTGAGCGAAGCGCGCGCGCTGATGGGCGAGGATTTCTGGTCCTATGGCGTCGAGGCAAACCGAAAGACGCTTGAGAGCTTCCTCAAGCATCACCACAGCCAGGGCCTGTCACCGCGACTGGTCAAGCCGGAGGAGCTATTCCACCCCGGCACGCTGGAAAGCTTCAAGCTTTAGCGCGGTCACTAAAAGGCGTCATTGCGAGGGAGCGTAGCGACGAAGCAATCCAGTCCTTCCGTGCTGCTCTGGATTGCTTCGCCTCCGGCTCGCAATGACGATTGGATAGGCTCTAATGACCACGATCACCTCCATCGCCGGCGGCGCGCCGAAGCCGGTGTTCGACCGGCTCAAGCCGCTCTATGAGCGCGAGAGCGGCAACGCGCTCAACGCGCTTTACGACAGCATGAGCGGCATCGCCGCGCGCGTGGATAAGCGGGAAGCGCTCGATGTGCTGCTGATGCCGGTCGCGACCATCGAGGGCTACATCAAGCAAGGCATCGTGCAGGGGGGCTGCACGCCGCTGGCCGATATCGGCTTAGCTGTCGGCGTCACCGCGGGGAGGCCGGTGCCGGATGTGTCGACGCCGGAGGCGCTGCGCGCGGCGCTCGTTGCGGCGAAGGGTGTGGTGCATGCGCCGCCGACCGCGACGCCGAGCGGCGCGCAGAGCGACAAAGTCATCAAGGAACTCGGCCTCGACGGCAAGATTGCCGTCACGCACAAAGTCGGCCTCGCCGGGGGCTTGGCGGCCATCGCGAGCGGCGAGGTGTCGCTCGGTATCTTTCCGAAAAGCGAGATCGTCAGCGTGGCCGGCATCGCGCTCGCCGGCCCGCTGCCGCCCTCGCTGCAGCTCGTCATCGCCTACGGCGCCGGCGTTACGGCCTGGAGCAAGGCGGCGGACGAGGGGGCTGAATTCGTACGCTTTCTGGTGTCGCCGGAGAGCCGTAAGGTGTGGGCCGAGTGTGGGTTTGATCCCGCCTGATTTTGTGTGAGGGCTGGCGCGGAAACGGGTGCGCTCCCTCCCCCTGAGGGGAGAGGGTTGGGGTGAGGGGGCAAGGGAGTCTCGATTGGCTGTAACCCCACACCCGGATTGCTTCGCAATCCGACCTCTCCCTATGGGAGAGGTGAAGAATTACTTCTGCGCCCTCAGCTTCACGTGAATGTTCTTCTCCTGCGTGAACGCGAGCATCTCCTCGAAACATTCCTCGCGCCCGAGGCCCGACTGCTTGAAGCCGCCGAAGGGCGCGCCGAGGAAGTGCTTGCTCACTTCGTTGATCCAGACGTAACCCGCCTCGACCGTCATCGCCGTGCGGTGCGCGGTGGACAGATCGTTGGTCCAGATCGAGCAGGTGAGGCCGTATTCGACCGAATTGACGGTTTCCAGCATCTTGGCCTCGTCGCTCCATTTGAAGACGCCGAGCACCGGCCCGAAGATTTCCTCGCGCGCGATGCGGTTCTTCTCGGTGACGGAGAACAGGGTGGGCTCGATATAGAAGCCGCCCTTCAGCGCCGGATCGGCCGGCGGCCCGCCGCCGGTAATCAACGGTGCACCTTCGCTCTTAGCGCTATCGATGAAGCTCATCACGCGGTCGAACTGCGTCTTCGAGATGATGGCGCCCATCGTGGTGGCCGGATCGGTCGGGATGCCGGGCTTGAAATATTTGATCTTCTCCTTCACGCGCGCGATCACCGCGTCGTGGATCTTTTCGTGCAGAAAAGCGCGGCTGGTCGAGCCGCAGCTTTGTCCGCACCAGGTGAAGTTCATGCCGCCGATCACGGCGGCCGCGACCTCGTCCGGGTCGGCGTCGGGATAGGCGATCAGCGCATTCTTGCCGCCCAGTTCGAGCATTGTGCGCTTGACCGTGTCGGAAGCGGCCTTCATCACCGCGCGTCCGGTGGGCACGCTGCCGATCAGCGCGATCATTGCCACGTCCGGATGGCTGGCGAGTCGCTGGCCGGCCTCGCGCCCGCCTGGCACCACGTTGAAAACGCCTGGCGGCAGCAGCCCGCCGATCAGTTCGGCGAGCCGCAGCGAGGAGAGGGGTGCCTGCTCCGGCGGCTTCACCACGACGGTGTTGCCGGCGGCGAGCGGGGCCGCGGATTTGCCCGCACAGAACATAAACGGATGGTTGAACGGGATGATGCGGCCGACGACGCCGAGCGGCTCGCGCAGCGAGAAGTTGACGACATCCGGGCCCATCGGGATGGACGAGCCTTTCATCTCGGTGACGAAGCCGGCGAAGAACTCCACCTGCGCCGCCGCGATCATGGCGTCGCTCACCATTTCCTTGACCGGATTGCCGCAGTCGGCGGCGTCGATCATGGCGAGCTCGTTGGCGTTCTCACGCAGGATTTGCGCAATGCGCTTGAGGATTTTGGCGCGTTCGAGCGGCAGCACGCGGCGCCATTCCTTGAACGCGGTCTTCGCGGCCGCCACCGCCGCGTCGATATCGTCGCTGCCGGCGTCCGCCACCTTGCCGAGCGACTGGCCGGTGCCGGGGCTGATGGTGTCGAGGAAGCGGCCGGACTTCGGGTCGTGCCAGGCGCCGCCGTAATAAGCGCCGCGATTGTTCGGCAGCACGATGGCCTGCGCGGACGCGGCCTGCGGATTGACGGCAGTGGTCATGAGTAGGCCTCTTACTTCTTGCGCGGCGGAATCTGAATGAATTCGGTGAGCTGCTCTTTGCTCAGCGGCGCCGAAATGAACTTCAGCGTCACCGCCTCGTTCATCAGCGAGTCGAGGCCCTTCACCTCGTCCGGCGCGACGATGCTCTTGGGGAAGAATTCGTCGCGCACGCGCTTGGCCATCGGCTCCGGCACCTTCACGAACTCGGCGTAGTCTTTGATCACCTGCGGATTGTCCGAATACATATAGTCCACCGCTTCACGATAAGCCTGCATGAAGCGCGCAACCACCTCGGCCTTGGTCTTCAGCGTATTGGCGTTGACCACGTTGACGCGGATGGTCTGACCGCGCACCAGCGCGGCGTCGGTCGCCTTGGCGACGATGTGGATCTTGCCGTCCTCGATCTCCTTCAGGCCGAACGGCGGCGAGGCCCAGCCGATGTCGACCTGGTCGGTCATCACGGTCGTCAATGTCGCGGACGGATTGCCGGTGGCGGTCGGCTTTGCATTCGTCAGTTTATACTCGGCGATGAAGGCACGAACGATGCTCTGCGTCGACGAACCGTTGGTGGAGAACGCGATGGTGTGGCCGTCGGCGTCCTTGATGGTCTTGATGGCCTCTTTCTTGGCATACCAGTAGTCAGCGGCGCCGGTCGCCTGCGCGCTCAGGATGCGCACCGGCGCGCCCTTGGAATAGGCCGCCATGGCGCCGAGGGTGCCGACGGCAAAGCCCATGTCGACCGCGCCGGAAACGATCGGCTGTAGGGTTTCGCCGGCGCCCGAGGTGTAGACGATATCGAGCTCGAGATTGTGCTTCTTGAAAATGCCGGCCTTTTCGCCGAGGTGCAGCACCGCGGTATCCCAGTTGCCGCGCTGCCCGACGGTCATCTTGAGTTGATCGGCGGCTACTGCCGGTTGCGCCAAAAGCGCCGTAAGGACTGCTGCGGCAATGACATAACGGGCGTGGATCATGGGTTCCTCCACTACAGTCTTTTGATGGTGTTGAGGCCGCCGAGACGGCCGACCAGCGCATTGGCGCCGATCGCCAGCACGAACAGCACGATCAGGTTGGCGTACATGCGCGGCATGTCGAAGGTCGAATAGGCGTTGATGATGAGAAAGCCGATGCCCTTGTTGGACAGCTTCGTTTCCGCCAGCAGCGTACCGATCAGCGCGACGCCGAGGCCCAGGCGCACGCCGTTGATGATCGGGTGACGCATGGCCGGGACATAGATCTTCGACACCATCTGCCAGCTATTGGCACGGAAGCTTTTGCCCACGCGGATCAGCGTGCGGTCGATGCCGCGCATGCCGGCGGCGACGCTGAGTGCCACTGGGAAGAAGCAGGAGAGGGTGCCGAGCGCGATTTTGGATTGCGGCCCGACCCCGAACCACATGATCATGATCGGGAAGAAGATGATTTTCGGCGTCGGCCCCAGATAATAGAGAAACGACTCGAAGGCTTTGGCCATGAACGGGTTGGCGCCGAGGATGATGCCGACCAGCAATCCTGCGCCGCCGCCGACGCTGAGGGCGCCGAGGATTTCGCCCACCGTCACCGAGAGATGCAGATAATAGTTGCTGCCGCCGAGCAGATCGATCAGGGCATGGCCGATGTTCAGCAGCGACGGCACAACGTCGCGATAGAGCCACCCCGACCGCGCCAGGAACTCCCAGAGCGCCAAGAGCGCCACCACAATGGCGATGCGCAGCGTCAGCACCGGGGTCACCGGCACCACCCCGCGGCTTTGCATCAGTGAACCGGTCGTAGCCATCGCTCGATCTTTTCCAAAGCCATGAAGAACACAATGCTGACGAGGATCACGAAGCAGATCGCTGCATAGGTGCCGGCGAGGTCGTAACGCTCGGCAAGCTCGTTGATGAGCTGCCCGAGTCCGCCGAAATTGATGAGGAACTCGACGCCGACGATGTTGATCAGCGCGAAGATCAAGCCGAGCCGCAGCCCGACGAAAATGGTCGGCAGCGCCGCCGGAAACAGGATCATCCAGAACTGCTGGCTGCCGGTCAGGTTGAAACTCCTCCCGACATTGACCAGCACCTTGCGCGTGCCGGCCAGCCCCTCGATGGTCTTGAGGATGACCGGCGGCAGCGCGGCGATGAAGCCCATCATGATGATGGTCCAGGCGCTCCGCCCGAAGATCACCAGGAACAGCGGATACATCAGCACCACCGGGGCCGAGGCGAGCGCCGCCACCCAGGTCTCGATCGCATCTTGCAATAATTTGTAGCGGTGCATCAGCACGCCGCCGGCGACGCCGAACACCGTCAGCATCACGCCGGCGGTGAGACATTCGCTCGCGGTGAGCAGGAAGCGGCCGATCACGTCCTCTTCTTCGATCACGCGCGGGAAGCTGCCGAGCACCTCGGAGGGCGGCGGCACGATGAAGCGGTTGACCACGCCGGTCTGCACCAGCGCCTCGACCGCGAGGAAAAACATGACCACCGCGACGACGCCGATGGCCACCGGCACATAGTCGCCGAAGTTCGGCGCGATGGCGCCGCGTGCGCTCATGAAGCGGTCCCCGGATGCTGATGCAGCACGTGCGATTCCTCGTCCTGCATGCCGCGGCTCGCCTCTTCGCGCAGGTCGGCCCAGATTTTCGCCACATAGCGGCCGAACGGCTCGCTGGTGACGATCTCAGACGTGCGGGGGCGCGGCAGGTCGATATCGACGATGCGTTTCACTTTGCCCGGGCGGTAGGTCATCACCAGAATGCGGTCGGACATCTGCACCGCCTCGGTGATGTTGTGGGTGATGAGCAGCGTGGTCTGCTTCAACTGCTGCTGGATTTGCAGCACCTTGTCGCCGAGCAAGAGCCGCGTCTGCTCGTCGAGCGCGGCGAAGGGCTCGTCCATGAGCAGAATCTTCGGCTCGGAGGCGAGCGTGCGGGCGAGCGACACGCGCTGGCGCATGCCGCCGGACAGTTCGCCGGGATAGCGCTTCGCGAAGCCGTCGAGGCCGACCATGCGGATGAAGTGGCGCGCCCTCTCGATGCGCTTTTGCTTCGGCATGCCGACGAGTTCGAGCGGGAAGGCGACGTTGTCGACCACCGTGCGCCAGGGGAAGGTCGACTCCTCCTGGAACACCATGCCGATGGACTTGTGCGGGCCGTCGATGCGCTCGCCGGCCACCGTCACGATGCCCTGGTGATTGCTGAGCAGGCCGCCGATCACATTGAACAGCGTCGACTTGCCGCACCCGGAAGGGCCAATGACCGACAGGAACTCGCCCTGCTTGACCTTGAACGACACGTCGTCGACCGCGATCACCGGGCCTTCTTGCGTCTCGAACCGCACGCCGATGTCGTCGGCGATCAGGATGGCGTCGTCGGATGCTGGGTTTGCTGCGGCCATCGGCTATTTCCGTGTCATCTGCGCGGTCACCGCTGCGGTGTAACCCGGCTGCACCCGCACGTCGACGACCGCCACCGCGCCGCCTTCCACCGCAGCAATGGCCTCGGCAAGCACCGCGTCGAGCGCGGCGATGTCGTTCACTGGGCCGAAGCCGAGCGCGCCTTGCGCGCGTGCGACGCCGGCAATGTCGATATCCGGCTCGCTGATGCGCTGGCCGACCCAGCGGTTCTCTACCGGGCGGTTGCGCACGCGCGCCACACGCTCCTGGTGCAATTCGTCGTTGAAGAAAGAGCGGTTGTTGGCGATCACGAACAACAGCGGGATCTTGTAGTGCGCCGAGGTCCAGATCGCCGTGCAGCCCATCATGAAGTCGCCGTCGCCGCAGACGGCGATAGGCAGGCGGCCCG
>Ga0134124_10002141_pt1 | contig 15902 bp, 10 predicted proteins | sample KB304_FD_96880 | JGI IMG/M metagenome (GOLD analysis project Ga0134124, IMG submission 96880) | Terrestrial soil microbial communities without Nitrogen fertilizer from Kellogg Biological Station, Michigan, USA - KB3-0-4 | ecosystem: Environmental > Terrestrial > Soil > Unclassified ...
GCCTTTTGCTGATCGGTGAGACCGAGCGGAGTCAGTTCACTCGTGCCCGGATAGTGTCCCGCGGAGTCGCCGCCGCGATCGAAGAAGTTCACGACTTGCGCGAGGCTCCGCAGCTGTCCGGTGTGCATGAAGCTCGGATGCCGCGCGTTGCAGCGCAGGCCGGGTGTGCGAAACGCTCCTTCCAATTCGGGGCCAGGAGCGCTCGGCAGCTGCTGGCGATCACCGTCGCTGAGTGGTCCTGCGCTGCTGGTCGGATCCTTCAGCGCCTCACTGATGCCGAGCGCCGCGCCGCGATCATCCGTGTCTTGGATCGCCACCGCGACCACGGCTGGACTGAGGCCCACGTTGTGAAACGCGTCGTCGGTCAATCGCGATCCGCCGTGGCATTCGCTGCATTTCGCTTTGCCGACGAACAACAGCGCACCGCGTTGCTCGCTCGCTGTGAGCGCGCCAGTGTCGCCATCGAGCCAGTCGTCGAAACGGCTCGCTCCGCAGCGCAACTGGCGAATGTACGCCTCCAGTGCTTTGCCGGCGTTGGCCGCAACGGTGCTGACCTGCGCCTGATCACCGCCCGCCATGCCGTCGTAGTCGGCGCCATCGCCCGGCATGCCGCGGCACTTGAACTGCGAGCCCTTGCTGGTGTTGACTTCGACGCAGCCCGCGCTGTCCGCATTCAGTTGTGGGAAACGAGCCGCGTCGGAGAGCGGCGGCAGCGCACCGAACACCGATTCATATTCGCTTCGATGGAGACGAAATAGCTGCTCGGCCACGAACAATCGGCCCGAGTTGAACTCACGGTTGCTTTCCATCACGCCCAGCGCTTGATTCCAAATCGCGTCGCGCCGGCCGTCCCAATTGTACAGGGGGGCGAACGCGACATCGAGCAATGAGGGCGTCTTGCGCAGGGTCCACTGCGCGCCGAGCGACACTTGCCCATGGGGACTGCGCGTGTCCACGAAGTCCGACTGAGGCAAATGACAACCTGCGCAACTCACGCGACCCGACTCGCCCTGGCCGCCGAGCGTCGCGTTCGTGCCGTCGTTGTCTCCTTCGAGTAGTCGACCGGAGAAGCGGGTGTCGAAAAACAGGCGTTGCCCGAAGTTGCGAGCGGCCGGATCGTCCGCCCAGCGATTGCTCGGATCTGCTTCGGGCGGTCGCTCGTCGTAGTGCAGCGCGCTCAGAGCAGCACGCTGCTCGGTCGTGAACGCGGGCGGCGCATCCCTCGCGCCGTGCTCCGCGGCCCCACAGGCCACGAGCAACGACGCGAGCCAGGCAAGGCGCTCAGGTGCCGCCATACCACTTGGTCCCACAGGGCAAGGCGCTTTCGTCCCACTCCGGCGCGGGAGTGCTCAGGTCGATGCCGAAGTCATCCATGTGCCGATCGCTGTGGCACAGGCTGTAGTCGCGCTCATAGCGGTGGCCGGTATTTTCGGGCGTGACGGACTCGTCGATGCCGCAGTGGTAGAGCACGGCACGGTAGGCGACCGTCACCGCTCCCGCGGGCATGCGCCCCTCGGGCAGCACGGCACACGCCGCCGGCTTGCCGTCCATGAACACGTACACGCGCGAGGTGGACGTGTATACGTCCCATTGCACCAAGCGATCGAAACCGGCGAGATCTCCTTGCACGGGCACTGCGGTCCATGGCTGCTTCCACAGGTCGTCGCTGTAGTCTCCGGCGTGAAAGCCGTACACGTTCGCGCGATCGCACTGCTGACTCACGCCCCAACCTCGCGTGTCACAGAACTCGATCTGTGTTTCTTGATAGCCGCCGAACGGCTGCACGACGATCGTGCGCCCACCCTCGGCGGGCACGTCATCCGCAGTGCCTAGGGTCATGTCTTTGCCGGCAACGTCGAACGGGAAATTTCCGAGTCGGCTATGCACTGGCACGTCGTCGATGTAGCCAGCGTCGGGCACTGGGTCGTCTTTCAGTGGCACATTGGTGACCATGATTTGTGGGTAGCGGCGGTTGGTCGACGGAATGTCGGTGGCCATGCGCACGTGCAAGAATTTGTCTGCGCTCAGCTTCGTAGCCACGTTGCGGGGCGTGATGCTGACGTTGCAGCTCGACCCGCCGTCCGCCATACCGAGCACGAACTGCCCCAAGAGCGGGCCGAAAGTGAAGTTGTCGGTACAGCCGCTGGTGTCGACGGCCCATTGAGAATTGCGGTAGATGAAGGCGTTGTTGTCTCGCCACTTGGTGAATGGTTCCCAGGCAGCGCCCTGATCGAACGTGGCCAAGAAGTCCATCTTGGGTTGCGCTTCCGGCGTCACGTCCACGTAGGCGCGGGCGATCGGTTTCGGGCGATTGGTCGGCGGGTGCTGGCCATTGATGAACACTTCACCCGAGGAGAGCCGAGCTTCATCCAACGTGATCGAAGGCGCATTGAAGGGCTGCTTGCTCGTGCGGTCGATGTCCGCGTCGGCATGCGAGGCTGCGATGTAGCCTCCGGCGAACGGGCAACCTGCGTCCAACGCCTCGATCACGAAGCGCGTCTTCGCGGTGATCCCGGGCCAGGTGAGGGACCAGACCGGCCGCACTCCCTGGTGGAGCACCTGATCGAAACGCGCCTCGCCGGGAGCGAGCACGTCGAACGTGCCGTAGCTGACGCGGTGCAACGCCACGCTGCCCGGCTCCTCGTTTTCCAAGATCCGAAAGCGCTCGCCCAAATCTTCGATCTCCGAAGCCGGCTGTGCCGCACGTGCGTCATGCTCGGGCCCATCGGTGAAAAAGTAGACGAGGTTGTCGCCGGCCCAGTCGGCGCCTTTCGCGTAGTGAATGCGGTACACGGCTTGGGTCGCCGCCTTCGCGGTGTAAAAGGCGATGCCGTCGTCGCGCCAGCCCTTGGCCAGCAGTGCCGCCCGTTGCGAGAGGTCCGTGACGTACTCGGCGCTGTTCGCTTCCGAGTACAGCGGCACTACCCAGTCTGCGTTGCGGAAGCCGCCCGCGCCGTCCGGATTGGCGACGCGATACACCGGCACACGATCCGCTCCCGGCGTCAGGAACACGTAACCGAGCGTCGCTTCCGCTTCGCTGCGCGCGTAGTCGTGGCGCAGGTTGTCGCAGCCGCTGATCGAACAATTGAACAGATTCGCGTCGTCCGCCTCGCGCGCTTGAAAAATGCGGTCGCCCGCGCACCGGTAAATGCCGTCCTTGACGCCTACCTCACCGTTCTCGCCAATCAACCAGTCCGCGGCATCCGGCTCTGGATAGATGCGGTAGTCGCGCGCGCCGGCGATCGGTTCGAATTCGATCAGCGCGGTGTCGCCCCGAGTCTTCACCCGCACGTTCTGGATCGTGGGCAATTCGGGCACGCACGACTGCCCCGAGGAGCAGGGCTTGCGACACGCACCCCCGCTGCACGACAGGCCGTCGCCGCAGGCTTGCCCGTCGCACTCTGCGTCCAGACAATCGACGTAGCCGTCGCAGTCGTCGTCGACACCACCCGAGCATGCGCTTTCAGTGGCTGCTCGAGCGCTGCACATTGGGCCGGCGGGGGGCTTACTTGCGGTCGTGAGTCCGTCGTTTTGCGCTTGCCCGGAGCCGCACGCGAGTAGCGCGAAGCTCAAAATCCAAGCCTGTTTGGTCATTGTGCGGCTCCTCTGACACGAGGCGTGGCGAGCCATGGAAAGGCGGATGCTTGCGCCCTGCGCCACCACGCGAAGCTTGAGCGTATGCCCGACAAACGAGCCAAAACAAGGCACTGTAGAACCCACATCGGTGCTCGGGGCCCGACTCCTGTGGGCCCGCGACACCAATTCTTCCTCTGACCTACGGGGTCTGCCTGCGGGCCCCAGACACCAATTTTCGTCGAGCCTCGGGCCCCACCACCCCAATTGGTACTAATTGGTCACTTTCGTCCCGAGATCGAAAGCTGGAGGCGCGAGCTCGAATCAGAGCTCGATTTGCGCACCAATCTCCATCACGCGGTCGGGCGGGATGTTGAAGAACTTGGTCGCGGACAGCGCGTTGCGAGACATGAACGAAAATAGACCGACTCGCCAGCGGGCCATGCCCGGCTGCTTGGTGACCACGAGGTTTTCACGGCCGAGGAAGAACGTCGTGTGTTCGACGGTGTGAATCAGCCCGGAGTCGATCAACAGGGCCGGCGCGTCCGGCTGCTCCATGAAGCCGTAGCGACCGACCACGCGACAGAAACCATGATCGAGCTTCTCCAGCTTGTATCGGTCCTCGTCCGCCACGCGCGCGGCATCGGTTGTGATGATCGTGAGCAATACGATGTTTTGGTGCAACACGCGATTGTGCAAGAAATTGTGGAGCAAGGCGGGTGGAGTGCCTTCGCCCGTGCCGGTCATGAATACGGCGGTGCCGGGGACACGCGCTGGGCGCTCGACCGCGAGCACGTCGTAAAAGTCGACCAGCGGCAGCATCTGGTCGCGAAAGCGCTCGTAAAGAATTTCACGCCCGCGCTTCCAAGTGACCATGATCGCGAAGATGAAGGCACCGATCGCCAGCGGCACCCAGCCCCCGTGCTCGATCTTCGAGACGTTCGCGCTCACGAAGAACAACTCTGGAATGAAAAACACCAGCGTAACCGGGATCGCCTTGTGATAGCCCCAGCCCCAGCCGTAGCGCACCAAGAAGAATGCCAAGACGGTGGTGATGATCATCGTCAGCGTGACGGCGATGCCGTAGGCAGCGGCCAAGGCGGTCGAGGACTTGAAGCCCAACACCAGGCCAATGGCCGCGAACATGAGCACGTAGTTCACGCTCGGAATGTAGATTTGACCGCGCTCGTGGGCCGAGGTGTGGCGGATCGAGAAGCGCGGCAAGAAGCCGAGCATCGTGGCTTGGCTGGTCAGCGAGTACACACCGGAGATCAACGCTTGTGAGGCGATCACCGTGGCGCAGGTCGAGAGCAGCACCACCGGATAGAGCGCAATCGCGGGCACCATGCGAAAGAAGGGGTTCTCGATCGCTTCCGGCCGAGTGATGAGCAGCGCCCCTTGTCCGAAGTAGTTCATCAACAAGGCGGGAAAGACCACCGCGAACCAGGCCAGCCGAATCGGTCGCCGCCCGAAGTGACCGAGATCGGCGTACAGCGCCTCGCCACCGGTCACCGCCAAGAACACGCCACCCAGAACCAGCAGGCCGCGCTCGCCGTGATGCGCGAGGAATAGCACTCCGTGATGCGGGCTGATCGCCGAGAGCACGGCAGGATAACGCAGAATTTGCCCGACACCGAGCACGGCGATGGTCGCAAACCACAACAACGTGACCGGTCCGAATACGGCGCCGATCCCGCCCGTGCCGCGCTTTTGCACGACGAACAGACCGACCAAGATCACGATCGTGATCGGCACTACCAAATGCTCCAGGTGCGGCGCGGCGATCTCCAAGCCTTCGACCGCGCTCAGCACCGAGATCGCCGGCGTGATCATGCCGTCACCGTAGAGCAGCGCCGAGCCGAACACGCCGAGGAAGATCAGCGGCAAGTAGGTGCGTGATTTGCGCAGATTCGAGCTGGATAGCGCCATCAGCGCCAAGATCCCGCCTTCGCCCTTGTTGTCGGCTTTCAGTACGTACGCGATGTACTTGAGCGACACCATGATGATCAGCGACCACGAGATCAAAGACAGAATGCCGAGGATGTTCTCGTGCGTGGTCTCCATGCCCCCCGCAAAACACTCACGCATCGAGTACAGCGGACTCGTACCGATGTCGCCGTAGACCACACCCAGCGCGCCGAGCGCCAGCTTGCCCAGGTAGCGGTTGCCGGTGCCGTGTCCGTGGCCATGACCGTCCGTCGTGGGCATTGCGTGGTTTGGGCGTGAGGGAGCAGAGACGGGTGTGCTTGGGGCGGTCACGGGTTCGGACATCGACTGTTCGCACGCTACCGCAGATTGCGCTCCGCGGCGTAGATCTAGCCGCGGAGCCAAAACACGGTGAAAGCGTCGCCGCCTTCGTCCGGTTCGGCAGGTCTCGAATGTTCAACGTAGGCGGAAGCTCGGAGATGTTCGCGCACGCCCGCCTTGAGGGCGCCTGTTCCATGGCCATGCAACACGAATCCTGCTACTTCGTTAACGCTGATTAAACGATCGATGAAGCCGTCGACGCGGCTCAACGCTTCATCGTAGCGCTGTCCGCGGAGGTCGAGTGTCGTGGCATCGGTGCGCTGCGCGGTGTGCGCAAGTTTCGGCTGAGTTGCCGTTCCGTATTTCGAGTTTGATCGCGCGCTCTTCTTCGCGGTTGGGCGTTGGTCTCGATTCGCGACAGCGTTCAGTTCTCGGCTTGGTACGAGCAGCTTCATCGCGCCGATCATCACCCGCACCTGACCGCGCGCGCACAGCTCGATGACCTGACCGGTCGCGGCGAGCGCCGGGTGATACACCGTTTGACCGACGCGCAACGCGTCGCCGGCAAGCTCGAATGTCTCGGCTCTCGCAGCGCTCTGATCGAGCGCCGAAAGCTCGCCGCCGAGAGCGACGCGCGCCGCGACCTGGTTCACCCCGCGTTCGAGTTCACGCAGCCCGCTCGACTCTTGGCCGGTGCTGCGCAGGCGCGCTCGCAGCTCTTCGAGTTCTTTTCGAGCGCTGCGCACCGCGACGCGCAGGTCACGAACGTCGCGATCCGCCTCGCGCGCTGCTTGCTCGCGGAACACAGCGCGCTCGGCTTCGAGTGTGTCGCGCAGCTCACGTGCTTCTGCCCGATCGAGCTCGGCCGCGTTTCGCAGCACCTCCAGCTCGGCTTGCTCGCGTGACAGCTCTCGCAGCGCGGCTTCGCGATCCAGCGCTTGCGTCGGCAGTAACGCCTTGGCGCGCGCGATCACTGCCTCCGGCAAGCCATGCCTGAGCGCTACGGCGAGTGCGCTGGATGGGCCGGGTACACCCAAATGCAGTCGAAAGGTGGGCGCCATCTGCGAAAAGTCGAAACCGACCGACGCGTTGTCGAAGTGCGAGTTTTGGGTGGCGAGCTCCTTCAACCGCTCATAATGGGTCGTGACACCGACGGCTGCGCCGCGCAGGGTGAGCTCTTCCAGCATGGCGGCGGCCAACGCTGCCCCTTCTTCTGGATCCGTTCCGGCGGCGACTTCGTCGAGCAGCACCAAGCAGCTCGGGCTCGCGCACTCCAAAATCGAACACAGGTTGACGATGTGCGCGCTGAACGTGGACAGCGAACGCACGATCGATTGCTCGTCGCCGATGTCGCACAACACGCGTTCGAACCAACCCACGGTCGAATCGGCCCGCACCGGCACGGGCAGCCCGCTTCGCACCATCCAAGCCACCAGCCCCGCGGTCTTCAGCGCGACGGTTTTGCCGCCGGCATTCGGACCCGAGATGACCAACGCGTGACCCGTGTGCAGCACGATGTCGTTCGGCACGACGGCGATGCCGGTCAGCAAAAGCAACGGGTGGCGAGCTTCACGCAGCTCGAGCCTTGCCTCTTCCGCGAGCGGCACCACCACCGATTTCGTCTCGTCGGCCCAGCGCGTACAAGCGCTGCATAGATCGGCGGCGATACAAGCAAAGAACGCAACCTCGCAAGCGTCGTGCAGCGCTTGCACTTCGCTGGAGAGCGCGAGCAGCACGCGCCCTTCTTCGCGCGCGGCTTCGGCTTCGGCCAAGCGCAGCCGGTTGCCGACCTCGGTCAGCTCGCGTGGCTCGACGAAGAGCGTGCTGCCCGAGGCGCTCGAGCCGTGCACGATCCCGTCGACGCGCAGGTGAGCGTCGGACCGCACCGGCAACACGAAGCGTCCCTCGCGCTCGGTGTAGTATTGGCCTTGCAGCACGTCCGCGAAACGCCCGAGCAGTTGGCCCAAGCGTCGCTTCAGTTCGCTTTGTGCCTCGCGTACCTTGCTGCGTGCGCGGCCGAGCTCGGGGGAAGCGCGATCGGCGACCGAGCCGCCCTCGTCGATGCAGAGCCCGAGCCGTTCACGCAAACGCTCCAAGTTCGCATCGCTGCCGAGCGCAGCTGCCAGATGCGGCGCCAGCGCTTGGTGTGTCTTGGCGTAGCTCCGCAGTTCGGCTGACAGCGAGAGCACGCCGTGCAGCGCCCAAAGCTCGAGCCCGCTCGCCACGCCGCCGGCGCGCACGCGCTCGAACAGCTCCCCCAGCTCGGCGAACTCTCGAACCGGAATTGGGTGGCCGGTGTTGAACAACTCGAGCGCATCGTGCATGCGTCGCAAGCGCAAGCGGGCCTCGTCCAGCGTTTCCGCGGGCAGCAACGCGCGGACGTAGGCAGACGCCGCGCGGCTCGTGCAGCGCTCCGCGATACGGTCGAGCAAGAGCGGCCATTCCAAGGCCGTCCGCGCGTGCTGTTCCTGGGCTGCGAGGCTGGTCACGCGGCGCTAACTAGCAGAATTGAGCCGTTCTGCGAGTCGCTGCGCGCCTCAGCCGGCGAGCGCGGCGCCGGCCGGATGCTCGCGTAGCGTCGGCTCACCGGTATGTGCGCTCAGCACGACGCCTCCGAGCCGCGCGGCCTTGTCCATCGATTCAGCCAGAAGCGCGAGATTGTGGCTCGCGCGGCGGCCGTGTCGTCGGTCCACGCTGAGCGCGAAATGCCCACCCCCCGCGGAGCGCAGGCGAGACAAGAGGCCGTGGGCGAGGATCGAGCGCGCGGCAATCGAATCGCCGTCGCAGCAGCCGTTGGAGACGAAAACGATCGCGTTCATCTGCCAGCCCTTGGCTTCCAAGCGCGTAATTCGACTCGCCACCTGGGTGATCAACGAGCTCGGCGCGCCTGCGTAATGCTGAGCGACGACGGCCATGTCGCCGGATTCACTCGGGTCGAGCCAGCGCGGCCAGCTCGCGCCGAACTCGATGACGACCAGTGTGGCTTTGCGGCTTTTCATGGCGACCTCCGGGTAGTGGCTCCGTGATAGAGCGCAGCCGGCGGCCGGGCCAAGAATGCGGCAAGCCGGGGGCTTCAGGCCTCCTTGGACTTCTTCTTGGCGTCGGTCTTGGGGGCGGTCTTCTTTGGCGGACGAAGCGGCCCTTTTTCCCCGTCCGCGCTCGCGGACAAGCTCTTCTTCAGCGCCTCGAACAGGTCGATGATTTGGGCCTTGGGCGCCTCGGGGGCGACGGTGATCTCCTTGCCCTCGACCTTTTGCTGCACCGCGGCCTCGACCCGCTCGCTGTACGAATCGCTGTATTTTTCGGGGTCGAAGGTGTCGCTGGACAGCTGCTCGATCAGCTTTTCAGCCAGCTCGTGCTCTTTGTCGCTGAACTTGAAGGTCGCGCCGGTGTCTATTTCGTCGAACGCGCGTACCTCGGTCGCGTAGTAGAGCTGGTGGAGCACGATGCCGTCCTTCCCGTAGGGCCGAATCAGCACCAATTGCTCCTTGCCGCGACTCGCCCAGCGGCCGACGGCGACCCGTTCTTTCTTGGTCATCGACTCGGACAGCAAGCGATAAGCCTTGTCGCCACCCTTGTCCGGGCCAAGGTAGTAAGTCTTCTCGACGGACACGAAATCGACGCTGGCGATCGGCACGAATTCAGCGATATCGATGCTGTTGCTGCGCTCGGCCTCCAAGGCCTTCAGTTCTTCGTCGCTGAACGTCACGTACTGTCCGCGGGCGTATTCGTAGCCCTTCATCATCTCCGTGCGTTCCACGACCTCGTTGTTGTCGGTGGGGCAGATGTACTGCTGCTTGACGCGACCGCCGCACTTCTTGTGCAGCATGTTGAAGCTCGCCTGTTCGGAGGCGGCCGCCGTGTAGAACTTGACCGGGATCGAGACCAAACCGAACGAAATCGTGCCTGACGAGGTAGCGCGCGCAGCCATGCCGTCATGCTAACGCGCGCTTCGGCGGTTTGAGAAAATCTTAGAGAAAGCGGGGGGCACTCCTGAACACCGGCACAGTCAGGAACACTGGCGTACCGGCTTCCGGCCATGGCCCCGCTCGCCCCCGCGCTCGCCGCCTCGTCGAGTCGTTCAGCGCTCGTTGAGCTCGGTCGGCATAGCCGCGGACAACGACAGCCCGCGCTCGCCGCCTCGTCGAGTCGTTCAGCGCTCGAGGGCAAAGCCGGCTGCTTGCCAATCGGCCTTGCCTTCGACATAGACGCGCACGTCCGTGTAGCCGAGCTCGGTCAGGGTCTGTGCGGCCTGATGCGAATTCAGGCAGGTCGCACTCGCGCAATACACGACGATCGCCGCACGCTTGTCGGTCAGCAAGCTGGGTGCGAGTTCGCGCGCGCGATCGTGAGGGAATAGCCGCGCCCCGGGCAGATGGCTGTGGCGGAAGTATTTTTCGGGCAACGCCTCGAGCAGGGTGAGGGGAGTGCCGTCGTCGAGAGCATTTTTCAGTTCGCTGCGGGTGATGGTATTCATGATCGTGGTCTCCTGCGGTTCTTGGTCGAATTTGCGCCGTTGCGGGCGAGTGGATTCGGATCACTGCCAGTGACGGCTCAGGTCTCGCCGAGTGCGGCGCGTAACGTTCGCTCTCGAGTGCGCGCGCGGCGCAGCGCGAACGCCTCGCTCAACCTGCGATCGAGAGAAAACGCCCCGCCACCACGGAGCATCAGGGGCAGCGCGAGAGCCAGCGCGAGCAGGTGATACTCGAGGCCCTCGCCCGTTTGATTGCCGAACCAATTCATGAAAAAGCCCACCTTCAGGTGCGTCGTGAGCACCGCGCCGACCATCGTCGCGGCTGCGCCGAACGCGGCGAGTCGGGTCCCCAGCCCGAGCAGCAAGCCCAGCGAGCCGAAAGACTCACTGACGATCACCAAAAAGGCCAGCGCGCTCGGGATGTGCAGCGTGCCGGTGAAATAGCCCATCGTGCCGCTGAAGCCATAGCCACCGAACCAACCGAGCAGCTTCTGCGCGCCGTGGGGCAGCATCACCGCCCCGAGCAGCACGCGCTGCACGTACGAAGTCTTACTCGCGTCCGTCTTCAAAAATCGATCGAGCATGTGGGAGCTCCCGTTGTGGGGCAGCACGTCGCTGCCGAACGGGAACATGCGGCTTTTCGAGATAGCGTTCCAATCGATGTTTGAGATGTTAGATAGCGATTGTGCGAATATCAGGGGGCCGCCTGCGCTCCGAACGCTCGGCGAGCGGGCGCGAGCGTCAAAGCTTTCGGCACTCTTCGACGACCAGTTGCCGGAACCAGCGTTGTGCGGGGTCGTGTTCGAGCTGTTCGTGCCAAACTTGGCCGATACGGCCTTTGGCTAGCGGCAAGGGCGGCGGGAAGACGCGCAAGCCCAGTGACTCGGCGAAGGCCGTGGCGACGCGGGCGTTGACGGCCGCAACCAGATCGGTTTGCGCGACCAAGGTTGGAACGAGCAAGAAATGCGAAACGCGTGCGCCAATCGTGCGTTTCAAGTCACGCGCGGCGAGCGCGCGATCGACGGTGCCCGGGCTGTTGCCTTGTTGCGAGACGAGTACGTGCTTCTGAGCGAGCCAACTCTTCAAGGTCGGCTTGCGGCCGAGGCCTGGGTGACCCTTGCGGGCGATGCACACGTAGTGCTCGTCGAAGAGCAGCGTTTCGACGTGGTGCGCGGGCACTTCATTGTAAAAGCCGATCATCAAATCGACTTCGCCGCTGTGCAGTGTTTTGGGCACTTGGTGCAACCCCCATGGTCGGACCTCCAAGCGCACGCCGGGAGCTTCGCGCGCGAGTCGCTTCAGCAGCGGCGGCAAGAGCACGAACTCGACGTAGTCACTCGTTGCCAGCACGAATACGCGGCTCTCGCTGGCCGGATCGAAGCTGCGCGGAGTGAGCGCGCGATCGAACAGCCCGAGCCCGCGGCGGATTGGATCGCCCAGCTCGAGCGCACGTGGGGTGGGATCGATGCCGCGCGGGGTGCGACGAAACAAGGGGTCGTCGAACAGTACCCGCAGCTGGGCGAGTGAGCTGCTCATCGCCGATTGCGTGACGCCCATTTTGCTGGCTGCGCGCGTCACGTTGCGTTCTTCGAGCAGCGCATCGAAGGCGGCCAGCAGGTTCAAATTGACTGCACGGATATCCGCGTGGGCCATATCCGCAGACTAGCTCATTCGCAAAACCGATGATCCTCAGACCACACCCAGGGTGCGGCATTGCCCTGCGCGACATCCCGCACCCCGGGTGTGGCATTGCCCTGCGCCACACCCCGGGTGTGGCATTGCCCTGCGGCGCACCCCGGGTGTGGCATTGCCCTGCGGCGCACCCCGGGTGTGGCATTGCCCTGCGGCGCACCCCGGGTGTGGCATTGCCCTGCGCCACACCCCGGGTGTGGCATTGCCCTGCGCCACACCCAGGGTGTGGCATTGCCCTGCGCCACACCCAGGGTGCGGCTCGCGTTTCCGTGGCGGTGAGCGCTCGAAGAGGTGTCGCCGCGCGTCACGGCTCACTTTTCGACGGCGACGTCGACCAAGGTCGGAGAGAGCACGCGCTGCGCATCGCGTGGGTCGATCGCGATCAGGAAGCCGCGTGCTCCGCCGTTGATGTAGATAGTGGGCGCGTCCAAAATGGAGCGCTCCATGTACACGGGCATCGTGCGCCGGAGCCCGAACGGAGAGGTGCCGCCCACCTGATAGCCCGAGTGTCGGTCGGCGACTTCTGGGCGACAGGGCGCGACGGTCTTCTTGCCCAATAGCCGCGCGAGTCCCTTGGCGGACACTTCTCGATCGCCGTGCATCAGCACGCACAGCGGCTGTTTCTGATCGTCCTCGAAGATCAGCGTCTTGATCACCCAGTGTTCGTCGACTCCGAGCGCGGCCGACGAGTGCTCGGTGCCGCCGTGTGGCTCCCACGTGTAGAGATGTGGTTCGAAAGCCACGTTTGCCGCGCGGAGTGCGCGGATGGCGAGGGTGACCGGAAACTTGCTGCTGGTCGAGTTGGACATACTGGACGCCGCCGTTCGACGATACATCCGGCTCGGCGAATGAGCTATGCTGGACCGCGGTGAGCGCTTGAAAAAGCCGGTCGCAAAACCTGCCCAGACGGCCGAAGCCAAGCCGGGCGATGCGCTCGCCCGCTATCGCGAAAAGCGCGACCCACTCAGCACCAACGAGCCGTTCGGCGAGGAGCACAGACACAGCTCGCGCGAGACGCGCACGGGTCGCTTCGTCGTGCATTTGCACGACGCGACTCGCCCGCACTACGACGTGCGCTTGCAGATCGGTGGCACGCTCAAGAGCTTCGCGGTCCCGCGCGGCCCGAGCCTCGTCGCGGGCGACAAGAAGCTCGCCGTGCTCACCGAGGATCACCCGCTCGAGTATCTGGAGTTCGAAGAAGTGATCCCGGACGGCAACTACGGCGCGGGCGCGATGATCGTCTGGGACGTCGGGCGTATTCGTTACCTGGAGACGACGGCCGAGCGAGGACTCGAGATCGGCAAGCTCGACTTCGAACTCGACGGCTTCAAGTTACACGGCCGCTTCGCGCTGGTCGCCACCGGGCGGCGTAAGGCGTCCGGTCCGAACGACAAGAAAGCCAACGAGTGGCTGCTGATCAAAAAGCAGGACGCCTTCGCGCATCCACCGGGGGACGTGCTGATCGAGCAACCGCACAGCGTGATGTCTGGGCTCACGGTGGCGGAACTTTCGCAGCGCGCGGACTTCGTCGCTGAGCTGGAGGCCGAAGCGGAAGCGCTCGGCGCGCTCCGCGCTCCGCTGGATGCGAGCACGCTCACGCCCATGTTGTGCTCGCTCACGGGTGCGGAGCTGGTGGATGAGAGCCGCATTTACGAGCTCAAAATCGACGGCGTGCGGATCGTCGCGGACAAGCACGCACGCGCGGTCGCCCTGCGTTACCGGAACGGTCGCGCCGCGAGCTCCAGCTATCCGGAAATCGCGCGCGCGGTCGCTGCGCTGGCGCCCGAGCGCGTGGTGCTCGACGGTGAAGTGGTCGCGTTCGACACCGAAGGTCGGCCGAGTTTTCAACGCATCGCTCCGCGCATTCACGCGGACAAGCCGCTCGACGTGCGTGCGGCGATGAACGAGGTGCCCGTCAGCTATTTGGTCTTCGATCTGCTGGCGTTGAACGATTTCGACTTGCGCTCGCTGCCGCTGTTGTCGCGCAAAGCGCTGTTGATGAAGCTCGTGCGCGGCAAAGGTTACGTGCGCGCGCTCGACCACCTCGAGGCTGACGGCCGCCCGCTGTTCGAATTGTGCCGCGCGCAACGGCTGGAGGGCGTCGTGGCCAAACGCGCGGATTCCCCGTACCGGCCCGGGCCGCGTCGCACGGATGATTGGGTCAAGATGAAGAGCGAGCGTGACGACGAATTCGTCGTGATCGGCTTCATGCGCGGCAAGGGCAATCGCGGGGCCCTGGGCGCGCTATGCGTGGCGAGCTACTCCGGCGAGCGTCTTCTGTATCGTGGGCGCGTGGGCAGTGGGCTCGACGTCGCCACGCTGAGCACGCTCGAAAAGGCGCTGGAAGCGCGCCGAATCGAGCTTTTTCCGGCCCACGGCGAGCCACCCGAAGATGCCAAGGGCGCGCTTTGGGTGCGTCCGGAATTGGTGGTCAGCGTGCGTTTTTTGGGCTTCACCGAGGGTGAGGCGCGGCTGCGTGCGCCCGTGTACAAGGGGCTGCGCCCAGATCTGTCGCCCACTGATTGCCGAGCTGCCCCCCCCAACGAGTTGCTCGACGAGCTGCCCGCAGCGCCACGAGTGGCCTCGCCCACGGCGATCGCGGTAGCGGAGCCGGTGAGCGAACCGTCCCCGCGCGGCGCTCCGGTCAGCACCTCGACGCGCGTGGTCGTCAGCAATCCGAGCAAGGTGTTTTGGCCCGATGAAGGCTACACCAAGGGTGATCTGTGCGCGTACTACGCGGCCATCGCCGAAGTGATGTTGCCGTTTCTTCACGAGCGACCGGTCGTGCTCGTGCGCTATCCGGATGGCATCGCCGGCAAGCATTTCTATCAGTGGAATGTCCCAGCCGGCACCCCGGACTGGATCGAGCGCATCGAGCTGATCGACGAAGAAGAGCCGGGCGCGGTGAAGAAGACGCTGTTTTTGGTGGATAGCGCGGATGCGCTCGTCCACATCGCCAATCTGGGTTGCATCCCGTTGCACGTGCTGGCCGCTCAGCGCGGCAGGCTCGATGAGTGTGATTTCCTCACCGTCGATTTCGACATCGCCGATCGACCGTTCTCGGACGCGGTGCGGTTGGCCTTGGATTTGCGGGTGATCCTCGACGACGTGGGGCTGACCGGCTTTCCCAAGACCTCTGGGCAACGGGGCCTGCACGTCTTGGTCCCGCTCGGGCCGGGCGTGAATTTCGACACGGCCAAGCTCTTGGTCGAACTGCTCGGCCGGCTGATCACCGACAAGAATCCGACGATTGCCACCATGGAGCGCCGGGTGAACCAGCGCGGTTCGCGCGTGTACGTCGATACCGGGCAAACCGGAGCCTCACGTACGATCGTCGCGCCGTACTCGGTGCGCTCTTACCCAGGTGCAACGGTCTCTACGCCCATCGCTTGGAACGAACTGCACGTGGCGCTCGATACGTCGCGCTTCACCATGCTCACGTTGCCCGGCCGCGTGCTGGAGGTGGGTGATCCGTTCGAGGGGTTCATGGCCGCGCGTCCGGATGTGCCCGCCGCGGTGCGAGAACTTTCGAAGTACCTGTGATGCCTCTGCGCAGCGCTTCAGAGCAAGCACTGCTCGAGCAGATCGGCGTTCGACGCGTTCATCGCGCAATCGAGCTCGCGCCGCGACACGCGCTCGGTGCACGCTGAAAATTCCGGGTCTTCCTTGGCCTTTTCACGGGCTTGGAGTTGTAGTTTGTGCTTTTCGGCGGCGTTCGTGCCCGGTCGGTCGGAGTTCACGAGCAGCTCGACGTAGTGATCGAGCAATGCCTCGCACTCCTCGTGTGAAGGGCGTTTGCCGCAACCCTGCATCACCAGCGCGCAGCTCATCAGCAGCGCACCCGTGAACCACCTGCTCCGGCACGCTGGGTCGACGACGCGGCGTTGCCCGTGTGTTCCCGCGCCGGGGCTCGCGA
>Ga0134124_10002142_pt1 | contig 15898 bp, 17 predicted proteins | sample KB304_FD_96880 | JGI IMG/M metagenome (GOLD analysis project Ga0134124, IMG submission 96880) | Terrestrial soil microbial communities without Nitrogen fertilizer from Kellogg Biological Station, Michigan, USA - KB3-0-4 | ecosystem: Environmental > Terrestrial > Soil > Unclassified ...
GGCGCCGCGAATTGCTCCTCGATCCGGCGCGCGCGGCGTTCATCGCCGTGATGCTGTCGGAGCCGTGGGTCGTGGAGCAGACGAAGCGGCTCGTGACCGAGGTGGAGATCGATCAGCCGTTCGTGGTCTTGAATCGAACGGCGCCTGATTGCGACTGCGCGCGCTGCCGCGAGCAGGCAACGCGAGACGCGGAGGCGCGGAAGGCGTTTGCGAACGTCGTCGAAGTGCAAAGGTGGTGCGTGCCGTGGCCCTGACCTTCTTCGCCGGCAAGGGCGGCGTCGGCAAAACCACCTGCTCCGCGTCGTACGCGCTGCAGCTCGCGTACGCGCATCCGGAGCAGCGCTACGTCGTGATCTCCGTCGATCCGGCGCATTCATTGCGCGATGTATTCGCGGAAGAGCAGCCTCCGCAGAACCTGACGGTCGAGATCATCGACACACGCGAGAAATGGCGCCGCTTCCGCGACGCCCTCGGCGAAGAGATCGAGCGCGCCGTCGACGCCATCACGCCGAGCGGGATGTCGGTCGCCTACGACACCGACGCCGTGCAGAAGTTGATCGAGGTCGCGCCGCCGGGAGCGGACGAGCTCTTCGCCATCACGCGCCTCGCGGATCTGATCGCCGATCAATCGATCTCCGCGATCGTTGTCGACACCGCGCCGACCGGCCACTTTCTTCGCCTCCTCGACCTGCCGCGCACGGCCGGCGAGTGGGTCCGCGAGTTCATGCGCATCCTCCTCCACTACCGCGACCTGATCCCGCCCGGTTCCCTCGGCGAGGAGCTGGTCAGCGCATCGAAGTCGCTCAAGTCAGTGGACGAAGCGCTGCGTCGCGACGCGAAGGTGATGGTCGTGACGCGGCCCGAACGGATCGTAGTCGCCGAGACGAAGCGCCTGATCGCGGAGCTGGAGCGGCGCGGGATCGCCCTTGGCGGCGTGATCGCGAATTACGTGACGCCGGAGAGCGACTGCAAGTGCGATCGCTCGATGCGCAGCTTCGAGGAAGCGGCGCTGGCGGAGCTGCCCGAGGCGAAAAGAATCGAGCGCCGCGATCACCCGGTGACCTCGCTCGACGAGCTGGCCGCGCTGCTGTGACACAATTTCGCCGTGGTGCTCTACGTCTACGCCATCACGCACGACGCGGTCACGCCCGACGGTGAGGCGATCGACCAGTCGCATCGCTTCGACGTCGCGGGGCACGACGGCCTCTTCGCCATCTACACCGCCGTGCCGGAGGAAGAGTTCTCCCAGGAGGCGATGGACCGCCGGGCGGGCGATCTCGAATGGCTCGGCGCGATCGGCTATCGCCATCAGAACGTCGCGGCGGAGCTGATGAAATCGACGGCCGTCATTCCGCTGCGCGCCTTCACGCTCTTCAGCACGCCGGAAGCGCTCGACCGCTACCTGCACGACAATCGCGAGCTGCTGGCGAAGACGCTCGAGCGCCTCGACGGAAAGCGCGAATGGACGTTGCGGGTGGAGTTCGACGCCGAACGTTTCAGCGACGCGCTGACCAACCGCGTCGACGCGCTGCGTGAGATCGCCCAGCAGATCGAGGGCGCCAATCCGGGACGCGCGTTCCTTCTGCGCAAGAAGCTGGACGAGGAGAAAAAGCGCGCCTCACGCGAGGCCGAGCAGCAGGTCGTCGGCGAGATCGAGAGCGCGGTGCTCGACAAGCTGAAATGCGAGACCGTCGCCGAGTCGCGACTCGATCGCGAAGGCGCGTTCCCGCAGATCAACGTGCTGCTCAATCGCGACGAGGAATCGACGTTGCAGGAACTGCTGGACGGACTGGCCGCGCGTTACGACAAAGAAGGAGTGACGCTGGCGCTCACCGGACCGTGGCCGCCGTACACGTTCGCCAATGGATGAAAATCTCGAAGAACTGACGCTGCTGGAGACGCTCGATCACCTCCTCGATCGCGGCGTGGTCATCGCCGGCGAGGCGGTCATCTCCATCGGCGACGTCGATCTTCTCTACCTCGGGCTGAACGTCGTCCTGGCCAACGTCGACGCCATCAAGCGGACGAGCCGGCGATGAAGTCGGTGGTCATCGGCGCGCACCTGCGGCGCGACGACATCGAGCCGCCTGACAAGCTGGAGAGCTTGTCCTACGTCCAGGCCATTCCGGCCGGTGATCTCTTTCTCAGCGGCCTGCCTGTGGCGGACGATCAACCGCTCGGCGACCGCGAGCTGCTGCTGCGGGTCGCGAACATCCGCGCCGCGCTGCTCGATCGCGCCACGTTCATCGCCATCCGCTACGGGTTTGCCGTGAGCTCACCATCGGAAGCGGCCGCGAAATGCGCGGAGCATCTCGATCGATGGCGCGCGCTGCTGGAGCAGCATCGCGACGTTGTGGAGATGACGCTGAAGGTCGTCGCGTCGGGGAGCGTGGCGCGCCCCGACCGGCGCGATTTCACCAGCGGCGGCGATTACCTCAAGGCGTTGCACGCGGCGACGACGTCGGTCGAAGTCGATCCGGAGTTCCGCACTGCCGCGGAGGAGGCGATCGGGAAGGGACGATGGCTGCATCGCGATCAGAAGTCGCTGGAGCTCGCGGCGCTCGTCGCGCGCGGCGCGGTCGAGCGCGTGCGCGCGGCCGGCGAGGAGTTGAAACGCCGCTTTCCGCAGGTGCCGTTTCTGCTGTCGGGGCCGTGGCCGCTGGAGGTATTCGCAGATGAGACCCCCTCGTAATCCTGCGCGCAGAATGGACCTTGAAATGCTGATCGCGAATGACGAAGAGAAGCTGCGCGAGCAGCTCGCCTTTACCGACTCGATGATTCCGGAGCGGATCTCCGCCGATTCCGACATCGTGGAGAACGGCCTGGCGAAGCTCGTTCTGTCGATCATCGAGTTGATCCGGCGGCTGCTGGAGAAGCAGGCGTTGCGGCGGATGGACGCCGGCAATCTGAGCGAGGAAGAGATCGAGCGGCTCGGCACGGCGCTCATGAAGCTGGAGGAAAAAATGAACGACCTGAAGCGGACGTTCGGCCTCGGCGATGACGACCTCAACCTTAAGCTCGGCCCCGTAAAGATGTGGGAGTAAGCAACTTGTTGCGATATCCTTCCGCGCTATGCCGATCGAGCAGCGCCAGCCGCAGGGGCTGGTCGACATCCTCGACAAGATCCTCGACAAGGGGCTGGTCGTTGCGGGCGACGTCAAAGTCTCCCTCGCCAACGTCGAGCTCCTGACCATCCAGCTCCGGCTGGTGATCTGTTCGATCGACAAGGCTGAAGCCATCGGCATCAACTGGTGGCGTTCCGACCGCTTCTATTCGAGTGAACCCCGCGCGCTCCCTTCCGGCGAGGAGTACGACGCTTTGAAGGCGCGGATCACTGAGCTGGAAACAAGACTCAATGAACGTGGCCTCCCGTCCGGGAAGCCGGGAGAGAGGAAAGGCAGGTAGACCATGGCTGTCGAACGTGCACCAGGCGGCACCAGTCTCATCGACGTACTCGACCGGATCCTCGACAAAGGCATCGTCGTCGACGCATGGGTACGCATCTCCCTCGTCGGCATCGATCTGATCACGGTTGAAGCGCGCGTCGTCATCGCCTCGATCGACACGTATCTGAAGTACGCGGAAGCCGTCGGTATCACGTCGACCGTTGCCCGTCCCGCGCTCGGACCGGGCGAAGGCGGCGCGCCGACCGGATCGACCCCCTCGACTTCAGGCGTCACCCGACCGTAACCCCAGTGCTGAGTCCTGAAGTGCTGAGTCCTGGGTTAGGACTCAGCACTTAACACCCAGCACTATTTGAGGTATTGGTCGAGCCAGCCGAGCACCGTCTCGTGCCAGAGCTTCGAGTTCTGCGGCTTCAGCACCCAGTGGCCTTCGTCCGGGAAGTAGAGCATCTTCGACGGCACGCCTCGGCGCTGCAGCGCAGTGAAGAGCTCGAAGCCTTGTGAGACCGGGACGCGGTAATCGAGCTCGCTGTGCACCACGAGCGTCGGCGTCTTGAAGTTCTTCACGTAATTCGCCGGATTACACTTCTCGTACAGCTCGGGGTTGTCCGCCGGATTTCCCTTGAACTCCCACTCCGGGAACCAGATCTCCTCGGTGGTGCCGTACATCGCGGGAAGGTTGTAGACGCCGTCATGCGAGACGAGCGCCTTGAACCGGTCGCTGTGCCCGAGGATCCAGTCGATCATGTAGCCGCCGTAGGAAGCGCCGGCCGCGCCGAGGCGATTGGCGTCGACGTACGGCAGCGCGGCGAACTTGTCGACGCCGTTCATGATGTCGACGTACGCCTTGCCGCCCCAGTCGCCGGAGATGTCCTCGGTGAACCGCTGTCCGTAGCCGACCGAGCCGCGCGGGTTCGGCATGAGGATGGCGTAGCCGCGCGCCGCGAAAATCTGCGGGTTCCAGCGATACGACCATCCGTCGCCCCACGCGCCCTGCGGTCCGCCGTGGATGAGCACGACGCCGGGATACTTCTTCGTGGCGTCGAACATCGGCGGCTTCACCAGCAGCGCCTGCACCTGCGTGCCGTCGGCCCCTTCGTACCAGATGTCGCTCGCCTCGCCCATGGTGATGTTGCGGAGCAGCGCGTCGTTGTCGTGCGTCAGCTGCGTCGCCGCCGCGCTTCCTTTTTTCAGGGCGAAGATGTCGTTCGGACGCGAGATTGTCGAGCGATCGAAGTAGAGCGTCTTGCCGTCTTTCGAGACCGCGAGCGCTCCGGAACTGCCCTCGCCGTAGACCTTCGTCACCCGCCCGGTCAGAGGCGCTTCGTAGATCACGGTCTTCGACTTCTCCGGCGCGGTGATGAAGAGCGACTTCGAGTCGGGCGCCCAGGTCACGTCCTCGATCCAGTTGTCGACGTCGAGCGCCAGCCGGCGGGTCTGGCCGGTCGCGCGGTCCATGACCCAGAGCTCCCACAGGTCGGACTCGTAGCCGGCGCGGTTCTGCGAGCGCCACGAGATCCACTTGCCGTCGGGCGAATACTTCGGACTCGTGTCCGCGCCCTTGCGGGACGTGATCCGCTTCGCTTCATGGGTCTCGAGCGAGTAGATGAAGACGTCGGCGTTCGTCGACGCCTCCGGATGGTCGTCGGTGTTGCGCGCGTAGGCGAGCTCCTTGCCGTCGGGCGAGACGTCGAACTCATCGCCGCCGCCGACCGAAAACGGCGGCGCGTCGAACGTGCCGGGCGTCAGGTCCTGCGTTGCCCGGCAGTCGGTCCCGCACCCGCCGCCGGTCATGACGAGGAGGATGTGACTGCGCGTCGCTTCCTGCCACGCCGTCCAGTGGCGATAGAGCAAGCCGGTGAGGATGCGTCCCTTCGACGGCTTCGACTCCTCGGCCGCGGTCTTGTTTCTGGTGCAGTCGAGATCGACGCCGCACTCGGGATAGACGTCGGAAACGAGCACGACGCCCTGGCCGTTCGGAAGCCACTTCACGCTTCCGGCGCCGCCCGGCAGGTTCGTCACCCTGCGCGACGCACCGGAGGCGACGTCGTAGAACCAGAGCTGTTTCGCCGCGCTGTCGCGGTTCGAGACGTAGGCGATCGTCTTGCCGTCGGGCGACCACACCGGACCTTCGTCCTGCTTCACGCCGTCGGTGATCTTCTTCGATTCGCCGCCCGCGGCGGGGACGAGAAAGATCGCGCTGTGGCGGTAGTTCTTCGCCAGCTCGGGCATCGACGCGTCGTACGCGATCCACTGTCCGTCGGGCGAGAGCTGCGGCGCGCCGATGCGATGGAGCGACGCGAGATCGTCGAACGTGATGGGATGCTGCGCGGATGCGGTGGCGGCAACGAAGAAGACGAGTAGTGCGAGTTTTTTCATGCGGTTGCCTTTCGTGAAACGATGAACGATGAACGATGAACGATGAAGACCGGCAGTTCATCGTTCATCGTTCTGCGTTCATCGTTTACCTGATGTACCCCAGAGATTTCAGATTTTCGTAGTACTCCTCGTCAACCTTGCCGGACGACGGGGAGCCGATTCGATTCCCGTAGGTGGTGATGCGCGCGACGTCGCCCGCGAGCGATTTCCCAGGCATTTCGTTCGACGCCGGAAATCCGAGGAGCGCGCAGAGCGTCGGCGCGACATCGTAGGCCGAATCGGCCGGCGCGATTGTGACGGTCGAGGCAATTACCGCCCGCCCGGTCTGGTGATCGCCCGGCATCCCGATCAGGATCACCTCGTAACCGCGCGATTTCAGCGCCGCGATCGTCTGCGAGAGGTGATCGAGCGCGCGGACTGATTGCGTCAGCTGCGTCGATCGATCGAGCGGCAGGCGATTGAGGATGACGTCGAGCGCCGGCAGATAAACCGTCGCGAATTGCGCCGGCTCTTTGAGCACGTCACGCGTGGCGATCGCATCGACCGCCAGCGCGTCTCCTTTGGCTTGCGCGAACACCGTCTGCTGCGTGACCCCTTCGCTGCTCGTCCACCAGTTCACCGCCAGCACCGGCATGCCGCGATGGGCGAAGAGCTCCCAGACGAAGTCGCGGCGGCGGACGGCTGGGGGGAGCGGCTGGCGCGTGCCGAGGATGCGGATCGCGAAGTCGGCGTCGGAGATCGTCTGCATGATGTGGGAGCCGCCGGGGAAGCGGACCCCTTCGATCGCCCGGACGCCGTGGATCCGGGTCGGAACGCCGGTGCCGACCGAGGCCCAGCGTTCGGCGGTCGACGCTCCTTCGACCGGCATGATTGAGCGTTCGCTGACAAACGCCTGCTCGAGGTCGGCGCGCGAGGCGAAGATCTCGAACGTCAGGCCGTCGACCGCCACGAGCGCCACGTGGCGCGTGACCGGCGCCGTCACGACCTGCAACGGCTCATGCGCATTCGACTTCTCCGTCTGGGCCGGAACGAACAGCAGCGCGAGGAGCACCGCTGCCGCGACTGTCATCGGCACTGTGCGGGAACGCTGATGGATCGCCGGGACGCGCTTCAGCTCGTAAACCGAGAACGACAGCAACGCCGCCGACACCACGATCGTGGCCATCAGAAAGAAGACGATGATCAGCGCGATGCCGGTGGCGAGCTCAGGAAGCGATGGCGGCGTGGCGAACCGCGACCACCAGACGCCGATCAAGGCCGTCAGCAGCGCGGCGGCGGCGAGTGAGATCACGAGGAGCGCGCGGGGCGTGTCGACCGCCAGCGCCGGACGCAGTTTCAACACCAGCCCGATGAGGACGATGAACGCGAATACGACGGCCAGCCCGGTTGCACCGTAGATGAGAGCGAGATCGGCGATCTCGAGCGGGGAGAGCGGATGGTTCCGGAACAACATGATCGCGGTGGGCGGCAGGAGGCCGAAGAGCGCGATCACCAGGGCCGCCTTGAGCGCCACGACCGCCAGCTCCACCCAGAACATCCGCGAGCTCCACGGATCGAGGGCGAACCACCGCTCGATGCCGTGCGACAGATACCCGCGGTCGCGCAATTGCTGGCGGAGGGCGTCGACGGAAGGGTCGGGCACGCGGCGGACTATAAATTAAGAATTTCCAATGAAGAATGAAGAAAGGGTCACAGTGCCGCGGAAGGGACAATTCTTAATTCGAAATTCGAAATTCTTAATTCATGTCCCTCCGTTCTACACGTGAGCTCGATGACCTCCACAACACCCGAAGAGATCGCGCCGGCTGCGCCGAAGCGGTGGAACTTCCGCCGCATCGCCAGCGGAGCTCTGCTCGCCATCGGCGTGGTGCTGCTGAAACTGAAGGCCGTACTCCTCCTGCTCATCGAGCAGGGGCGCCTTCTTTTCGTCAATCCGTTCGAAGGGTTCGGCGCCTGGCAGTTCGCCGTGGCGGGCGGTTCGATGCTGGTCACGGTCGCCGCGTATGCCACGCAGTACCGGCTGGGGCTCGTCATCGGTTTCGTCGTCATCACCGCCATTCACGAAGTCGGACACGCCGTCGTGATCCGCGCCAAGGGGCTGCGCGCCGGATGGATGGTCTTCATCCCGTTCATCGGCGGCGCGGTGACGGTCAAGGACCAGCCGCGCACGGCATACGACGACGCGCAGATCGGACTGGCCGGTCCGATCGCGGGGACGTTCGCGTCACTCGTCGCGCTGCAGATCTACAAGTGGACCGACAATCCGCTCTACCTGCTGATTGCGTTCCTCGGTTTCTCCATCAATCTGCTGAACCTGCTGCCGCTCGGCCTGCTCGACGGCGGCCGCATTTCGGGCGCGATCACGAAGTGGATGTGGCTCATCGGCGGGGCGGCGTTGACCTACAAGACGGTCACCCATCCGAATGTCCTGCTCGTGCTCGTGCTTCTGCTGGCGGCCTTTCAGGTTTACGCTTCGATCGTGCGCGAGAAAGGCGAGGAGTTCTACCGTGTCACAGGCACCCAGCGCGGCGCCGTGGCGGTGGCCTATTTCTCGCTCGTCATCTTCCTCGGCCATCAGGCATTGATGGCGTTCGATCGCCTCGGAGCGATCGCCAAATGAAGAGCATTCTCCGCATCCTCCCGGTCGCCCTGGCGCTGTTCACCTCGCCCGCCATCGTCATCCCGAGCGTAGTCGAGGGACCTGGCCGGGCGGAAGTACGCCTCATCTGCCGTGCGGTGGCGACCGAAGTCGAGTACCACCAGCCGCGGATCGCGGCCAACACCGTCTCGACGACACTCGAGATCGTCGTCGCGCCCGTCATCCCCCTTCGCGGCGCCGCCACCCCCCGCGCCCCCGCAGCGTAGGACGACCTCTCCGGTTGTCTGCCGCACGATTTTTCATGAAGGGGCTACTGCAATGATCGACAAAGTACTGACTGCCATTTTCGGCTCGAAGCACGAGCGCGACGTGAAGCGAATGCTTCCGATCGTCCACCAGATCAACTCTCTCGAGCCCGAGATCAGCGCGCTCTCCGACGACGGACTGCGGGCCAGAACCAACGATTTCCGCGAGCGCCTCCGTCCGCTGGTCGAAGCGCTCGACGCCGTGAAGAAGGAAGTCCCGCGCGACGAGTCGGCCATCAAGGCCGCGCAGCAGGACCTCCAGTACGCGCTCGATGATCTCCTCCCCGAGGCCTTCGCCGTCTGCCGCGAGGGGGGCAAGCGCGTGCTCGACATGCGGCACTTCGACGTCCAGCTGATGGGCGGCATCGTGCTTCACCGCGGCAAGATCTCGGAGATGAAGACGGGCGAAGGAAAAACGCTCGTCGCCACGCTGCCGGTCTACCTGAACGCGCTCACGGGCCGCGGCGTGCACGTCGTCACGGTCAACGACTACCTCGCTCGCCGCGACTCCGAGTGGATGGGCCGCCTCTACAAGTTCCTCGGGCTGACCGTCGGCGTGATCCAGAACCATCACGGCGATCGCGAGCGGCAGGAGGCCTACCGCTGCGACGTCACCTACGCCACGAACAACGAGGTCGGCTTCGACTACCTGCGCGACAACATGAAGTTCGACCTCGACTCGATGGTGCAGCGCGAGCCGGTCTACGCGATCGTCGACGAGGTCGACTCGATCCTCATCGACGAAGCGCGCACGCCGCTCATCATCAGCGGTCCGTCGGAGGAGTCGGTCGACAAGTACTACCTCGTCGACCGCATCATTCCGAAGCTCATCGCGGAGAAGGATTTCCAGGTCGATGAGAAGCAGCACACCGCCGTCCTCACCGAAGAGGGCGTGCTGCACGCCGAGAAGCTGCTGAACGTCGAGAATCTCTACGATCCGAACAACATGGACACGCTGCACGCCGTGCAGCAGGGTCTCCGCGCGCACACGCTCTACCGCCTAGACAAGGAGTACATGATCAAGGACGGTGAGGTGATCATCGTCGACGAGTTCACCGGCCGCCAGATGCCGGGCCGCCGCTGGAGCGACGGTCTGCACCAGGCGGTGGAAGCAAAAGAAGGCGTCAAGATCGAGGCCGAGAACCAGACGCTGGCCACGATCACCTTCCAGAACCTCTTCCGCATGTACGAGAAGCTGGCCGGCATGACCGGTACGGCCGACACGGAAGCGGCGGAGTTCGACAAGATCTACAAGCTCGAGGTCGTGGTCATCCCTCCGAACCGTCCGATGCGCCGCAAGGACCAGGCGGACCTGGTCTATCGCACCGAGCGCGAGAAGTTCGACGCGATCGTGACCGAGGTGAAGGAGAAACACCTGCAAGGGCAGCCGACGCTCGTCGGCACGATCTCGATCGAGAAGTCGGAAGCGCTTTCCTCCGCCCTGAAGCGCCGCGGCGTACCGCACGTCGTGCTCAACGCGAAGTACCACGAGCGCGAAGCGGAGATCGTCGCGCAGGCCGGCCGCAAGGGCGCGGTGACGATCGCCACGAACATGGCGGGCCGCGGTACCGACATTCTCCTCGGCGGCAACCCGGAGTTCGCCGCGCTGCAGAAGACGAAAGACGTCACCGATCCGGCGGAGAAGCTGGCGATCGAGAACGAGATCAAGGAGCAGTGGAAGGAAATTCACGAGGAGGTCGTCGGCCTCGGCGGCCTGCACATCCTCGGCACCGAGCGCCACGAGTCGCGCCGCATCGACAACCAGCTGCGCGGACGTTCCGGACGCCAGGGCGATCCCGGCTCGTCCCGGTTCTACCTCTCGCTGGAAGACGATCTGATGCGCATCTTCGGCTCCGACCGCATCTCCGGCCTGATGCAGCGCCTGGGGATGGAAGAAGGCGTGCCGATCGAGCACGGCATGGTCACGCGCGCCATCGAGCGGGCCCAGAAGCAGGTCGAAGGACGCAACTTCGACGCACGCAAACACCTGCTCGAGTACGACGACGTCATGAACAAGCAGCGTGAGTCGATCTACACGCTGAGACGTTCCATCCTCGAAGGGCGGGAAGGGAAGGAGTACATCCTCAACGCTGCGGATGACATCGTCGAGTTCCTCGTCGACACGCATGTCCCCGAAGACATGCGCGAGCATCCGGACGAGACTGAGCTCAATGCCGAGTTGTTCGATTTCTTCGGCGTCGACCTGAAGACGGCGGCCGTCGACCTCGATTCGATGCGCCGCGACGAAGTGCGCGATCGGATCACCGACGCCGTGCATCGCCACTACGAGGAGAAGGAGTCGGCGATCGGTTCGGAGGTCATGCGCCTCCACGAGAAGTACCTGCTGCTGCAGGTCATCGATCAGCAGTGGAAGGACCACCTGCTGGCCATCGATCACCTGAAGGAAGGCATCGGCCTGCGCGGCTACGGCCAGCGCGATCCGTTGATCGAGTACAAGAAGGAATCGTTCGAGATGTTCCAGGAAATGATGGAGCGGATCCAGGACCGCGTCGTCAAGTTCCTCTGGAAGATCGACGTGGTGGTGGAGCGCGAAGGCGAGCAGCGCCAGGAAGCGCCGCGCCGTTCCCCGCTGCCCGCCCCCCCGCGCCAGCAGCCGATGTTCTTCTCCGGCTCCGGCCCCGCCCAGCCGCAGACCGTCAAGCACCGCGACGCGAAAGTCGGCCGCAACGATCCCTGCCCCTGCGGGTCGGGGAAGAAGTACAAGAAGTGCCACGGAGCGGCGGCATGATCGCGAGAACAAGAGGGGAGCGGACGTCTCGTCCGCTCATGTCCGCGACCGCGGACTACGTCGGCGTTCAACACCCCCAATGTGCGCACGAGACGTCCGCACCCCTCTCGGACGCGGCGCCATGAAATCCATCTCCTTCGTCGGCGCCGGCAACATGGCCGAGGCGATGATCCGCGGGTTGCTGCGGGGGAACGTCTTCGCGCCGGACGAGATCACGGCGTCGGGTCCGCGTGAGGAGCGGATGCGGGAGCTCGCGGAGCGTTTCCGCATCCGCACGACCACCGACAATCGCGAGGCGGCGAAGGCGGAGATCATCGTCCTCTCCGTCAAGCCACAGATCCTGAGCCGCGTCCTGGAGCAGATCGGGAAGGACGTCAGTCCCGACTCGCTGGTCATCTCGATCGCCGCCGGAGTTCCGGTGGCGGCGATTCAGGCGCGTCTGGCGGAGGGGACGCGGGTTGTGCGCGCGATGCCGAACACCCCGGCGCTGGTCGATGCCGGAGCCACCGCCATCGCCGGCGGCGAGCATGCGCGCGCGTCGGACCTCGAGGCGGCGAAGCGGATCTTCGACGCCGTCGGGATCACCGTGATTCTCGAAGAGTCGGCGATGGACGCGGTGACCGGCCTCTCCGGATCGGGGCCGGCCTACGTCTTCCTCATCCTCGAGGCGCTCAGCGACGCCGGCGTGAAGGTCGGCCTCTCCCGCCGCAACTCGCAACTCCTCGCCGCGCAGACGCTCCTCGGATCGGCGAAGCTCCTGCTGGAGACGAACGAACATCCCGGGAAGTTGAAGGACATGGTCACCTCCCCCGGCGGCACCGCCATCACCGGCCTGCACACGCTGGAGAACGGCGGAGTGCGGACGACGCTGATGAACGCGGTCGAGGCGGCGACGAAACGGTCGCGAGAGCTCGGCGAAAATTTGCTCAAATAACCAATAGCGCTATCATTCCGCCTTGCGATCGTTCCGGAGTGCCGGAAGGAGGATGAAACATGCGCTTGACCCGTTATCTTCTTCTCGCAATGGTGATGATCTGTACGCTCGCGCCTCCCGCCTCGGCGTGCAGGTTCTGCAATGACATCGACTTCTTTCCACCGTCCTGCGACATGGCCCCGCCCCCGACCGACGGCTGCCGTTTCACCCAGGACGGCTGCACGTCGGGCACTGCCTGCAACGGTGCCCGCGACTCCAAGCCGATCGTGCTCTGGAGCGTCGCCTCGGTCGAGGTGACGCACCAGGCGGCTCCAACCGTTCGCTCGCGTGAGAACGCCAAGCCGGTCGTCGCCTCGAAGACGCTCTCTCACCCCCTGACCCGCTAGCGCAACCCGCGCACTCCGGACGATCGCAGTTCCGGAGGAACCGATGATCACATTCGTACTGGCCGCAACGCTTCTGCTTCACGTCGATCGCGGCGGAGAGACGCGCGCTCTCGACGTCGCCATCGGAGCTCCCAGCGAGGAGAGCATGCCGGTGTGGACCATCCACCGGCAGCTCCCGCCGGGAACGTCATCCGTGAAAATCCCCGACATCGCGCGAGGCGCGTGGCTCGTGCTGGTCCGGGGTCCCGAGCCGATGCAGCGGACGACGGCGAAGTTCGTCGTCGCCGAGAACGACACGCGAAGGCTCGACATCGCGCTGCATCCGCGGCGTCTGCGCGCGCGAGTCATGGCCGGCCAGACGCCGGTGGCGAATGCGGAAGTGCGCTTCAACAATGTCGATGACCAGTGGAACGGCGCCGTGACGACCGACGCGAACGGCCGCATCGACACGACGCTCTGGAGCGGCGGCCTGTTCGAAGTGATGATCCATCGCACGCCGAACGCGGTGCCGGTGATGCGCGTCGCCACGCTGCACGGCGGCGCCGGCGAGACGATCATCACGATGCCCGACCACATCATCCGCGGCGTCCTCACCGACGCGCACGGCAATCCGATCGCCAACGGCAACGTAGTGATCCGCACGTCGACCGATGAGGGACGTACCGCCGGTCTGCGGGCGCGCACCGATGCGCATGGCGCGTTCGCGTTCGACGCGGTCGATGCGGGGACGCATCACCTGCGGCCCTATGCCGCCGGTTATCTGCTCGGCGATTCGACGAGCGTCACCATTCCGGACGACGAGCGCATTCACGACGTACGCATGCAACTCTCGGCGGGATATCAACGCGACGTCGTCGTCCGCTCGGGCAACGGCGAGCCGGCGGCCGACGCGGAGATCGTCTGCGCCACCGGCTCGCACGTCCGCGGCAAGGCGTTCAGCGACGACAAGGGCCACGCGCTCGTGCCGACGCCGCCGGGTGAGCCGAGCGTGCTCTACGTCATTCCACGCGAGGGCTCACTGGCCGTTCATCGCCTTCGCGCGGCGGTCGACGACGCATCGAACGCTCCCGTAGAGATCACGATGCCGGCGGGCAACGCGTCCCTGCGGATCGACGCGATGACTGCCGACGGCAGGCCGCTGCCCGATCTTTCATTCCTCGTGCGTTTCGACGGCGAGACGATTCCGCCCGCGGTGGCGAAAGAAAGTCTGCGGCTGCGAACATCGGAGAAGGGCGAGGCGCGCATCGAGCACATCCCGCCCGGCGTCTACGAGCTCTGGCCGTATCGCGATGACGACGAAGTGGCCGATCTGCTCGACACGCTGGGCATCGCGGCGGCGCCGATCAACATCAATGTGACGACGGGAGAGAACCGCGCGGCGATCCGGTTTCAGGAGCGGCCGTGACCGGCGCCGGCGCGTTTCTGCATCCAGGTCATCAGCCAGTAGAGCAGGCCGATGACGAGGGCGAAGCCGATCAGCCAGTGCACCTTCGATGACAGCGCGTTGCGCAGCGCGGTCGGGTCATGCATCAGCATCGGCTGATCGCCGAGGACTTTCTGCCCGAACCAGGCCAGCGCGCCGCAGAAGATGCCGGCGCCGAGGATCGTCATCGCCGAGAACTTCTTGAAATTCATGTGGAACAGGCCGGCGGGGACGGAGATGAGGTGGCGGATGGCGGGGAGGAGTCGCGCCACGAAGATGCCGCCGGCGCCGTAGGTCTCGAACCACTGGTCGGCCTTCACCAGCTTCTCGGGGGAGAGAAAAACGTAGCGGCCGTAGCGCTCGAACAGCGGTCGTCCGACCTTCCAGGCGATCCAGTAGCTGACCGCCGATCCGAACCACGAGCCGGCTGTGGCGGCGAGGATCACGCCCCAGAGCGAGAGCTTTCCCTGCGCCGCCCAATACGCCGCCGGAGGGATCACCACCTCCGCCGGAATCGGCAGCGCCGTGCTCTCGCATGCCATCATGATGAAGACGCCGAGATACCCCCAGTCGAGGATGAATTGCATCCAAACGGCGAGGAGGTGATGGATGGTCTGTTCCATGCGGGCGCGCATGCTAGCATGCCGGGCGTTTCAGCAAACGACATGTCCCGCGTCGCCCTCGTCCTCGTTCCCGACTTTCGCGATTCGCTGAAGAAGCTCGCGTTTCGGATGCCTGTATGGATCCTGGAGACGCCGGAGAACCGCGTGGCGGCGCAGGACACGTGGCACATGGCCGAGGAGTGGCCGCAGGTCGACGTCACGATCTTCAACGGCGCGCCGAGCAAGCGCGAGGAGTGGGCGGCGCAGATCGGGATGATCGACCTGCACGTGCGCATCTCCACGCTCGAGGTCATCAGCAGCGAGATGACGCTGCCGGCGCGCGCGGCGTTGACGGAGCTCGGCTTCGATCGCTTCGAAACGACGAGGGAAGGATTCCGCGCGAAGCGGACTATAACGTCGCCAACGCGGCGCGCTTGACCTTGCCGCGCTCGTCCACCGGCAGCTGCTCGATCAGCTTCACGATGCGCGGCACCTTGTGCGCGGAGAGCCGCGCGGCGCAGTAGAGCCGCACCCGTTCGCGCGTGACGTCGGGACTGCCGACGATGGCCGCCGCGACCACGTCGCCGCGCGCGCCGGCGGGAGCGCCGTAGACCTTCACCTGCCGCACGCCCTCCATCTGCAGAATGATCTGCTCCACCTCGCGCGGGTTCACCTTCTTGCCGGCGGTGTTGATCAGATCGCTGATCCGGCCGGTGAGCACCACGTCGTCATCGACGATCTCCGCGATGTCGTCGGTGACGAATGTCCGCGGCTCGAACGGATGAAACGCCGAGACGTCGTGCAGGTAACCGAGGGCGACGGAATCGCTGCGGACGATCAGGCGCGCCGAATCGATCGAGAGCTCGACGCCGTCCAATGCGCTGCCGACCGAGCCCCGCTCCACCGCCGCGCCGCGGCGGTCGTAGGTGATGCCGCCGCACTCGCTGCATCCATAGAAAGAGTGAATCGGCTCGCCGAAGCGCTCGCGGAAGCGGCGCGACGTCGCGGGCGGCAGCGGCGCGCCGGCGGAGAGGAACGTCCGGGCGGTCGCGAACATGCCGTCGTCGTGCGGCAGGTTCGACAGGTGCTCGAACACCATCGGGATCAGCGGCACGAC
>Ga0134124_10002143_pt1 | contig 15894 bp, 12 predicted proteins | sample KB304_FD_96880 | JGI IMG/M metagenome (GOLD analysis project Ga0134124, IMG submission 96880) | Terrestrial soil microbial communities without Nitrogen fertilizer from Kellogg Biological Station, Michigan, USA - KB3-0-4 | ecosystem: Environmental > Terrestrial > Soil > Unclassified ...
CCCCGAGAATCCGGCCGGTAGCGGCGGATCTACGCCCGCCACGGGCGGCAAAGCCAGCGGTGGCTCCTTTACGGGTACTGGCGGTTCGTCCAGCGGTGGCACCGCGAGCGGCGGAACCGCGACCGGCGGAACGGCAACTGGTGGCACCGCGAGCGGCGGAACTGCGCCTGCAACCGGCGGCACGGCGACCGGCGGCACGGCGAGCGGCGGAACTGCCAGCGGCGGCAAAGCCTCGGGCGGTACGTCAGCGGGCGGCAGCTCCAGCGGCGGCGCTTCCATGGGCGGTACCTCCAGCGGAGGCGGAGGCAACGGAGCCGCGGTGCCCAGCAAAGGCTGTGGCAAAACGGATGGTCTGAAGACGCTGACGACCGGCGGCATGTCGGTTCAGAACGGTCTGCCCACGTCGACCAAACTCAAGATCACGAGCGGCGGCATGAGTCGCGATTACATCATCGACGTTCCAGCCGATTACGACGCGTCGAAGCCATATCGCCTGATCTTCTCTTGGCACCAGGCATACGGTTCGGCCGACGGCAACGCGAACGGCCTACATCCCGCCAATGACGGCCCCAACTTCAACGCCAAAAACTACGCTTACTTCGGGCTCCAGCGCGAATCGGTCGCGGCGAAGCAGCCGGCCATCTTCATCGCGCCCCAGGGGATCGGCAACTTCCCATGGGATTACGACCGAGACGTGGCCCTCTTCGACGCCCTGCTCGCCCTCGTCGACACGAACCTGTGCATCGACGACAGCCGAGTCTTTACCACGGGCTTCAGCTTCGGCGCGATGATGAGCTATGCCCTATCGGTCGGCCGTGCGACGAAGCTGCGCGGCGCTGTTACGATGGCAGCCGCCAATTACAACTTCACCCAACCGACCAACGCGCACACGCCCCTCGCGTACTTCGGGATCACCGGCATGAGCGATGGCACTTGTCCGTGGGGCAACGACACGCAGGGCGGGAAGGCCTGCGTGATTCAGCACGCGAAGGACAATAGCTGCACGATTCCGGGGACCTTTACGACAGCGACGGTTGGTAGCAAGAAGTACGTCTGCTACGACTTCGAAGGCTGCAAGGCAGGCTATCCCGTCAAAGTGTGCACGTTCGATGGCCCGCACACGCCGTCCGCCGTGGATGACGGGACCACGGGCGGCGATGACGGGTTGAAGGCGTTCGTTCCGCCGTTGGCGTGGAAGTTCATCGCCGCGCTCTGAGGCCGCGATCGGCCACCTACGGACACTTCAAGGTCGGCGCAGCGGACAGCGGCGAGAGCACGCGACAAGCTTGTGCTGCGCTCGTCGCGCCTTTTAGATCGGCTTGCAGCCGCACGCTCTTCGTGCCCTTCGCCGCGATGAGAGTGAGCGCCTTCGCCGTGCGATCCGGCCCAGTACCTGCTTCGACCCAAGCTGTAGTCGGGACGTCGTTCTCTAGCTCTCGCGGCACTGAGAACGCACTGGCCTGACCCTTGAGGCGGGTAATCTCTTTGTCGGCAGCCGTTTGGTCCTTCGTCCTTCAACAGTTTCTGGACGCGAGATTCGAGCGTCTTCGCCTGCAGTACGGCCGACCGCGTCCCGGCGCGGGTTGATCTGACAGACTGCAGACGCCTTTGGCTCTGCCACTTGCAAATGTGGAACGCTGGCGGTCCCGGTGCTTTTCCCTGCGTCCGTCGTCAACGTAAACGGTAAGTGATAGGTTTGGCGACTACCGGCGCCGGGCGTCCCTTGTTCGCAATTCTGAAGCGTGGCGGGCCAGACATCCAACGCTGCCGCTTTCACTTCGGACTCGAAGACGTACTTAGCAACGAACCCTCCTGAAATCGGAATGCTCGCCGACGGCGCCGTCGGACTTGTCTTCGGGTCGATGGTCACGACCGGGGTCTCGGCCCGAACCGCACGCGAAACGCTCATCTTGAGGCCGAGCACGACCGCAGCCGTCCCAACGGCGCACCTTCGATCCCATCGACTCACGCGCCAATCAATCTTCTTCGCCATGAGCATCCGCGTTCCCGTGTTCGCCCGCGCAGCGCACGATTGCAAATTGCGTACGTCTTACACCATTCTCATATGCACCACGCTAGGTTCCACATAGTCAAACCTTTAATCGATAGGGTCGTTGCCGACTCGGCCCGTGTCCTCGACCGTTTGAGTGCAAACGCAGCAGTCACCCGGGTGCGTTGCAGCCACTCCCGCGTCTCGCTCTTTTCAGCAATAGCGTTCAAGGGCTCGCGAGAAAAGATGTGCGAATAGACGATCTCGAGCGATTGTAATCAGAAAGTCGATCAAGATGACTGAATCGTCGAATGTGGGGCTGTTCCCAGGGATTCTGGATCCAGACGGGCGACCCTGGACGTGGGGAAAATTCCCGGAGCGGTATCGCGATGCGATCGTCTGGTTCCTCAAAGCAGCAATGCTCACTCAGGAACATCTAGTGATCCCGTGTGGCTATTTCTTCGACAATCCAGCGTTTCAAAGCGTCTTGTGGGAGTACACGGGACAGAGTCAGGAAGCAAAGTGCTTCAAGGCTCTCTTTCCTGAGTTCGTGCGGGTGGGCTTTGATGGCGCAATGCGAACGCTTGCGTCGCTCGACGACTGGGTTAGCCTTCTGGATCAGTGGATTGAAGGTTCGACTAGCGAGCGCAATGTCAGGGCGTTCCCGAATCTGCTGCGAGAGCCTCGTCATTTGCGAAAGATTCTCATCGCGCAGTCGACCGAGGACTATCGTGCGCAGCTGGTTGGATTTGGGAACGCCGAGAATGGCACCGATCTTCAGAAGCTGCTCGCCCGACTCGCCAAGATGCAATTTCAAACGAGTAAACCGCCGGCTCGGTTCGACTTCGGTGAACGTGTCGATAGGGCCATCGCCCACGGTCCCGATATTCCCACCCACAAGAAAACTTTCGAGAAGGTAGAGAGTATCGTGCTAGCGGTCCGCAAACACGGATTGCCGCGCATTTCACGCTCGATACTGCAGAACCCTCACCTAGCGAAGGATCTCGGAATTCCGGACCAGCTCATCATTACCCCGGCTGAGTACCGCGCCCGTCTGGCACTTCCGATGAGGCATTGGCACCATCTCGCCTTCGCAAGCGCTTATGCGCTTGGTGCCGTGTGCAGCGAGACAGCGCCGAAAAAGTCGAACGCGGTTACTCGAACCATATCTGCCGTCACGGACAAGATATCCGAATCCGAACCAGGAGCTTGGTACAAAATTTCGACTGAACTTTCCTCGGTTGGCTTCGCGGACATATTGATCGTGCGCCGCAACAATGAGCACAAGTTTCGCAAAGGCTTGCGTCAAATGCGTTTAGGCATTGAGCAAGGCGACGATGAATTTCTAGATGCCTTTCACAGACATTGGCGGAACGTGATCAGCGCCATCAGTTGGAACTTCAAGAAGCCAGAGACACCCGAGATCGACACGCTCCTGGGTACAGTAAGAGATTCCGTGTCGCCGGGAGAGGGGCAGGTTCAGGCAGTTGCAAAAGGGACCAAGTTCCTTTTCTCGTTGGCCGTTCCACTCGTTCCCAAGGTGCGAAAGGAGGCTCAGCTTCGCTGGTTTTTCAGGCAAGTTCGTCGAAGTCGACAAGCCCAGTCGTAGCCCGACGCAAACCGCCCGAACTTGGCGCAACCCACGCGCGAGCCGTTGCGGCGTGGCACCTCGTCTGGTTGGGATGAGCGCGCCGAGCGAACGCTCGCTCAGAATTGTGTGATGGGCCTTCCTCGATACCCGACCGATAACCCGATAACCCCCCGCTTTCACGAGCGTTGAAGGGGACTCGAGGCCGTGAGCAAGTGACGATGCAAGCAACGTGACCGCGGCAGGCTTGGCACGGTCGCTGCAAAACCCTCGGTCATGCGTAGGTTTTTGGCGATGGTTGCCGCGCTGCTCTTCATTTCGCGCGCGGCTGCGGCCCAAACAGCCGACGACCCGGGACTCCAAGACGACAGTGCGTGGTCGGAGAGCCACACTGTGAAAACACACGGATCGCGCCCAATGCGGCGCGATTCCTTGACCGGTGATCGCGTCGCGTTGCTCGGGCATTTGGGCGTCGGCGCGCCCGCGGGTGCTGTCGGGCTCGACGTCGACATCGCGCCCGTGCCCTTCTTTGCGCTCGACCTGGGCGTGGGACGCAGCCCCGGTACCTGGCAATTCGCGGCGACGCCGCGCTTCCGCGTTCGCTCGGCCGAGTCCACGTTCCTCACGCTCGGGAGTGGCCTGTCATTCGGAGCGTATGACAACAGCCATGCGATGGCTGGGATCGCGTGCGCCGTCCTGTGCTTCATGGAAGGCATGGGCGACAGCTCTGGCGAGATTGCCACGCAGCACTACGATCGAGCGCTCTGGTACAACGTCGAGTTCGGAGCAGACATCTACAGCAGAAGAGGCCGCGGCTTGGTGCGCCTCACCTTCGGCTATGGCGCAATCTTGAACAGTGACGCCTATTCCTGTTCGGAAGACCCCAGGGCATACTACGCGTCGGACCATGGCTGCAATCGCACTTCCGGACAGGCGCTGGCCTTCATGGCGCTGGCAGGCGGGTTCGATTTCTGAAACGGCTTGATGAAGCACGGCGGTGATGGCAGCTGTGTCGACACCGCACCAAGCGAAGCGACGGAAACGGCCGGCGTTTTCGTTGTTCTTGGCGGTCATGGCCATGGCGCCCCCAGCAAGGATCGAACTTGCGACCTTGGCTTTAGGAAGACATCTGGGAGTGAGCCGGGGTTCGATACAGGACGGCGAAACCGTTCAGGTTTCTACGTTACTCGTTCACGCGATCACTCGTTCTCTTCGCCCGTTGCCCCGCCGTTGCCCAGCAGCACGATCGCGGCGCGCAGGTCGTTCGCGGTCATGTCCGCGTAGCGCTGCGTCGTCGACATCTCAGCGTGCCCCGCGAGGCGTTGCACCGCGGGCGCTGAGACGCCTCGACGAAAGAGCTCAGTTACGAAGAAGTGGCGCAGGTCATGGAACGACAGACCCGAGCGGCCCGCTCGCTTCTGGGCACGCTTGAAGGTCTGATTGAGCCCGCTCTCACCCCAAGGCTTGCCGAACGCCGTGACGGCGACAGGCGCCCAGGGGTTCGAGCGGTTCGGCTCGGCGGCGTCGAGAAGGGCTCGAAGCGGCGCGGCGATTGGCACGACCCGCTGGTCGCCCGACTTGGGAGTGGTCTCCTCGCCTCGCGTCATTGCCCGTCGCACCGTCAGAGTGTTGCCCTTCAGGTCCATGTCCGTCCAGCGCAGGCCGCGCACCTCGCCCGCTCGAAGGCCGGCGAATGCGCCCAGCGCGAACGCTAGCCGCGCGTGCGGCGATGACTTGGCCAGGATGGCGTCCAAGTCATCGCGATGAAACGGGCGCACCATCTTTCGCCCGACGCGCGGAATGCGCGGCAACTTGGGCATCGCCGCGAGCATGCCCGCGGTCACCGCCAAGCGAACGACGGAACGAAACACGATGTGCGGTTTCTGACGGGTCGACGCTTTGAGACCATCGGCCGCCAAGTCCGCGTCGAGCGCGGTCAGCATTTCGCCGGTCAGCTCCGCAAGCGGCGTGTCACCGAAGCGGGGCACGAGAAGATTGTCCAACCGGTTCTCGTACGAGAACCGCGTGGACGGCTTGAGCGTGCCGAGCCGCGTCGTTTTGAAGTGGCGAACCGCGTCGTTGAACGTGAACACACGCGCTGGATTTTCCGGAACGACCGGCGCACTGACGTGTAGTAGCGTGCCGGTGCGCGATAGCTCGGCGACGAGCCGTCGGTGCTCGGCTTCAGCGCCGCCCTTGGTTTGGATCTGAGCGTCGCGACGGTAGCGCTCGTAGCGCCCGTCAATTGTCCTGTATCGAATTTCAATGAACAGACGAGACGTGCCGTCTCGAAGCTTGCGTTTGCGAATGGTCACGGGGTGGCACTTCCACGGCCGGGACCGCTGCAATTGCGGCTCGAGAGACGTAGCACGGCTGTCGCGTCTCGTCGCATGCGGTCGTGGTCCGTCCCGGACAACTAGCGAGAGCTACACCAAGCTTCGCCAAACGAAACTCGCCATCGATTCGCAAATTTCCGAGCACGTATGCCGTCGATTTGGGCCTCGGTTCCGCCGTCCTTGGTTCGCATCACGTTGCGCTCAAGTTGCTTCCGGAGGGCGTCGGCAGACACGCCGAGCGTCACGGCTGCATCTCGAAGCGGATACCAGCGGAGGGGGGCGTTCGACTTCATGAGTCGGTGATCCGTGTAGCGCTGCGCTCGCATGCGCATTCAGCGCAGTAGCGGCGGTGGACGAGGTCGATTGCCGCGAGCACCTCCTCGAGTTCTTCATCGCACGTCGCTTCGAGCATCACCATCGCGGTAGCTCGGGACTTCGGCGCGGCCACGCGGCGCTTGGCAGCCCGCGCAATGGTTCGACAGGATGAACTCATGATGCTCCCTTCAGTTTGCGCAACGGCGCCCAATAGCGACCACGCGCCGCGTCCCGGCGACGGCGGTATGACCTAAGCAGGCGCGGGTTAGCTGCGATCACCTCGGCACAGTTAGCGAAATCGCTCAAGACAAGCTCGCGAGGCGTCTGCTCTTCTCCGGGATCGCGCAAGTTGGACGACGCGGCCAACAGACTGAGCACCGCGCCCAGAGCGTTCTCGGGTGCGACGCCCCCGTGGCTGCCGTGCACGCGTTCAACCGCGACCTGCCCACAAAAAACCGCCGATTGGTAACTGCGCCACCGCTCGTCAGTCTGACAACGTTCGATGCGGTTGGAGCTGCGGGGGTCGACCAAGCGAATCCACGCCACGGCCCGGACGTCGTCGCTTCCGACGACGTAGTGCCAGATCGAATCGAGTGACTTCGCCAACGCTTCTGGCGTGCCCACGTTCAGCTCTTGCAGCACAGGTCCCCGCAGCTGCGCTTCGACCCGCCAAACCGCCGAGGCCCCATCCCAGCCCGCGGCGCGGAACGCGGCGAACTCGGTCCGCGTCTTCTCGCTATCCCTTCCCTGAACGGCGAAGAGTTCTTCTGTCTTGTCGTAGATCCGAACATGAAGCGGGTTGCCGGGCGCCACTGCAAACCCGGTCAAGTTTACGCCTTCGCTCCGTTTGCGTGTGAACACCTTGTCTGGGACCTGGTAGCGAACTTTACGGCGTGCCCGCGTCACGAAATGATCCTCGTCCTCGCGACTGAAGACAAATCCGGTCGCGTCGGCGCAGAGGTCAACGCGGCGCACCCGGATCTCCTCGAGGTCGGTGGCAGCGAATTGCCGGGCTAGACCCTTGGCGTACTCGACCGCGACCGTTAGTGCTGTTGTACGCAGAAACAACGCTCTGAAGTCGACCGTGATACAAAATTGATGCTGATCGGCACCGACACAGAGCGTCGCGTTCGCGTTAGACAGCACGAACCTGGTACTCTTCCCTGCGAGCGTCCGCAGCTCGAACGCATCGCCGCTAACCTCGTACCCAGCGGGCTCGCCCGCGTCGAGGAAACGGGCCATGCGGGCCAGTTCCGTCTCGGCGAGTGCGACGCGAAACGCCAATTTTAGGGCGTCGACCGATGCTTGGAGCAAGACCGGTCTTGGTAGGGTGTTCCCTTCAGGTGGTGTTCTAGCCCGGGTGTTACTCGCCCCCGGGCTCATCTGCTCGCATGCCTTCCCGCGCTCGGCGCGACGCTAGTCGAACAGCAATGGGGCGCGCCCGAGAGCGCCGCGTCGACGGGGCCTCCGGCGGGACTAGCCGCCGGCTGCGCCGGCGCACACCCCTGGGAGCGAACCAAACCGGCCAACTCACTGGCTTGCATCAACGGAGACGAGAGCGGCGCTGAAGCCTGCGAGCAACCGGATGGTTGCTCCCAGGGGTGCCGGCGAATAGTCAGTTCGCAGGCTTCAGCGCGGTTCTGTGCGTTTCCGACGGGTGCGCGATTTGGGATTGGGGCAAGAGCCAACTGAGGCCCGTACAATCGATTCCCACTCGGTTTGCAGTGCCGAATCATGTCGATTTGCACGCTTTTCAAGAGTTCGAGGACGACTTCGAGCGTGTGCGCCCCGTGTGCGCAGCCGGCACGGGCGGTGTGCGAGCCATGTGCGCCTTAGGTACGGACGAGTTCGGGCCCGGTGCGGCCCCACTGCGACCCAGTTCGAACCGAGTTCGCGATGGGTGTGGGCCAGGTTCGAGCGGATTAGCGCTCGGTGCGGCCCCACTGCGGCCCAGTTCGAGCCGAGTTCGCGATGGGTGCACGCGATGTGCGGACCGCTCTCGGGTGCGCTCACGAATCGTGATCGCGGCATTGGGTGATTCGCATCTCGCTGCGGGCGAGGGCGGGTTCTCGACCGCGGCCGCGGAGCGCAAAGGAACCGTTCCGGATGTGATCAGCGCCTCAAAGGCCGCCCGCGGCACTACGCGCCGCTTCCCGAGCTTCACGCTTTCGAGCCGCCCTACACGCAGCCAATGCCGCACTGTTGACCTCGACACGCGCGCTTCATCCGCCACTTCATCGACACGCAGAAAACGAACTTCGCTAGAGCCGTCCATCGCGTCCCCAGAGTGACAGAATCAGCACTGACCACCAGCGGTGAAAAGTGGTGACCTTCACTCTCCGGCTAGCACTGACGGTTGTGACGAGTGTTATCATTGAGGAATGGGAAAGATCATCGAGCCACGGTTCGACAGGGTCGGAGTCTCTCGTCGCGTAGAAGAGCAGTGGATGCGGGATGTGGCATGCCCCGTCGTGCAAGCTGATGGCACCACCGAGCACGTGCTGACACTCATGCAAATTCATTGGTGCCAACACGTGCCAGCACTGGTTGAGCGTCATGGCAAGTGCGCACCTGCCCATCAATGCTCCGAACCGTGTCCCGCGCTTGGCCTTGCCCTCGCCCGCCTCGAGATTCATTGGTTCGACATCACGATGCTTGAGATCGAAGAGTACCGCCGACTCGAACTCGCCGTTTCGAAGCTCTCGCCCGACGATCCGCTGCACGACGAGCACGTGAACAAAGCGAACTACCTCGCCGCTCATTTTGTCTCCAAGGCGGCGATCTTCGAGAGCTTCTACAACGCGACGGGCGGACGACCGCAGGATCCCCTTGGCCATGCGGTTGCGCAGCACCTTCGGCGCGGCGGGCTCCCACACGCGGAGATCGCCGAAATAATTGGGTGCACGGTGGAAGCGGCACGTCAGCGCAATAAGACTGCTAGCCGGTGCTCTCTTGGCCCTATCTGCTTAGGTCGAATGGCAATGATTACGTGCAGTGAGCTTCATCGCAGTCGAGCGTGAACCGCTATCGCCCAATCAACAATCTCCGTCACGAATTCGGATCGCGCACTCGGCTCGTCGCGGAACCTCGACACGTAGGCGGGCAACGGAGCTCGACTGGCGCCCCCTTCATTCGTCGAGGTTGTTGGCCACGCCCCGATCATCGACTGCCAGGCGTTGCCGAGCTCACGATCACTCGACTCGCTGAGGGCAAGTGTCCGCAATAGCGACCACAAGTTTTCGTGGCTATTCCGCAGTGAGTCATAGGTTTTTGTCAGCGCGGCTTTGAGGGAGAGCTCGACGTGTGCGAGCCATTCCTCCGGAACGCCTTTGGCTTCTACCAGTTGCACAATGCCGCGCGCGCGTTCGCCGGCGAGAACGAACTTAATAAGCGCCGCCTCCCAGGTGAAAGCGGCCCTCAGCATCGGGGTGTCCCAGAACTGAATCCCCGCGGACAAGAATTCGGAGTCTGGGATCGGTTCGCGCCAGAGATGATGGGGTTTAACTTCGAACTCCCCGATGCTCGAAAATAGAACGGATGTACTAAGACGAGTGCCCGCTGCGCCTATCGCTTTTCCGCGAACAAGCTGAACCAATATAAGTTCTGGCCACTCGCGGGATAGCGGCGCCCACTCCTGCGGCCGCCAACGGGACGCGTGCGCGGCACGCCAAGTCGCGCAAATCAGTTCCTTGCGGTTTACGTCGTCGATGCTACGCGCGGTGCGATGATCGGCAACGATCCAAAGACGGGATTGGACTGAATCGGTAGATTCGGCGAGCACCTTGCATTCGCCGTCGGAAGCCATCGCTGCGGTCGTCTCTTTCTGCAGCGCATCGAGGAAACCACGTCGACGCTGGTCGGCCTCATTGCCGAGGTATCTCGTCGCATCTTTCCTGCGACGCCCAGGCTCGTTGACCAGAGCGAAAGCAACCAACCACAGTTTGCGCAGAATCTCAGTCTCGCGACGATCAAGGGCATCCGTCATCGCGCTCCCAGTGTGACTGAAAAGGTTTCGATATTCACTTTGACAGCGTTCGACTTCTTTGCACGCCGCGTCCAAGTTATTGATCACCAACTGCGAGTCTTTGCTGTCACGGGGGCCAGCAATCTGGTTCCGCTCCCTCAAGAATAAAAGCGTCGCCGACTCCGCGCGCTGAGCCACGGTAGCGACACTTGATGAGTACTTACGGAGCGCCCTAGTCCATGGCTTGACCTTTTGCAGGCGATCCCAAACCCCCGCCTTGCTTGCGCGAGAGATGCCGGCTTGGACCCGATGTTCCGACGCAAAACCCCACTCGTCCACCGCAACTTGCGGAAGCATCGGAAGTTCGGAGGACTTCTGAACAACGGCGAGTAGCGCCGCGGGGAATTGGTCAATCGTACTTTGCTTCACCTTGGGTTCGGCAAGCATGTTTTCCCAGTTTGCGTGAAGCCGCTCAAGACCGGTGCACGCGCTTTCGCGAAAAGCCGTCACGCATTGACAATAGTCGGACCACCGACGCCCGCGGCAATGTCGATAGCTCACGAGCGCACGCGTCGTAGCGTTGAAATGTATCGCGCGCGGATCAACCAAGTCTTTCCGAGAGATGTCCTTGATGGTTGCGTTGTCCGGGAGCAGATCACCGAGCACTTCGAGCCCAATGCCTTCCGAAACGAAACGTTCGCGGTGTGGGAAGATTTGCCCCAGCGCCGTGAGACGCACCATCGCTTGTGCGTCTGGATTGCCGTCCTCGAGCTCGACGGAAAACCAGACCTTGACCGTATGCCCATCGTCGTCGAGATGGAGCGATTCCGTCTCTGAAACGTAGCGTCGAGCGAAGTCGAGTTCGTGTTGTCGGTGCCAGCCTGGAAAGTCGTCGTTTTTCAGCACTGATTGGCCGGAGACAAAGCCGCACAACTCCATCAGCCCGAGGTCCTCGGGTATTGCACAGTGCAAGAGCGCCATGAGATCAGGGCGCAGAGCAGTCTCTGCATTGGTTGTACCTATCCAGAATGCGACATCACCAGCACCAAGCCAGTCCGACGACTGCTGAGGCATGGCCCGCGGTGTCCCTACGCGGGCGACCCACCGATGGAACGGCGCAAACCTGTGAGTTGCCGATGGCAAAACGAGCGGCTGAATTTTTGACCGGAGAGTCTCCGGCAACGAAGGAAGAAGCTCGTTGCCCGCCGAACTGCCAATCAATAAATCCGCGCCCCACCACCACGTAGATCCACGCTGGACAATCGCAGAGGCAAGGACCTCACGATCGTCCTTCTCAAAGCAATTGATGCCCTCCCAGAGTAGCGCTCGAGTGATTGCCGAGGCCTGTGTCCACGACGCGAGCGGCATCGCACTGAGGGCGCTTTGCAAGCGCGCCGAATGCTCTGGGTTTCTCGAAAACGACGTCAGCAGAAATGTTTCGAGGTCGGGATCCACCAGCAGCGGGAGAACGCGCACGGCATAGTCTATCCAAGCCTCCGGACGATCATGGAGCAGCGCCGCAAGCACGGCCTTCGAGCGAAGTGGATGTACACTGCTGACGTGCGATCCAGCAGCGCTATCACTGACTCGCAGCAAATATTCATTCTCTAGCAGCGCGAACGGCCGGACCAGTGGATCTAGGCCGAGATCGACACACAAACGCTGTACATCAACGCGGCAATCGGCAGCGTTTGCGATAGCGCACAGCGCGAGAAGCGAGAGATGCGAAGGCGAGAGAAACTCTTGTTTCCCCGCATCGGCTTGAAGCCTGAAGACCTGCTTCTCGATTTTCGCTTTCAACCCCTCGCCTTCCGAAACCAGGTGAGCGAACTCGAGGAGCGGCCCCCCATCGGGCGCCCCAAACTGGGCCCAAATGTCGTCGAAGTCCAGGAAGTGTGATCGCTCGACGTTCAACATCAAGGACTCGTAGATTTGCTCCGCGTCGTCGCGTGATAGCCGGTCAAGTGCCAATTCGCTGACCGCGCCAACATCGGCCGCGCCCCCGATGCGAGCGAGATCTTCCTCGCGGACCGTCACCAGAACCTTGATGCTTGCTTCAGCGAGCGGTTGCAAGAGCTCCGCCCACCCCGTATCCGCTGGCGAAACGTCCACATACACGATAGGCGACAACCGCAAAGTCTTCGCATGCCCGCGCAACAGGTTAGCGATACGCAGCGCGTGCGCGCGCCCCTCTACAACCCGCACAGAAAAGCGTAGGCCGTCCGCGGCGTAGTCACGAAGATATCGCCAAGCAAGAGAGGTCTTGCCCTGGCCCGAAGCCCCTCGCACGACGACCACCGCATTTTTTTGGAATTTCTCATGGATTTCCTTGAGTAGCCTCTCGCGAGGGCAGTCAGCGTCCGCGAGAACGTGCTTCCACGAGGCGTGAGCCCCCTTCCGATACTCAACGCGAAGACGAAACTGCTCCGCTTCAGAGATTTCCTCGTCGCGAACAGGGCAAACGGACGTCATCCATTCCGTGGAACCATCTCGGAGCTGGGCGAGATGGGCTCCAATCCGTTCGATCTGGTGCTCCAAGTGTTCCCGCGTGATATCTCGCTTGTTCTCGGCCGCGTCGAACATCCAAAACAACATCAGATCGATCGCACTCTCGACGTCTCCACCAGCGACGGTCGATCTGAGTCGGTCAACGATCGCGGAACGCATAGAGCCCTCGTCCAGCCGGTGAACGTTGCTGCGCAGGGCGTCTAGCAGACGCGTCGCCTCAGATTCGGTGACCTGCGAATTCCCGTCGATCAGTTTTCGTACAACCGCACGCCTGTGTAGGGCGTCGCCTTCGATTGCTCCTTGCAGTTGAGGCCCTAGCGGGCTGTAGCTCGCGATCGCATTCCGGCATGCCGGGGTTTCTTTGCCACGCCCAGACATTCGCGCAAAGAAGCCCCTTGGGCTGGTGGGGCTAAATGCCGACAAGCCCAGTGGTTCCGAGTATGCTTTGACTTGAACGACTTCAACGAGCGTTTGAGAGCTGTCGTAGACGGCCACGTCCTCGCCACTCTCGGGGCGATAGGTGTAGCTCGGATCAACATCTGTGCAGATTCGCCAAAGGGTATAGAGAGCTTGTTTGCGATAGCCGCGATAGCTAGCGGAGGCATCTTCGGTCACGTCTTAGAATATCGAATGCCGGAGCCGCGGTCGACGCTCCCACGTTTTTCGGCAAATTCTCGAAACTGAACGTCGCCGTCTAGGGTTCATCAGAGTTTCGGTTCGTCTCCGCGCTCAGTACCTCCAAAGGCTCCCTCAAGATTCCAGGCGAATACAGCGCGGATGATCGCCGGATCGCTGAAACGCAAACGGTTCCAACATGTCCACCAGCACCTCGCTATTCCACCCGGTCAGGAGTCTCGCGGCTCGAGGCAGAATCGTCGGCGACGAATGTGCGGCTGGCTAGTCGACGATCGTCGTCCTCGACGGTCCACCAATTGAGGGGTTCCAGCGGTCTCCCCAGTTGGCCAAGCTCCCATCCGTTAATGGCTCCTGCGTAGCCTGCAGTCTTTGCCATCAGCGCCACCAACATCGTTCGAACGAGCGCGATCCGCCGCACCTCGCGCTCGACGTCGTATCCGTCGGGCGCCATTACGCCCTGGTGAACTACGACATCGCGTTGTTCGAGCTCGGTCGCCATCTCCTCTGTCAGAACCAGCTTGCAGGTCAGAAATGCACTCGGAACGACGCGTCCAGATGAGAGGCGATACACGCCCATGACTTTGCCGATCAGCGAGTCTTCGAAACCCGGCGCCGCGAGCTCGCGAATCGCATTCGTGTTTTCCTTGACCCATCGCTTCCAGGCGGCCTTGTCTTTGACCACCATCCGCTCTTCCTCGTTGGCCAACCGCAAGATCCAGTAAGAAAAGGCCTCGAGCGCGATTTGCAGGCGGAGGTAGTTTGCATCGACGTAGGGGGTCATCGCGTCGAGATAGGAATCGATTGCCATCATATAGGACGAGTGCAGTGCTGGCCGCGCGGACCACGCTGCGCTCACTCGGTCAAATAGTGCCGACGCCCAAGACTCATCGATCCAATTGTCATTGTTTTGACCGATCGGGACTGGTGGAACCGAACGATTATGAAGGTGCTTCCGATCGCCGGTTCCGTTAGTCGACGCGACGGTGCGCCCCTCAACGGTTACGCCGATAAGCTCGGGCATGCTCAGTTGCCGCCCAAGAACGAATTGCAAAAGTATGAAGTCGCGCGTGAGCGCTTCGGTTTCCGGCATGGCTGCCCCGGCGTCGATCAGAAGGTGCCAAGCCGGATAGGAGCGTTCTCCGCTCTGCACAAGATAGTAAACGTAGGTTCCAGAAAACCGGAAGTGCCGTTTGTGCCCGAAGCGAAGCCCATCAGACCTAATACGCTCGACGACCATGTTGCCTCCGAAGGGGATCTCGATCGCTCCTTCGATGCGCCCGATCCAATATGCGGGCGGCTGAGACTCGACGATCGCCCAAGCCCCGAACTCGGTCGTCATGCCAGCACCGCGGGCCACTTTCAGCAGAGCGCTCGCGGTGAAGGTCGCCCCTGAAGCAAGTACCCCAGCAAGTTCTCCATCGAGAGGAAACGGCGATAGCCCGTGATCTTGAAAATTGACCTGCGGGCCGTCAAACGCAGCGGCAAGGCGATCATCTCCTAGCTTTAGGCTCGCCCTAAGCTCCGACAAATCCGCATTGGCGTAGCGAATCTTCGCTACCTCGCCCAGAACCATCGGTGTCGGCGACCAGCCGTACGCGACGTCAATGAGCAGGCCACGAACATGCTCGGGGACCCTGATTTCAGGCTCCGCGTCGCTATCAGTTTTTTCACTACTGTTCATGGCTCCAACTTTCAGAGCGAATTGAATTCGCCACGGCGGCAACTGTCTCAGGTCGCCCCTATTGCGCTTCGGAGACGGCCTGGGCGTGCCTGAAGACTTTGGACGTACGGGTCAGGAGCCGCAATAGCCGGCTTCGAAGCCATTGCCCAACCATTGCCCCGGCCCACGTCCCGATGCGTCCCATCGCGTCGCGCTCCGTCCCGTCCGCGAGCGCCCCCTTCGTGCCGCAACCGCAACGGTCACGGCCGTTTTCAGGTTGTTTCTTCGAAGAAGAAGGTAGCGCCCCCAGCAAGGATCGAACTTGCGACCTTGGCTTTAGGAAAGCCCCGAGTACCGCAGACCCACCCGCCCGTGCGCCTGGCCCGTCCGCCCCATCCCCACTAAGCTCGCCTAGCCCACCATGCGCCGCCTCGCCCTTCCGCTCTTTGCGCTCACTGTCTCGCTCACCGCCCTCCCCCACCCCGCAAGCGCCTTCACCCACGTAGTCGTCCAAGGCGACACCCTCGCGTCAATCGCCGAAAAATATTACGGCAAGATCCAATACGAGAAGTTCCTCGTCGATGCGAATCTCCTCGCCGTCGAAGGCGGCTCTCCCATCGTCAAAGGCATGCGCCTCGAGGTCCCCGCGGTTGGGCACCGCGTCGTCAAAAAAGGCGACACCTGGGAGCAACTCGCCGCGCAGCTCCTTGGCGGCTCCTCGCGCTCCGACGTGCTCTCGATGGCCAACGGTTCGAACCCGTGGCTCACGCCGCAAGAGGGCGCCGAGCTGATCGTGCCGTACAATCTGCGCGTCTTGGTGCAGGGCAGCAACGAGACCGTGGTCACGATTGCCTTCAAGTATTACGGCGATATGAACAAGGCGTGGGTGCTCGACCG
>Ga0134124_10002144_pt1 | contig 15887 bp, 10 predicted proteins | sample KB304_FD_96880 | JGI IMG/M metagenome (GOLD analysis project Ga0134124, IMG submission 96880) | Terrestrial soil microbial communities without Nitrogen fertilizer from Kellogg Biological Station, Michigan, USA - KB3-0-4 | ecosystem: Environmental > Terrestrial > Soil > Unclassified ...
AAAACCGAAAGCCTGTGGGGATCGACTACGTTCACAAACAGACTGAGCTGGCCTTTGAGTACATTTCGACCCTGCGCGCCTCCGCCGAGCGAAAAGTCCACACAGCGCGGGCCTCCGGCGCATAAACTTCTGCTGCATCAATTCGATGTTGTCACTCATGGTGTGCAAATGAATCTAGTCTATTCGCAGTGCGAACGACTCCCATCGTTCCAAATCGCGGTCAAGTCATGATAACGCGCTTACCGTCCATGTGGATTTTCAAGTTTCCGATTATCCGACTTATCGGGCGCTGACGAGTCTTGCTTTCCGAAACGAGCGGTTTCACATTCGCGGTTTGAAGGGCGAGTCGCTTCGATAACTTCCGGCGACACCCGAGAGATTATTGCCACAGGGTCTACCGAACATCGACGCGAATCTTCTGAATGGCATTGTTCCCATAGCCGAGCCGATTCCACTCTGGCAAATCGGGCTGTGTTCGGCTTGCCATATCCGTCGCCCGAGCGGAAATCTCTACGGAACCGGGTCGCTCAAGGCGGGCGATGAGCTCCCATCCCTGCCAGCTGTATCGCTTCCGTTCTCCCACTAAGCGGGCGTTTTGCCAGGGACCACCGCCAATTTTGACCTCGACCTGAGCTATAGGTGCCGCGCCGGACCATGCCACACCGCGAATTGGCAGCTCGCCCTGCTCGACTTCGCTGTCGGGCTCCGGCTCGGTGATCAGACTCCGCACGCGCTGTAGCGATACCGGCTCTCTCACAACTTCTTCGCCACGTTGCCACTCGAAAAAATATCTTTCAGTTTGGTAATGGGCGCTTAAGGGTTTTCCGATAACATCAATCTCCGTAAGCCATTTGACGGATGCCACGGCGTACCATCCAGGAAGGATGACCCGCAGCGGATAGCCGTGCACAATCGGGAGCGCCTCTCCATTCATCGCGTAGGCAAGCAGCACCTCAGACCCCTGAGCGTTCCCGACGCTCAGGCTACGCTCGAAGCGAATCGGTTCGCTACTTGCGTCAAGTCTGCCGCTATCGGCGCCCCGAAACACTACCTCACTCGCATCCGCCTTAACGCCTGCCCGGTCGAGAACCTCGGCGAGTGTTACGCCCGTCCATTCGGCTGTGCTTACGGCTCCTAAGTTCCATTGCTCTCCATCCACACGCGGGCTCAGAACTGACCGGCCATTTCCGGCGCACTCTAAGGTGACGAACTGGGTCTGGGAGGGCATTTTCACAAGGTCGCGCAAACTGAGGCAAAGAGGCCGCTCGACCAAGCCAACTACATTCAAACGCCAGCTTGAGGCGTCAAGCGAGGGGATCGGAAAGTGGTTACGAACATAGAACCTCCGATTCGGCATAACCGCACCGCCGATCAATGCGGGGATTGAGGTCTCGCAATTCAGTGGATGGGCGCGGTGAACGACCATCCCTGCCTCGAATGCCTGCCGGTAGGCCTCTTCCGGCTCCAGCGTAGTCAGGAGTTCGCCGACAGCCGGCGGTGCTGATGAGGCACCAGCTGCCACTAGCCTGGCACGCTTGAGCACGCTGTCGAGCTTCGTTATCTCCACAAGTTTCTCGACTTGTGGATTCAGGTTGGCGACCTCAAGGTCGCATCCCTTGTTTTTTGCTACCGTCCATGCACGCAACAGTGCACCCAAACCTGTGCTGTCGACGTGCGTGACGTTGCTCAAATCAATTATGATCCGGCGGGTAATCGCAGCGACTTGAGCGCGCGATTCAGGGATCAGATCACGAATCTGCCTTTGAAACAGCTCCGAATTTTCGGCGGTAATCTTGCCCGTACAGTGGACGATGGTCTCGTTAGACGTCGTTTCCAATTGCAACTTCAATCCAAAGGGACTATGCGGTTGGCTCGCCATGGTTAACCTCGGGAACCGCGGCAGAGAGGAACACTTGCAAACTGAAAGGAAGCCGCCCCCACAACATTCGCGCGGTGCAACGACTTAACCATACGCGGCAAAGAGACTACCTCGCCAAGGATGATGTTTCAAATAAGATCTAAACGGATCGTCGGCCATATAGACGTTATGGCCAAAGTCCTTCTGGTAAACGCCGTAACCGGAGAAGTGGAAACCGGCCCCAAACCACTTGTACGGTGACGCGAACTAATCAGGAGTTGACCGCGGCACGGCGAGTTGGCATTGACACGGGATGATAAGAAATCCACTGACTCCGCTAGCGCACTCTCTCGGGTAGAGGTTGTCACTAGAAACGGAGGTGCGGGAATTCTTGGTCCGCAACCAATAGATTTTCGGGAAAGCCCTTCGCACTTTTATTCTTCTTGCTTGGCTTGGCCTCGGCCGTCCCTTTGCAGGAGATCGGCTTTTTCCGTTCTAGCAATCTCGCCACCCGGTCGGCTTTCGTTTCATTCGTGTCGTTGCAAACTGCATGTCCCAGTTCGTGTCGGATCGCGAGATCTAGAAGGCTTTCTCGACCCATGTGCCATGCAGCCATGAGTTCCGACACACGCCCAATGGCTCCCGCCAGCAACGCCTCCTCGAAGAACGTCGTTCTAGCCGAGGGAGCGGTTAGCGCGGGGATTCTTGGATCAAGTTTCCGCGCCAGTAAGACGAGTTTCCAGTCTTCGGAACGCACCAGGACCCACGTCCACTCTCCTACCTCAGATGCCCGATAGTTGGCCAGAGCTTTCCTCAAGACTGCCATTTCCGCGTCGCATTCACTCTGTGTGTAGCCGATGTTGCAAACAAAATGCTGCGCCGAGGTGGAAATGCGCGGCTCGTCGGCGATCCGCGACTGAGCCGGAAGGGCGCCCGCAAAGAAGGCAATCATTCCAAAGTAGGGCTTGAGGTTCATGGGGTACTTCCTTTCGTGCCCCGAAACTCAGCCATTGCGTTCTACGCTTCAATGCAACCGCCCTCCTATGCGCCTCGCATATCCCTCCTGTGCTAAGGCTCTGCAATCGCGGGACTTGCAACCTTATTACAGGCTCGCAATGGTAGTTTTTGTGCTACCTTCGTGTCCCCTGAGTTCCGCGGTCATGCAGGGCAACCAGCTGCGTACGAAATCGGTCATCTGCTTCGGGTCATTTGAGGCGGATTTGCACACCCACGAGCTGCGGAAGCATGGGAATCTGGTCCGCTTACCCGGTCAGTCCTTTCAAGTCTTGAAGATGCTCTTGGAACGTCGGGGCGAGCTCGTTACTCGTGAGGGGTTTCGCGCGGCGCTTTGGCCGACAGATACATTTGTGGATTTCGACCACGGCCTACATGCCGCCGTGAGCCGGTTAAGGGAAGTCCTGGGGGATTCCGCCGAAAGCCCGCACCTTATCGAAACCCTGCCGCGCCGGGGCTATCGCTTCATTGGACAGGTGAACGGGGCCGAACAAGCAAATTCGACCGAATCTCAGGCATCAGTAAACGGGCAAAAAAACGGAATTGCAGGCCGCGGCTGGAAAATTGGAATCGCAGCCGGGTCAATGATTTTACTATTAGCCTCGGGTTTGCTGTTCTCTCCAATTGCCCGCCACTGGCTCAACGGCTTGTTCACGCACCAATCTCAGCCACAACCAGTCGAAGCAGTCCCACTGACCGCTCTCCCCGGTCGGGAGATTTCTCCCAGCTTCTCCCCGGATGGCAGCCAGGTAGCCTTCGGATGGGACAACGAAACCAATGGAGCGGGGTTCGATCTATACGTCAAAGTTATCGGCACGGATAAGCCGCTACGGTTGACGAATCATCCGGCTCCCTGGCTCGGCGTGGCGTGGTCGCCCGATGGGCGCAACATCGCTGTGCACCGGTTGACCACAGAGGACCGCGGTATTTTCCTGGTTCCGGCCCTGGGCGGACCGGAACGAAAACTCGTTTCCACGAATAACTATACTCCCTGGGCCCCAGACGCAGCCATTTCCTGGTCACCCGATGGAAAACAACTCGCATTCGTCGATCATTTCCCTTTGGTTGGGCAGTCAACACGGCTTTTCCTACTCTCACTGGATACGCTGGAGCGGAAGCAGATGGACACCGGTTGTGAGCAAGTCTCTGAACCTGGGTTCTCCCCAGGCGGAGACTCGCTCGCGTATACCTGTGTCCGGGACGATGGGGATTTCTCTTTGAATTTGCTAGAGCTGCGGGGAGGCAAGAACCGACGACTTTTCGGCGGACCGCGAGACATTCAGGGTCCTACCTGGACTCGCGACGGTTCGCGGATTATTTTCTCAAGCGTTTCTCTCCCAAGAGGAGTGGAAAGTGGGGCTCTCTGGCAGATCACCCCCGGACGGACTGAATCCCCGGAAAAAGTGCCCGCCGGGCACGATGCCACTTCTCCGGTCATAAGTTCCTCCGGCAACCGGCTGGCCTACGTGCGGTCCCGGATCAATGGAAATATCTGGAGGGTGGACCTGGATGGCGCAAAAGCGCGTGCCCGCATCCTTGTGACCTCCACGCGGGAGCAATATGGCCCATTAATTTCGCCGGACGGCAGAAGGGTCGTGTTCGTTTCCAACCGTTCCGGCACTAATGAAATATGGGTATGTGACAGCGGTGGTGGCAATGTCCAGCGAATGACCTTTTTGGGTGACGGAATGACCGGGACGCCCCGCTGGTCGCCCGACGGCAACCAGATCGTCTTCGACTCACGGGTTGGGGGAGAGGCCAACGTGTATGTCATGGATGCGAATGGGGGAGTCCCGAGGAAATTGGAGACCGGAACCCGGATGAATTCCTTGCCTAGTTGGTCGCATAACGGAAGGTGGATTTATTTCGCGAGTGGTTTGACCAATTCGAGCCTCACGGTCTGGCGCGTGGCTGCGACCGGCGGGCGCGCTGTACAACTGACCAAGACGGAATCCAGCATGCCCATCGAATCGCCCGATGGGCTGCATGTTTATTTCGTCCGCTTCACCGAAGGCAAGTTCCGGCTATGGCGCACGCGGCCGGACGGAACCGGTGAAAGCATGGTGGATGCAATGCCGGCCCTCCACTCAAACGGCAACGAATGGTGGCCTGTTGAATCAGGCATTTATTTTTACCTGTATACGGGTGTCAAAGCGGAGATGGATTTCTTGAATCTCCGTACCTCGCGCCTCCGTCGAATCTACACGTTCGATAAACCTCCTGCTACCTGGGTGGGCGGGCTTTCCGTTTCGCGCGACGGCAAGTGGCTGCTATATTCACGGATTGATGAAGCTGCCAGCGATTTGATGCTGGTGGAGAACTTTCGTTGAACCTCGCATTGCGGCTATTTGATCCTCATTACGATGGCCGAAGTATTTACCCTCACCTGGTTGTCTTTCCGATGGCCCACGAAGATGGTGGCAGGGCGCACGTATAACCTGTGAAGGCACACGTTTGATGCTAGCGTGGGCAAGTCTGGTAAACGCCGTATCGGAAAAGTGAATTTCTAGCCAAAAACACATATCTGGTTACCCGAATTACGCGGAGTCAACTCGCTCTGCCAAGCCGGATGTGACGGACATTTGCGCGAGGACCGTCGGCCATCCGTCTAGAATGCCGGATTTCATGACTATTCCTCTGTCATTGCGAAATAGCCATCCGGCGAATGAGGCCTTGGAAGCTAGCCTCGCACCTCAAGCTGTCGAGTCTGCCATCTGCTATCAGGCAACGCGGCAGCCAAGTGCACCGGTCTTCGTATGCAGTTTCGAGGCACGCGAGCGCTGGAGCGACTTCTCCAAGGCTGGTGAGAATAGCGGCGACGAACACCTGAGATACATACTTCCGGCGACCCATCTGTTCCAGTTCACCTAGGATGTTCCGCGCTTCCTCATGCTTCCCCCATGCAGCGAAGGCCCCAGCAAGAGATGCGACCATAAGCGTGCTATTGTTGGAAAGCGTTCTCGCTTGTTGCAGTGCTGCGACAGCCTCCGCGAACTGCCCGTTCATCTGAGACGCAAGGCCCAGATAAAAATATCCGGGAAAGAAATTCGGATCCAGGTCAATCGTCCTCGACCCATGCTCGATCGCTCGATCGTACTCGCGCCCGAAGTAGTAGGTCATCGCCATGAATGCATTCAGGCTCAAGGCTAGCGGATCTAGTTCCAGGGCGCGTTGGGCTTCAATCACGGCCTCCTGAAAGCGGCCGCGGATGGTGAGATTTTCGGCGAGCACCTGCCGGGCCCTTGGATATTGGGGATCCAGCGCGGCGGCCTGCCGCAGTTCTTTTTCTGCGTTGTGCAGATCCCAGTCGTAGTAACTCATCATCGCTCCGAGCACTGTTCGCGCCTCGGAAAGGTCGGGGTCGATCTCAAGCGCCATGCGCGCCGCTGCCTTGGCCTTCGGGCACGCATCTTTCGGAGCAAGGTGGCAGTAGACAGCCAGTGGAACATAACCCTCGGCGACGCCCGCGTGCGCCAATGCATAGGTGGGGTCCAATTCGATGGCTTCGCGGAAATACTGAATGCCTTTGTAAAGACCACTCTCCGTTCTCTTGGCCCAATAGAAACGGCCTTTCAGATACAGATGGTAGGCCTCCACATTGTCTGTGTAGCGCTTGGCCAGGAGATTCTGCTTCCCGGGCGCGAGCTTCAAGCGCAATTGCTCGGACATCTCTTTCGCGATGTCCTCCTGCGTCGCGAAAATATCCTCCACCTTCCTTCTGTACTGCTCACCCCACAGTTGCCAGCCGTTCTCGACATCCACCAGCTCAACGCTGACTAATAGGGTCTCTCCTCGCTGAAGGACCTTTCCGGTCAGTACGGCGCCCACCCGAAGCGCCTGTCCAATCACCTGCGCCTCCTCGACGTGCCCCTTGTATCTGAATACTGCGCTGCGAGACATCACCCGAAGCTGCGGCAACTGTGAAAGACTGAGAATGATGCTCTCGGTAAGGCCATCGCTGAGGTAGTCCATTTGCGGATCGGCGCTGGCGTTGGCAAATGGCAGAACCGCCAGCGAACCAATAGCGCGATCCGCCTCTTCAGGTCTGGGACGAAGGCGAACCTTGCGCGAAGTTCGCAAAAAGGCATCCAACGGGGAGGGCTCCGGCGTAATTGCTTGGATGGGCGGAATGAAACGATATCCACGGCGCGCCAGTGTTTCAATGTAGACAGGGCTTTCCGCTGACTCACCGAGGGCATCTCGGAGTCGCTTTACGGCGGCGTTCAAACTGTGGTCGAAGTCGACGAAGGTGTCTGCCGGCCAAAGTTGTTCTCGCAGTTCCTCTCGGGTGACGATGTCGCCGGGGTGCTGAAGGAGAATGACCAAGAGCCGAAAGGGTTGCTCTTGCAGCTTGATCTTGACGCCGTTCTTGCGCAGTTCGCCTGCACGCAAGTCCAGTTCGAAGAGACCGAAGCGAACGGTCCGCGACTGGTCGGTGTCCACCATGTCCAACCCTCCGCCGGGTTTGCAGACATTCAGCAGGGGAAACGACAGGTCCAAATGCCGGGAATGATACTACTGATAGTAGCTAAAAGCCTTCGCGTCTCAACAGGCGTCACGCGCAAGCTGCCACCAAGCTAGTTTCCGGGCGATTTTAGGCCAATTTCACGTGTCCGGTTACGCGACTCACTGGGCGCAATAGACTGCTAGAATCCAGAACAGAAGGAGAAAAAACGGCTTAAGTGAAAATCGCCTCTAGAGTTCGCTTGATCGGTATTCCTGATGGCCTTGAGGACTATCCTGATTTGCCAACCAAATCGACATTCTACGTGCAAAGGGCGTCAGCATTGAGGCACACAGCCTGTAGCAGCCGCGGTCCCTGGTACCTCGCCCACGCCAAGGCCTTATCCGTCGCGCTTCCCACGGCCTATTTCAAATCGCTCGGTCTCCCGAATTTGGAGGATGCGAACTAGCGCAACCATCTCGAACCGCCGTGTACGGACCCGTACGCACGGTGGTGTGGCAGGGGTCAGTGGGCAACCGCTGCCCCTATGCCGATTCGTCGGAATGCTCCACCAGGGCATATGACCTGCCCGAACTCGCGTATCAAAACACTAGTTTCCCGAACCCTGACAACCCCGCTCAGGTGACTCGCTAAATCAACACCTTACAGGTGGTGTTTTGAAGGGGTTTTCCGAACCCGGCAAACCGGACCTCAGGGGTATGATGCTCCAATGATAAAACGTGTCCGGTCCAGGGCGCTCGCCGGCCTGCTAACCTGGGCTCTGCTGCTCCCTGCGGCCGTGTTGTCGCAGTCGCCGGTAGCTGTGCTACACACTGAGGGCCTGGTCCACGGCTTTCTTGTGCTGCGCACGCTGGAAGGCGAGGCCCTCGCTGATGGTGATGTGACACAGATCGCCCGCGGCGATCGGGTAACTAGCCATCTAGTTTTGCGTTTCAAGGACGGCTCGGTAAACGAGGAAACCGTGGTCTTTTCTCAGCGCCAAAGTTTCCGAGTCGTAAGTGAGCACCTCCTGCAAAAAGGCCCGGCGTTCAAACGTCCGATGGAAGTCTCGATCGACGGTTCAACGGGCCAGATCGCGGTCCGTTATACGGATGATGACGGCAAAGAAAAGACCGTGACCGATCGGCTTAATCTTCCGCCCGACGTCGCTAACGGCATGATTCCGACGCTGCTGAAGAACATCCGACCCGATGTGCGGCAGATGACTGTTTCGATGGTGGCAGCCACGCCAAAACCGCGGCTCGTGAAACTCGTGATCTCTCGCGAAGGCGAGGGGTCGTTCTCGGTCGGCGGCTCCAGCTACAAAGCTACGCGTTATGTCGTAAAGACCGGAGGCGTCGCCGGATTACTGGCACCACTTGTCGGGAAACAGCCCCAAGATACCCACGTCTGGATTCTCGACGGCGATGCCCCGGCCTTCGTCAAATTAGAGGGTCCGCTCTACCTGGGTGGCCCTATCTGGCGGATCGAGCTGACTAGTCCGCTCTGGCAAGATCATTAGGCTTTGGTGGCTCGGGTTTCAAAAAAACTTTTCCCGAATTTTGGGACCCTCGCCGCAGGGTATGGGCGAAATTACAGTTCGGCACCTTCAGGCCAGCGCGTCAGTTCCCATTCCAATCGCTCTCCGGAACGCTCAAGGGAATCAGGAGCTTGTGTGGCACCTATGAATGGTTCCCTTTCGTCGTGCTTTTGAGATACATCGAGCACCGGGTCCCAAGATTCATAGCTTGTTGGCTCGTGTTTTGGCATCTTTCGCCAATCGCGTCGAAGCAATGGCGTGGCTTGAACCATTTCGCAACAGGCAGGTAGTGTACCCCCCCCCGGCTGGCAAGTCAGCATCTATCAAATCGGTGATGAAGGATATTTGGCGAAGTACAAGGATGGAGGACGATTTGAAATTGAGTTCCGCGAGGTGCAATGTGCGACTAAATCTCATGGTGGTCGCCGCGATAGGATTCGGTCTATTCGGTATGGTTCACTGACAGACGACTCCTCAAAGGCAGATGTTCGACTCAGGTGGCGAATGCTGAGCCATCGACTAGCACATGCGACCTTCCAAAAGACTTACAGAGTGTGGTCGAAAGCAAATCCCAATCGCGTTATGTCAGAGTTGCCCGTCATTCGTGCGGCACCCATATCAGCCTAAAAAGATGGAGGCAACGACCGATGGATCCTACTTGGCCTTGTAATTAGAATCTATTTACACCGCAACTGCGGTGAATGGTCCCCGTGGTGGTTCAAGCACGTCGGCCTACACTAATGGGAGTTGGCACTAGGAGGAGAATAGATGAGTAAGACTACGCTTCTTTTCTTGGCTATTCTGTTGTCTATTCCGTCCTCGCGTTCCCAAAATCTTGATCCCGCCGACGTGCGCATCAGTTTGGATCAAGCATTGCCAATTGCAATCACGAAGGCTAAGGCAGATTTCCCGGACTTAGAGAAATACATACTTTATTCGGTGCATCCCCGAGTGCTGAAAGGCGACGCCGAGGGCTTGTTTTGGGAAGTCTTGTGGGAAGAAAAGGCTTTTCCCCATTACAAGCAGCTGCAAGTTCGCGTTTATATGAGTAACGGATCCACGAAATGCATTAGGACAGAAAAGGGAACATTTCAGAAGGAACACGACAAATACATCCGGCCTTAGGCAAACGAGTCGCTGTCGGCGGAAATAGCCGTGACGTTTGTTCAACAAAATCCGATCGTTAATCCGGGCTGTTGGCGCGGATGAGCTTGTTCGTTGGATCTTAGCGTGTCCCGCATCTTCCGGTTGGAGTCCTAGTGGGCGCGCAGTTGATCTCTACGCACGGCACCATCCGGCTTCGGATGAGCGCGCGTGCCGTCGATACGGCTCGACCGCATTCAAAAGGTCCGTTGCCGACTGCCAACACGATTCCGGACGGGTGGTCGGCAACTCGGAACTAATCGTCAGAGTCCTGGTAAAGCCGTAACCGGACACTGTTATGCAATCAAGCGGAGTGGAGATTTGAGACCCTAAACCGCTGCGCGTTTACGTCAGGGTAGGACCTGAATTTCAAGTTCCATCGCACGCCCATCCCGGATTGAAAATGCCCGGATGGGCGTAGTTGCGTACGGCCGGGGCGTGACGATGAAATAGATCGCCTTAGAATAGTGGGCCAGCGCGATGTCTTTGGGCGAAGGCTCGTTCGTGTCCAGCCAATTCGGATGCGAGTGGTAGATGCCGAGGAATTCGAGCCGCCGCTTGCAGAGTTCCCCCATCACGCGCACGATCTCCTTGGGCGCAATCTCGTAATTCCTGACTGGATCAGCCGCGACGTTCTTCGCAGGGAACGCCTGCGTGATTAGTCCGTCCTGCCCCGCCAGAATGCCGCAGCATTCCCGATGCGGCTGGCGGCGGGCATGCTCCAGGAGTTGCCCGTATACTTTGCGGCGACTTCGGACGGCTCGCTTCATTCCGGGAGTATATAACGAGGCGAATTCGTGAATCGCGTGACGGACGCGGAAAGACTACCTGGCGTAAACGCGGTAATCGGAAAAGTGAAATTCGAGCCAATTTCACATGTCCGGTTACCCGACTTTTATCGGGAGTTGTAACCAGGATGCGATTTTTGGCCGTACTTCTCATCATCCTACTGACGGCCCCCCTTCTCCATGTTGAATAAGATAAACAAAACACATTGCCGGTCGGCGTCGTTTCCCCGACGATTCGATCTTGCAGCGCAATACCATTCAGTTTACGGTGAGACTTAGGCTGATCGCCTGACTTGCGGAGCCTGACGTCGCCGTGACCTTGAGGGTGTATTGGCCGCTCGCGGTGCCAGGCATTTGATTTTGCGAAGGCGCTGAACCGCCGCCGCATCCGACAAAGAGAACAGCCACAACTGCAAGCGCGACTGTTCCGAATACATAGCGTTGCCGGAATCGGCTGGCCAAGTGAGTCGGGGCCATCGCAAGACAAATTAGCAACGTGAGAGCGAGTCCCACTCCAGTGAGGTACTTCCCCCCACCGAACGGCGTTACCCAATATGGCTGTCGGAGCGCGGTCATGCTTGACGCTTGCGTTGCGACAGTGACGGTTACCGCGGCGGCCGCTTTTCCTGAGACGGTAAGAGGATTGGGTGATACCGAACAAGTAGAGTTAGCCGGCGCACCGGCGCACGCAAAGCTGACGGAGCCGTTGAATCCGTTGGTCCCAGTCACATTCAGAGTGTAAGTAGCAGTTTGCCCCGCCGCGACTGTCGCCGATGTGGAAGAGGAGCCTCCCGCCGAAGCGAGGGAGAAACCCGGAGCTTGGTTGGTTGTAAGAAGGACGGTGTGGGGGCTGCCGGCAGCGTTGTCGTTGATCGTCAGTGTCCCGGTTGCGGGTCCGGAAGCGACCGGGGAAAAAGTCACCTGAATGGTGCAAGTGCTCCCCGGCGCCACGGCGTCGTTGCACGTGTTCGTGCTTGCGAATTCGGTCGTCGTTTGCACCGACGAAATCACCAACGGGGCGTTTCCGCTGTTCGTTATCGTAACCGGCTGCGGAGCGCTGGTCGTTCCGATTGCCTGAGATGGAAAAGAAATTGATGTCGGTGCAAGCGTCACCGCGGGCGCGCCGGGTTGGTTGCCGGTAAGGGGCGCACTTTGCGGACTTCCGGGCGCATCGTCCGTAATCGTCAACGTGCCCGTCTGAATTCCCGAAGAAGTTGGAGTGAATGTAACTTGAATGGCGCACGAGCCCCCGGGTGCGAGTGGGGCCCCGCAGGTATTGGTGGAGGCGAATTGGACGCTCGCTTGTACCGACGAGATCGTCAGGGTTCCAGTGCCGCCGTTGGTCACCGTCACTTGTTGTGCGGCGCTCGTCGTGCCCGTAGCCTGCACGCCGAAGAAAAGCGATGTTGGCGAGAGACTTATTACAGGCGCGACGCCCGTGCCAGTCAGCGCGACTGTTTGCGTGGAAATACTTCCGCCGAAATTCGCGGTGAGCGTCCCGGTTCGAGTTCCCGTCGCCGTGGGGGTGAACACCACGTTGATGTCGCATTTTTGACCGCCTGCGACGGCAGTCGAGCAGTTATCCATTTCGGAAAAATCGCCCGTTATCGATATCGTTGGCGACATTGGCGCATCGCCAAAATTGCCAAGCTGCACGTCCACCGGCGCGCTGGCAATGCCAACACTTTTGCTGACCAGGGTTGCTTGCAATGGATTAAACAACGGAACGGGAGCCCCCAAGCCGGGAGCAATCTTCAAGAGAAAGTCAGATGACTGCGAGCCCCCGACGACCGCGCTAGGAGATGGAGGGCCGAACGAATTCGGGGTCGGAGTAATGCCCGGTTGAGTCAGAACGTAAGCGTTACCGTGGCCATCGACGGCAATTTTACCGTCGGAGCTCTCGAAAAACGGATTCGCGCCCAAGAACGTGGACCATTGAAGAACGCCTGCGGTATCGAGTTTTAAAGCGACGCTCGCGAAGGAAGGGGCGGTCGGAGGATAAGCCTGAATCGGTTGGAGGAGAGTTGGCTGAAATGTCGCCGGGGATCCGCTTACTCCTGCTACGTAAGCCGCATCGCTGGTGTCAATCGCGACGGAAGTCGCGTTGGAAAACGGACCACACAGAGTAGTGGCATACACGAGCGCGGAGCCGTCCGCTGTAAACTTGGCCACAAACCCTTGATCGGGGGAGTCTGGCCCTGTGTAGTTTGTGCAAAATGCGTTTGACGTAGTGGGTATGCTACCGCCCGAGTCGCCTGTAATGACCGCTTGACCGTGAGAATCCGCAGCTAGATCAGAGACTGTTGTATTTCTTCCACCGGAAGCACCACCGAAGAAAGTGGAATAGACGGGGGCGGTGCCGTTCGGATTGAGCTTCATCAAGTAACCGCTAGAAAATCCCATATTCGCGGAATTTGAAGTTTGATAGGCACCGCTAGTTGTCGGAAAAGTCTCGGCGGTCGAGCCTGCTACATATGCGTCGAAGCTGGAGTCAACCGCAATTCCGGTGACGAACGTGGACGAGGGAGTCGCGCCGTCGATGTAGGTGGAATAGTCGAGGCCGGATGCAGTTGGATTCAGCTTCATCACGAACGCAGAGCCAGGAGTTGTCTGGAAGGCTCCCGCTGTTGTGGGAAGGGGATTCCAAGTGTTGTTGAGCGGAGTGGCTGCACCAGCGGCTAGACCGGTGACGTAAAGCGCCCCGGTGGAATCGACTGCGATCTTGGTTGGTGTCACCAGTTGAGGAGGGGAGGTCCCTCCTGGTTGTTGCAGCAAGGTGGAGTAAACGATCGTCGAGCCATCCGAGCTTAGCTTGGTGGCGAAGGCAACGTTCCCGCTCGAATTGGGCGGAACCGTTCCGCTGAATACGCCTGCTGTGAGCGGGAAGGACATAAATCCACTCGGTGCGGGGAAAGCCGTAATTCCGGTCACGTACACGGAACCGGTTCCGTCCACGGCGATCGATCTGCCATTCCCGTTACTGAGGAAAGTCGTATAGAGAACGTGCGAGCCGGTTGGATCGATCTTCACAATGAAGGTCTGACCAGTTTGCTTCGCGGTCGGGGCAGGGCTAGTCGCGGTGGCTGGAAAACTGGAAGCCGATGTTTCACCCGTTAAGTAAACGCCGGTATTGTCGGCAGTCATGTCCAAGATCCGATCCGTGCACTCGGCACAATTGCTGCTGACGAAACTTGCAAAAATCAGCGTCGGGTCGATCACCAGCGGCTGGTTGCGGTCGTATTTACCCAGAGCGAAGGACAGGTTGCCGCGGTGCAAAGAATAGCGTGCCGGCACTATCGCGCCGCGCTGGTATGCGTAAGGCTTTCGCAAACGGACCAGTTCGTTCTCGCCCGACTTGATGGCAACATCTCCTTCACGGGTCACGGACGGGTTCGCGCCTTCCGCACGCAGAAAGATTGCGCTTGGATCGGCATCCGGGGCTGCTACGAGGTCGTATTCGAGTTGTCCGTCCCGAAAATAGAAGACGAGATCGATGCCGGGATAGAGGTTGGAGTAACGTACCCTGGCGAAGTGCGGTACGCCCGCGTGCCAGAGTTTCGGATCGGATCCCGAGAAATAGTTGCTCACCCCGGGTAAGTTCTCAATTCCGGTCACTTGTGGCTGAAGATTTGCGCTGCCGAAGCGCAGCCGAAAGTATTGCGCGTCTTGCGCGTTTGACGTTACCCCGCCTGGGGTCTGTTTTTGCAGCGCCGGCAAGACGATCGTCATCCCGGTACGAGTGAGAAACAAGGAGTACTTGGAACCGCGGCTGAGGTACAAGACCTCGCTGTCTGCCTGGCCGTAGTTGCGCTCGAAGAAGTTCTGACGGCGTAGAAGTTCGGCGACGTCCGAGAGGGATTGTCCTACTCGTTGCGAGTCCGGGCGCGGTAATTCCTCTGTCGTCGTCGCAGCGCCAGGAGAGATTGTGCGGTTATCGAGTTCTGAGGCGACCGGTCCACTGCTCGCTGGTGCTGAGTCGGACTTGCCGACAACCGGAGAGAGTAAAACCAGAGTGATCAACGCAAGATTTCTGCTAACGCGCACCATCGGGTTACTTGATCGCATACATATCTCCACGTGCATTAAAAATCAGCCTTAGTACTACACCATATAGCTGAGGATTCTCTGCGCAAGCTGCCTTTTCTTCAAACGGAAAAATTTACGGGATGTAAGGTCACGATCAGGAACCGGACTACGCCCGAGTGCGGACCAGTGGTGGATTTGGGATCGCGAAAGAACCGCGACCGTATTTCGAAGGTTAGACTTGGGCTATCCTCAAGAACAGCTCGACCCAATCTCGCCGCTCTTGAATCAACGACCGAGAAAGACTCTAGGATTTCACACTCCTGCGGATAAACTTCAGGCGAATGTTGCAGACCGCTTGAGGCAGGTACGCAGCCCTGGCCTGCGAGTTAAAAAACCGACGCTGCGGCTGTTTCGACAAAAGAAGCAAAGACCACAGAATTAGCAAGGGTCGCGGTTCAGAGAAATTGACTCCGCTAGCAACCGAGGTCTGCTCTTCCCGCGCCGATGTGGAAAGCCTGGGGTTCGTAGGCCCAGTTCGTTCGCTCAACTCCCGATGCACGACTTACCAGGCAGGTTGAAATGCCCGACATTTTGAAGCATAAATCGTGGTACGCGCCCGCGTTGATGCGAGAGACTGTGGTTGCATAACGACCAAGGCTCGGGAGGAAGGAGCCAGATATGCTGATTATAGGCGTAGATTATCACCTGAGGTTTCAGACGATTGCGTTTTTAATGGAAGAGACTGGTGAGTGTGGTGAACAGGAACTGAACCACAGCGATGGACAAGCAGAACGTTTCTACCGGGAGCTACAGCAGAGAGGAGTCCGCGTGCGGGTGGGCTTGGAGTCCACCGGATATTCACGCTGGTTCGAGCGGTTACTGGCAGAGTTGGGATTCGAGGTGTGGATTGGCGATGCCGCGGAGATCAAGAGAAAACGAGTGCGCAAGCAGAAAACCGACCGCGAGGATGCCCGACTTTTGCTGAAGTTACTGCTGGAAAATCGCTTTCCTCGAATCTGGGTACCGAGTCCGGAAAATCGTGACGTGCGGCAACTGCTTTGGCACCGGCATCGG
>Ga0134124_10002148_pt1 | contig 15883 bp, 12 predicted proteins | sample KB304_FD_96880 | JGI IMG/M metagenome (GOLD analysis project Ga0134124, IMG submission 96880) | Terrestrial soil microbial communities without Nitrogen fertilizer from Kellogg Biological Station, Michigan, USA - KB3-0-4 | ecosystem: Environmental > Terrestrial > Soil > Unclassified ...
CGAAGAGTTCGAGACCATGAAGAGCCATACCATTATCGGCGAGAAGATCCTGAGCGGCTCGACCAACGCCAATATCCGCATGGCCGCGACAATAGCCCGCAGCCACCACGAACGCTGGGACGGCAGCGGATATCCGGACGGTCTGCGGGGTGAGGCAATCCCCATCGAGGCGCGGATCGTCATACTGGCGGACCAGTATGACGCTTTGCGCAGCAAGAGACCGTACAAACCGGCGTTCGACCATAAGACGGCGGTCCGGATCATCACCGAAGGAGACGGCAGGACGAAGCCGGAGCATTTCGATCCGCGGGTTCTGGAGGCATTTCGAGAGCTGGCTCCCGTTTTCGACATAATTTCCGAAAATCGCCCCGATTGTCCCGGCGAAGTTCAAGCAATCTGAAGAGGCGGGAGAATACCGGCTAATGCAAATGTGAAACTGACATGTCGATTATTTAACAAAATATAATATGCTACTGTAGCCGCAAATGGACATTTTCTAAGGTTACTCAAATGCCAAACTTAAGCCTGAAAACCAAGATGAGCCTTGTCGTCTCCCTGCTGGCTGCGGCAGGGCTGTCGCTCGTGACGCTCTCTGCGTCGTGGTATTTCGAGAAACAGTTCAAGGATACCATTTCCCGGCAGCAGTTCACCATGGTCTCTGCCATGGCCGAGGAGATCGACAGCAAGATCCGGACGGCCCAAACGGAACTACTGACCGTTGCGAGCACCATCACGCCGGCTATTCTCATCAATCCCGCTCTGGCGCAGAGGTTTCTCGACAACCGGCCGGACACTGCGGCAATGTTTGACAGCGGCGTCTTTCTCTTTTCCCCCCAAGGGAAGCTCCTTGCCACTACCCCCCTGGAACTGCAGCTGATCGGCAGGGATTATGCTTTCCGCGGTTATATCAAGGATACAGTCAAAACCGGGAAGCCGCAGATCTCCGAGCCCTTCTTCTCCACCCGGAAAAGCGGGCAGCCGATAATCATGTTCACCGCTCCCGTTTTTGACCCTAGAGGGAAACTGACCGGGATCCTGGCCGGCAGCCTGGACCTCATGAAAGACAATTTCCTGGGGAAGCTGGCCACCGTCAACATCGGAACAAAGGGCTATCTCTATCTCTATAACACCGACCGGACAATAATCGTTCATCCCGACAGAGTCAGAATTCTCAAACAAGATGTGCCGATCGGCGCCAACAAGCTTTTCGATCTGGCGATCAAAGGCTTCGAGGGGACCGGAGAGACTGTCAACTCGAAAGGGGTGCCGCTGCTCAGCACCTTCAAGCGGCTGCAAACCACCAACTGGATATTTGCCGCCAATTATCCCCAGCATGAAGCCTACGCCCCAATTTACCGGGTAAAGTGGTATCTGTTGGCAATCTTTGCTTCCATGCTCTTCCTGTCCATCCTGATCACGTGGGTATTCATGCGCCATCTGACCGCGCCGCTGTTGCTGTTTACCCGTCACGTCGAGCAGATTACCGGCCGGGAGGACCAACTGGAGCCGATCCTGGTCAAGGCGCGAGACGAGATCGGGACCCTGGCCCAGGCTTTCAACCGGATGGTGGCCGAGGTGAACCGGCAGAAAAAAGCGGTCCTTGAGCAAAAGGAATTCAGTACGAACCTGCTGGAGTTTTCCGCTGTCCCCACCTTTGTTCTCGACAGCCGGCGTCGGGTGATCGTCTGGAACAGGGCCTGCGAGGAGTTGACCGGCGCGAAGGCGGCCGACGTCATCGGCACCACTAAACAGTGGCAACCTTTTTACCCCGAAAAGCGTCCGATGCTCGCCGACATTGTGCTCGAAAACAGCCAGGAGTCGCTCCCCTCTCTCTACAAGACTTACAACAGCTCTCCCCTCTCTCCCGAGGTGCTGCAAGCCGAAGGGTGGTATCCGTCACTCAACGGCAAAGAGCGGTTCATCTTTTTCGAGGCTGCGCCGGTCCGTAACGCCGAGGGGACGATCATCGCCGTCATTGAAACCTTGCAGGACATGTCTGAACGGAAGAAGACAGAAGAGTCTTTGCGCAAATTGTCTCAGGCCATCGAGCAGACGCCGATGGCTGTTGTCATCACAAATCTTGAAGGAATCATCGAATATGTGAACCCTCATTTCACCAAGATGACGGGTTATGCCGCCGAAGAGGCCATCGGCCGGAACCCGCGGATCGTCAAGTCCGACTGCCATACTCCGGAATTTTACCAGGAACTTTGGGAAACAATCCTTGCCGGGAGTGAATGGCATGGCGAATTCCGCAACAAGAGGAAAAATGGCGAGCTTTACTGGGACTCCTCGACAATCTCTCCCGTCAAGAATGCCGGTGGCGATATTACCCACTTCGTCGGCGTCAAGGAAGATATCTCGGGACGCAAGTGGGCAGAAGAAGAGTTGAAAAGGAGCGACGAACAGGTCCGGCTCCTCCTCGAATCGACTGCCGAAGCGATCTTCGGCGTCAACCTGCTGGGCAGATGCACCTTCGCCAATCCCTCCTGCGCAAGGCTTCTCGGCTTCAATCACCCTGACGAACTGTTGGGTCGGAACATGCACTCCCTGATCCATCACACCCGCCCGGACGGGACATCCTATCCTGTCGAAGAGTGTCCGATGTACAAGTCAATCCACGAAAAAGAAGGGGTTCACGTTGATGGTGAATTCCTCTGGCGGGCCGATGGAATCGGCTTTCCCGCCGAATACTGGTCTTATCCCCAACGGAGCGGCGATAAGGTTGTGGGCGCAGTTGTGACCTTCTTCGACATCACCGAGCGCAAGCAGAAGGAGGAAGAACTCCGGAGGGCAACGGTCGCTGCCGAGGCGGCCACCCGGGCAAAGAGCGAATTTCTGGCCAATATGAGCCACGAAATCAGGACACCAATGAATGCCGCAATAGGGATGCTCTATCTCCTGCAGCAGACACCGCTCCTGGACAAACAGAAAAATTATCTCAACAAGGCACAGAACGCATCGAACTCGCTGTTACGGATCATTAACGACATCCTCGATGTCTCGAAAATCGAGGCCGGTAAACTGGAGAGGGAGGCGGTACCTTTCCGTCTCGGTGCAGTCCTCAATAACCTTATCGATGTGGCTTTCACCGCCATCAAAGACAAACCTGTGGAATTTGTCGTCACCGCAGCAACTGATGTTCCTGATTACCTTACCGGCGACCCGCTCCGACTGGGGCAGGTGCTCCTCAATCTCACCGGTAACGCCATCAAGTTCACCGAAGAGGGGAAAATCAGCGTCAGCATCGCACGTGCGGCATGCCGGGAAAATGAAGTGATCCTCCATTTCTCGGTGCAAGATACCGGCATCGGTATGAACCCTGAACAGCAGGCGAAACTATTCAGTTCCTTCACTCAGGCCGACACCTCAACGACCCGCAAGTATGGCGGTACCGGGCTCGGGCTCACCATCAGCATGCAGCTGGTGGAGATGATGGGAGGGACGCTGGCCGTAGCGAGCGAAGCGGGAAAAGGGAGCACGTTCAGCTTCATGGCCCGTTTCGGCGCACCATCTCACGAGGAGCTTTCCTGTCCGGTGGTGCTGGCGGAGAACAGAGCGGAAAATTTCACCCCCAATAGCGGGAGCGGGAGTTTTGCCGGGGTGCATGTACTCCTGGTGGAGGACAACCCGGTCAACCAGGAGGTCGCTACGGAGATCCTCGCAGGGCGCGGGGTGATGGTGGACGTGGCCGGAAACGGAGCCGAAGCGGTGGAACGGATTGTCAATTCAGATATGGTCTATGATGCGGTTTTCATGGACGTACAGATGCCGGTGATGGACGGACTGGAGGCGACCCGGCGCATTCGTGCCTGCAAGGAATTCGATTCACTGCCGATCATTGCCATGACTGCCAGCGCCATGTCCAGTGATCGTGAGCTCTGCTTTCAGGCCGGTATGAACGATCAGGTAACCAAGCCGATTGACGTGCCGGAACTGTTTGCCACCCTGCACAAGTGGGTCAGATCCGAAGCACACGCAATATTCGTGACGGCTGGGGAATTGTCAGCGAAGGGCGAGGATTCGGGTCTTCCGGAACATATTGCCGGCATAGACGTGCCCAAGGTTCTCCAGAGGCTGGAGAGCGCTTCCCTTCTCAAAAAACTTCTGATCAGTTTCCGGAAGGAGAACGGGGAGACGATGAAAATTCTCAGCGACGCCCTTGCGAATGGCAACAGCGAGCTTGCCCGGCGCATCGTCCACACTGTTAAAGGGGTAGCGGGAAACCTGGGTGCCATTGAGCTGAGCAGCGCCGCCCTCACCCTCGAAGAGGCGATGAAGGGGAGGAATGCGGACATCGTGCAATCTTCCCTGGAGAAGTTTGAACAAAAGCTGCGCCAGGTCATGGAAGCCATCCGCACCATGGAAGGTGCAAAGATTGAATCTGCAGCCTCACCCTCGGAATCGTTTCCTGAAGAGCTCCCCGTTGACAGTGAACGGATTGCTCCACTGGCCCGCGAGTTGGCCGTGCTGCTCGGGGCGAACAACTTGACCGCCCTGGATGTGTGGGATCAACTGAAGCCCCTGCTGACAGGAGTGAACCGGGACAAGTTCGACGCGGCCATGAACAGTCTCAACTTCAGGGATGGAGAAATGATTCTTGTAGACATCTCCACAGCCATCGGCATAGAGTTGCCCTGAGAGGACAAGAGAGGTTGTCATGCAGAGTGGACGCCAAAAAATCCTGATTATCGATGACACGCCGGCCAATATCCAGATATTGAACGAGTTTCTCCAACAGGATTATGCCATTTTTTTCTCAACCAACGGTCCGGACGGCATCCGGATAGCTCAACAGGAATTGCCGGATCTGATCCTGCTGGACATCATGATGCCGGAGATGGACGGCTACGAGGTCTGCGCTAAAATCAAGGCCGACCCGCTGACCCGACAGATTCCGGTAATCTTCATCACTGCCATGAACGCCGAGGAAGACGAGGCGAAAGGACTGGATGCCGGGGCGATCGATTACATCACGAAACCGGTCAGCGCACCAATTGTGAAAGCCAGGGTGAAAAACCACCTGGAGCTCAAACGTCACCGCGACGAACTGAAAAAATTGACCGTAGAACTCGATAAAAAAAACCAGGAACTGAATATGCTTGCCAGGAAAGACGCTCTTACCGGCCTGGCAAACCGCCGTCATTTTGACGAGGTTCTTGATGCGGAAATAAAGCGCGCCAGCCGTTCCCGCCAATTACTGTCGCTGATCCTCTGTGATGTCGATTTTTTCAAAAGCTACAACGACCATTACGGTCATGTTGCCGGAGACAGGTGCCTGCAGGCAATCGGGAAAATTCTGCGCCAGAACTTCAAGCGGATCAGTGACCTCCCCGCGCGTTACGGCGGTGAGGAATTCGCCGTGATCTTTCCGGATACGCCCCCAGGCAATGCCCTGCAACTTGCCGAAAAGCTCCGCCTGGACATTATTGCCCTGGCTATTCCGCACGCCTTTTCAGCTGCAGCTGAATTTGTAACCCTCAGCTTTGGCGTGGTGGAAGCGATACCAACCAGGGAAACGGATGCAGACTGGTTTGTCAACGCAGCTGACAAAGCGCTTTATCAGGCGAAAGAAAACGGCAGGAACCAGGTAGTCAGGGCTGAATATCTGAAACAGAAATAGTCCTTGACTCCATGACAGAAGTTGCTGTATTTTATCAAACTCAGTCAAGTTCATGGTAAAGGTGGTGAGTCTATTGATGTACGCAGTTGTCAAAACCGGAGGGAAGCAGTATAAAGTTTCCGAGGGCGACTTTCTTAAAGTCGAAAAGATCGAAGGCGCAGTGGGTGATGCCATAACGCTTGAAGAGATCCTGATGGTTGGCGGCGATACGGTTAAAATCGGAACACCGTTAGTGCCCAGCGCCTCTGTTATCGGCAAGATTGTCGAGCAGGGAAAGGACAAGAAGATTCTTGTATTCAAGTCCAAGCGCCGGAAAAACTCCCGAAAACTTAACGGGCACCGCCAACTCAGAACAGTCCTGAAGATAGAAAAGATCAACGCATAAACAGCTGCCGCAATGCGTCAACTGGCAATCGTTTGGAGGTAAACACCAATGGCACACAAGAAAGGGGTCGGGAGCTCAAGAAACGGCCGTGATTCAGACGGTCAGCGACTCGGCTGTAAAAAATTCGGCGGTGAAACGGTGAAAGCCGGAAATATCATCTACCGTCAGCACGGCACCTCCATTCACCCCGGAAACAATGTCGGCTGCGGCAAGGATTACACCTTGTTCTCGCTTATCGACGGCATAGTCAAGTTCGAGCGGATGGGGCGCGACCGCAAGAAGGTCTCGGTCTACCCGGCAAACTAGAAACAGGCATCTGACTATCGACTTAAAGCCCGGAGCTGCAACTCCGGGCTTTTGTCGTTTCCTGATTTTAAACCGGAACCACGAAATTTATGAGCTTTATTGATGAAGTAAAAATAATCGCCAGCGCCGGTGACGGCGGTTCGGGTTGTGTCTCATTCCGCAGGGAGAAGTTTATTCCGCTTGGCGGCCCGAATGGGGGCGACGGCGGCAAGGGTGGTGACCTGATCATTGAGGTTTCCTCACGTCTATCTACTCTTTACGACCTTCGACTGCACCCGCACCAGAGAGCGCAGCGCGGCAAAAACGGCATGGGAAGTGATCGTCACGGTGCTGGCGGCGAAGACCTGATCATGCAGGTACCGCTCGGCACGATAGTCAAGGATGCTGAAACCGGCGAGATCATTGCCGACCTGACGGAACCGGGACAGAGACTAATTCTCCTTAAAGGCGGGCGTGGTGGCCAGGGTAATGCCCGTTTTGCCACTTCAACCAACAAGGCCCCCAAGTTTGCCCAGCCCGGCGAACCGGGCGAGGAGCTGATTCTCCGGTTAGAACTGAAGCTCATGGCCGATGTCGGACTGCTCGGCTTCCCGAGTGTCGGCAAATCCTCCTTTATCACAAAAGTCTCAGCTGCCAGACCGAAGATCGCCGACTACCCGTTCACCACACTCAAACCGCATCTTGGCGTAGTAGAGTACAAGAACTATCGGACCTTTGTGATGGCCGACATTCCCGGAATCATCGAAGGCGCACATGACGGTGCCGGTCTCGGGCATCGTTTTCTGCGTCATGTGGAGCGGACCAGGATCCTTCTTCATCTGCTGGATCCCTGCAGAACCCACGACTCCAACCCTCTCAATGATTACGAGACCCTTAACCGGGAGCTCGCCCTCTTCAATCCGGAACTCTCCGAAAAACCGCAGATAATCGTCATCAACAAGATCGATCTTCCTGATATGCAGGCGCTCCTGCCGGAAATCGTCCCCTACTTCGAGCAGCTCGGCCTCAAAGTATTCCCTGTATCCGCCGCAACCGGCGAAGGGATTCCGGCATTGCTGGACGAAATTGCCCTTCTCCTCTGGAGCAACCCGGATATTTAGTGTAAAGTTAATTCATGCGCTCAGAGCATCTGAAAAACATCAAAAGGATCGTCATCAAGATCGGGAGCCGGATCCTCACTGACGAAGACGGCAATCTCGATCGTGGATGGATTTCTGCCCTTGCTTCTGACGTCGCAGAACTCCGCAGAAAAGGGATTGAAGTTATCATGGTCTCTTCCGGTGCAGTAGCTGCGGGCCGGACTCTTATGGGGATAACAGAGCGCCCCAGAACCATACCCCAGAAACAGGCTGCGGCGGCAATCGGGCAACCCCTGCTTATGCATGAATACGAGGAGGCGCTGCGAACCCACGGCTACAGGGTAGCCCAGATCCTCCTGACCCATGAAGATCTTGCCGACCGCCAGCGTTTTCTAAATGCCCGGGCAACTCTCGACACCCTCCTCGAATTCGGCATCATCCCGATCATCAACGAGAACGACACTGTTGCCGTCGAAGAGATCAAGTTCGGTGACAACGACAATCTTTCCGCGCTGGTTACGAATTTGGTAGACGCCCGTCTGCTCGTGATACTGACCGATATTGACGGGTTCTACGATGCCGATCCCCGCCTGAAGCCTGATGCCAGGCTTATTCCTCTGGTCAGATCTGTCACTAAAGAGATGGAGCTTGCTGCCGGTGGAAGCGGTTCAACTGTCGGTACAGGCGGGATGACGACCAAGCTGTCAGCGGCAAAAAAGGCGGGTAGATCAGGTGCCGCAACACTGATACTGAACGGGAGAGTGACCGGAATACTTTCGAATGCTTTTGCTGGAGAAGATTTCGGGACTCTTTTCCTGCCTGCAGCCAGAAGCCTTACCAGCCGCAAACACTGGATAGCCTTTACCCTCCGGCCACATGGAAAGATATATGTGGATGCAGGTGCAAGTCGCGTTCTGCGACAGGAAGGGAGAAGTCTCCTCCCGTCAGGTGTCACAATGCTTGAGGGGAATTTTGAGCGCGGTTCAGGGGTAAGAATCTGTGACGCTGAAGGGATCGAATTTGCCAGAGGTGTGACCGACTACAGCAGTAGTGAACTGGCACTTATTTTGGGCCGCAAGAGTTCAGAGATCGAAGACATTCTCGGCTACCGCTACGGCGATGAAATAATTCACCGGGATAATCTCGTCCTGCTCTGACCCTTATCTCCTGTCCAGCATCTCTGCAATTTTCCCAGCCACTTCACCTGTCAGCACCGGACAGACCCCTTTATCGTTTTCACTCCGGATGATCTTGCAGCAGGTAACGCCATATTTCTCCTTGAACCAAGTGTGCAGTTCGCGGGTGAGAAGTGCGGTCTTTTTCTTGTCGTTAAGCAGAAGCCCAAGAGCTACCGTTCCTCCGGAGACAGCTCCGCAGATACAGCCAGATCCCGAGCCGCCGCCGAAGCCTGAAACTGTTGCGACTACAGATTCCGGCATATCCGGTGAAAAGTTCCTCCTGATGCACTCCATAACGGCTTCGGCACAGTGGTATTTCCCGGAGCGGTACAACTCCTCTGCCTCCTGACGGCACCTTTCAGCCATTTCCAACCCATCCTGCGACGGTTCCTTCCTTTTCGACCAGAACATTAAATCTCCCCTGTTGTTCCAAAATATCATGTAGGGACGACGCATGCGTCGCCCGGTTTGTCCGGCGCAACGGCAGCAAGGGCGAGGCATGCCTCGCCCCTACGTAACCGGCTGCTGATGCCGTTCCTTCCACGATTCAACAATATAATACAAAATCGGGATTGTCACTCGTGACAGTGTGGTCGATGCGATCTCCCCGAACATCATGGCCAGGGCAAGACCCTGGAAAATAGGATCGAAGACAATAACGAAACTCCCCACCACGACAGCCGCTCCGGTCAAAAGCATAGGTCTGAAGCGGACTGCTCCTGCTTCGATTATCGCCTCATCCAGTGCCATTCCCTCCTTGCGCTTCATCGCTGCGAAATCAATCAGGATAATCGAGTTGCGGACGATTATGCCGGCAAGGGCTATGAAACCGATCATGGACGTTGCCGTGAAAAACGCACCGAAAGCCGCATGCCCCGGCAGGATGCCGATCAGGGTCAGAGGGATGGGCGCCATGATCACGATTGGCGTCGTAAAATCCCTGAACCACGCAACGACAAGGATATAGATGAGTATCATGACTGCTCCGAAAGCGATCCCGAGATCACGGAATACTTCATAGGTAATATGCCACTCTCCGTCCCACTTCATGCCCATTTTCTCTTCCGACCAGGGCTGCCTGGATGCAAGGAGCTCCATCCCGGTCCCGTCCGGCGTCGGCAGGGCGCCTATCTCCTTCCGCATCTTCAGGATGGCGTAGACGGGTGCCTCTATCGCTCCGGCGACGTCACCGACGACATAAATCACATCCTTCAGATTCTTGCGGTAGAGGGTCTTCTCTTCGCTGCCACTCTTGACCCTCACCAGCTGCGAAAGCGGTACACTCCCCCTTGAACCCGCGATATTGACCGAAGCAAGATCAGCAGTTGAACTGCGCTGACCGGGAGGAAGGCGCAGGTTTATGAAGAGCGGCTCCTTCTCTTTGGGAAGATGCAGGATGCCGACATCCTGGCCACCCAGCGCAATAGCCAGGGACCTGGCAATATCCTCCACGGCAATTCCCGAAAGGGCCGCTTTCTCACGATCGACAGCCAGGGTAACCTTCTGCTCCTGGTCCTCGCGATACCAGTCGACATCGACCACTCCGGCGGTCTTTGCCATAATCGCCTTTATTTTCCCGGCAATCCCGGCGCGGCTGGCATCATCCGGGCCGTAAACCTCAGCAACGAGAGTGGCCAGCACCGGTGGCCCGGGCGGGATCTCGGCGACCTTGACCCTTGCCCCGTACATGTCGGCAATTGCTTTCAGCAGGGGGCGGATACGCTTGGCGCTGTCGTGCGACTGATCCTTTCGTTCCTTCCTGGGCAGCAGGTTGACCTGAATATCGGCAAGGTTGCTCGCCTTGCGCAGGTAGTAGTGCCGGACCAGGCCATTGAAGTTGAAGGGAGCGCTGGTCCCGATGTACATCTGGAAATCGGTCACCTCCGGCACCCCGCGCAGTGCGTCACCCATTTCGCGGGTAATGCGGGCGGTCTGCTCCAGCGGGGTCCCTTCAGGGGCATCGATGATCACCTGGAGTTCGTTCTTGTTGTCGAAGGGAAGCATCTTGACAGTGACAACCTTGAACAGAACCAGTGAACAGGAGATGAGCAGAAGCGCTGCCACCGAGCCGAGAAATCCGTAACGGAGCTTTTTCTCATGGATCAGACGGCCCATCCAACGCCGGTAGAAAGCTGTCAGTTTTGAATCGGCATCCCCGCCGTCTTCCCCACTGTCCCCGAGCCCCGAGCCCCGAGCCTCTTTTTTCATGAAGCGGTAGGCGAAATACGGCGTCACGATGAAAGCGATCAGCATCGAGAAAAGCATCGCCATACTCGCACCGACCGGTATCGGCCGCATGTAGGGGCCCATCAATCCTCCGACGAAACCCATCGGCAAAATGGAAGCAATAACGGCAAATGTTGCCAGAACGGTCGGATTGCCGATCTCGTCTACCGCCTTTACCGCCGCTTCCAACGGCTTCATGACCGTCGTCGTGAAGTAGCGGTGGATGTTCTCCACAACCACAATCGCATCGTCAACCAGGATGCCTATGGAAAAGATCAAGGCAAAAAGGGTTATCCGGTTCAGGGTGTAGCCGATCAGGTAGAAGATCAGCATGGTGAGCGCCAGGGTGACCGGAATGGCGATCGCTGACACGGCACCTGCTCTCCAGCCCATAAAGATCGCAATGAGGATCGTGACGGAGATCGCAGCCAGGAACATATGGAAGAGGAGCTCGTTATTCTTCTCCCGGGCGGTCTCCCCGTAGTTGCGGGTGACCGTGACCTGCACATCTGACGGGATAACCTTTCCCTTGAGAGATTCGACCTTTTTCACCAGGTCTTCTGCCACCCACGTGGCATTGGCGCCTTTACGCTTGGCGACCGAGATGGTTACGGCAGGATAATCGGCCTTCGGATTGATCCGTAGGGGCGCAAGGCTTGCGCCCTTGTTGCCATTGCCTGCAAGGGTGCCATTTTCACCAGGGCGAACGCCGTTCGCCCCTACAATTTTCGCTCCCGGCCCCATCCCCATAAAGACATAGTCCTGCGGCTCCTGAAGGCCGTCCTGCACCCTGGCTACATCGGACAGGTAAACCGGCTTTCCGTTGTGGACTCCAACAACCAGACTCTTGACCGCTTCAGCGCTTTCAAGAAAACCGCCGGTTTCCACCAGAGTCTCTTTATTTGACCCCGAATACGATCCTGAAGGAAGAGCCGCATTCCCTTTCTGCAAGGTACCGGCCACCTGAAGCGGCGAAAGTCCGTATCCGGCCAGCCGGGGAGTATCCAGGATTACCCGAAGCTGCCTGGAAAGCCCCCCCTTGATTTCGACTTCGGCGCTGTCTTCGCACTTTTTCAGTTCATCAGCGACTTCCCGTGCCAGAGCCCGCAAAACCCCGTGATCGTAGCGCTCGGACCAGAGAGTCAGTGCCAGGATCGGTACATCGTCGATGGATTTCGGCGCTACCAGCGGCTCGCCGGCCCCCGGAGGCAGAATACCGCGGTTGCTCATGACCTTGTTGTAGAGCTTTACCAGTGATTCTTCCATCGGCTGACCGACCAGGAAGCGCACGGTGATGATCCCCATGCCGGGCCGGCTCATGGAGTAGAGGTACTCGACCCCCTTGATCTCCCACAGTTTCGACTCGAATGGCTTGACTACCCGCTCCCGAACCTCCTGCGGCGAGGAGCCGGGCATCGGGAGATAGATGTCGATCATCGGCACCACAATCTGTGGTTCTTCTTCGCGAGGGGTCATCCTGACTGCGAAGAGCCCCAGAAGCAGTGAAGCCGCCACGATCAGCGGTGTCAGCCTGGAGTCGATAAAGGCGTGGGCGATTTTTCCGGCAAAGCCGAGTTTATCCATTGATCACTCCACCTTTGCCCCTTCGCTCATCTTCTCAACACCACCGACGACTACCTTCTCGCCGTCCGACAGGCCGGAAAGGACCTCCACCCTCTCCCTCAGGAGTTTGCCGACCTTTACGATCCGCATCCTGGCGATGTTCTCCTTATCCAGAACCCAGACAGAAGACAAAGCGCCTTTCTCGACAACAGCACTTTTCGGCAGGGTCATTCCGCTGACTTTACTCCCCAGGTTTATGACACCGCGGCCGAACATTCCCGTTTTCAGGCCTTTCTGCATCAAGGGTACCTTTGCCGTAAAGGTGCGACTGAGAGGATCAGCTGCCGGGACGATCTCTGCGATCCTCCCGGCAAAACTGCTCCCCAGTGCATCAAGTGTCACCTGCGCGACTGTGCCAGGCCTGACTTTGAGCGCCAGTGATTCCGGTATGGCCAGTTCAAGCTGGTAACCGCTCTCGTCTTCAATCGTGAATACCGGCTGCCCCGGGAAAATTGTTGCCCCGAGATCGGCCTGACGTGATGTGATTATCCCGGAAATGGGGGCGATTATCTTTGTATAATCGGCATAAGCACCTGCCCCTTTCGACTGCTCCTGCATCTGTTTCAGACGGGCTTCGGCTCTTGCCACTCCATGCTGTGCAAGTTCCTTATCGGTCTGCTTTACCTCAAAATCCTGCCGGCTCACTGCATCGCTCTTGAACAGCTTCTGGTAGCGATCGAACTGGGCATCCGCAAGACTCATGCGCGCAACTGACTCTTCAAGTGCACGCCGGGCATCTTCAACAGCATTGACTGCAGCAGCAGCATTGGCCTGATTCTCGCTGGCATCGAGCCGGGCAAGGATCTCCCCCTTCCTGACCCTTGACCCTTCCCTGACATTCAAGACTGTAATGACCCCGGCTATGCGGGGAGAGACGATTGCCGATGTCCTTGAACGGACTGTTCCGGCAGCTTCAAAGTTCTCATCCAGCGCCTGTGACCCGGCAGACTCTACGGCTGCACCTTTTATTACCGTGACCGGTTTTACCGGAGTCGACTGCTCCTTATTGCCGCAAGATGTCGCCATGAGCAGGAATGGAATAAAAAGAACCTGTAAATCATTTCTGAATCTCATTTCTTAGTCTCCGGAATAATATATGAGAAATGATATATATTATTTCGAGAATGTCAAGTCGTTTTGTAATATTATCAGCTTTTTAGAAGGCTTCAATTGACAAAAACAGCCGGTGGCACTAGACTCCATTCACATCATCGTCGGGAGAATCTGTTTGCTCAATAAAGAGGTCTGGAAAGAACGTTTCAGGAAAATCCTCTCGCTGGACAGTCACCCACGCCATATTGCGACCGGCTTCGCAGTCGGCGTTTTCATCAGTTTCACCCCTTTTTTCGGCATCCACACACCAATGGCTATTGCAGCCGCCTTCCTGTTTCGCCTCAACAAGCTGACCTGCATCACCGGTGCATGGTTAAACACACCTCTCACCATCATCCCGGTGCTTGTTGCCAGCCACTCCCTCGGCAGCGTCATCCTGGGACACCCGATAGATTCTTTTACGGTTAAAAGCCTCGACTGGTCTGCCCTTAAAGACAATGCCGCCGAATTGCTTCTCGGCTCTTCCATAATCGGCTTTGCACTTGCCATTGCCGCCTACTTCATCTGCTACTGGCTTATTGTACGGTTCCGGAAAAAAGACGAAGCGCTTGATGAACTGACCAGAGAGATGGAAGAAACCGGGGAGGCGCTGGATGAATAGTACTCAAAGGAGCAAAATATAATGAACAACCTTCATGCACTGGTTCTCGGAACGATTCAGGGACTGACCGAAGTCCTTCCAATCAGCAGTTCTGCTCATCTTATTCTTATTCCGAAACTACTGAAATGGACAGAATCCGGCCTTACCTTTGATGTGGCACTCCATGTCGGGACTCTAATCGCTCTGTCGCTCTATTTTTGGCGGGACATTTTCGATCTCATCTACAACTTCATAGGAAGCGTAAGCGGCAAAGGACTGCAGACACCGGGGAACAGGCTCCCCTGGTATATAATCATCGCCACCATCCCTGCCGCCATCGTCGGCAAGAGATTTGAAGAGCCCATTGAAGAGATTTTTCGTCACTCTCCATCAAGAATTTGCGCCTTCATGATCGGATTTGCCCTCCTGCTCGCTTTTGCCGACACAACAGGGGCAAAGAGATGGAAACTTGACCGGATTACTCTGAAATCTGCTGTTCTTATTGGAATTGCCCAGTGCCTTGCCCTGCTCCCAGGCGTCTCACGCTCCGGAATCACAATAACAGCAGCGCTGCTGCTCGGATACAACCGGGAGACCTCTGCCCGCTTCTCTTTTCTGCTCTCTCTCCCGATAGTGTTCGGGGCAGCCGTTCTGAAGGTCGGGCACCTCCTTAAGACCGGAATCCCTGCAGGAGAGTCAACGCCTCTGCTCATCGGAATAGCAACCTCTGCGATTTTCGGCTACCTGAGCGTAGTTTTCCTGCTGAAACTGGTTCAGCGTTACTCTCTCTATCCTTTCGTCTGGTACAGGCTTGCGGCCGGGACACTATTTTTGATTCTTCTCTAGGCTGTCTGACTTAAAGGAGAAGTTATGAAGGGTGGCATCAAGGACTGGCCGGAAGATGAACGCCCGCGGGAAAAGCTGCTGAAGAGCGGCGCCGACACTCTCAGCGATGCTGAACTTCTGGCCCTGATCATCAGGACTGGAGACCATGCTTCAAGCCAGAGTGCAATCGACCTGGGCCGGAACCTGTTACAGACTTTCGGAGACTTGCGTAAACTCTCCGGCGCTACGCTGAAAGAAATCTGCGAGGTCAAAGGGGCTGGCCCGGCAAAGGCAGCCTCCGTTCTGGCAGCCCTCTCCATGGCAAAGCGTGTGAACACAGACAAACTGGAAAATCTTGAAAGGTTCACAGCCCCCTCACAGATATTCAACCACTTTCACTACCGCTTCCGCGACCGCCGCAGGGAATACTTCATAGCGCTGTTACTTGACGGTAAAAACAGGATCATACATGAGGAGCAGGTCTCGGAGGGGTCTCTGAACCAGAGCATCGTACATCCGAGAGAGGTCTTCAGCAGGGCGGTGAAGGAGTCGGCAGCGGCAGTGATACTTGTGCATAACCACCCTTCGGGAGATCCTTCGCCCAGCCGCGAAGACCGGGAGATAACCAGACGTCTCAAGGAAGCAGGAGAGGTCCTCGGGATCAGGGTACTCGACCATATCATAATCGGCGACGGAACCTATCTGAGTTTTGTCGAACAGGGGCTGTTGTAGTCAATCATGCACCCTAGGAATGCACTCTACATTTGCAGTTAAACAGTGTCATCCAGCACTTTCCGCACCTTCCGCAGCAGCTCCATCGGTAATATTGGCTTGGTAATCATGTGGGTGCCGACTGCCATGGACACTTTCTGTCTGATAGTTTCAGGCGCATAGCCGCTGGAGAAGATAACCTTGATCTCTGGTCGCATTTTCCGGATTTCGTCA
>Ga0134124_10002149_pt1 | contig 15883 bp, 12 predicted proteins | sample KB304_FD_96880 | JGI IMG/M metagenome (GOLD analysis project Ga0134124, IMG submission 96880) | Terrestrial soil microbial communities without Nitrogen fertilizer from Kellogg Biological Station, Michigan, USA - KB3-0-4 | ecosystem: Environmental > Terrestrial > Soil > Unclassified ...
CGCGGCGGCGAGCTTCGACGGCAACGTGGTCGAGGCGCGCGGGGTCTCCGCCACGACGACGCTGCTCCAGTACCTGCGCGGGCCCCTGGGACGCTGCGGCACCAAGGAGGGCTGCGCCGAGGGCGACTGCGGCGCCTGCACGGTGGTGGTGGGCGAGTTGCGGCCGGGCGGCGGCATCGACTACCGCGCCGTCAACTCCTGCATCCGCTTCCTGCCCACTTTCGACGGGCGCGAGGTGGTGACCGTGGAAAGCCTGCGCGACCGCGCACGTCAGGGCGAGGAGGGCCTGCACCCGGTGCAACGCGCCATGGTGGACTGCCATGCCTCGCAGTGCGGCTTCTGCACGCCGGGCTTCGTCATGTCGCTGTTCGCGCTGTATCTCCAGGCCGGCGCGGCCGACCGCGACACCGTGGTGGACGCGTTGGCCGGCAACCTGTGCCGCTGCACCGGCTACCGGCCCATCATCGACGCCGGCTGCCGCATGCACGACTACCCCGAGCCGCAGCACTGGAGCCGCGCCGACGCGCAAAGCCCGGCGCGCGAGCAGGCGCTGCGCGCTCTCGCGAGGGCGCCCGGTGACGCCGAGCGACTGCCGGGTTTTCTCGCGCCTCAGGGTCTCGATGAACTGGCGCGGCTGTATGCGGCGCATCCCGAATCGCTGCTGCTGGCCGGCAGCACCGACATCGGCCTGTGGGTGACCAAGCACATGCGCGACCTGCCGCCGCTCATCTACCTGGGTGAGGTGGCCGAACTTAGAGCCATGCGCGAACAAGGCCGGGCGCTGGAAATCGGCGCCGCCGTGCCGCTGGCCGGGGCCTACGAAGCCATCGTGGCGCGCTACCCCATGCTGGCTGAACTGGCCAACCGCTTCGCCTCGCCGCCCATCCGCAATTCGGGCACCCTGGTGGGCAATGTTGCCAATGGCTCTCCCATCGGCGACTCCATGCCCATCCTCATCGCGCTGGGTGCTGCGGTGCTGTTGCGCAGGGGTGAAGCGACGCGGACCCTGGCGCTCGAGGACTTGTACCTGGGCTATCAGAAGAAAGCCCTCCAGCCGGGTGAATTCGTGCAGGCGGTGCGCGTGCCCTTGCCAGTGCCCATGGGGGCGGCCGCGGGCGAGCGCTTCATCGCCAGCTACAAGATTTCCAAGCGCTTCGACCAGGATATTTCGGCGGTGTGCGCCGCCATGGTCATGGACGTGAAGGACGGCGTCATCGTCGCCGCCCGCATCGCCTACGGCGGCATGGCCGCCATACCCCAGCGCGCGCGCCATACCGAGTCGGCGCTGCTCGGCCAGCCGTGGTCCGAGGTCAGCATGGCCGCGGCCGCGAGCGCCCTGGCCAAAGACTACCAGCCCATTGCCGACATGCGCGCCAGCGCGCGCTATCGTCTGACCGTGGCCGGCAACCTGCTGCGGCGCTTCTACCGCGAGCATGCGCTGGGCGAGCCGGCGCGCATCGGCCTCGCCGCCATTGCGCCATGAAGCAGGACCGGCTGCCCGGCCAAACCACGATCGCCGGCGTGTCCACCCGGCACGACAGCGCGCATCTGCACGTCAGCGGCCGCGCCATCTACACCGACGACATCAACCTGCCGGCAGGCGCGCTGCACGCCGCGCTGGGCATGAGCACCGTGGCGCACGGCCGCTTGCGTTCCATGGACCTCGACGCCGTGCGCAAGGCGCCGGGCGTGGTGTGCGTCATCACCGCGGCCGACATCCCGGGGCACAACAGCTACGGCCCCATCCTCGACGACGACCCCATCCTGGTCACCGACCTGGTGCAGTGCGTGGGCCAGCCACTGTTCGCCGTGTGCGCCACCAGCACCGAGGCGGCGCGGCGCGCGGCGCGCCTGGCCACGGTGGACTACGAGCCGCTGCCGGCCATTCTCGACATCCGCACCGCCGTTGCCGAGAAGAGCTTCGTCATTCCCACCCAGCGCCTCGCGCGCGGCGACCCGCACGCCGTGCTGCCGGGCTGCGCGCACCGCCTGTCGGGCAGCGTGGAAATGGGCGGGCAGGACCACTTTTACCTGGAAGGCCAGATCGCCGCCGCCGTCCCGCAGGAAGACGGCGCCATGCTGGTGTACAGCTCCACCCAGCACCCAACCGAGGTGCAGCACAAGGTGGCCGAGGCGCTGGGGCGGCACGCCCACGACGTGGTGGTGCAATGCCGGCGCATGGGCGGCGGGTTCGGCGGCAAGGAAAGCCAGCCGGCGCTGTTCGCCTGCGTGGCCGCCGTCCTGGCGGCAAAGACCGGCAAGCCGGTGAAGCTGCGCGCCGACCGCGACGCCGACATGATCATGACCGGCAAACGCCACGATTTCATCGCCGATTACGACGTGGGCTTCGATGACACGGGGCGCATCCAGGCGCTGGCGGTGGTGCTGGCCTCGCGCTGCGGCTACTCGGCCGATCTTTCGGGACCGGTGAACGACCGCGCCATGTTCCACGTCGACAATGCCTACTACCTCGAGCACGTGGACATCATTTCGCATCGCTGCAAGACCCATACCGTGTCGAACACCGCCTTCCGCGGCTTCGGCGGCCCGCAGGGCATGGTGGTGATCGAGAACATCATCGACGACATCGCGCGCACCCTCGGCCTCGATCCGCTGGAAGTGCGCAAGGTCAATTACTACGGTAGCGGTAACGAAACTGCGGCGCGCAACGTCACGCCCTACCTGCAGACCGTCGAGGACAACATCCTCGGCATCATCACCGGCGACCTGGAGCAATCCAGCGGCTACCGCGAGCGGCGCCGCGCCATCGACGCCTTCAACGCCACCAGCCCCACGCTGAAGAAGGGGCTGGCGCTGACGCCGGTGAAGTTCGGCATTTCCTTCAACGCCACCCTGTACAACCAGGCCGGCGCGCTGGTGCACATCTACACCGACGGCACCGTGCTGCTCAACCACGGCGGCACGGAAATGGGCCAGGGGCTGTTCACCAAGGTGGCGCAGGTGGTGGCCGAGGAGCTGGGCCTGCCCTTGGCGCGCGTGCGTGTATCCGCCACCGACACCAGCAAGGTCCCCAACACCTCGGCCACGGCCGCCTCTTCGGGCAGCGACCTCAACGGCAAGGCGGCGCAGGCGGCGGCGCGCACCCTGCGCGCGCGCCTGGTGGCGTTCGCCTGCGAGCGCTACAAGCTCGAACCGGAAGCAGTGCACTTCGACAACGGCCGCGTCGTCCTGGGCGCGAACGGCATGGAGTTCGCCGCCTTCGTGCGCGAGGCCTATTCGTCCCGTATCTCGCTGTCCGCGGCGGGCTACTACCGCACGCCCAAGATCCACTATGACCGGGTGTCGCTCACCGGGCGGCCGTTCTTCTATTTCGCCTACGGCGCGGCGGTGTCGGAAGTGGTCGTGGACACGCTCACGGGCGAGATGCGCCTGCTGGCCGTGGACATCCTGCACGACGTGGGCCGCTCGCTGAATCCCGCCGTGGACATCGGCCAGATCGAGGGCGGTTTTCTGCAGGGAATGGGCTGGCTGACCAGCGAGGAGCTGTGTTGGGATGCGCGTGGCGAGCTTAAAACGCACGCACCATCCACCTACAAGATTCCCACCGCCCGCGACTGGCCGGTGAAGGCAACGGTGCGCCTGGTCGATCTGCCCAATGTCGAAGACACCATTTACCGTTCCAAGGCCGTGGGCGAGCCGCCGCTGATGCTGGCCATCTCGGTGCTGCTCGCTGTGCGTGACGCCGTGGCGGCCTGCAAGCCGGGCAGCCGACCTCCTCTCATTGCGCCAGCCACGCCAGAGAACATCCTGCGCGCCATAGAATCCCTCCAGCGCGAACCGAGTGCGGCGGATTCAAAGGCGGTGACGGCATGAAGCATTGGCTGGACGCCCTTACCGAGCGGTTGGAGAATGAACCCGCGGTGGTGCGCGTGGTCATGGCCAACGTGCTAGGCTCGGCGCCGCGCGAAGCCGGGGCATGCATGCTTGTGAGCAGGGGGGGTATCTCGGGCACCATCGGTGGCGGGCACATGGAGTGGAAGGCCATCGGCATTGCACGCGCCATGCTCGAAGAGGGAGCGCCCGGCCGCTTCGACCGGCTGTCGCTGGGCGCCACCCTGGGGCAGTGCTGCGGAGGCGTGGTGGAGTTGTGGTTCGAGCGCTTTTCCACAAAAGACATTGCATTCATCGAGGAGGCACGCGCCGCGAGCCGTAGTGGTCGGCCCGTGGTATTGCGGACGCGCATCGATGCGACTGGACCGATACAGAGAGCTTTGGTTGAATGCGAATCCGATACACCGTCGGCTGTTCTTGCGGGACTGCGCGAAGAAACCACGCTAGCTGAGCGCATCGATCCCGCGCGGACTGATGTGTGGATATTCGGCGCCGGCCACGTGGGATCGGCGCTGGTGCGCACGCTGGCAGGTATGCCTTATCGCATCACCTGGGTGGACAGCCGGGAGGAGCAGTTCGCACCCAGCCTCACCGGCAAGCTGCCGGACGATGTGACGGTGCTTGTGAGTGACACGCCAGCCGACGAGGCAAAGCACGCGCCACCCGGGGCCTTCCACATTGTCCTCACCCACAGCCATGATCTCGACTACGACATCTGCAAGGCGCTGCTCGCTCGAGGCGATTTCGCCTGGACGGGCCTCATCGGTTCCAAGACCAAGGCGGCCAAGTTCAGGCACCGCATGGAACGCCAGGGATTCACGCCGCAACAGATCGCCCGCATCACCTGCCCCATCGGGGTGGATGGCATAGACAGCAAGCTGCCGGCAGCCATCGCCATCGCAGTATCGGCCCAACTGCTCCGGGCAGTTGAATCCAGCACCCTGAAAAGCTCGCGCGATAGCGGAGAAGAAGGCCCTACCGCCGCGACAGCGGCGGGCCAACGAGAACAACATCGAGCCGAGAAGCGCCTGGATTCCCGCTCGCGCCGGAATGACGATCTCGCAGCGCGGAAATCTTAATAGATTGATGGAAGCGTATTTTCTTGATTGGTTGAATCTGCTTGGCCGCTGGCTGCACTTGATCGCCGGCATCGCCTGGATAGGCGCCTCCTTCTACTTCGTCTGGCTGGACAACCACCTGCTGCCGTTGAAGTCCCCCATGCAAGGTGTCAGTGGCGAAGTCTGGGCTGTGCATGGCGGCGGGTTTTACAACGCGCGCAAATACCCCACCGGCCCCGACTTCCTCCCCGACCCTTTGCATTGGTTCAAGTGGGAGGCCTACACCACCTGGCTGTCGGGCTTCTTCATGCTGTGCCTGATCTACTATGTCCAGGCCAACGTGTATCTGATCGACAGGAATGTGGCCGATATCGGCACGGGTGCGGCGACTGGCATCGGCATCGGCACGTTGGTAGCGGGTTGGATTGTCTACGACCTGCTATGCAAGTCATCCCTGGCCAGGAACGAGCGTCTGCTCGCCCTGGTGCTCGCAATATTGGTCGCCGCGGCGGCCTACGGTCTATGTCATGTTTTCAGTGGCCGCGGCGCCTTCATCCACTTCGGCGCCATGCTCGGCACCATCATGGTGGCCAACGTGTTCTTCGTCATCATCCCTGGCCAGCGCGAACTGGTGAAAGCCAAGGCCGAGGGCCGGCCGCTCGATCCCGGCCCCGGCCTGCGCGGCAAGCAGCGCTCGGTGCACAACACCTATTTCACCCTGCCGGTGCTGTTCGCCATGATCAGTAACCACTACGCCGGCACCTACGGCGCGCATTACAACTGGCTGGCGCTGATCGCGCTGGCGGCTTCGGGCGCGCTGATTCGCGCCTGGTTCGTGGCCCGGCACAAGGAAGGCCAGGTGGAGGTATCGCCCTGGCCCGCGGTGGCGGGGGTGGTGATCCTCGCGGGCGCAGTTGGCCTCATGGTTCCGCGCGAGGCGTCGACTGCAGCGTCCTCAAATGCGGCAGCGCCCGTGGCCATAGCCGGCTTCACCCATGTGCAGGGCATTGTCACCCAGCGCTGCGCGGTGTGCCACGCCGAGAAGCCCACCCAGCCGGGATTCAGCGCCGCGCCCAAGGGCGTTATGCTGGACACGCCCCAGCGCATCCTCGTTCAGACGGCGCAGATGCGCCAGCAACTGGCGGCCAGGACCATGCCCATCGGCAACCTCACGCAGATGACCGACGACGAGCGCGCCCAGGTGATCGCCTGGATCGACGCCGGCGCGCCGCACTGAACACAACCAGACCATGACCAAGCCTTCTTCTTTCGAGCCCGGCTACCCGCGCGACCTCATCGGCTACGGCCCCAATCCGCCGCAGGCCCACTGGCCGGGCGGCGCGCGCATCGCGCTGCAGTTCGTGCTGAACTACGAGGAGGGCGCAGAGAACACCATCCTGCACGGCGACGCGGCGTCGGAGACCTTCCTGTCCGAAATCATCGGCGCGCTGCCCTTCGAGGGCGCGCGCCACATGAGCATGGAATCGCTGTTCGAATACGGCAGCCGCGCCGGGGTGTGGCGGCTGTTCCGGCTGTTCGAGGGGCGCGGCCTGCCGCTGACGATTTTCGGCGTGGGCATGGCGCTGGCGCGCAACCCCGACGTGGCCAGGCACGCCGTGGCGGCCGGCCACGAGATCGCCGGCCACGGCTGGCGCTGGATCAACTACCACGGGGTGGACGAGGCCACCGAGCGCGAGCACCTGCGCCTGTGCGTGGACACCATCACCAAGCTCACGGGGCAGCCGCTGCTCGGGTGGTACACCGGCCGCACCAGCGAGGCCACGCGGCGGCTGGTGGTGGAGCACGGGGGGTTCCTCTACGACGCCGATTCCTACAGCGACGACCTGCCGTACTGGGAAGAGGTGTCCGGCAAGCCACACTTGGTCGTGCCCTACACCCTGGACACCAACGACATGCGCTTCACTGCTCCCCAGGGCTTCAACAGCGGCGACCAGTTCTACACCTATTTGCGCGACGCCTTTGACGTGCTGTACGCCGAGGGCGAGAGCGTGCCCAAAATGCTCTCCATCGGCCTGCACTGCCGCATCGCCGGCCGGCCGGCAAGGCTGGCGTCCTTGGCGCGCTTTCTCGACCACGTGCAGAAGCACGACAAGGTGTGGATCTGCCGGCGCATCGACATCGCCAGGCACTGGATCGAGCATCACCCCTACAAATGACGTCAATGGACATCATGAGCGACAAAATCGCGCTGGATGAACTGAACGCCATGGACCGGGACGCGTTTGAAGCCCGGCTTGGGAAGATTTACGAGCACTCGCCGTGGGTGGCCGCGCGCGTGGCCAACGGCCGTCCGTACGCGAGCGTGGACGCGTTGCACGCTCGAATGGAAAAGGAAGTCCGGTCCGCCAGCAAAATGGAACAGCTGGCCCTGATCCGCGCCCACCCCCAGCTCAAGGGCCGGCAGGCCGATCCTTCGACCCTCACCGACGCCTCCCGCAGCGAGCAGTCGGGGGCAGGCCTTGACCAATGCACCGCCGCGCAGATGGAGCAATTGCAAAAGCTCAACAAAGCCTACCTGGACTACTTCGGTTTCCCTTTCGTCGTGGCCGTGCGCGGTCTGGACACCGATGGCATCATTGCGCGCATGCAGGCTCGTCTCAGGAACGACTCCAGGCAGGAATTCGCCGAGTGTCTTGCGCAGATCGGCCGCATCGCCCGTTTCCGCCTGCATGATTTGATCGCCTCGTGAGCATGGACTCCAATCCCGTCCCCTCCTTTGTTACCGAGTGGGTGAACCTCGCCGATCCCCGGCTCGGCGCGCGCGCCGTCTCCGCCAGCGACGAGTTCTTCGCCCCCAAGGAAGGGCTGCTGGGCGTGGCGCCGGCGGTGTTCATTCCGGACAAGTACGGTCCCGTGGGCAAGTGGATGGACGGATGGGAAACGCGCCGCCGCCGCGACGCGGGCCACGACTGGTGCGTGGTGCGCCTGGGGCTGCCCGGCGTCATCAAGGGCTTCGACATCGACACCAGCCACTTCACCGGCAACTATCCCCAGGCCGCGTCGATCGAGTGCTGCCGCAGTGCCGAAGACGTGCCCGGCGCCGCCACCGAATGGACCACGTTGGTGCCGGCCATGGCGTTGAAGGGCAATTCGCACCACTACATTCCCCACGCCGACTTCGGCGCAGGCAGCACCTGGACGCACCTGCGCCTGAACATTTTTCCCGATGGCGGTGTCGCAAGATTGCGCGTGTATGGCAAGGTGGCCTGCGACTGGTCGGCTCGCTCTGCGAGCGAACTGTATGACCTTGCAGCCATCCAGAGCGGCGCCCGCGCCGTCGCCTGCAACGACGCCCACTTCGGCCGCCCCTCCAACATGCTGGCCCCGGGACGCGGCGTGAACATGGGCGACGGCTGGGAGACAAGGCGCCGGCGCGAGCCGGGCAACGACTGGTCCATCATCGAACTCGGCCATCCGGGTCGGATCGCGAAGATCGTCATCGACACCGCGCACTTCAAGGGCAACTATCCCGACCGCTGCTCGGTGCAGGCGGCGCTGGTGGCGGCGGTGCCGGGCAGCGCGGTCATCGCCCAGTCCATGTTCTGGCCGGTGCTGCTGTCCGAGCAGAAGTTATCCGCCGACGCCATCCACGAGTTTGCGCAGTTGAATGACCTCGGCGCGGTGAGCCACATCCGGCTGAACATCATTCCCGACGGTGGGGTGAGCCGCATCCGTGTGTGGGGCAACCCAGCCCGTTCATGAGCCAGGTGCTCACCGTTCGAGCGCTCACGCGCGAGGCGTTCGCGGCGTACGGGGACGTGATCGAGGCCGGGACGGAGACGCAGTCGAAGGCCTACGCGGTGAATGACGGCCGCGCCATGCGTTTCCATGACCTTGCCGGTGTCGACATGACCGGCGGCCGAACGGTGCTGAGCATATTCCGCAGCGAGCCGGTGCAACTGCCCTTCGTCGTGCGCGGCATGGAGCGGCATCCCGAAGGCACCCAGGCTTTCGTGCCCATGCACCAGATGCCTTTCCTGGTGGTGGTCGCGCCGGGCGGCAACGCGCCGGAACCGCCGCTGGCCTTTCTCACCAACGGCCGGCAGGGCATCAATTTCCGCCGCGGCACCTGGCATCACTCGCTGCTGCCGCTGCACGGCGGCGATTTCCTGGTGGTGGACCGTGATGCGCCGGATGAGAATTGCGATGAGGCGGCGTATGAGCAGGGGTATGTGATCGCGGCGTTGATCCGCTAAAGGCATCGCTCCGGCAATTGATCCGGTCGATCAGGTCTTTGAGGATGGCATATCATGCGGCACCTCAATCCCTGAAGGTCATCATGGATCGCAATCTCAGGCTGGATGTCTGCGCAACCCATCTTGTTTTGCGATGGATTGTCTCGTTGTGCATTGGTATTGTCATCTGCATACCTGGAGTCAAGGCCGCCGGGACTGGTGACGTGGTACCCATTGGCTCGCCCATGGCGAACGTCGTCAGCTTTGAATTTGCCGTGTACTACCTTCCCAAGCCGGATAGTGATCCGCGGCAAGCACTGAAGAGACTGGCATCAAAACTGGACGCTGGATGGCACGTTGTCGATTCACCCTCGCAGAGCCCTGCGCAACCCGAACTGTCGATACGTCTGGAAAAAGACGTTCAGCACAACTACGCGCCGCCGGGAATGGCTAATCTGCAGTATTCCGGTCGGGGGCTGAGCCTGCAGCAGGCCAAGGCATTGCAGAATTCGAAGACCGCGCTGATCCTGGGTTTCACTCATTCTAAAACGAAGGTTTGGACCGTGTTGGCCGCGGCCAATCGGCTCGCGGAACAAGTGGCACGCGAAACGGACGGATTGGTTTGGGACGAACAAACCCGCGAGGTGTTCACGCCTGATGCTTGGCGGGCGCATCGGATCGAATCGAGTGACAGTGTCCCCGATGTCAGGAAACATATCATCGTTCACGCCTATCGCAGCGGGGAACGGCTTCGCGCCGTCACTCTGGGTATGGGTAAATTCGGCTTGCCTGATGTGGTGATCAACGATGTCGATCCTTCATTGGGAGATCCATTGAGTCACGTCGTGCATGCCTTCTGCCAGGCCATGGCTGAAGGCGCGACCTTTAGCGGGAATCGGGAATTTGATCTCGACTTCGACTCCATCCGACATCCGGCGTTCAGAGGGCCGCCATCGGCACGACTGCGGTTGCAGCCACGGGCGGTCGCGCGTTTAGCGGTCAGGAAGGGCATCCGCGAGGACGGCGATGCCGAAAACCGGCTTCTCGAAGTGAGCATGGAAAGGTATCCGGGTCCCGACATCCATGCCAAGCAGCAAAATATGGTGGCGGCGGCGTTTGACCGGCAAGATTCAGTGACGGCGATTCGTGACGACGACAAGGCTTTGAATGATGCCAGCCGCAGGGCGAAGGCAAAACTGCCGGCGTTGAAAGCTGCCTTCGCGGCAGGTCTTCAACCAGGCGAGTTCATTCTGGTCAAGGCGCCCTTTGCGTCTCGCGGAAGCACGACGGAAATGATGTGGGTCCGTATCACGCGATGGAGTGAAACCAGCATCGAAGGCCTGCTGGAAGACGAGCCTGTGCAGAAAACGACTCTGCATGCGGGCCAAGTGGTGAGACTCGCCGAACGCGACGTGTTTGACTATGTACGCCGGTTTGCCGATGGACGGGAAGACGGTGGTGAGACCGATAAAATCATTAAGGAAATGCGCAGGGCAAAGTAATGCTACGGCGGATGTCGCCAGCTCAAACCGCAGGACGGGCAGCTGCCCCTAGAACGTAGGTTTCTTTGATCGCCCGGTCATCCCCCAGCATCATCAGCACGAACAACTTCTCCCCCAGCGTCTTCGCCGTGGCCATGCGCCGCGCCAGCAGCGGCGTGGCATCGGGATCGAGCACCACGAAGTCGGCTTCTTTCCCGGCGTCAAAATTCCCGATGCAATCCTCCAGCCCCAGCCCTCGCGCCCCGCCCAGCGTGGCCAGGTAGAATGCATCGGATGAATTGAAAGCCCGCCGCCCCATCTGCGCCACCTTGTAGGCTTCGTGCAGGGTGCGCAGCATGGAGAACGAGGTGCCTCCGCCCACGTCGGTGCCGATGGCTGTGGGCACGCCTTCACGCTCGGCGCGGTCATAGTCGTACAGGCCGCTGCCCAGGAACAGGTTGGAAGTGGGGCAGTGCACGGCCGTGGCGCCGGCCTCGGCCAGGCGCCGCCACGACGCGTCGTCGAGGTGGATGCAATGGCCGTACAGCGCGCCCGGGCGGACCAGGCCGAAGCGGTCGTACACGTCGAGGTAGTTTTTGCTCCAGGGGAAGAGTTCGCGCACCCACTGGATTTCCTCGGGGTTCTCGGCGATGTGGGTCTGCAGGCGCAGGCCGGGATGCTCGTCCATCAGCTTGCCGGCGAGTTCCAGTTGCCGTTCGGTGGAGGTGGCGGCGAAGCGCGGCGTGACGGTGTACACCAGGCGCCCGCGCCCGTGCCAGCGCGCGATCAGTTCCTGGCAGTCGCGGTAGGCCGATTCGGCCTCGTCGCGCAAGAACTCCGGTGCGTTGCGGTCCATGAGCACCTTGCCGCACAGCATGCGCAGGTTGCGGCGCTCGGCGGCGGAGAAGAAGGCATCCACCGAGCCTTTGTGCACGGTCGGATAGACAACCGCCGTGGTGGTGCCGTTGCGCAGCAATTCATCAAGGAAGAACTCCGCCACTGATGAGGCATGCATCTCATCGGCGAAAGCGCCCTCGGCTGGAAAGGTGTAGTCGTTCAGCCAGTCGAGCAGGCGCTTGCCATGGCTGGCGATGATGTCGGTCTGCGGATAGTGGATGTGCGCGTCGACAAAGCCGGGCACGATCAAACGGCCGGAGTAGTCGGTGACCTGGACTCCGGGCGGCACTTGAGGGAGCACTACCGCGGCGGAGCCGCGGGCCTCGATCCGGCCATCGCGTACCAGCAGGATGCCGTCTTCCACGAAGCGCGCTGCATCCGCAGCGCGGCGGGGATCGTCATGGAAATCGAGAATGGAGCCTCGGAACGCCGCTGTCGCGCCTTTGATCTTTGTCGCGGGCGTCGCCAGCTTCATGAGGGGTGCACGCTTTCACGAATAACACCGTAATGCAGGCCGCGCTCAGTCAGATAACGTCGATAGGCCACGGACATGCGGTCCCAGCGCATATGCAACTCGGCCTTGGGTGCAAGCGGTAGCTTTTTCGGAATCTGGTTCTCCAGAATGGGCTTGTCCTGCAAAAAGATGCGGTCCTGGAAAGCACGCAGATCCTGTTCGGCTTGCACGAAATTGGTCATGGCGAGGATGATCCACACCCGGCTCGTTTCCTCGCCCACGGGCTGCACGTGCAGGCTGATGGCCTCGCGGAAATCCTGCTGGGCCTGGGGCAGCTTGGTGAGAATGGCGGTGAGCGGGCGCACCACGCGGTAGGTGTATTCCACCGCGCTGCCGCCGTGCGCCAGGCTGTTGGTCTGCGGCTGCCAGGCAAAGCACTGTGTGGCGAGGATGCCGCTGCCGCCCGCGCCGTCGTCGAAGGGTGCCACGGTGTAGTCGCGCACCTCGGTGTGCTCGGGCGTGCCGAGTATTCCATCATGAATGAAGGCGAAGTGTGCCATGTCGAGGAAGTTCTCGACAATGCGCGGGCCCGAACAGGCCACGTCGTAGGGGCCGCACAGCACCTTGCGCAGGTGCTCGTCGGCGTATTCGGGAAAGGGCAGCACGTCGCCGGCCGGCTCGCCCATGCAGACCCAGATCAGGCCATAGCGTTCCGTGACGGCGTAGGTTTTGGCGCAGGCATTGGCCGAGGGTTTGAAAGCCGGGTCGGCCGGCATCAACGTGCACCGTCCACGCGCATCGAATTGCCAGCCGTGGTAGGCGCAGATGATCTTGTCGCCGTCGACGCGGCCGATGGACAGGCGGGTGCCGCGGTGCGGACAGCGGTCTTCCCAGGCATGCACCACGCCGGCGGCGTCGCGCCAGATGCACAGCGGCTGGCCGAGCAGTTCGGCGGCTACGGACTGGCCGGCGGGCAGCGTGGCCGCGGCCACGGGATGCCAGTCGTTCCGCAGCAGCTTGTCGTTCATGCCACGGCTAGAGCTTCAATGCGCGCCAGCCACAGCTCCTTGGTCCCGGCGTCGAGGAAGGACGCCTGGATGGAGTTGCGCGCCAGTTGCGCCAGATCGGCGCGGCCGAGGCCCAGGCCGTCGGCCACTGCCGTGTAGTTGGCGTGCACGTAGCCGCCGAAATAGGCCGGATCGTCGGAATTCACCGTCACGCACAGCCCGCGGTCGAGCAGGCGCTTGAGGTTGTGGTCCTCGATGCGCTTGAACACCCGCAGCTTGACATTTGACAGCGGACAGACGGTGAGCGGCATGCGCTCGTGGGCGAGCCGCTGCACCAGCGCCGGATCCTCCTCGCAGCGCACGCCGTGGTCTATGCGTTTCACTTTGAGCAGGTCCAGGGCCTCGTAGATGTACTCGGACGGACCTTCCTCGCCGGCATGCGCCACGGTGAGCAGGCCTTCCCGGCGTGCGCGCTCGAACACCCGCGCGAACTTGGAAGGCGGATGGCCGCGCTCGGAAGAATCCAGCCCCACGGCGACGAGATGCTCCTTGTAGGGGAGGGCCTGTTCCAGGGTCTGCATGGCCGCTTCCTCGCTCAGGTGGCGCAGGAAACAGAGAATGAGCCTGGAGGTGATGCCGAACTGCGCTTCACCTTCTTTCAGGGCGCGGGTGATGCCGTTCACCACCGTGCCCATGGCGATGCCGCGCTCGGTGTGGGTCTGCGGGTCGAAGAATATCTCCGCATGCACCACGCCGTCTTCATGGGCATGGCGCAGGTAGGCCATGGTCATCGCAAAGAAGTCGTCCTCGTCCCTGAGCACATCGGCGCCGGCGTAGTAGATATCCAGGAAGGATTGCAGATCGGAGAAGTTGTAAGCCTGACGCAGGGCTTCGACCGACGGGTATTTCAGCTTGACGCCGTGCTTTTGCGCAAGTTCGAACACCATCTCCGGCTCGAGCGAGCCTTCAATATGGAGATGGAGTTCGGCCTTGGGAAGCGAGCGAATGTAATTATCTAGATCGGCCACGCGTTGGGGTTTAATTTTATTGCTACAGGGTTGAGGCCTCCCCCATCCCCCGGCCCTTCCCCCTGGGGGAAGGGTGTAAAGCCCCTCTCCTTGGGAGAGGGGCTGGGGAGAGGAAAGCCGAGAAACAACTTCAAAACACCGGCAACTTCATTTAGCTCCGGGAAGTTGTCCTTCGACCCCTTCAACATACCAGTTGATGCTGTCGATTGCCTTGTCGTCCAGCGATGCACCGGCCGCCACCTTCGTGCTGCCATCCTGCCCCTTGATGGGGCCCGAGAACACGGCGAACTTCCCGGCCTTGATGTCGGCCTTTTTCGCTTCGACCGCCTTTTTCGCGGCGTCGGGGACGATGCTGCTGATGCTGACCAAGTCGTTCATGCCTTCCTTGATCCCGCCCCACACCGTCGTCTTCAAAGGCTTGCCGGATAAGGCTGCTTCGGCCACCTTGGTGTAGTAGCCGCCCCATACCTCGATCGACGAGGCCAGGTGCGCCTTGGGCGCGTAGGCCGTCATGTCCGAATCCCAGCCGAAGGCGTACACGCCCTTGTCCTGGGCGGTCTGCAGCACGGCCGAGGAGTCTGTGTTCTGCAGCAGCACGTCGGCGCCCTGGCCGATCAGGGCCTCGGCGGCCTGGCGTTCCTTGCTGGGGTCGAACCAGGAGTTGATCCACACCACCTTGGTGGTGATCTTGGGGTTCACCGTGCGCGCGCCCATGGTGTAGGCGTCGATGTTGCGCACCACCTCGGGGATGGGGAAGGAGGCCACGAAGCCCAGCACGCCTTTCTTGGACACATGGCCGGCGATGATGCCGGCCAGGTAGGCCGGTTCATACATGCGGCTGTTGTAGATGGTCACGTTGGGGGCCGACTTGAAGCCCGTGGCGTGGTAGAACTCGGTCTTGGGGAAGGACTTGGCCACCTTCAGCGTCGAGTCCATGTAGCCGAAGGACGTGGTGAAAATGATCTTGTTGCCCTTGGCGGCGAGATCGCGGATCACGCGCTCGGCGTCGGCGTTCTCGGGTACGTTCTCCACGAAGGTGGTCTTCACCTTGTCGCCGAGTTTCTTTTCCACTGCCTTGCGGCCGATGTCGTGGGCATAGGTCCAGCCGCCGTCGCCGGGCGGGCCGAGGTACACCCAGGCCATTTTGAGCGGATCGGCCGCGCGGGCCGTGTTCGGCATGACTGCCATCGACAGCATGCTTGCTCCAACCACCACGGCACCCAGTGCCGATTTCCACGCTTTCATCTGCTTCTCCCGTCAAAGTTGAAACTCATCGTAGTCCTCCTTCGTCCTTGGCAAGGGTGTGCGCCCCCTGTCAGCCAGGTCGCCGGGGCTAACTGTCGTCGAAGAACGGTTTGCCCAGCGATGCCGGGGCGTTGCGCCTGATCATGAGCTGGTTGGTCGAAATGATCACCAGCACCAATATGGTAGCCAGGTAGGGCAGGCTGCCCAAGGCGAAGCTCGACACGTGCACCCCAATGGCCTGCAGGTACAGGCCGAAGGCCGTCACGCCGCCGAACAGCAGTGCGCCCAGGGCCACGCGAGCGGGGCGCCAGGTGGCAAACACCACCAGCGCCAGTGCGATCCAGCCATTGCCGGAGGTGAGGCCCTCCTGCCACATCTTGAACTGCGCCACGGCGTAGTAGCAGCCGGCCAGGCCCGACATGGCGCCGCCGAAGGCCACGGCGGCGTAGCGCACCCTTGTCACCGGCAATCCCAGTGAGCGCGCCACCGACGGCGATTCGCCGATGGAGCGCAGCGCCAGGCCGGCCTTGCTGCGGGTGAGGAACCAGATGACGGCTCCGAGCAGCACCACGGCGGCGTAGCCCAGCAGGTTCATGGAAAAGAGGCTCGCCCCTAACAGGGGCACCTCGCGCAGCAGCGGCAGCGGCAGGTCGTCGAAGCTGGCC
>Ga0134124_10002150_pt1 | contig 15882 bp, 9 predicted proteins | sample KB304_FD_96880 | JGI IMG/M metagenome (GOLD analysis project Ga0134124, IMG submission 96880) | Terrestrial soil microbial communities without Nitrogen fertilizer from Kellogg Biological Station, Michigan, USA - KB3-0-4 | ecosystem: Environmental > Terrestrial > Soil > Unclassified ...
CGCGCCGAACGGTCGGCTGTCGATGGTGTACAACCGCTGGCCCTTCTTGACGAAGGTGCCGTCTTTGAAATTGACAGTCTCGAGGAAGCCCTCGACGCGAGCCGAGATGTCGATCTCCGCGTTCCCGCGGGTTTGACCGACCGCATCCACCGTAATGGGCATGTCCCGCGAAACGGCCTCCGCGATCTTGACGACGGCGGGCGGAGCAGGGGCTGCCGCCTTCTGCTCGGCCTTGTCGCAACCGACGAAAGCGAAGATGGAGAGGGCTAGGAGCGAACGCGGTAAGCGGCTGATTGGCTGGTACATATCATCAACGGTTTGGGCACAGAGCCGGGCCCTTACATAAGAACCCCTGCGAATTTGCACCGAAAGCCCGCGCAGTCGTCGCCCGTCCCAGCACCGAAGTCAATCCAATGCCGACCCGATCGACCTTTGGGTCTCGCTTCCCGACGGCTCACACCACCGCCTTGCGCGGGCATCGTTCCAGTCACCTTGAAACATAGTTAGTCCGGCAATTCCTTTTAATCGGAGCGTCACGAGTGTCTCGCGATGACGACGACAGTAAGTCTTGATCGTGTTCGCGCCGCGACCCGGATGGCCGCGGGCGCCCTGCTGCAGCATAACCTTGCCGTATGGCACGGCCGCTCGCCCGAGATGCGCTTGGACTCGGACTCAGGACGCGCCACTACCGCGAACTCGGTGAGCCGTGGCCCGAACTCGACTACTTCGAAATCATCAGTGAAAACTTCCTGCGTGAAGCGGTGGGGCCACGCTATCACCTCGATCGGATTCGCGAGCGTTACCCGAACGTGCTGCATGGCGTCGGACTGAATCTGCTCGGTCCAGAACCTCCGTCGACCGAGTATCTGGATCGCATGGCTGGGTTGGCGGAGCGGCTCGATGCTCCGTTCGTGTCGGACCACCTGTGCTGGACCGGCTCGCAAGGGCTTTCGCACCACGATCTGCTGCCTGTGCCGCATGTTCCTGAGCTCGTGGGGCTGGCGGCAGAGCGGGCTCGTCACGTTCAGCAGCACCTCGGCGGGCCATTTGGGCTCGAAAACCTGTCGAGCTACGTCGACTTCATGGCCTCCACGATGAGGGAGTGGGACTTTTACGCAGAAGTCGTGGAACGCGCCGGATGTTGGTTCATGCTCGACATCAACATTCGCCCCACATCACCTCGAGCCAGCATGTCGAGAATCTCGACGCTGAAGGCTTCACCGCAATGTGTGACGCGAGAGGAGGTTCGGTCGAGGTCGTGGCTCACTGCCATGGCTTGGCTTCCGGCCGCGGCTTCGCCTACGACACCACGAACGGTGAACTGTCGGAGCACACGTGCAAGGGCGCAAACACGTGCGCGGTTTGGGACTGCCTCACGGACAGCTAGCGGCGGGCGCACCCATCCGCTGCCGGTAGCGCGAACGCTTCGGCGGGTTTGACTAGTAGCGATACTCGGTCTGGCGTTTGATCGTGAACTTGACCGGCAGCTCGCCGTTCGGGCCCTTGACGTGGATCGCCATGTCCTCGAGGAACTGAGCCCCGTAGTACTCCGTCGTGGCTGGGTCGATCAGCAGTGAGTCTTCGAGCTTCAAGTCCATGCCCGTGACGGTGACCTGCTTCGGATCGCCGCCTTGTGACTGCACGTAGGCACCGACTCGCTGCGCGACCTCCGCGTAGATCGCCGACCGGTCGACATCGTATTCGCGACGCACTTGCACGCAATTGCTTGCCCCGCACGGCGCTGCGGCGAGCACGCGGATCTGACGAGTGCTGCCCAAATTCGCGTCATTGGCCAGCCACGTGCTGCCCGGCGCGGCTGGACGACCCACGAAGTCCGAATGCAGCTCGACACTGCGCTCGATTGCCAGCGCCTTGAGCCGTTCCGGCGAAAAGACGCGCCGCAAAATGGGCTGCGCCTCTGGTGCACCCAGCGAGACGATGGCATTCGAAAACTGATCGGTGCCGCGCACGTCCACGACGTTGCTGTCTTTGTCCGTGAGCACCTCCAGCGTCACGCTCTTGGCCTTGACCTCGTCGCCACGCAGGGTCTCCGCGCCGTTCACGTTGATTTTCAAGCTCAGCAGCGTCATCGAGCGACGGAACAGGTTGGTCTCGCGGTGCACGATGACCGACCACTCCAACACCCACTCCTCGACGTTGCGCAACGGCGAACCCGGAATCGAAAACTCCTCGGAACGCCGCATTCTCTCCTGATGCGGGCGATCGAGCGCGGGCGCGTACACGAAGACTGCATTCTTGGCTTCGGCCGCCGTGTTCGACTCCTTCTCCAGATTGGAAGGTGCACAAGCGGAAAACAACACACCCAACAAAGCGAATCGCACGAATTTCATCGGACCTCCAAAGGCGAGAGGCGATCTAGTCGTGTTCGGAGGGCAGAGCAACCGGCGGATGATCGAAGCGCTGCGCAGCTCGAGCAACGCTAGGCGCGAAAAGCAAAGCTTTGACGCCAGCAGGGCGCTGAACGAAGCGCTGATCCAAACGCATAACCACGAGTGCGATCAGCGTCGTGGTGACCCGAAGGCACTCCTCGCGAAACAAGCAGGATCCGCTCGATGTTTTTTCGGACCTCTCTCTCATTCCTTTGCTCTAGCCGCCATGTCGTTGTTCGTGACCGCCTGCGGCGCGTCCGCCGACGATCTCGAAGCGTCACAGGAAGACGCCGGCGCGGCATCCCAAGCCCTCGCGTCCTCGGAAATGGTCCTGGGCTTCGAAAGTACGAGCGTGTAGACCGCAACCAGAGGCACCAAAACGTTGGTCACCGACAGCGTCGACGGCTCGAAGGCGCTGCGGCTCGCGAACTTCTCGTACTCCGAGCTCTCTTCGTCACCCATCACTTGCTCAGAAACTCCCTCACGATTCTCCTCTAACGAAGCGTTGGGCGGACAAGTCGCAGGTTTCGATCCGATTTCTTCGGCAAAGCGCGGCCGCAGGGCCGGAGACGGAGGAGCGGCGACGCTATCAGGCGGATCGCTCGGGGCACCTTGAAAGGCGAACGCTCGCTATTGGGACATGCTCACGGGTGAGCGCTCTCCGGCGGCTCCTGCTGGACGCTAGTCCTCGACGCCGACGGCGGAGCCGGCACGCGCGGGATACGCAGTTGAAAGGCCGTGCCCCCCTGCTCCGAGGACTCCACGTCGACGCGACCTCCGTGTGCCAAAGCAATCTGCCGCACGATGAACAGACCAAGACCGAGCCCGTCGGATCGCGGGCCACCGTGTCGGCCCCGGAACGGGTTGAACAGATCGGGCAATGCTTCGCTCGAAATTACCCCGCCGTTGCGCACCTCGATCAGCACTGCCGAGGGTTCGCCACTGACCGCCATGGCGATCGGCACGCTTTCCAGGCCGTGCTGGACGGCGTTGCCGAGAAGGTTCGAGATGATCTGCTCGAGTCGCGTTGCATCCCAGCATCCCTCCAGGTTTCCGTGAATGCGGAGAGACATGGCGCGGGTCGGTGCCGCCAACTGGTGTTCCTCGAAAACTTTCTCGGCCAGCAAGCGCAAGTCCAAAGCGCCAGGCCTGATCGGTATTCCCCCGTCGAGCCGCGCGCGAGTCAGATCGAAGAGCGCGTTGGTCATGCGTTGCATGCGTAGCGCGCCGTTGCGAATCGTCGTCGACAAACGCACGACGTCCGCATCGGTAGCTCGCTGTGCAATCAATTTTGCTCCGGTAATCACCGCGCTGATCGGGTTTCTGAGATCGTGCCCGACGGCGGCAACGAACATCTCGTTGAAGCGTAAGGTTTCCTCGAGATGGCTGGTCATGCGGTCGCGTTCTGCCGCGACCCGGCGCTGCTCGGTGACGTCCCGCCCGATCGCCAATAACCGCGCCACGCTTCCTTCGGCCTCGTGGATCGGAGCGAGTACGACGTCCAACCAGGCGCCGCCCAGGTTGGCTTGCAGCGCGCCGGAAAAGTGTTGGACGCAGTCGCGACTGGCGGCGTCGAAGCACTCGACTGCTGCGGCCCGCTGCTGCTCGGTCCATAATTCGCGCCAGAAGGTGCCCATGAACGTCGCCGGATCTTCCTGCGATCGTAAGCGACGGGCTCGAGCATTCACCCAAATGACGCAACCCGCAAGATCGAGCACCCACATGTGATCTTGCGTGGCATCGAGAATTCCCGACTGCAGCTCTTGAACCTCCCGCAGCTGCTCGATTTGCCGGGCGAGCTGTTGCTTCTGCCGATAAAGTTCGAAGAACGTCTCCGCCTTGTTCTGGAGCACCAGCGGTTCGATCGGCTTGTACAGGTAGTCGACGGCTCCCGCTTCGTAGCCGCGAAATAGCCGTTCCCGCTCGCGCGAGCCCGCCGTAACGAGCACGATCGGAACGCGTTGTGTCCGCTCGGAACTGCGCATCAGCTCCGCCAGCTGGACGCCGTCCATTTCTGGCATCTGGACATCGATGATGGCGAGCGCGAAATCGTGAATCAAGAGAGCTTCGAGCGCGTCGCAGCCCGAGTGTACGGTAATGATCTCGAGACCCTCGCGCCGCAAGATCTGCGAGAATGCGAGCAAATTCTCTTCGCGATCGTCAACGATGAGAAATTTCACTGGTGGCAATTGCGAGATCAACATCGCTTGTGCCAGCGCTGGGCGACTTCCGTGAAATCGTGTTCGTGTTCGGTAAAGCGCAGCGTCTCGGGTGCCCCGAGCCCCAAGTAACCTCGCCGGCACAAAGAGTCTTTGAATAGCCCGAGCGCGTGATTCTGCAGCGCGCGTTCGAAGTAGATGAGAACGTTGCGACACGAGATCACTTGCATCTCCGCAAACACGCCGTCGGTTGCCAGGCTGTGGTCGGAAAACAGGATCTTTTCCCGAAGTGTGCGGCTAAAGACAATCGAACCGTAACCGGCCGTGTAGTGCGTCGAGAGCGGAACGGATGCCCCGGACCGCTGGTGATTGTCAGTGAAGGACTGCAAGCGTTCGACCGAATAGACCCCCGCTTCCGCAATGTTCAGGCTCTCACGGTTGATGTCGGTCGCGTAGATCGTGGTCTTGTCGAGCAGCCCCTCTTCCGCAAGAACGATGGCATGGGAGTAAGCTTCCTCGCCCGTGCTGCAACCAGCGACCCAGACGCGGAGCTGTGGATACGTCTGAAGAACGGGCACGATCTCGCGGCGCAGCGTGTAGAAGTATTCCGCGTCGCGAAACAGGTCACTGACTTGAACCGTCAGAAAACGCAGCAGCGCCGTGAACACCCCGTCGTCGTGGAGCACGCGCTCCTGCAACGCGGACAGGTTGCGACAGTCGAAGGCAAGCCTTGCGCTCTCCAGCCGGCGCCTCAGCGAGGAGCGAGCATAGTGTCGAAAATCATAGTGAAATTTGAGAAATATCGCGCGCAACAGCAGGTCGAGCTCGATGTCTTCCTCGGCCACGGATTCATGCTGCACACGGGGCATCACTTGGGGATCCAGATACGCAAGAGCGATAGCAGCATGTCGATATCGAGCGGCTTCGGGATGTATTCGTTGGCGCCCGCTTGGATACAGCGTTCCTGATCGTCCTTCATCGCTTTGGCCGTCAAGGCAATGATCGGAAGCTTCGCCCACTTGGGCTGGCTTCGTATGGCGCGAGTTGCAGCGAGTCCGTCCATTTCAGGCATCATGATGTCCATGAGCACGAGTTCGATCGCGGGATCTTTTTCCAGCACCGCCAGGGCTTCGCGCCCGTTGCGAGCGATGCTCACCTTCATGCCTTTGGGTTCGAGCGCGCTGGTGAGCGCAAACACGTTCCTAACGTCATCCTCAACGACGAGCACGCTGCGTCCTTCGAAGATCGACTCGCGGTTGCGCGCCTTTTTCAACATGCGTTGGCGGTCCGGCGGTAACTTCGACTCGACCTGATGCAAGAAGAGCGTGACCTCGTCGAGCAACCGTTCGGGCGAGCGCGCACCTTTGACGATGATGGCGTGCGAGTACATCCGCAGGCGCTGCTCTTCCTCCGGGCTCAACGAACGTCCGGTATAGACGACGACCGATGGCGACGAATACGCTTCATCCGTGGCCATCGCCCGAAGTAAATCATGACCGCTGCCATCGGGAAGCGCGAGATCCGTGACGACGCAATCGAGCCGAACCGAACGCAGTTGCTCGAGCGCCTCCCGCACGGTTCCAACCGCGATGATCTCGACTCCTTCGCCTCCGAGCAGCTGACAGATGGCGTCGCGCTGGGGCGCATCGTCCTCGACGACCAGTAGCCGTCGCGCTGTCGAGCTGAATTTGGCTTCCAGCTTGTGCAATGCGGCCTTGATTTGCGCCCGCTCGACGGGCTTCAACATGTATCCGATGGCGCCCATCTCCAGGGCGGCTCGAGTGTAGTCACTGACCGAAATGACGTGGACCGGAATGTGTCGTGTTCGGGGATCGCGCTTGAGCCGGTCGAGGACCGACAACCCGGAATGATCCGGAAGCTTCATGTCGAGCACGATGCCGTCCGGCGGCTGTTGGATCGCGAGCTCTATCGCCTCCTCGGCGCTCGTCGCAACGCGAGCCTGAAACTGCAATTCGCGTGCAAGATCCGCCACGATGGCCGCAAATGCCGCGTCGTCCTCGATCACGAGAATGGAGCGCTGGCGCGGCACGACCTCGAGCGGATCGCCTTCTTCGCTGACCGACGGTTTTCGTGCCACCGTCACCTTGACGGGTGCTGCCGGCAGCGACTGGGGCTGGGCATCGAAGGCAACCCCGTCCGGGCGAGCGCCTTGAATCAGGAGTTGGCTCGGCAGCTCCAGCGTGAAGGTGCTGCCGCTGCCTGGTGCGCTCAGCACTCGGATTTCGCCGCCTAGAATCCGCGCTAGATCTCGCGAGATGGTCAGGCCGAGGCCCGTTCCGCCATATTTCCGCATGGTGGTGCCATCCGCCTGTTGAAATGCTTCGAAGATGGCTTGCAGTTGCTCTTCGGGGATCCCGATTCCGGTATCTCGAACGGTGAATCGAAATCGCTCCGCGTCACAGGAGATGTGCAGAGACACTTGCCCCGTCTCGGTGAACTTGAACGCGTTGGACAGCAGATTTTTCAGAATCTGGCCGATGCGTTGACGATCCGTGCGAATGCTGTGCGGGGTGCGCTCCACGATCTGCAGGTCGAGATGGAGGTGGCGATCGGCAGCTATCGGCTGGAACGTTCGTAGGACTTCGTCGCGGATGGTCGCGATCGGCACGTCTTCGAGACTGAGCTCCAGCTTGCCGGCCTCGATTTTTGCTAAATCCAGGATCTCGTCGATCATTGCCAGCAAATCGTTGCCTGCCGAGTAGATCGTCTCGGCGAAGCGGATCTGATCGTGGCTGAGATTCCCGTCTCGGTTCTCCATCAGCAGCTTCGCCAGGATCAGCGAGCTATTGAGGGGTGTCCTGAGCTCGTGCGACATGTTCGCCAGGAACTCGGACTTGGCGCGGTTGGCGTGGTCGGCTTCTTGCGAGCGAAGACGCACGACCTCTTGCACCCGAGCAAGCTCGTCGTTCTTCTGTTCGAGTAGAGTGGTCTGCTCACGGAGCAGATCGTTCGATTGCTCGAGCTCGACTTGCTGCTGCTCCAGCGCGCGCTGCGTTTCGAGCATGGCACGCCCGCGTTCCTCCAGCTCCTCGTTGGTCGTCCTGAGCTCTTCGTCGTGGGTCTTGAGTTCCTCGGCTTGTCTGCGAGTCTCTTCCAGCAGATCTTGCAGCCGCGTCCGAAACGTCGAAGATCGAACGGCGATAGCCACCGGTTCGGAGATGCGCTGAAAGAGACGCAACGCCTGGGGCCTCACCTTTCCGAAAAATCCGAGCTCCAGAACCGCACGCGTGCCCTCGCCGTCAGTCAGTGGAACGACGACCACCTGTGACGCACGACGGTGACCGAGGCTCGAGCGAACCGTCACGTAGTCGGGAGGCACGGACACCACCTGCGAGCGCGCGTCGACGATGGCTTGTCCGATGATCCCGTGTTTCGGCGGGATGATCTCGGGAGCGACCACGAGATCGAAAGCATACGCAGCGCGACGAATGGCGGTCCCGTCCGGATCGACCGTGTAGAACGCACCGATCGGTGAGTCCAACTCCGCCGCCAAATATCCGAGCAAAGCTCGACCGATCTCGGCCAGCGACAGCTCTCCTTGGATGCGCTTGCCGACCTCGGTTTCACGCTCCAGCAGCTGCTCGATGTCCTTGCGCGCATCGATGAACCAAACCCCCAGTGCGCACGGCACCACGAATTGAAGGAGCGACGGCAGCAGATCCGGGCGGATCGCGAAGGTGCCGATCGGCGGCACGTCGAAATAGTCCAGCATTCCCCCCGCCAACAGGAACGCCAGGCCAGCCTGCCGCGTGCCGGCGATGTGCGCGGTGATCATCACCGAAGTGACGAAGAACGGCGCCGAAAATACCCCATTGGGGATCGCCTGGTTGGCAAGATGAGCGAGGACGACGACCACGAACGGGATCGTCCAACGGACTACCGATGACTCGACGCTTCCCCGGGGTTTAGCTTCGCCGGCGGAGACCTGCAACGCAGCGCTGCCGCCGCTCGGCCCGCCTACAGACGGCATGACCAGACCGCCTCGATTCGCCGCAGGTTAGGGCTGGAGCGGGCGACGGCCACGAGGAAATCGCTCACGGTACCGCTCGCGAGCTTGGCGTGACACCGCCGACCATTGCCTTCCGAAGAGATGCCAGGAGCTCGTCTTCTTCGTACGGCTTGTACAAGCATTCGATGGCACCGGCTGCCATCACCATCTCCCTCAGCGCAGCGTCGTCGTAACCGGTCACGAAGACGACTGGCTTCGAAATGTTGCGCGCGCCAAGCAGCCTTTGAAGTTCGGGGCCGCTTGCACCCGGGAGCGTCGCGTCGACCAGCATGCAATCGCATTCGAGCCAGTCACTGGATCGCAAGAGCTCTTCGGCAGAGCCGAACATTTGAACGTCGAAGTCGTTCGCGCGAAGCAGCTCCTGCACCGCTTCACGGCACGATTCGTCGTCGTCCACGATCGCGACGCGAACTCGTGGCGACGCGGCAAGTGTCCGGAGTGACTGGTCTTTCTGGGCCAGACATACCGTAGAATTGCTCGCCATGCCGGGACCGTGCCCGTGCCCCTGGTGGCGTGCAATTATCCATTGGTATTAGCAGGGCACTTGCTGCCATGACCGTCAGCTGGACGATGACTGGACGATCGGTCGCAGCACGGCACCCGCGCGCGGTCAGCCGGCGTTCTGGGTGGGCAAGATGAACTGAAATCTCGCCCCGCGAGGCGTCGCTGGCGTGATCGTCAGTTTACCGTGATGAGCCTCGATGATGGCGCGGCAGATCGAGAGACCCACCCCCAAACCGTCGGCTTTTGTGCTGTAAAACGTGTCGAAGACGCGCTCCAAATCGGCCGCGGCCACGCCGCTTCCAGAGTCCTCGACGGTCACCGACAGCTCGGTATCGAGTCCCTCACTGCTGATCAACAAGCGCTTGGGGCCATCCTCCAAAGTCGACATCGAGTCGACAGCGTTTCTGATCAGGTTCAGCATGACCTGCTGCAGCTGAATTCGGTCGCCCACGACCACCGGAAGATCGTCCGCCAACTTCAAGCGGAGGTCGACACCGCGGCTGCGGAGCTCCGCCATCGAGAGTGCCACCACCTCCCGAATCGCGAGGTTGAGGTTCAATTCCTCGGAGACCGTGTCCCTCTTGGTAAACAGCGCACGCAAACGCACGATCACGTCGGACGCGCGTGTGGCGTCGCGGATCGTGCGCTGCGCGGTGGCGCGGGCACCATCGATATTGGGCGGCTCGGCGGCCAGCATGCGCAGGCAAGTGCTGGCATTGGTGATGATCCCCGAGAGCGGCTGATTGACCTCATGGGCGATCGAGGCGGAGAGTTGGCCGACCGTGGCAATGCGATTGGCATGCGACAGCTCCGTCTGTATTTCGAGGTATCGCTGTTCGCTTTGACGAGCCGCCTCTTCCGCGCGTTTTCTGTCGGTCAGGTCGACCACGAAGGCAAGCCCGTCATTCCGCCTAATGTCGAAAAGGGCGCACCCGATCAGCACCGGGACGCGCGTACCGTCTTTTCTGAAGTACTCCTTCTCGTATGGCTGGGTGACGCCAGTCGCGACGATTTCAGCCACCCCTCGTTCGTCCGCTTCGCGCCAATCCGGCGGCGTCAGCTCGGGCCAGCGCAGCAGTCCCGAGCTGAGGTCGGCGCGCTCGTAACCAACGATGCGCAAAAAGGCGTCATTGGCACCAGTAATCTGACCGTCGAGCGCGGCGATGAAAACCCCGATGATGTTCGAGTCGAACAGACGCCGCATGCGCGCTTCGCGTTCCTGCAGGTCCCCGTATAGCCGACTGTTCTCCAAAGAGACCGCTGCCGCCGAGGCAAGCAGCTCGAGGACGCTGATGCGCGCCGGAGTGAAAACGTCGGTGCTCAGGTTGTTCTCCAGGTACAAGAGGCCCACCAGAGCGGTTTGCTTGAGCAACGGCATGCACAGTAGCGAGCGAGATCGCTGCGCTCGCACGTACTCGTCCCTGCCGAACTGCTCATGGTCGACGGCGTTGTGCAGCAAGACGCTCTCTCGACTCCTCACCACGTATTGAAACACCGACGTCGGCAGGTCCGCCACCCCGACCTCGGCCTGGTGCAGAGTGACCTCGACCGCATCGCCGCGAGTCTTGGCTTCGGCCTCGATTCGGTAACCGCCTTCACGAGCCAGAATCAGCAGGCCACGCTCGGCGCCAGCGTGCTCGAGAGCAGCCCGCATTACTGCGCTGATTAACTTCTCCAACACGATCTCGCTGGCAATCGTTTCGGAGACCTTGATCACAGTCGCGAGATCCAGGTTATCCATTCGCGAGGCAATCGTACCGAGTGCAGTAGCCTGTTGAACGTCGCGAAGATGAGCGTATAGGCGGTCGAGCTGCCGTACCTTGCCGTGCGCTCCCCAACGATGATACGCGTCGCGCGCGTTGCGCAGGTAGAGTCGGGCAAACTCGTCGAAGCCAAGCCGTGTGTAGAAGCGCCCCGCTACTTCGTACGCGACGGCCTGATTGTGGACCAGCCCACTCAGCTCGGCCGAGCGGATGGCCCGATCGTACAGGCGCATGGCGTCGAGCTCTCGTCCTTGGAGGCGGGCGATTTCCGCTGCCACCAGCGCTGCGCGATTTTCGAAATTCAGCGGGCCCTGTTCGGCCCAAAACGCAAGTGTTCGCTGATGTTCGGCGAGCGCCGCCAAGTGGCCCACTCGTTCGTCACTCGGGATCGAATCGCAAACTGCCGCCAGCGAAAGCGCAGCGTAAAAGTGGTACTCCGCTATCTCTAGACTTCCGGGACCGGGGCCCAGCAGACGTTTCGCGTGCAAGGCCGCAGCGAGAGCGGCCGGAAAGTCACTCGCGAAGAAGCGCGCTTGGAGCTTTCTCACCCAATAGAATAACTCCGCCACAGCAAACAACGGATTGTCGGCCAGTTGGGCTTCCAGTTGCCGCTCGTCAGTCTGTCCGTCGTCGAAGCTGCCAAATTCCTGCGCCAAGCCGCGCAGCGAACGCACCAGGCCAAGCTGCGGAACGATGCAAAGGATCACCAGGAAGAAGTTCCGTCGCGTAGCGAAATCCAAGGCGGTTTCGATTTGTCGCTGTGTGTCGTCGAGCGGATCACCGGCAGCGAGCATGCTGGCAATCGTGCGCTCTTCGCAGAACGCCGCGTAGCTCAGGTTGCCGACTTCTTGCGCATTCTGGTGCGCGCGCCGCACCACCTCGCGCGCCGCGTGAAAATCGCGAGTCCAGGGCAAGACGAGATTGCCGAAAAATAGGTAGGTCCGGGCTTGAAAGCCCCTCAGACCGCGTTGGTCCACGAGTCGATAGGCAAGCAAACCGAAGCGATACCCGGCGCCGTAGTCGCCGAATTGCACCCCGGAAACGATCGCCATCATCGAAAATGCCACGCACGATCCGTCGCAGTTGCCGTATGAAAGGCTCAGAGTCGCCGCCCGACAGGTCACCATGCACAGCAGATTCGGATCGCCGAGCCATGCGGGCGTGGTCAGCGAGATGAGCACGTCGACCGTTCCCCGGGAGACCGCATCGCTCATCAGCGGTAAGTCGAGTAGTTCTTCGATCGAGCGGTTGGCCAATCGCGACCACATGAGTTCATACTCGCCGCGGGCCTCCTCGAACGTCGGGCATGGCGACCATTCGATTCCCTGGTGGCGCAGGTAGTCGAGACCGACTGCGATAGCGTCGGCACCTAGGCCGAGATTCACGTACACGTCGATCCGCAAGCAGGTGACGGCCGCTCGTCGAGCCGCATCGAGCGGGCGCGCCCAGAGAGCAGCCAAGCGTTGCTCGGCGGCCGCGAAGTTGCCTGTCAAAAATTCGCATTCCGCCCGCTCGAGCTCGAGCGAAAAGGCCAGCGCGTGACGGCACTGCCACGAATCATCTGGCAGCGCCGCCGCACCAGCCGTCAGGTACTCCAACGCAGAGGCATAGGCTGCGGCTGCCTTGGAGCGCTTGCCAGCAATCAGATTGAGCTCGGCCAGCTGCTGCCGCTCCGCCGCAGCGGTGATCAAGGCAGAGGCGCGATTGAGCTGATGGACCAGGTCGAACACGGCTTCTTTCAGGCGATCGCCAGGGGTACTGAGCAGCAGCAGCCGTCCAATTCTCAGGTGAAGCTGGGCGCGCGATGCCTCGGGGCTCAAAGAGTAGGCGGCCTCCTGAACGCGATCATGAACGAACGCGTAGGCGTCGTCGGTGCGCACGATCAGTTCCAGAAGCAAAGGTTCCCACAGGTCGGCATGCACCTGGTCAGCCGATTTTTCACAAACGATGCACAGCGTGGAGACTTCACCGGCATTGCCCAGGCACGCCAGGTGCTGGAGGGTCTCCTGGGTCGCCTTGGGCAGACGGGCGAGCTTGCGCAACATCAGCTCCACGACATTGTCGGAGTAGCCCTTCGCCAGTGTGCGCGCTTGGTCCCAGCGCCACTCGGCGAGTGCGTGGTCGAACGCCAGCAGTCCCTCGTCGACCAAGGAGTCCAGAAATTGAACGGCGAACAGCGGATTTCCGCCCGTCTTGCTTGCCACGAGCTCGGCCAGCGCTCGGACGCGCTGCGGCGTGGTGTGCAGCGCGTCCGCGATCAGCTGCTCCAAATCGGCCAGCGTGAGCGGTTGCAAGGTAACGACGCGAACGACGGCGTCGGTCTGTCGTAGCGCGTCGAGTCTCCTCGCCAAGGGGTGCAGGGAGCTCACCTCGTTGTCGCGGTAAGCGCCGACGAGCAGCAAATGCCGCACGTTCGGCCCACTCAACAGCTCCGCCAACAAGTCCAGGGTCGCTGGGTCGAGCCACTGCAGGTCGTCGAGGAAAAGAACCAACGGATGCTCGGGACGGGCGAAAACTCCGATCATGCGCCGAACCACGCGCTGGAACCGAAGTTGCGCGTCTTGCGCGGGCAGATCGACGACGGCGGGCTGCTCGCCGATGATTAGCTTCAGCTCGGGCACGAGCTCCAGCATCAGCGCCGCATTCGGGCTCAACGCCTCTGACAAAGCGATGCGCCACTCTTCGAGTTCGTGCTCGGGTTTTCCGAGTAGTGGACGGACCAGACTCTGGAATGCCTGCGCGAACGTGGCATAAGGAACGTCCGCCTTGTATTGATCGAGCTTGCCGGAGGCAAACAGTCCGCGGGAGGGAACGAGCACGCGGTGCAATTCGTTCACTACGGAGGATTTGCCGATCCCGGAATAGCCGGCAACGAGCAGCAATATTGGGATGCCGGTCGCTACGACCTGATTGAAGGAAGAGAGTAGCAGCTCGCTCTCCTTCGCGCGTCCGTAAAGCTTCTCGGAAACGACCAACCGATCCGGTCGGTCTTGCTCGCCGAGCGGAAATGATTGGAGCAAACCATCGGTTTCCCAAGCAGCCAGGCATCGCCGCAGATCATGCGCGACACCCGCGGCGGTCTGGTACCGCTCCTCGGGCATCTTGGCCAACAGCTTCATGATGATGGAGGAGAGGGCCGCCGGAACGGCCGGCAAACGCTCCGTTGGAGAGGCAGGTTTGCGTGCGATGTGACAGTGAACCCACTCCATCGGAGTCGATGCCGAGAACGGCAGTGTGCCGGTGATCATTTCGTACAGAACGACGCCGAGTGAATAGAGATCGCTGCGCGCGTCGATGGACCGATTCATCCGCCCGGTCTGCTCGGGTGCCATGTACGCAAGCGTTCCGGCGATCAGCTCTGGCGGCTCGGGAGCTTGGCGTTCGCGCAGCAGGCGCGAAGCGATGCCAAAGCCGGTCAGCCAAACGCGATCGCGGGCGAGATCCACCAAGATATGACTCGGTTTGATGTCCTTGTGCACGAGACGAGCGCGTTGCATGCCAGCCAGCGCGCCTGAAATGGCGACGGCAATCCGCAAGAAGTTGGCAACTTCCAGCGTGGATCCGCGTAAGTGGTCGAGGGGCACGAACACGGGTGCATCGAGAACCAGCATGGTGCGGCCCCGCTCGCGTACGAGCTCCAACGGTCGTACCGCCCACTCTGGCTCCAGGAACTCGCGCAGCCCGTATTCGTGCGCGAGGCGATCGATGCTGCCGGGCGTCGGGTACTCCGCTACGGGAAGCACCGCGATGAACTCCTGGCGACCCCCGGTGCTCGTGTCACGCCACGTTTTGCAGAAAGCGCGCTCGCCGTCCTGCCAGAGCAGGTGCAGATCTCGGTCGCTCCAATTTGCTTCGAGTCCGGATGGTCGGTTCATGGGTGCTTCCCGCGTTCCACCGAGTGAGACCCCAATACGCACGCTGCAACACCACGGACTCGGATTGCCCCGAACGATTGGAGTTGCGCCTTCAGCGTTACCCTGCGCGAGCTCGAGCTATAATCTACCATCTGCTCGCGGCTCAAGTCTGCCCTCCACGTTCAGCGGTCACTCGATCCAATCGAACGTAGCGACCGCGCAGCGGACACACCGTGGAAACAGTGCCACGTTCCCGTCACGCAATCAGGAGCTCGATGCACCACCATTGATGTGAATCACGGTTGGACTGCAGTTCCGAATGCTGCTTGCAGCGCGTCGAGCAATGCGGTTTCGCTGAACGGCTTGACCAGGCATTCCACCGCGCCCTGTTGGAGCAGAGCTGGGCGCACGGTATCGTCGGCGTGAGCGGTGATGAAGATGATCGGAATCTTGGCATCGCGCCTCGAAAGCTCTCGCTGCAGGTCGGGCCCAGTCATGCCCGGCATGGTGACATCGAGGATCAAGCACTCCGTTCGGCCAATCGGCGAGGAGTCCAGGAACGCCTCCGCCGACGAGAATGACTCCGCACCAAAGCCGAGCTCCCTCAGCAAATCTGGCAGCGATTCACGCACCGATTCGTCGTCGTCAACGACTGTCACGAGCGAACGCGCCCTGCTCATGAGCCGACCGTGAGCTCAGACCTGCGCTGATGCAGGAAATCGGAGTGGCCACCGCGCGCAACCGTCCGGATCGATCGGGGAAGACCGTCAACGAGGCGGCCGAGCTCGTCGTTCATTCCAGATTTCTTTCGCTTCAATTGTGCCCAGAAGAAGGATGATCCACGCCTGGGATCCAGACCATTGGACTTTGGTATCGGAGTGCCATGAGCTGCCACGGGCATGCGCTCTGACCAGGGGCGCTACCGAGAGCTGACTCGCCGAGGCCTGCCGATCGATACCTTCGTATCATTGTCGGCGCGCCGGCCGAGAGCGCTGTTTCTCGCGTCCGGACCAGCTGCTCGACGTCGGGAGCTGGACAGACTTGCGATCGCACGCGCGAGCGCGGGCAAGCCGAGACACAACGCCAGCGCTCGTAAAGCAGCGGCAGCGGCGATGGCCGTCCCCTGCGGCGGCCGTCCCAGTGGTCGTGGTGGTTGGCCGCCGGCGCTGATTGCCGGCGGGC
>Ga0134124_10002151_pt1 | contig 15882 bp, 12 predicted proteins | sample KB304_FD_96880 | JGI IMG/M metagenome (GOLD analysis project Ga0134124, IMG submission 96880) | Terrestrial soil microbial communities without Nitrogen fertilizer from Kellogg Biological Station, Michigan, USA - KB3-0-4 | ecosystem: Environmental > Terrestrial > Soil > Unclassified ...
CACCGAAGTGCGGATGACGGTGATGGAGGGGCCGGCCGTGCGGATGTCCCGCACGAAACGCGCGATGGCAGAGAAGCTGCCCTGCGCGTTGGAGGTTTCATCCCCCGGCGGCAGGTAGCGGCCCTGTGCCTTCAGCACGCCGAGCTCGCGCATGTCGCGGCTCACGGAAGATTGCGTCACCTCGAAGCCATCCTGCTTCAGCAGGCCCACCAGGTCGGACTGACGACGCACGGCACCCGCGCGCAGGTGGCGCAGGATGGAGTTGCGACGGTCGGTCTGGTGGCGGTCGGCGTGCATAAGAATTCAAATCTTATGCATAAATAGTCATCAATGCAAGGAACAGGGCTTTGGCTGCCGCAGGCAGGTAATCATGCTCTGACGGTCAGGGCGCTACGGAGGCGGCCGACGGCGGCACTTTGGGAGTATCCGCCTTCTTGGGCTTTTTCCCCAGCCGCGGATTGCGCACCGTATAGACAATGTCCGCACTGCGCGCCTTGCCCGCCTCGGTCTTCAGCGTCCAGTGATCGCCGATGGTGTAGCGCAGCTTCAGGGTGTTGATGGCCTCGGCCAGACTGATGCCGTAGCTGACATAGAAGCGCGGCGAGAGATAGCGCCCCAGCACCAGCGAGGTGTCGTTGTCATTCGACAGAGCGGACGTGGGCTCGATGCTCACGTCCTGGATGCCCACGCGGCCACCGATCTGCTGCGCGAGGATGGCGCCGCCCTGCATCAGCAGGTCGTTGCGCGCTGCGCCGGGGCGGGCGTTGGCGTCCTGCACCGCGCTCAGCGAGCCACCCGAGAGAATCAGCGAAGCGATCTGCGACTGCGGAATCGCAGGCTCGGAGAAGAACGTCATGCGCGGTGCGCGCAGCGTGCCGCGCACGTTCACACCGGCCGTCACTTCCGGAAACACCTTCTGTGCGCGCAGGTCTACGCCGGGGTCGCCCAGCGGCCCGTTGCTGAAGATCAAGCGTCCGCGCTCGATGTCCAGCAATCGGCCCAGCGCGGCGTACTTGCCGGAGACCACATTCAATTCACCCGAGCCGCGGCTGTTCTGCGCCTCGTCGGTGCGCAGCACAATGCTGCCGCCGAGTTTGGCCGAGAGTCCCTGCGCATTGATGTTGACGTCATCGGTGAGTGTCAGCCGGATGTCGCTGACCACGATCCAGCGCTGCGCGGGGTCTTCCTGCGGTTCACCCACCAGCACTTCATCGCCCGATACCAGCACGGCGTTGGTCAGATCCTTCGGCTCGAGCCGTGCATACGGCAGTTTCACTTCGCCGCTGGCATCGATGCGGCGGCCGTTGAGCTTGAAGTCCAGATTCGGTGAAGCGTGGATGCGCGCTTCGGGTACGTCGACTACGCGCAGGTTCTCGCCTTCGACATGCAGGTTGCCGTAGGGCTCACGATCCTTCCAGGCGACGCGACCGTTGAACTTCGCATTGCCGTCGCCGATCTTCGTCTGGCCCGAAAGATCGAGCGCACCGGCGTCGAACTTCGCATCCAGCGACAGCGCACGCAGCGACAGATTCACCTGGTACACATCGATCTGTGCGTCGCGCAGCTGCAGTGTGCCTTCGATCTGTGGCTGCCCCAGCGTGCCCGCGATCGCCACATTGGTGGTCAGACGTCCGCTGGCCTTGTCGATGCCCCCTACATAGATGTCGAGTACGGCAAGGCCGGTAGTGGTGGCGTCGAGCGACCCCTTGATGGGGTAGTCGTGCCAGTCGCCGCCATTGCGTTGACCTGTGAGTTGTCCCGTGATGCGACCGGCTTCCGCGGCATCCAGCCCCACCTGCACTTCAAAAGCGTCGGGCGTGGCCCGTCCGGTGACACTGCCCGAGCCCAGCGGCATGTGTTCTTCGCGGCCGTTACCCAATTGATGTCGGAGCTGTGCGCCTTGCAGCTGCGCCTTCAGATTGCCGGTGATGGGTGCGCTGGGTGCGCCGGCCGCATCCACACTCACATTGATCGTGCCGTCGTACTCCATGTCCTGTGTGAGCCCGGCAGTGAGCGCGCGCAGTGGCAACGACGAGGCAGCCACCTGCGCACGCCATGCGCCGCTGGCATCACGATCTCCGGCGCTGCAGACCCGCTCGCTATCGCCCTTCAGGCACAGGTTCTCGATGCGGAACTGCTGCGTCGTGAACTGCAGCGGCGCCGGCGCTTCGAGCTTGAGTTGCAGGTTGCGGGTGTCGTCCACAGAAAGGGTGGTGAGCTGACCGCGCCACTGACCCTGTGAGATCACGCCCTCGGCGGTGAATGCGCTGCGCAGCGGTGAGGCTTCGACACTGCCCATGATGCGTTGCGCGTCCATCGTTCCCTGCAGCTGCAGGCTGGCATGCTGCGCGGTGCGCTTGCCGATGGTGAGGCCGGTGAGTTCGATCTGGCCTTGTGTACGGCGCGCAGAGGCGAGATCGATATCCACATCGGCATTCACCGAGGCCAGCTTCTGATCGCGCCACTCGAAGTTGGTGCCGCGCGCCTTCAGCAGCAGCAGCGGCATCTCATTGGTGCCCGCTACTCGACCGGTGGCGTTCACGCGGCCCTTGGCATCCGGATCGAGCAGGCTGAGGTCTTCGGCGTCGAGCGTGAACTGCAGGTCGCGTCGCGTTCCGCCCAGGCCACCATTCAACGCGACATGCGTGCGACCGAGCCGCACATCCACATCGCGGAACTGCCAGTCGGCACTGCCCGCGGCCTGCGCGAAATGCCCGCCGCCGCTGGCGTTCTGGCCACGCAGCTTGCCGGCGAGTTTCTTCAGATCGAAGTCCAGCGCGGCGTCGGCACCGAAGGGCGCGCCGCGCGCATCGAAATCGAAGCTCAGCTGGCCGGGCAGGTCGGCACGAATCTGCGCGGGATCCAGATTGCTGGCGTGACCCGTGAGATGCCAGCTTTCGGCCGGCTGCCAGCGCGCCTCGCCACTGAAGTTGGCGGTGCCGCCGAGCACGCCAACCTGTGCGGCATCAACCTGTATCGACTGTCCATCGAGCACGCCGCGCAGCGAGCCGGGCAGATCCTGCCATTGCTTGCCGCTGATCAGGCCATCGCCTTCGACCTGCCAGGGCTTCTGGCCCGCCATCTTGAAATGTCCGCTGGTGCTGGTGAAGGCGGGCTCGTTGGATGAGAGCGGCCAGCGGAAACGCGTCCAGTCACCCGCGAGTGCCAGCTTCGGGCCGCCCGGTACGACATCCACACCGCCATGAACACTGGCGCGCGCGCCGGATGGCGCATGCGTGGCTGTGGCCTGCCGGATCTCCAGATGCCTGTCGGCGTAGGTGCCATCGAAGGTCACGGCCATGGGTCCAGCCTTGAGGCCGGGCGCCGTCACACTGCCGTGTGCGGTGTAGCCATTCGAATTCGCGCCCACGTCGAGCTGACCGGAAAGAATGCCCAGCGCACCGCCGCCACCGAAGGGCACGAGATCGAAGTCATGCACCGTCGCCTTGCCGGTGTAGCGCCACGCCGAAGTCAGCGTCTGCGCAGTGCCATTCACCTCGGCATGAAAAGGCTGGTCGATGCTTGCCTGGATCGGCAGCCGGTCGAGATCCCCATCCCCCTTGGCGAGGATGTGCCATTCCGGCAGCCCTTCAGGTCGATAGCGCAGATCTGCCTCACCGCGCACACCGAATGGCCGTGCAGCGAACACGCGGCCATTTTTGGTCACGATGTGCGTGGACTGGAAATCCGCCTCGGATGAGCTCACGCGGATCTGCTTCGGATATATCGTAGACCCGACGCTATGGATGTTTGTGAACTCCACCATGCCCCCGCTGGGCGCAGTGATGCGCAGCAGGCCGACGCGCGAATCGTCCACGTCGATGCGCAGCGTCGCGGGCAGGAAGCGCGGCTCCCACTTGCGCTTGTTGTCATCATCGGGAAATACCGTTACCGCAACGCTGGCCGCATGCGCGTTCAGCATATGCACCCGCTGCGATACCAGCAGCGGCCACAGCTCCACATGACCGTCCGCGTTCGTGATCAGCACATCGGAGCGACGGTGTTGCACGCGCAGCGAGGTCACTGCGAAGCCACGCACCAGCGTGCCGCGCACGCCTTCCATGCTGATGGTCAGCGGGCCCACCTTGCCGGTGACCTGTCGCGCCAGGAACTGCAGTCCCGCCTCGGTGGTGGCGATGTAGTAGATGAAGCCCGTCGGCACCAGCAACAGCAGCGCCACGAAGATCAGGATGAGCTTGCGTCGCAGGCTCATAGCTTGGTGGTGATGTTCAGATGCAGTCGCAGATTGCCCCCAGTCGACACTGGCTTCGCCACATCGAGTCCCAGCGACACCACGGGCAGTCGGTAGCGGACGCCCACGCCAGCCGCATATTCCAGCTTGTCGCCGAAATGATCGAAGGCATTGCCGAAGTCGAAGAAGGTCGCGGCGGCGAGATTCCACCACGGCAGGTCGCGCACGAATTCCACCGAGCCCACGATGAGGTGTTTGCCGCCCACGCCTTTCATTTCAGTAGTGCCGTCGTTGTTGGTCACCAGTTCCTGCGGTGACAGGCTGTCGTAGGCGAATCCGCGCACGCTGCGATCGCCGCCGGCGAAGAAGCGGTAGATGCCGGGCACCTCGTCGAAGTTCTTCACCAGCGTGGTGCCCAGTTCGCCGCGCAGCAGCAGATGCCATTTGCGTGTGAGGTCGAACTGCCGCTCCGAGGTCAGATGCAGGCGCAGAAAGTCGGCATCCGACCCCAGCGCACGCTGCGAGCCGATGAGTTCCGCAATGAAGGCGCGACTGAACAAGGCTTCGCCGAGAAAGCCTTCGGGCACCGATGCGAAGGTGACGCCTGGAACCAGCAGGTTGCTGGAAGTCTTGGTCTGTCCATCATCAGTAGTCGTGTGCGTGGCCGACACCTGCGTCACGATCTGCCACTTGCCACGCACGCGTGTGATGGATGGCGTGATGGAGGTTTCGTTGTTGTTGAGGCCGCCGCTCTCGGTGTAGTCGTTCACGCCTTCGAGCGAGAAGCGCTCCAGCGCCGGATCGCCGATGGGAATGTCGTAGCGCGCGTTCACGCGCCGCCGGATCGTGGAGGCATTGATCTCGGCGCGGAAGCGATGCCCCCGGTCGTTGATGCGCGTGTCGGTCCAGCCGATGGTGCCGCGTATCGAGGTGTCGGTGCCGTAGCCCGCGCCCAGCTGCAATTGTGTATCGCCCTTCAGCGCCGTGATCTTCACCGGCACGGCCAGCGATTCCGGATCTGCATCCCCCGGCGTCACATCCACGGTGGAGAAGTACAGGCTGTCGTCCAGAGCGAACTGCGTGCGCAGCAGCTGCTCCACGTTGTAGGGCTCGTTTTCATGGAAGCGCAGATAGCGCTGCATCAGCGCCGGCCGGATCACGGACTGCTCGATGCTGACCGCGCCGAAGTGGTAGCGCGGACCCGTTTCCAGTTTCAGGTCGATGCTGGCCGAATGCGCGGCCACATCCACCAGCAGCGGGTTGGGCACCAGCTTCGCGGCGAGATAGCCATTGGCCGCTGCCGTGCGGATCAGCGCGCTCTTCACCTCTTCATAGGTGCCGTGGTTCAGCCGCGCCCCTTCACGCAGCGCCTTCTGCGCCTTGATGGCGACGAAGGCCGGATCATCGGCGCCGGGACCTTCCACTTCGACGGACACATGACGCACGCGCACTGGCTCGCCCGGCGTGATGTCGATCTCGATCAGCCAGCCCTTGCCCTCGGGCTCGAGCTTGGCGCCTACCTTCGGTTCGTAGTAGCCAAAGGGTCGCAGTGCCTCGCGCACTTCGCCATCGATGCGGTTGAACAGGCGATTGGCCGTGTCTTCGTCGATGTCATCGCGATCGCGGTAGCGCTCGACGCTGAGGAAGGCCTGCACATTGCGTTGCACGTCGCCTTCGACACCATGCAGTTCCACCTTGATGGCGGCGGCACAGGGCGCCCCCAGCAGAACCAACATCGTGACCAGCAGCGGGCGGCGCACGTCAGTTTCCGTGCAGCCAGTGATCGATCAGCCGGCGCGAAATGGTTTCGCGTGGTGGCAGATGCACGATGCCGGCCTTGATCTCGGCGCGTGTCAGCCAGCGCGCATCCTCGAGTTCGCCATCGTGTAGTTGCGGGGTCGCATGCGTACCCTGCGCAATGAAGCCCACCATCAGTGAGGCCGGAAAGGGCCAGGGCTGCGAGGAATGGTAGGTGAGGGTCTGCACGGTGATGCCAGTTTCCTCCGCCACCTCGCGCCGCACGGCATCCTCCAGTGATTCACCTGGCTCCACGAAGCCGGCGATGGTGGAGTAGCGGTTTGGCTGCCAGCTGGCCTGACGTCCCAGCAGCGCCTGGTCGCCATCGTGCACCAGCACGATGATGGCCGGATCGAGTCGCGGGAAGCTCTGGTGACTGCAGGCCGGGCAGCGGCGCATGTGGCCGGCGCGCTCACTCAAGGTGTGCGCCCCACAGCGTCCGCAGTGACGGTGATTGGCGTGCCAGAGATGAAGCGCGCGGGCATAAGCCAGCAGACCCGCTTCATGGGGGGCAAGTTCGCTGGTCAGCGGACGAAGTTCAGCCAGGCGCTCGTGGGGCTCGTGCACCGGCGCGTCGGGCAGCAGATCCACCAGCACACAGCGGCGTTCACCAAACCACCCCAGCAGCACACTGCGCTCGATGCTGGCTGCGCGGGCCACACGCGGATCATCGCCGCCCAGAAAAGCGATGCGGGCGGGTTCCTCGTCGTGCGGCGCCAGGGTGAGGGTGGCGCCGTCCCGCATGGCCACGTAGCGGGTGGCAGGGTCTGCCCTTGCTGCGGCCAACCAATCCTGATGCAGGCGCGCCTCGGCGCGCCGGTCGAGATACGCGCCGGCAAACAGGTTTTCGGGGGCCATTTTCAGGCCAGATCATAGCAATGCGGGCACAACGGGCGCTGAACAGGTGAGCGACGGGAGGCGCGGGCTCGTCGGGGCAGTGATGGTCAGTCCAGCGGTAGACGCCCCTGTCGCGAGTGCTCGCAGGACAGACACCGCCGCGGACCCGCACCGAAGCGATCGACCACGATCAGCCCCATGCAGTCGGTGCACAGCGTGGCGCGCAGCTCATCGCCGCGGGCCAGTGCGGTGACCAGGAACACCGCGTGTTCGAAGCTGATGCGCGGGCTCGGCACCAGCATGCGGTAGGCCTCGAAGGCATCGCACAGCGCCTCGCCGCGTTGCATGCCGGGCAGCAGCCGCGCGGCGTCAGCCACCTGCGTGGCCGGCACGGCGCCAAGCAGATAGCACACGCTGGCCAGCACGGCGGATTCCTGGCGCATCTGCGGCGTGCGGATGAAGAAGCTGATCTGCTGCGGCGATTTGCCGCGATGGCGCGTGACCTGCGAGCCGGTGTCGTCCGCCACATACGAGCGATACAGCTTGCGGATGCGATCGTCGGTGAGGCCGGTCCACACGCGGATGGTGCGGGTGCGCGCCTCGTGGTGAATGAAGCGCAGCGCCAGGTCAAAGCGCTGTCGATCGCGACTGTACCGGTCGTCGGAAACGCGCATTTCTTGTTCTCCCTGATGGCCAAAAGCATAAAGCACGAAAATCAGAATTGGGAGAAATATCCCAAATTTGAAAGTTCGACAGAATGCTGGTTGCGGGTCACTATGTGGCCAGAACACGGAGGAATGGCATGGACGCAGAAAACTCGGGCTCGATCGCACGCCAGTGGCGCGTCGGGCAATGGCTCACCGATGGCTCCATGGAGGCGGTGGCGGAAATAAACGCCCAGTGCCTCGACTTCCTCCATGCGCTGGCGGCAGAGCCGGCGCGGCAATTGCCCGAGATGTTCAACGGGCAGCTGGCGGCCTGGCGCGAACTGTCGACGGCCGCCCGTGCGCAGCTGGCTGCCAGTCCCTATCTGCTTGCAGATGCCGGCTTCGACGATGAATCGCGCTGGTCGCTGCCGGCGCGCCGCATGGTGCAGGATCTGCCCGCGGTGTCCGCCGAGCCCGTGTTCACCGGCCCGGGCAGCGAGGACTTCGTGCGCGCGGTGCTGGTGTTCGGCTGGCATCTGGCCCGCGCCAACTGCCAGCTGGCGCGCGTGGTGCTGGGCATGACGCCGGCCTGCGCCACGCGCATCGCCGCGCTGCGGCTGCGCGATCTGGACTGGGTGGTGCAGCACCATCCCGAATGGGTGCGTCCGCGCTGGGATCGTCAGCCCCGCGTCTGGCGTCATCTGCTGGGGGCGGTGCGTGAACCCGATACGCAGTTGCTGACCCAGGTCAGCCTGCGCGGCCTGCAGCTGCTGGCCGCCAATGTGCTGGCGGTGCAGCCGGTGCATGCCGCGCGCAAAGCGGGGTTATAGTCACCGCCCATTGCTGGTATTCGGGGAGGGGTCTCATGCGCGAAGGGCATGCATCGGGTCTGTGGGTTGGTGCGGCACTGCTGTCGCTGGCACAACTGGCAACGGCGCAGCAGCAGCCGGCACCGGGCATTCCAGTGCCCACGCTTTCGCAGCCTTCTTACACCTTCGACACCGGCGAGCAGCATCAACTGCGCGTACAGGTGCTGGCGCGCGGCCTGAATCATCCCTTCGCGGTGGCGTTGCTGCCCGACGGCGATGCCCTGATCAGCGAACGCGGCGGTGCGCTGCGCCTGCTGCGTAACGCCACGGGCGCGGCCGGTCGGCCCACGCAGCTTGAAGCCGCACCAGTGCCCGGTCTGCCCACCCTCGAAAAGACCTACCGCAATGCCGGCCTGCACGATCTGGCGCTGCATCCGGGCTATGCGCAGAACCACTGGGTGTATTTCAGCTTCAACAAGCCGGGCGATACGGTGCCGGGCGCCGGTAACGCGCCGGCGCGGCAGCTCAGCAAGCTCACGGTGATGCGCGCCACCTTCGACGGCAGGGCGCTCACCGATGCGAAGGAAATCTTCGTCGGCAAGTCGGGCGGCACCAGCGGTTCGCGCATCGCCTTCGACGGCGACGGGCTGCTGTACATCATCAACGGTGCTGCGGTTGGCGATGATGCGCAGCGCATGGACAACACCGTCGGCAAGGTGCTGCGCGTCAAAGATGACGGCAGCATTCCGGCCGACAATCCCTATGTGGGCCAGAAGGATGTGAATCCGGCGGTGTTCACGCGCGGGCATCGCGACCCGCTGGCGCTGACCTGGCATCGGGGCGCCGGCGTGATGCTGGCGGGCGAACATGGGCCCAATGGTGGCGATGAGCTCAATTTGATCCGCGGCGGCAAGAACTACGGCTGGCCGGTGGTCACCTATGGTCATGGCTACGACGGCGCCGTGCTGTCCGAGTCGCCGGTGGCCGCGGGCATCGAGCCGCCGCTGGTGTACTGGGTGCCGTCCATCGGTCCTTCCGGTCTCACGGTCTATACCGGCGATCGCTTCCCGGCCTGGAAGAACAATGTCTTCATCGGCAGCGTGCGCCGCGGTGAGATCCCTGGCACCGGTGGTCTGGAGCGGGTGGTGCTGAATGACAAGCTGCAGGAACTGCGGCGCGAAACCCTGCTCACCGAACTGCACCAGCGCATCCGGGATGTGCGGCAGGGGGCTGACGGCCTCCTTTATGTACTGACGGATGAGGCGGATGGCGCTCTGTTGAGACTGGAACCGGCATCCCGATAAGATCCTTTCAATAGAAATTTATTTGCACTATTATTTCTCCAGAAAGGAGAAATTATGGGTGCACTGCAGCATTCTTCTTCGGAACCGGCGGCTTCCCCCACGCTGACCAAAGCCGTGGTCCGTGCCGCGGGTTTTCTGGGACTGAGCCAGGCTGCACTGGCTCAGGTGCTGGGAGTGAGCGGCGCCACGGCCTCGCGGCTGATCAGCGGCAGTTATACGCTGCAGCCTTCGCGCCGGCGCGAATGGGAATTCGCGTTGCTGTTCCTCCGGCTGTTCCGTTCGCTGCAGGCCATCGTCGGCAACGATCGCGATGCCCAGCTGTGGCTGCGCAATCCCAATCTGGCGCTGGGTGCGCCGCCGCTCGATCTCATTGGCAGCGCCGAAGGGCTGGTCCGTGTCCTCAATTACCTGGACGCCAGCCGCGGTCGCATCTGAGCTGCTGCGCTGGCAGGGCGCGCTGTGGCGTGCCGTCGAGGCGCAGCACCGCGTGGCCACCTCGCGGCTGGTCGATACGCTGCAGGAGCAGGCGCTGCTGGAACAGCTGCTGGATGACGCCAAGCCCGTGGCGCCTGATTCGCCACGGCACTATCTGCTGACCACGCCATTCCGTTATCCGCCGCCACACCCGGGCGGTTCACGCTTCCGCAGCGCCACCGATCCCGGCGTGTTCTACGGCGCCGATGAGCGCCGTACCGCCTGCGCCGAGCTGGGCTTCTGGCGCTGGCGCTTCCTGCTCGACAGCCCCGCATTGCCGCGGCTGGAGCCGCTGCCACAGACGCTGTTCCAGGCGCCTGTGGATGCGCCAGCCGTTGATCTCACCGCGCCGCCCCTGGTGCGCGACGCGGCGTTGTGGCGCTCGCCGACGAACTACGCGCACTGCCAGCAATTCGCGCCGGTGGCGCGTGCAGCCGGCGCCGGCCTCATCCGTTATGCGTCGGTGCGTGATCCGGAAAGGGGGATGTGCGGCGCGGTGCTCAGCCCCACCGGGTTTACCTCCGGTCCGCTGGTGGAGCAGAGCTGGCTGCTGGGCGTGACGCGCGAGCGCGTGCAGTGGCAGCGCGATTCGGTGCTGTTCCCCGAAGGGTTCGAATTTTCCTACACTGCGGGCCCGCTGCAGTAGCTTGAAGGGCACGCCTTGTCGCTCGAACCTTTCCATCTGGCCATTCCCGTCACTGATCTGGGGGCTGCGCGGCATTTTTACGGCGAGCTGCTCGGCTGTCCCGAAGGCCGCAGCTGCGCCGATTGGGTGGATTTCGATTTCTTCGGTCACCAGCTGGTGGCGCATCTGGATCACGGGGGTGCCGCGCGCAAACCGCTCTATAACCCCGTCGACGGCAAGGATGTTCCCGTGCCGCACTTCGGCATCGTGCTCGATTGGCAACGCTGGCACGACCTGGCGGCGCGATTGAAACAAGCCGGCGTGCGCTTCGGTATCGAACCAGGCATCCGCTTCCAGGGCCAGGTGGGCGAGCAGGCCACGATGTTCTTCCAGGATCCTTCCGGCAATGCGCTGGAATTCAAGGCATTCCGCGACATCGGTCGCCTGTTTGCGAAGTAGCCTTTCGAGCGGCGCGCTCTGACAGATTCGGTAAACGAATGTTCCTCGTTGCCGCTGCAAGAAATTCGCTGCTCGCGGGCCAGCTTCAGGGTGCTGGCTTCCGGCGGTGTTCAAGGTTAGTTTCGGTTGATGGGGTTACGAGTTCGGCAGGTTCGCCAGCTACTCGGCCTGGCGACCGCCACGGCCTTCTGCGCCCTGTTGTCTGGCGCCGAGCCCGACCTCCCTGCGCTTGTGCACACGGAACCCTTGCGGCTGGGTCCCTCGCAACCCGAGTTCCGGATGATTCGGCTGGCCTATGACGACAACGCCATGGGCTATGGCGGCTTCGGGCGTCGCGGTCGCTCATGGACTACCGATGCACCCGAGGCCGAGTTCCACCTGACGCAGGGCATTCGCCGCCTCACGCGCATCGACACTTTTGATCCGGGCAATGATGCCGACTGGGACGACGTCTATCCCCTCGAACCTCTGGATGACGAGCTGTTCAGCCATCCCTTTCTCTATGCCGTGGAAGTGGGGCGCTGGTACCTCAACGACGAACAGGCCGCGAAAATCCGCGAGTACCTGCTGCGCGGTGGCTTCCTGATGGTGGATGACTTCCACGGCTCGCTGCAGTGGGAAGGCTTCATGGAATCCATGCGCCGCATCTTTCCCGATCGCGAGGTGGTGGAGATTCCCGACGGCCATGAGGTCTTCCACGTGGTGTGGGATCTCAATGAGGTGGTGAGCGGCCCTCACAAGGTGCAGATCCCCGGCCTCGCGGCGCTATACAACGGCACCACCTACGAACAGGACGGTGTCGAACCGCACTGGCGCGGTGTGTTCGACGACGACGGACGGCTGATGGTGGCCATCAATTTCAACATGGATCTCGGTGACGCCTGGGAACAGGCCGACAACCCTCAATATCCCGAAAAATACACCGCACTGGCGTACCGCATCGGTAGCAGCTACGCGATCTATTCGATGACTCACTGATGCTCGACTTCCTGCTCGGCCATTCGATCTGGGCGTTTCGCAACGGCGAGCTGGCGTTCGCACGCGGCTGGCCGCTGTGGCTGCTGGTGGCGCTGGGCGCGCTGGGCCTGGCGGCGATTGTGGTCACGCTGCTGCGGCGAAGCGATTTGCAGATCTGGAAGCGCGCCATTCTCGCGACGCTGCAGTTCGCCTTTCTCGCCATCGTACTGGTGCTGCTGTGGCGGCCGGTGCTGAATGTGGAGCGCATCCGCGACCGCGAGAATGTGGTGGCGGTGGTCATCGACAACTCGGGCAGCATGAATGTGGCGCAGGGCAATACGCCCTCGTGGCGCGATCAGGCGGTGCAGGCGCTGCAATCCTCCGGCGCATTGAAGCAGATTGCGGCCAGCTCCGAGCTCAAGCTGTTCTCTTTTGACGATCGCGCGCAGTCGCTCGAAGCCCTGGGTGAGTTGCGCGGTGGCGCGGGTGCGACGCGCATTGGCGATGCGCTGACCACCGTGACGCAGATGGCGGCCAGCGTGCCCATGGCTGCAGTCGTGCTGGTCAGCGACGGCGCCGAGAACGGCGGCTCGCTGAGCGAAGCCACACTGTCACGCCTCGCGGCCACCGGTGTGCCGGTGCATGCCATTGGTGTGGGGCCCGAACAGCCGGCCAATGATCTGGAACTCGAGCAGCTGCAGGTGCCGGATTCGGCCGCAGCCGGCGAGACCCTGCGGGCGGTGGTGTCGGTGCGCCATCAGGGCCAGCGCAGCACCCGCGTGCGCGTCTATGACGGCGAGAAGCTGATCGCCTCGCAGGAAGTGCCGCTGGCGGAACAGGCCGGACTCACCACTGCCAGTGTGGAGTTCCCGGCGGGCGAAGCTGGTGTCCGCGACCTGCGTGTCACGCTGGATGCGGCGCGCAACGAGACCAATACGCAGAACAACGAGCGCCGTGCTGTGCTCGATGTAGATGGTCGGCCGCGCAATGTGCTTTACATCGAAGGTGAGCCGCGCTGGGAATACAAGTTCATGCGGCGTGCGGCAGAGCCCGATCGCTCGCTGCGCATCGTCAGCAGCATGCGCGCGACGCCGAACCGCTTCTATCGCCAGGGCGTGAAGTCCGGCGATGAATTGAAGGATGGCCTCCCGGCCACCGAGGCGGAGCTGGACTCCGCGGACGCGGTGATTCTCGGCAGCATCGAAGCGGCCGCCTTCTCGCACGACCAGCACGAGTGGCTGAAGAATTTCGTGGACCGGCGCGGTGGGTCGCTGCTGATGCTGGCGGGCCGCGACGGCATGGGCGACGGTGGCTGGGGACGCGTGCCGCTGGCGCAGGTGCTGCCTGCGAAGCTGCCAGGTGGATCGCAGCCCAGTTATGGCACGTTGACCAGCAGGGCGCGGCTGACGGTGTACGGGCAGGAGTCCGCCATCGGCCGGCTCGATGCCGACCCGGCGCGCAATGAAAAGCTCTGGGCGGAAATGCCGCCCCTGGCAGATTTCCAGAACATCGGAGCCTTGCGTCCGGGTGCAGTGGTGTTGCTCGAAGCGACTTCCGGCAAGGCTGGCGGGCCGCAACGGGCCGATCCATTGCTGGTGATGCAGCGTTACGGACGCGGTGCGTCTTATCTGCTGGCCACGGCCACCACCTGGCGCTGGCAGATGCGGCTGCCGCTGGAGGATCAGCGTCACGAGCTGTTCTGGCGCCAGCTGCTGCATGCGCTGACCGCGCCGTCGCCTGAGCGGATATCGCTGCAGCCGGAGCACAGCGTTTACGCGGATGAATCCACTGCCGAGCTCGAGGCGCAGGTGCTGGATGAAACCTTCAAGCCGGTGCCGGGCGCTGTCGTGACTGTGACGGCCAGTGCGGACAGCGGCGCGGTGGCGCCGGTGAGCATCGAACCTTCGGGTCGCGATGACGGGCGTTACCGTGTGGTGATGCAGGCGCCCGCTCCCGGTCTGTATCGTGTGGTGATGACGGCGAAGCTGGGCGACAAGTCGCTGGGCGAGGCGGTGACGCATCTGCGCCGTGTCGACGGCGTGCGCGAGCAGTTCGGTGTGTACCAGCACAAGCCCATGCTCGAGCGCATTGCACATGACACGGGCGGTCGCTACTGGAAGCTCGATGAGCTGGCGGGATTGCCGGAGGCCATCCGCTATTCACGCGCGGGCATGGTGGAGCGGCAGACGCTCGATCTTTGGAACATGCCGCTGGGATTCCTGTTGCTGGCCGTGCTGAAGCTTTCTGAGTGGCTGCTGCGGCGGCTGTGGAGGCGGCTGTGAGTCGCGCGCGCAACAGGGTCGCAACGCTGCTCTTCGCGGCGGGTCTGCTGCATGGTGCGGCGGCACTGGCCACGACTCGCGTACTGATCGTCGCGGGTCTGGGCGGTGAGGCCCAGTACGAGGAGCGCTTCACGCAGTGGAGCCAGAAGACGGCGACGGCTTCAGTGACGGCCGCCGGCGATACCCAGGCCGTGGTGAGTGTCTCCGGCAGCACGGCGACACGCGAGGTCATCGAGCAGCGCTTCACCGCCCTGACCAAGGCGCTGGTCGATGGCGACGAATTCATGCTGGTGCTGATCGGCCACGGCAGCTTCGACGGCAACGAATACCGTTTGAACATCCCGGGGCCGGACATCACCGGCACGGAAATCGCGGCCCTGCTCGATCGCATTCCCGCCAATGTGCCGCAGCTCATCGTGAACACCACCAGCACCAGCGGCGCAGTGGCCGACAAATGGGCCAAGCCGAACCGCGTGATCATCACTGCCACGCGCAGCGGCGGCGAACGCAATGCCACGCGCTTTGGCGGCTTCTGGGCGGAAGCGTTGACCACCGATGCCGCCGACCGTGACAAGGACGGCACCGTCACGGCGCAGGAGGCATACGATTACGCGGTGCGTCGCGTGGGAGATGTCTTCAAGTCTGATGCCGCGCTGCAGTCCGAGCATGCCAAGCTCACGGGCGCCAACGCCGGCCGTTTCGTGGTGGCCCGTCTGGGTGCCGCGGCGCTGTTCGCCAGCGATGCCGAACTGATCGCACTGCGCAAGCAGCAGAGTGGCATCGAGCAGCGGCTGGCACAGCTGAAACCTTTGAAGGCCACGCTGTCGAAGGATGAGTACTACGATCGCATCGAGCCCGTGCTGCTCGACATGGCGCGGCTGGGTGAGCGCATCGATGCGCGGCTGGCATCGCTGGGCGTGAAGGCAGGAGGCGGCAATGCGACACCTTAAGAGTCTTTCGCTGTGCACGCTGCTCGGCCTGCTCGGCGCCTGGCAGGCGCAGTCCCAGGAAATCGATTACGACGAGAAGCGGGCCGCCGTGCTGCGCAAGTGCGATGAGCCGCTGTATCACGGTCGCGTCGAAGAGGCGCGCAACTGCTACCGCCCGCTGCTGCGCGCGGCCGATCCCCTGGTGCGGGCCGAGGCGTCCTGGGCGAGCGGCGATCTGCGCAGCGCCAATGATCTGTTCCGCGAAGCGGTGAACGCCGCGCCGCGCGATGCCAAGCCACGTGTGCGCTGGGGCCGGATGTTCCTCGCCGCAGGTCAGTACAACGACGCCGCGAAGCTGTTCGACGAGGCCATGCAGATCGACAAGCGTGACTGGGGCGCAATGCTGGCCCAGACACGCATGATGGCCGAACGCTTCGATGGCGAGGTGGGCGAGCAGCTGGCTTCCATACTGGCCGAGCAGCCGAACCAGATCGAGCCGCATCTGGTGGCCGCCAGCGTGGCCATCGAGCGTGGTGATCTGGAAGCCGCCTCGCGAGAGGCGCAGAAGGC
>Ga0134124_10002152_pt1 | contig 15879 bp, 14 predicted proteins | sample KB304_FD_96880 | JGI IMG/M metagenome (GOLD analysis project Ga0134124, IMG submission 96880) | Terrestrial soil microbial communities without Nitrogen fertilizer from Kellogg Biological Station, Michigan, USA - KB3-0-4 | ecosystem: Environmental > Terrestrial > Soil > Unclassified ...
AGATCGGCACCCAGCCCGAGTTGACGATGTCGATCAGCATCATCGCGTCGTGGTTCGGGAAGTGGATAAAGATGTTGTCCGGCGAATGGTTCGGGCCGTGATAGGCCAATTCGACCCGCTCACCGCCGACCTCCAAGATATACCGGTCGGTGAATGTCTCCTCCGGGGCTGGCCGGGTCGGGTCGTTGTCGCGCAACAGCAGCCGCCGGGTCTCCTCGTGGCCGATCCGGATCAGGTCCTCGCCGAACAGGTTCGCGGCACCGGCGTGGTCGGCGTGGTGATGCGAGTAGACCAAATAGGTCACCGTGTTGGTGGTGCCCTCGGCCGCGGCCACATCATCGACCGCGCGGCGCAGATTGTGCCCGATCGTCGGCGGTGCGTCGAAAAGCACCACACCGTCCGCCGTGGCCAGGAACGCCGACTGGTAGGTGCCGTCGGTGACCCAGAACAGGTTGCGTTCGACCCGGCCCACGAAGTAACCCTGCGCGTTGAGAGCAGGGCCGAAGGCCGCCTGTGGAATCGGCGCGAAGTCCGGAAGTCGCGAAGTGAGGTCTGATGTCATGACCCGAGTCTCGGCACCGTCCTGGTGACCCGTCGTCACCGGAATCTGGTGATCTGGCCGTTCCGCATGCCGGGTTAGGCTGGGTAAATGCCCGAGCGCCCCGGCGTGCCCGGTGAATCGTTGACCCGGGCTCGACAGACGGCTCGAACCGCCGCGTCCGGCCTGATCGCGCGTCCTGGGCTGCTCGGTGCGTTGGATCGGGCAACGGAGCACAAAGTGACCGTCGTCTCGGCCCCCGCAGGCAGCGGAAAGACCACCCTGCTGCGGGCCTGGACCGAAAAGCAGCGCCCGCACCGCCGAATCGCGTTCGTGACCGTACGACCACAGCAGCAGGACGCGCAGCAGTTCTGGCTGGCCGTCCTGGCCGTGCTTCGCAGTTTCGGCGGAGGGGCGGAGCCGCCACGACCGTCGCCGGGATTCAACGGCCCCGCGATGGTCGATCGGATTCGCTCCGAACTCGCATCGGCCGCCGATCCGATCGTCCTGATCATCGATGACCTGCACGAACTCGCGTCGACCGAGGCGACTGAGCAACTGACATCCCTGCTGACCACGTTGCCGGCCAACGCTCACGCTGTCGTGGCGACTCGGCGGGACACTCCCCTGCGCCTGCACCAGCTCCGGCTCGCCGGAGAACTGGCCGAGATCCGGGCCGGGCAGTTCCAGTTCAGCGTGGATGAAACCCGTGCACTGCTTGCTACCGGCGGGATCGCCCTGGCTGATCCGACGGTGGCCGCCCTGCACCAGCGCACCGAGGGATGGGCGGCCGGCCTTCGTCTGGCGTTACTCTCGCTGGTCGGCAACCCCGAACCGGACCGCTTCGTGGCCGAGTTTTCGGGCAACGACCGGATGGTCGCCGAGTACCTGATCGCCGAGATGCTGGACCGGCAACCGTCGGACGTGCAGCATCTGTTGCTGCGGACCTGCCTCCTCGACCGGGTCAACGGCGAGTTGGCCGACCTGCTCACCGGCTCCGCCGGATCCGAGAAGATCTTGCTGGACCTGGAAGACGCCAACGCCTTCGTCGTGTCTCTGGACCCGGTCCGCACCTGGTTCCGATACCACCATCTGTTCCGGGACCTGTTGCGCCTGGAACTCCGGCGCATCGCTCCGAGCGAGATCCCGGAACTGCATCGGCTCGCCGCGCAATGGCTGGAAGAGCACGGCGATGTCGCCGACACCATTCGGCACCTGCAAGCGGCCGGTGACTGGTCGGAGGCCGCGGACCGCCTCACCGACGAGGCGGTCAGCCTCACCCTCGACGGGCAGGCGGCCACCGCATCGGCCTTGCTGCGCGCCTTCCCCGCCGGTATCGCCACGGAGTCGCCGGGCCTTTCCTTGGTGCACGCGATCGCAGATCTGGACCACCCCCATCTCGATCAGGCCGATGCGCATCTGGCTGCGGCACGCGCCTACGCGGCCACCACGGCGCCCGCGCGCAAGCGCCGCCTTACCATCGCGATCGCTGCGCTGGACCTATTGGCGGCGCGCCTGCGCGGACACTTCGACGGCGTACTCGCACAGGTCGAAGCCCTTCTCACCATGATGTCCGCGACATCCGACGTCGACGTGGCTCTCAGCGCCGACCTGCAGGCGCTCGCCTTCTTGAACCTCGGCGTCACCGAGGCCTGGTCCATGCGACTCGCCGACAGCCGACGCCACCTGGCCGACGGTGCCGCGCTCGCCCATGACATCGGCCGCCCGTACCTGGAGGTTGCCTGCCTGGCCCACCTCGGCTTCGCGGTCATCGGCGAATCGAACACGAGGGCCAAGCAGCACTGCCACGACGCCATCACCCTCGCTGCCCGCTACGGCTGGGACAACGAACCGGTCATCGCACCCGCGGTCACGACGTTGGCGGGCATCCTCATCGTGACCGGCGAGTTCGAACGCGGCGAGTTGTGGCTGGAGCGCGCACGGCGGGTCACTCCGGCTGCCGGCGAACCCGGGCTCCGGCTCCTCCTTCACATGATCTCCGCCTACCTCCCCGCCATTCGCGGAGAGCATGACCAGGCGCTGGCCGAACTCGCCACCGCCGCCCGGGTGCAGCAGACGATGGCCGGCTCGCACGCGCTCACGCCCCGGGTGATCGCCTGGACCATTGCGACCCTGACCCGGTTGGGCCGGCTGGACGAGGCGCGTGCCACTCTCGCGGCCGTCACTGCTGAGATGGCGGAAACCGTCGAGATCCGAAACGCCGCCGCCACTCTCCGGCTGGCCGAACACGACCCGCACGCGGCGCAGCGCGAACTCGCCGCCGTTCTCGATGGCCGTGCAACGGGTACGAACCTCGCGGGGGTCGAGGCACATCTCCTGGACGCGATGGCCCGACGCGACCTCGGCGACGAGAGCGGCGCGCAAGATGCCGTCGAACACGCACTGGACCTGGCCGAACCGGACCGGCTGATCCTGCCGTTCGCAATGGTCGATGCCGCCCCGCTCCTCGCCGCACAGCCGCGACGCACCGCGCACGCGGCGTTTGTCCAGGACATCCACGATGTCCTCGGCACCGGCGGCGTAGCGGAGAGGCCGGCCACGGCGATCGTCGAGCAACTCAGCCCCACCGAACTACGAGTCCTCCGCTTCTTGCCGACCAACCTCACCCGGCCGGAGATTGCCGAGCAACTCGCGGTATCGGTGAACACTGTGAACACCCACATCCGGCGCATCTACTCGAAGCTCGGTGCCACCGATCGGTCCACGGCGGTGCAACGTGGCCGCGAGCTAAGACTGTTGGCCGGGGGCCGCGTAGCCGGCACTAACGGGACGGACGGCTAGTCGAGCTGTTTCGGCGGGTCATGCGTGCCGCAATCGCGTGCCGCGTCTATGCGCTCCGCCCGTCCACGCCTTGGCTGGTTCGCCCGCCAGCGACCTCGGGTGTCGCTACCCTGACCGGAGACCCTCCCGGCCGGCATGCGAGGAGGACTCATGACAAACACGGACGAGTCGGTGGCGGTCCTTGGACTGGGAGCGATGGGGCACGCCATGGCGGCGAGCGCCCTCCGGGCCGGCATAGCGACAATTGTGTGGAATCGTACGCCGGAGGCGGCGCAGGACCTGAAGGCCATGGGCGCTGAGGTCGCCACGACCGCGGCCGACGCGGCCCGCAACGCCGCCATTGTCGTGACCATGGTGACCGACGGCGCCGCCGTGCTCTCCATCGCGCGTGACGAAGGTGCCCTCGCCGCGATGCGTCCCGGCGGCATTTGGGCACAGATGAGCACCATCGGTGTGATCGAGACAGAACGAATCATCGATCTCGTTCGGGCTGAGAGGCCCGATGTGATTCTCGTCGACGCGCCGGTCGCCGGCAGTCGCGAGCCGGCCGAGCGTGGCGAACTGACAATCCTCGCATCCGGCCCGGACGCTGCCCGGCACCGCGTCGGCCCGCTGTTCGACGCGCTTGGTCAACGCACGCTCTGGGCCGGGCCGGTCGGAGCGGGTTCGCGCCTGAAGTTGGTCAACAACGTGTGGCTGGCGTTTGCAGCCGAGGCGATCGCGAGTTCATTGGCCGTCGCACATCACCTCGACCTATCGACCGAGACCGTCACCTCCGCGCTCGACGACGGGCCCCTGGTGTCGACGTGGCAGGCGGCCAAGCTCCGACGGATCGCAAACGGGGACTACTCGCCACAGTTCAGTCTGTCGTTGGCACTCAAAGACGTGCACCTCGCTCTCGAGGTCACTCGCGGCGAACAATTGCCAGCTCTATCCGCGCTCGCCGGCGAGTGGGAGCGCGCGGTCTCGGCGGGCTTGGGTGATCTGGACCTGACCGCGGTCACCCGAGTACTCGGTGCGCCCGACGAGTAGTAGCGCATCACGGGGGTCTAGGTGGCGCCTGAGCCACAGGGCCGGACCGTTTTGGGCATCCAGCGGCTCGGGCACGCAGGGTCGCAATCCCACGTCATCGTCAACGCCCAGGCATTAGCCTGTTGGTTGTGGTCGCGCATATGGCGTTTTAGGCGCGTACTGCTCGATCGCTGTCGATCGATCATCTTGCGACCTTTGCGGCATGGACTGCCGCGCGCGTGGTGTCGCGGCTCAAGACAAAATGATCCCGCCGCCGGTGCAGCAATTCATGTCCAAGTGGGCCGGATCAACCGTGACCGAGGTTGGTGCGAGTCACTCGGTCTACGTCTCCAGGGCAGAGGCCGTCGCCGCATTCGTGGATCAGGCTACGCACGCATAGGTGGCACGCCGCCCTGAGACACTCGTGGCATGGCCACTGAACAGGGGCGGTGGGCGAGGCTCCGAGATCGGTTGTGGCAGCCGCCGCGCCCGCATGGACAGCAGCCTCTTGAACGCCGGGTCCGCCCGGTCGAGCTGTTCTACGACCTTGTCGTCGTGGTCCTGGTCGGCCAGGCTGCACATCACCTGGCCGGGCACATTACTGGACGCGGTCTGATCGAGTACGCGGCGATCTTCACGCTGATCTGGATCGCGTGGCTCAACGGGAGCCTCTATCACGAGCTGCACGGCCGGGATGACGCTCGCGGGCGCACATTGCTGCTCGTCCAGATCCTGGCACTCGTGCCCCTGGGCGCGTGCATCCCGGCGGCCGGCGGTGCCCGAGGCCGCGCGTTCGCCGTCGCGGCGGCAGTGCTGTTCGCGATCCTGGCATTGCTGTGGCGCGGCGCGTCACGCCACGACCGGCCGGAGTTCCGTCGCACGAGCCGCTTGTTCGTGGCCGGCACCTGCGTCATCGCCGTGGCCATGGCTGCGTCGATGCTGCTGTCGGCCGAGGGCCGGGTCATCGCCTGGCTGACCCTCGACGTCGTCTACCTGGCTGGGTTTGCGGCGGTGCTGGGGCTGGCCAGCCCGGCGCTGTTCGCCGCATTCACCATCACGGATGCGCTCATCGAACGATTCGGACTGTTCATCATCATCGTGCTCGGCGAAACCGTCACCGGCGTCGTCGATGGCCTGGTCAACAGCCGCCTCCAGGCGATCACGCTCGCCGTCGGGCTGATCGCGGTCGTTGTCGGATTCGGAGCGTGGTGGACCTACTTCGACTTCGCCGGGCAGCGCACGCCTCGCTCCACTCGTGCCTCCACCGTCGGATGGATGCTCTCCCACCTGCCCCTGACCGCAGCCGTCGCAGCCATGGGCGCCGCCATGGTTACCCTGGTCGAGCACGCGTCGCAGAGGCACGCGCCGACCGCCGCGTCATGGCTGCTGTGCGCCGGCACCGCCGTCGTCCTGGTCGCGTCCATGGCGATCGCCGCCACCCTGGAGGTCTGGCAAACCAACCGGGCCCTTTACCAGCCTCTCGCGATCACCTGCGGCGTAGTGGCGGCGCTATGCCTGGCGCTCGCCGCCGTGCGACCCAAACCTCTCGTACTCGTCATCGTCCTGGTCGTGCTCCTGGCCGTGCCGTGGAGCCTTGCCGTGGCGCGCCAGCGCCCACAGGCATACCCGACAACCGAGGAAGCCGACGCGTGAACCTGCAGCGTATTCACTCAGCCTCCGGTTGCTCCCAGAGACTTGGCAGGTTGACGACGATGCCTTCCTGACTGCTCCGGGCAATGATGACCACGGCGTCGTCCGCGCCCGGGTTCTCTTCCCGATGCGGCGTGTAGGGCGGCACAAAGATGTAGTCGCCCGGCTCGGCCTCGATGCGCACTTCCCGGTCGCCCTCGGCGAAAACGAATACCGGGTGTCCCGAGAGCACGTAGATGGCGGTCTCCGCCTCGCCGTGGTGATGGTCGCCCGAGGAGGTAGCTGGGCCGACGTGGGTCTGGCCCATCCACACCTTCGTCGATCCGACGGTGGCGCCGGAGATCGCCTCCAGCCTCGTCATGCCGGTTGTCTGGTTGGTTTGCCCGGAAAGCGCGCCACTCCTCACATGCCGCAGTGGCGCGTGCCATGTGCCGGCGTCACCCTGGTCGGCCGCGTCTGAGCCGGAGCGATGATCCGATGTCAAAGCGACTCCCCGAGGTATCCGTTGTCCGAGGTGCTGGATTTCGCTACCAGCCCAGAGTAACCACCGGACCAGATCCGGAGGCCCCGCGGACGCGCAAGCCGGACCGCCCCAACTCCCTCGTCGCCGGTCATGGTTCAGCGGCGGTTGGCGGCGCCATCGGCCGTACGAGCCGAAGCAAGCACCGCGCTGCCGCAATCACTTGTTGGCGGTTGTGGGTGACGGCGAACTCATAGTCCGTGCGGCCATCATTGGCGGGCCGCGCCAGCATGGCGCCCGCCGAACCTGGACTTAAGAAGACCGCCGCCCACTGACCTGCGAGTTCATTGTTCGGACCAGGAACTGAGCCGCGGATTCCCCCGCCCGGGTCGCTGGGGATGCCCGGCCCGAGCACCGCCGTGATGAAGCCTCGCTGGGCAAAGTCGCTGAACCGGGCCCGCTCCGATGCCCCGAACAATTGCGGACTCGGGAAATACGTGACGAGGATTCCCGGTGGCTCGATTGCACATGCCTCGAGACGTTCGCTCAGTGCTGCCAATAGCGGCGCCGATGCTCGAGCGGTCGCCCCGTCTCGCAAGGCGTCAAACGGCAACGAGACGGTCGCCGGCGTCCTGACTTGTGGCGGCGCAAAAGCACGGCGTGGTTGCACTTCTGGCGGCAACGGCCCGGGTTCACCGAAGAGGAATCCCTGACCCAGGATCGCTCCGTACGAGCGCGCGGTCGCCAGATGAGCCGCGGTCTCGATGCCCTCGGCCATCAGCGTGGCGCCGGTTCGCTCGGCCTCCTCGTAGGCGAGATCGAGAACTTGAGTGACATGGCGGGTCGGATGATCTTGGATGACGTTCAGATCAAGCTTGATGACGGTGGGAGCGACCAGGGGCAGTAACGACAGCGTCATCGGATTCGAGCCGACGTCGTCGAGAGCAAACCCCTCGACGTGGTGCCGCAGGCGATCAAGCCCGTCGAGCAAGGATGCAGGATCGCGCTCAAGAGATCGCTCGGTGACCTCGAGCACCACGGGGAACGTTCGGAATGCCTGCTTGATGTCCGCCCAAAGTTCGGGCGGACAGACCGAATCCAACGCTAACGGTTCGATATTGAGGAACAAGAGAGCATCCGGGCTCAGGTTGGACTCGAGCGCCGCACGGCATAGAGACGACCTTGCTAGCCAGTCCAACTCGACTATTCGATCGGCTCGGTACGCAGCAGCGAGAAGATCATCGACCGATTGCAAGAGCGACCCGGCCGGTCCGCGAATGAGACCCTCGAAGCCCACGAGGTCGCCGGATTCGAGGTCCACGATCGGCTGAAAAGCCGCCTGTAGCCGTCGCTTGCTGAGCACCGCGTTCAGCGCGCGATCGATTTCAAGCGAGCGATCTTCGTTGAGCACTTCTCCCCCGCTAGTGCCTTCGAACCTCGCGCCGCCGTCCGTTCGACGGGCGCCCTACTGATCTCCCGGGGTGATCGGTCAATCCAACTCGGCGACGCCGAAGTATTTCGTCTAATACGAAGTGATACCCCAGGTCGCAGGGGCCAAACGAGGGAAACGGGACGTCCGCCGAGGAAAATGCGAGCCGCGCCTACTAGTGCATAGACCGGCGACGCTGCCCGATCAACCGAGCACTTCGAGAATCGCGAGGTTTGCGGTGGTCACGCCATCGACGCCGGCGTGCACCACCGCATTGAGCTGATGGACATCGTTGACGGTCCAGGTCACGACCAGCAGATGGTGGCGGTGCAGCCAGGCGACCAGGCTCGAGTTGACCAGGCCGTGGAAGACCGACACACCACCGATGGCAGCCTGCAGTTGAGCATCGCCGCGCAAATGATCGACGGCTTCGGGAGATGCCAACGTGAACAGCAGCCGCACCGCGGGCAGCCGTGGTCGCAGATACTCCAGCGAGTCGGCATCCCGGGTCGAGATCATCACTTGCCGCTCGTGCTGACGGGCGCTCAGGAATGTGACGACTTGATTGAGGAACGCCCGGTCGTCTTGTTTGAGGTCAAGCTTGATCATCGACGCGGCCCCGGCTGCATTCCACACCTCGTCGAGACTGGGGCCCCGGAACAGCCAGTTGCTCAGCCATCGAAGCGGCTGATCGCGACCTGCGACAAGATTGCCGCGAACCGAAATGACGTCGACCTCGATGACGTCGGCGCCGTGGGCCAGTGCGGTCTTAGTCAAGTTGAGGCGGTTGCCGGCGTTGTGCGCGACGCCCAGCAGGTTCGGGTAGTCCCGCACGAGCGCCGGATCGAGCTCTCGATGGAACTGCGCCGGCGACGCTCCCGGAATGAAGCCCTGCACATGCGGCCACGCCAGTGCCAAGGTGACGATGATGCCGACGACGACAATCGCCGTCCCGGCGATCCATCGCCGCGCCCGCCTGCTCCGACCGATCTTCATCCGTGTCCCGCTATTGCACTACCCGGGTGGTCGAGCGGTTCTCCCAGTTCGACTTGTCAGCTCGCCCCAGTCCCGTGGTGTGATCACAGCTCACCAGATCGTTACACAACATACGATACCGGACCTTTGGCCGACTGATGACGGTGTCGCTCTCCCGGATGCTCCCGTGCTCGCCGTCGGAGGTCCAAGGGTTCGGGGATTGCGCTCGATCACCTGGATTCGCGCCGATTTGCGCTGGCGACAAACGGCTTACCGACCGGTAACGTGTCGGCTCGTGACCACCGACGGTGCCGCGCTCGCGGCCGTGCTGCGAACGGAATCCGGCCGGCTCTGTCAGCTGCTCGCCGCCGGTGCCGATGTCGGCCGGCCGGTGCCCGGCCTGGACTGGACGGTCGCGGAGGTCGCCGCGCACCTACTGAGCGTCTACGGGGTCTTCGGCTCCGCCGTTGCCGGTGAGGACGTATCGAGCCTGTTCGCGGAGACGCCGGACAGCGCAGCGCTCGCGGAGCGGATCGCCGCCGTCAACGACTTTGCGGTCGCTCGCCTGACGGTCGACGACCCCGTCGAGGCGTCGGCCGCGCTGGCCGCGGCCGCCGACCGTCTGGCCTCTGCGATCGAGGCACATCCCGACCTCGCGCAAACCATCGCCACACCCTGGTACGGCAGCACGACCACGCATGAGGTGGCGACGGTCGCGGCGCTCGCTGGATCGGAAACGCTCGTGCATACCCTTGACATCGCCCGCGGCCTCGGTGTCCGGCACCGCCTGTCGGCCGCGTCCGCGGCGGTCGTCACGCCGATCGTGTTCGCGAAGATGTTGCCCTATACGGTGGATCCGCGGGCGGCTCGCGGTGTCACCGTGCGTTATGAGGTACGCCTTCGGGGAGCGGCGCGGCTGCGGGTCGCGATCGAGGACGGTGTGGCGACCGCCGGACCGGCCGGAAGCGGCCCTATTGACTGTGTCCTATCTGTCACGCCGACCGCGGCGTTGCTGACCGGGTTCGGCCGACGGCCGGTGTGGCGCGCAGTGGTTGCCGGGCAGTCGTTCGCGTACGGTCGCAAGCCCTGGCTCGGCCCACAGTTCCCGCATTTCTTCCGCCACCCGTAGCGCGCCCCGGGGCCGGCAATACGTCGCTCGCCTCGACGATGGGCGGCCCTGATCACAGCCCAGGCTCGACCCGGTACGCACGCAGCCGTTCTCGCAATCGGTCGTGCGGCACCGCGTACTTGATATGTCCACGGAATCCGATCGTCGTCCGGGCCATGAACAACGAATTCAGCAACGCCTCCTCAACCGCCTCGAGTGTCGCGCCGAACACCGGCTCGAGATCTTGCTCCTGAGCAGTCGGGCCGTGCACTGCGGTGGAAAAGGCTATCGCGTAATCGCCGCTGCCGCCGGCAAAGTCCGAGCCCACGCGACCCATCGCGAAGACGGCGCGGCGGGCGATGCGGCCGAGTTGGCGCGCGTCGAACCGGCCGTCCGTGGCGACCACGATCACGCATGAGTTGCCCGGGTGGTCAGACGCCGCGGGCGGCACCGGAACCCCCACCGACTCAGGCGGAACAGGAGTGCCGAGAACGCGCAGGATTCCGGAGAAGTTCGTCTGAGCCAGGGCGCCCACAGTGACCGTGCCGGTCGACGTCGTCACGAGCCGCGACGCGGTTCCGATGCCGCCCTTGAATCCCAACGCGGCCGTGCCAGTGCCGGCCCCGACCGTACCCTCCTCGGGGAGATCAGCGGTCGCCCCCTCCAAGGCCGCGAGGACGTGTTGCGTGGTGATCGGCCGGGCGCGGATGTCGGACAGAAAGCCGTCGTTGGTCTCGGCCACCACCGGGTTCACCGACTGGATGTCTGCTCGGCCGGGCCGACCGAGCATGTAAGTAACCAGCGCGTCCGCCACCCGGAATGTGGACAGTGTCGCGGTCAGCAGCACCGGGGTCTCGATCTCGCCGAGTTCGGCCAGCTGCGTCGAACCGACCATCTTGCCGTAGCCGTTGCCGACAAACAGCCCGGCCGGCAACGATCGGTGCTCGTCAAGCCGATCGGCGACGATCGCGGTCACGCCAGTGCGGATGCTGTCTCCCTCGACGAGAGTGGTGTGGCCGACCCGGACCCCTGGCACGTCCGTAATAGCGTCAAGCTGACCGGGTGGCCTGGTTCCCACCAGGATGCCGAGGTCGCGGGCGCGCCGAGGAGTCTGGAGTCCATCCACGCCGATCTCCCTTTACCTCTGAGGGATGCCGGCCGCTGTCGGCCAACGCCGCCAGGGACTCCCACGGCGCGACATCCGATGACGCGTCTTTCCGCCGTAACCGGATAGTGGCAACCGCGGCGATGAGGCCGCCGGCGATCGTCAGCCACGCACCCAGCCGAAGGTCGTTGTACCGAAGGTCGGTGGGGCGATAGTGGTGCGCGTTGAGGTAGATCCAGAGTGCGGCGGTGGCCAGTGCAATCACCGAGAACGATCCGGTGAGCATCCGGGACGCCGCCAGACCCCCGACAAACACGAGCACTCCCGCGGTCGCGACGACGACAGCGAATGAGGTGGCTACCGCCGAGTGAGCGTAGGTGAGGTGGCGAAGTCCGCCAAACGCGGTGTGGGTAATGCCGGATGCCGGGCGAGTGCCGTCTGCATCGACCCAGGGCAGTGCGGCCCCGGCTGCTATTGCGCCACCACAGAGCGTTATGAGCCCCGCGACGAGGGACCGTCGGGATGTCATGGCGTTCACCTTACCGACTTGGGAGTACGAGTCCACTCGAGGCGGGAGATTCTCGATCAATTCCATGTCGAGCTGACTGTCAGTAGCGGATGGCGACTGCCGGTGTGCGATGCGTGCGGTTCGGCGACGGCGGAAGCGTCGAGCGGCCGGCGCTCACTTGAGCACCGGCCGCTCGCACCATTGGCCAGGCCGCTTACCGCGTTTGCGCGAGACAAAGCGCCTGGATCGCGATTCGTGTCAGACCCTGGCGGCCACGGAGTCCTGCTCCTTGACCGGTGAGCCGTCGTCGGCGATCACGCCGGCTGGCCTGCGGATGAACAGCGCTGACAGGATACCGGTGAACGCCAATAGGACCGCGCTCACGGTGAACGCGACGTTGTATCCGTGGATCGCGCCGCTTACCTGCGCCGCCGGCGATGTGCCATGTGCGGCGATGAAGCCGGCGAGTGCGGTCGTGAAGATGGTGTTCAGCAGCGCCGTGCCGAGCGATGCGCCGACCTGCTGCGTGGTGTTCACCATCGCGCTTGCGACGCCGGCGTCGTGGTTGGAGATACCAGACAAAGCGGTGGCGGACAGCGGAACGAATAGCAGACCCAAGCCGAGACTCATGGCGATGAACGCGGGCAGGATCAAACTCACGTACGACGTTGTCGCCTCGAGCTGTGTCAGCCACACCATCGCACCGGTCGCCAGGATGCCTCCGATCGTCATCAGGATCCGCGGCCCGACTCGCGGCAGCAGCTGTGCCGCGATGCCGGCGGAGACGATGACTCCACCCGAGAACGGCAGGTATGCCAGGCCCGTCTTCACCGGGCTGTAGTGCTGCGTCTGCTGCAGGTAGAACGTCATGAACAGGAAAAAGCCGAGCAGGCCCGCGCCGACCAGGATCGAAACGACGTACGACGTGCCGCGGTTGCGGTCCGTGATCACACGCAGAGGCAGCAGCGGATTCTTCACTCGCGACTCCCACCACAGGAAGCTCGCGAGCAGCACGACCGCGATCACGAGCATGACGATCGTCAGCGGCGCCGTCCAGCCGTTCGTCGACGTCCCGTGCGGCTTGGCCGCTTCGGTGAACCCGTAGACGAGGGCGACCAAGCCCACGGTCGCGAGGATCGCGCCGGGGATGTCGTAACGCGTGTTGCCTTGTGCCTTACTCTCGCGCACGATCGGGATGGCCGCGGCCAGCGTGATGAGCGCCACCGGTACGTTGACGAGCAGACACCAACGCCACGACGCATACTGCGTCAGGACGCCGCCGCAGATCAGACCGATCGCGGCACCACCACCGGAGATCGCACCGAACACGCCGAAGGCCTTTGCGCGCTCCTTCGCCTCGGTAAACGTGACGGTGAGCAGTGAGAGGGCCGCGGGCGCGAGCAGCGCGCCGAACGCGCCCTGCAATGCGCGGGCGCCGAAGAGCATGCCCGCGTTAACCGCGATGCCACCGAGTGCCGACGCTCCCGCAAAGCCGAGTAGGCCGATTATGAAGGTGCGCTTGCGCCCGGCGTAGTCGGCGATCCGCCCGCCGAGCAACAGGAAGCCACCGAATGTCACCGTGTAGGCGGTGACGATCCACTGCCGGTCCGCGTTGCTAATGTCAAGCGAAGCCTGAGCGTGCGGCAACGCGACGTTCACAATGGTCGCGTCGAGGACCACCATTAGTTGCGCCATCATGATGACGACAAGAGCGAGCCAACGGCGGCTGTCGGGTGGCGCCGCACCATTGACGCCCGTCGCCGATGTGGTCGCCACGACGTTATCTTGCGACATTTCTCTCCTCCAGGGCACGGTGCCTCCGCACGCGCTGGCATGCGCGGGCGCGTTTGTCCCTCGCCGGTCCCTCAAGTGGTGGGCCGGCGACCGTTCCAAACTGGGGGTTTATGCGTGCCGGGTCAGAACCGGCAGAAGTACATCGTCCACGACGTGTATGACAAATTCGTCGTCGATCAACGTCCGATCCCATAGCAATTTGGTGAGAACCATCGAGTGGAGGACCTCATGGAGCAGGTCCGCCGAGGTGCCGGCCGGCACCTCGCCGCGGGCTACGGCGGCGTTGAGAATCGCCAGGTGCACCGGGTGTTTCATTTCGTACAGCAATCGATGCATGGTCCGCGACAGCTCCGGGCTACGGCTAGCCGCGCTCATCAGGCCGGTGACCACCGAGCCCTCTGGGCTGCATGCGATCGAACACGCACCTGTCATAAGCGTGATCAGGTCGCCGCGTAGCGATCCGGTGTTAGGAATCTCCGGCGCACCGCCGAAACGGTGCACCAGGGCCTCCGTGACGAGATCCGCCTTGTTCGGCCAGGCCCGGTAGATCGTCGCCTTGCTGGCGCGGGCGCGGTTGGCTACCGCGTCCATCGACATCCGGTCATAGCCGACCTCGCTAAGGAGCTCGAAGACGGCATCACAGATGGCCGTATGGCGGTCTGATCTCGCCGCCGCGACGACCGTGTCCATGACGCTGGCCCCCTCTACCTGCGAATAACTCGCTCAAGCTTGCCAACGTACTCGGCTCGTCGCGTGTACGGAACCGTTTCGTACATTAATTTGCGAAGATCTTCATCCGGCCGCCGGCACCTCCGCCGATCTCGATCATGATCTTGGCGGGCGCACGCTCGGGCCTGCGCCGCGGCAACTGCCCGAGCGGTCAGGTGCGGCGCAACACCAGCGTCGCGAACCCCAACACGTTGCGATACCCGCGCAGCCACTGATCCCGATGCTCGCGGGCGACCCGAAGCGCCTCGGCCGCGTCGGGATGGCCAGGGTTGTCGATCGCCCACTCGGTTAGCGAGCCGATCCAAGACCATTCGTAGTTGTCCCACTCGGCGGCATCACTGACGTGTGCGTACACCGGTGTCCAGCCGCCGTGTTCGGCGGCATCCACCAAGCCCGCGAGATCGGTGAACGCCTCGGTCGTGGTGTCGAGCGCGGCCAGCGCTTCACGGGTCGGCGGGGTCTCCCAAAAGCCCTCGCCGATCAGCAGAATGCCGTCGGCGTTCACGTGCCGGCCGGCGGCTTGCACGGTCCCGGCGAATCCGTCGAATATGTGCGTCGAACCCACACACATCACGAGGTCGTAGTCCCCGTCCGGCACGTAGGTCCGGGCATCCCGTTCATGCAGCGTAATGCGGTCCGCGAGCCCACGATCCGCGGCCGCCGCCGCAGCGCGTTCCAGTGCGTACCGACTGATGTCCACGCCATCGGCCGACCCATCGGGGTAATGAGCAAGCGCCTGCAACGCCCAGGCTCCCTCTCCGCAACCGAGGTCGAGAACGCGTGCGGCCGGTTCCCGGCCGGCCCGACGGAGAAGCCGGTTGGCGTTGACACCGAAGATTGGTGCGGCGATCGGGTGGTGCGAGTGCGCGATGCTGCTGAGCCGTTGACGATCCACTGTTCATAGTGAACACCAGTGCGAAGGGAATCCGCACTCCATTACCGCCGATGACGACGTATCGCAATCATCAGCGTGACCTCGGATATCGGGCCCACTCCGCTGATCGCCTCGACTGAACCCACGCGCAGACCGGCGTTGGCCAGCGCTGCTGCCAGCGGTGCCGGCAGACGACCAGGTCGGGTGCGGCACCATCGCGGAATCGCTCCGCGGCGTCGGGGAATGACCGCGGCGAGGCCGAAGACGCCGCCGTCGGACAACACCCTTCCGATCTCCGCCACCCCGGCGTGCTGATCCGACCAATGTCGATAGGTCAACGTGGCGGCGGCGACATCGAAGACGGCATCGGCAAATGGCAGCCTCTCGGCGCGAGCCTGCACCAGGCACGCTCCTCGCTGGCCGCGTCCCGCGCTCGCGGCCATGGACAACATCCGCTTGGACAGATCCACACCCACTAGTTGCGCGTCCGGGAACCGTTGTTCCGCAGCGGCAAGCAGTTGGCCCGTACCGCACCCGATGTCGATCAAGCGCCGCGGCGCCGGGACGCGCGCCGAGCAGCGCTCCAAAATCGCCCCGTGCATAGGCCTGTAGAGCAGCGACTGCAATGCGCTGCTGTCATAGGTGGGCGCCCAACGATCGAATCGTGCCGCGATCTGATCAGAGGCCATGCACAGCCTTATACCGCTGTCCGCACATCTTCGCCACAGGTAGCGATCGTTGATGCGATCATCTCAAGCATGACCTTTCGTGCCCTGCGGGCCGCCGACCGTGCGGCGGTTCCATGGCGTAACGGTGGCGGAGTCACACGCGAAGTCGCGACCGACGGCAGCGAGCCGTTTCGATGGCGAGTGAGCATCGCTGACGTGGCGTCCAAC
>Ga0134124_10002153_pt1 | contig 15873 bp, 11 predicted proteins | sample KB304_FD_96880 | JGI IMG/M metagenome (GOLD analysis project Ga0134124, IMG submission 96880) | Terrestrial soil microbial communities without Nitrogen fertilizer from Kellogg Biological Station, Michigan, USA - KB3-0-4 | ecosystem: Environmental > Terrestrial > Soil > Unclassified ...
GGTCCGGCTGCTGTGCCGCGAGCCCGATATCGACGGCGATACCCTCCTCGATGTCCTGCAAGGGTGGGAGCTGCACCCAGGCGCCGCCAGGCATTCGCGTGAGCGTGTCGCCGAGATACTGGAGGAACATGGCTGGTGCCCGAAGATGGCGGCCGCCATTGCCGCGCGCATGGTCCGCCAAGCCGATTTCCTGACCCAGGGACCGACCACCCCCTACTGCCACGTTATTGCCGGGAACCCGCCCTATCTGCGATGGGCGAACGTACCTGCCCTCCTGCGCGACGAGTACGCTGCCGCCCTGCCCTCACACGCCGTTGCGGACCTGTTGCACAGCTTCCTTGACCGCTGTTCCGCCGTTCTCCTGCCGGATGGCGAGGTGGCCCTGGTGACCGCCGACCGTTGGCTGTTCAATCTAGGTGCCGCCAAGCTCCGCGAAGCCATCGGCAAGGGTCTGGCGATCGACCACCTGCGCCGGCTTGACCCCTCGACGACGTTCTATCGTCCAAAGGACCGCCGCGCCGGCACGCCCCCGCGCATTCATCCGGTCGCAGTGGTGCTTCGCCCGCCGTCGGCTAACTCGATCCCGCTCAGTGCGGCACCGGTTTTCCCCGACCGACTGGTGCATCCCAGCCAGCACAAAGGGCCGACCCTCGGCGACATTGCCAGCGTAACGCTCGCTCCCTGGCTCGGCACCAATGGCATCTTCGTGGTGGACCACACCACGGCTGCGGCGCTGCCGGCGGACCACCTGGTCCCGGCGATCGACACGGACGATATCCGCGACGGGCATCTTCAAACGCCGACGCGCTTTGCGATCCGGACGCATCCGGATGCGCCGCCCCCGCCAGCGATTCTTTCCCACCTGGAGGCGAACATGCACCGCATGGCGAAGCGCGGCCTACGCAAGACGCCTTGGCTTCCGCCGGAGAGCTGGCATAAGCGGAAACTCGATGAGCCGATCCTGCTTGTACCCCGCATTGCACGTACCTTGCGGCCGGTGCGCGTTCCGATTGGCATTCTGCCGATTAATCACAACCTTTCCATTGTGGCGGCTGGCCGCATGACGCTCGATGAAATCGAGGCGGTATTGTGCTCAGCCCAGGCGAACGAGTGGATGCAGGATCACGCTGCGAGGCTCGAGAGTGGCTTCTTCTCGCTCACGACAACGTTGCTTCGGCAGTTGCCGGTTTAGGATGCGTTCAAGACCCTTGGCTTACAAGCGAAGCTCGATTTATCTGCCGAGCTCCTGGCCGTAATCCATCTCAGGTGTGCGGTCCATCAGCTTTTCGATACCAAGTTCGCGGTAGTAGTGTCGTGCCACCTCGTACAGTAGTTCCAACTCACGATTGTCGGTAGCGATGCGGATGATGAACATAGGAGCTTTCTTCCCTACTTCGTTCAGGTAGTCAATCATCTGATTGGCACTGAAGAAATGCTCCATATCTGGGTTGGCAAGCATTCCGACGAGCAGGTCCTGGAAGCGGCAGCCATCTGCTTTTAGGTCAAGCGGTGCTTTCGTTTCCGGCGCGATGGCCGGCATGTCCGCCACGGAAATAGCTGGAATGAAATCCAGACGGTTGCTATACAGCGTGTAGAGCGCGAACGAGCAGCGGGCTGGTTGTTCCACCTTGCGAATGGCCTCGTACTGCAAGCCATCGCCGTTTTCGTTTGATAGGTAGTCCAAATCATAGCCGGAAGCGGTTGTACTACGTTTGGCCTGTATCCACACCATCCTGTAGCCGCCGCCGGGGAACATACCTTTTCCTCCGACCATGACCACGATGTCGCTGCCGACTGCTTTTTCCTTGATCGCTGGCTTGATGTGGCGACAGATTGCATCGTAAGCAATGTGTATCCCAGAGATATGTGCCCCCAACTCTTCCGCATTCTTTTTCAGAGCATCGCACCAGAAACCTGACAGTGTGTTTTCATCGATCGGCGTTCTCGCGTGATTCACGATTTCGGCGTTCGTTCTGGCGAGCAGCCAATAGACCGCCCAAAGTGCTCGCTGGCGGAAATGGGACAACGAACAGGAGTCCATGAGAGATTTCGCGCCTGGAACGGCTTGACTGAGCATGGTGAGAGTCTTGCGGCGGCACGGCGTATTTCCAACCATTTCCGCCAATTGGGGTGCTGCCCAAGATTGCATCCAGTCCTTCAGTTCCTTGTCCTGTTTCAGCGCCTTGAATTGTCTTTCAAGTTCAGCCCTTGCACATTCCAGTTCTGTGATCCGCGTGCGCTGCCTGGTCAACTGCTGGTTGCTGGCAGCTACTTCTCGGCTGAGTGCTGATGCGGTTGATTGAGCACTTATCAGGTCGGATTCAGGTACTAGGCCGACGGCAGCAGCCAGTATGCGTTTGAGTTTGTTAGCCATTGTTGAGCTTCTGAGGAAGTGGAATTGAGATACGGTCTGTCGTTGCTACGCCTACGTTTATTTAATCGGCCGCACAAGCGGCACGCTCTACCATGGCTACAAGGGCTGTGATATCGGAGTTGATCTTTCGTCTGGCAATAATCTCAGGCAAAGACACCGGGCCGGCGCGCAGCGTCCAGGCCAAGTTGCAATCGTCGGGATGAAAATTGGCTGCCAATGACCAGTGATAGCACGTGTCACGACTCCTGCCGCAATAGGCTGGGTCTAGTTGATACTGCAACGCTTGCGCAAAGGTTAGGCTACTCCGGAACAAAATGTATGGCACATGTATCCAGGAAACACCCCATGCGTTGCCGTGTCCGTGACAGGATGCAATGGTCTTGCATCGACCAGATGAATTTAGTGCCACTACCAACGGCAGTATCCCGGGCTCTATGGCGCCACAAGCAACTGCAGCGTCTGGTGCCAGATTACGTGTTTTGATGCGGACCCACACTGCGGTGCTTCCTTCTTGGACTGGTTCCCCTATATCCGCAGTCTATTGCCGCAAAAAAACTGTGACCATGAAGTAAATTGACGTTTTTTCGCGATGATTCTTGCTCAACACGCTGCCGTATTCAGCACAGTTGGTTGGCCAGGACATCGAAGTACCGACGCTTCGCCCAGTCGGCGCGATCGCCGATCACGTAGAGACGTGCCTTCGCCCGACTGGAGGCCACGTTGAGCAGGTTCGGCTTCGATGCCGCCCAATTCTTGGCGCCGACGGTACCGCCCCCGAGAACCATGATCACGACGTCGGCTTCCTTGCCTTGGGTGGTATGCACGGTGCCGACACGCCGGTAATCGAGGTTGAAATCCTTGCCGATGCCGCGCAGTTCTCGGACCACATCCCGGAACGGCGAGATCAGGAAGATATCGCCGGCCGGTACCTGATGCTGGCGCAGCAGGTCCTCGAGCAGCTGACGCAGAGCGTCGCCTTCGGCCGGGATCCAGTTGCCGTTGCCCGAGGCCTTCGGCACGTTGATCCAGGAACTGGCCGGCCAGGGGGCGGCTGACGGTTTCTTCTGATGAACCATCAGCCCGTTGTAGGCGACGGCATTGGAAATCGAGAACATCGGATCGTCGCACCGGCGATGGACGCGCAGCGGCGCCCCAACCCAAATCCCGTCGTCGCCCTCGCCCACCGTGGTGCCGATCGGCGTCGTCTGGTCGGCCAGCATCTGGACGGAGGTACGCGAAGGATGCCAACGGTTGTCGACGCCCCCGTTGCAGGCGGCGAGCGAGGCCTCGATCGTGCGGGGCAAGGTGACCACCGGTTCGAGCTGCAGGGGATCGCCGACGACCACGACGCGCTTTGCGCGCCAGATCGCGCCGGCGGCCGCCTGCGGTGTCGCCTGCCCGGCTTCATCGATCAGTAGCCAGCCGATGGTTTCCGGGCCGAGATCGCCGAAGAGCGTGGCGACGGATGCAAAAGTCGTCGATATCACCGGGCAGACCACCGCCAGGCTTTCCAATGCTACCGCCCTCACCTTCGGGTCCGGAATCCCGCCCCCGAGCATGTCCATGGCGATGCCGAGGTTCGAGATCATCTTCCAGGCGTTTTCTTCCACGAACGCCCGGTGCAGGTTCATGGCAGCGAGGAAGACGCGGATCCGCGCTGCGCGCCAGTCCGGGTGTGCCCAGGGGCTGGAGCGTTCCTGATCGTGATCGGGGGCGGCCAGGTCGGGCCAGTGTTGCCCCATCATTTCCTTGGCCCGGGAGAGAACGCCCTCAGCCTCGGCGATCTTAGCGGCGATATCGCGCAGCTTGGCGTTCAGTTGCTCAAGGCGGGTACGGGTTTGCGCCAGGGCCTTGTTCGCGTCCTTGGCCTGCCCCTGCAGGCTGGACTCGGCCCCTTCGACCTTCTGGAGTTCCTCCATGATGCGGCGCAGATCGGCCCGCCACTCGCGGTGCGACTTGCCGAACGTGGCCAGCCATTCGAGGAACCCGGGCTTGGTACTCGTCAGGGTGCCGAGGCGCTGATTCAGCCGCTTCATGGTCTCGGCGGTCTGGGCGATGCGCTCCATCAGGCTGCCGACCTGAAGCTGCATGCTCGCTTGGGTGTCCATGGTGTCCAGGTGCTCGCCGGCGGCGGTTTGCCGATCGCGCTCAAGGGCATTGAGGACGGCCGGCACGCCGTGAAGCTTCGCCAGCTGCTTGCGCCAGGCCTGTTCGTCGGCCAGCGCCCGATTGAACTGGTCGACCGCATCTTTCCAGCGGAGGGCTGGACTGGCTTTGCCTTGCTTGATCGCATCGAGGCGTTCGCGCAGGCCTGCCACCTGTGCGCCGTCGTTCCCTTTCTGCCACCAGAACGTGCTCACGAAGTCGTTCCGGTTGCCCTTGTTGCCGAGCCGGCCGGCGATCATCGCCCATGCCGGTTCGTCGATCAGTTCGCCGGCAATGTCGCGATACGCGTCAACTTGCCCGGACCAGATGTCGTGAATCGCAGCATCCTTGGGCAATTCGAGGGAGATGTTTTCGACGGCGCCGTTGTTGCTCGACGCGACGACGATGGCGTAACCGGACAGGGCCTGGTCCAATGGATAGTACGGGACCGTGCGGCCGCCGATATCGAGGGTGCGCTTTTCGCCGAGCAGACTGCCGCCGCGGTTGGCCAGGAGCACGGCGCGGTCGACCACAATGGCGGCGACGACATCCCGGAGCAGCGTGGTCTTTCCGGTTCCCGGCGGGCCGTTGACGGCGAAGGTGCCGCCGACGTGCACGAGTTCTTTCCACATGGCGTTGATGGCCACCTGCTGGCTCCAGACCAGGGGATGTTCGGCCGGCCAGCAGCCATCGGGGAAACTCAGCGGGTGCAGCAGTTCCAGCGCCCGCTCCCGATCTTTGCGCACGTCGACCTTCGTCATCCTCGCAGGCGGTTCAAGGTAGCGCCGCAGACCCTCCCCAGTTTTCGCCAGTCGGCCGGCGATCAGGCGATTGAGATCTTTGATGAAAAAGGAGTTGAGGAAGTCATCATCGGATTTCCCCCGTGGATCGTCGTCTTCCTTCTTCGGCCGCCGGATCTGCACCGACTTGACCCGACATACCGGATCTGCGCCGACCAGGTTGCCGAGTTTCAGCTTGTCGACGACCAACTGCAGGAAGTCGGCAAACCACGGTTGGTCGATCGGTTGCTTCTCCGGCAGATGGCCGAGGCGCCATCCAAGCTCCTCCCGCAAACGGTCCAGCTGGATGTCGAAGCCCGGGAAGCCGCTGTCGGTTGGGAGGGTATCCAGTTTCCCGTCCGGCACGTGCAGGCCCGAGGTGTCGCAGGCCGCCGGACTGGTGAGAGCACCGAGGCCTTGGGATTCGACGATGCCGAAGGCCCACGCCGCCATGCTGATCATCATGGACTCGACCAGCGGCCGGCCGTTTTCGTCGAAGGCAATGGAGAAGACACTGGATTGGCCTGTGGGGCGTTCTTCGAATACATCGGGTTGCTTGCCGAGACGCTGCTCGAGCAATTCGATGAATCGGGGGCGGTCGTAAGTGGCGGCAAAGACGTTGTGACGCCACATGCGCGCCGCCGTGATCGGCCGGCGCTTGAAGCCCTGATCCAGCCAGGGTGGATTGGAGTCCGGTCCCCAGTCGCGGGTTGGTTCCTTCTGATCGTTCGGTGCCTTCTTCGGAATCTCCTGTGGACTGAGCGCCTCGACATCGCGCCAAAAAGTAACCAGGTTGATGAAGGCCTTCTCGTTCATTCTTCTACTGCTCCCTTGAAAATCTTGAGCTTGTCGCGCTCTGTTCCGGATTTCCGGAATTCATAAATGCCGGCATCGTAACCGGTGTTTGGTGGCCGTCCTACATGACGGGACGGTGGTGTTGTTTTCCTGACTGGATTGGGACGCGAATGTCAGGCAACCGCAGCTTTCTTTATTCCCTCTACTCAGGCTGCCGAGCAGGCTCCGTCCCCGGCAACCGCAATCGGGTTGCTTCGGCGCGACGATGGGTTTTCCCGCCCCCGACGATCATGTCGTGCACGGCGAAGGACTGGGGCAGCGTCGGGATGTCAAAGTGCCGGATTGCGGCCGATGATCAGTAGCGGACCCGCGGTGCAACCCTCGGTTCGTAGCACCAGATGGGACTGGTGACAGCACGGCTTTCGGGGGCGTTCATTGCAGTCCCTCCTACGGATAATGAAAGGCTGCACAATACAAAGCGGCTAGACTTGTCGGCCAATGTCTAAATCGGGAGAAGCCTTAGGAAGAATTGCCTGTCGCTCGGTAATCAGCCGAGTTGAGACGAGACACCCGGGCTCTTTCGCACCCGAAACCGGTGATGTTTACCGCGAGGACGGTATCGGCGCGGGACTTGGATTGTCGCGCTGCGCTTCGCATTCGGAAAGCAGGCGAACGGCGCCGACGGCGCGACAAAGTTCGTCGCCTTTCTCGATGCCGAAGGCCCCGAGCTGGTACAGGCGAATGATGATCGCGAGCGGGCTGCGAAGGAATGACTCGGCTAACCGCAAGATCGTCGGGCCGTCGCGCTCAGAGTCCGATGCACCCCAGGCAGTGTAGAGGCGTTCCTCCTCCGGGATGCTCCAGCGGAACGGTCGTTTCGGTGTTGGCTCACCTGTTTTCTTTTGCTGGCCCTTACTTATGGCCTTGGCCGTCACTTTTTTTGTGCTGGCTTCCAATTGCCATCCGCCGATCCTGGCAAGTTCGCGCACACGGACCTTGGCGGCTTCGCGGACTTCAAGACTCACGCTGGTCAGAGCAGCGACCAGGCCGGCCAACTCACCAGCCATATCCGTTGGTGTGGTCGGTTCCTTGCGAACGACGCAATCCTTGAGGTAGCCGGCCATCAGCGCTGAGGCCTTGAGTTTTTCGCGGTCTGGCAGGTCCATCGCCTTTCCCGTTGTACTAGGCACTAGTAACCCGTAGCCGTATGGAACGTCTGAAGATTCTCGAAGGTCCATGACACGCTATCGTCATCGTCTTGTGGAAACAAAACAGCGTCGTATTGCACGGCTAGTGCTTCGAAGATGGACAAGCTATCTGTCACCAGCACCACGTGGTTTTGGCTGTCCGAATGGCGAAATTCGGTATCTGCAGCTAGGTGCTGTCCAACAGCATCAACAAGGCGAGCCATTTCAATAGCGACTTCGCCCAGTGGGCAGCCCGTCGGAAATACTTGTCCGAAAACCGGGACATTGGAAGCGCTTTGACCAATTGACAAGCCGTCCCTTGGCTGGGAAATAGGGGTTTGATGGTAGGACGAATCCTTGCCATCTCGTAGGAAAAAGCCGCTCCAGCGTGGGATTTTCACGCTCACAGCGAAATCGGCAACGAGAATCGGCGCCGATGCGCGGCTGCTTCTCGGACTTTCCATCCTCTTGGTCAACGTCGCGCCCAATGCGATGTCAGGAGGATCTAGTTCGGGATTGGCGAAACACAGAGCAGGAACCCCGCGCCAGATTTTGGCATCGGTACCTTTGAGACCCTTTGCCGCAATAAGGCCTTCGATACGCTTCTTCCAGTCGTCTGTTTTGGACCGGATGAATTCGTTTAGCGGGTCGGCGTTTTGAAGTTCGTCCGCCAGCAATTGAGGGAAACACTCCTGGATCGTCAGCAGCAACCTTTCATGGGCAGGCATGCTGTGCCGCTTGCTGACCGAAAAAGGATTACTGCTCTTGCTTGCCGTCGTTGAACGCTTGGTCCGGTCCATGGTTCTTTCCTTGATTAAATCTGCCCCGCCAAAAAGAGCGTGTGGCAGGTTTCAGCGGCTTCGTATCCAGTCAGCCCGTTCCGCCAGTGCCGCCACGCTGGCGCACAGACAAAATCAGGGGTATCGGCCATTTCGCCAAAACGCCGTCGCCATTGCGCCATAAACGCTTCCCAAAAGGTCACCGCATCGCAGCAGGCCCGACGCGGACGCTCGAAGAATGGAAGGTTATTGGGCACCGCGCCGCTCGGCAAGCCTGGTCTTCAAATCCGTCAGGAATGTTGCCATCTCCAACGGAAGGGCGCAGACGACCGCCCCCAGCCTGACGCCCGAGGTCAGCGCCGCTTCCAGAGCGTTGGCGCCGATGGGCGACAGGGTTATTCGGCTGTCGGCATCCTGGCGCAGATATCGAACCTCAAGCAAGTCACGGATCTCGGCTGCGACTTCCAAGCCTTGCCGTTGCAGATCGTTTTCAATCTTCTGCCCCGGCACCACCGGCGCCCCGGCTTCCTTGAAAGCGCTTCCGATCAGCATGCGCAGGCAGCGAATCCGATGCTCGTGTTTCCCCTTGGTCGAGATACTGGCCGCGATCGCCGCCAGTTCATCATGCAGCTGTCCGACCAGTTCGATCCTTCGGCTTTTCTCGATTTCATAGCACCGCAGGGGGTCAAGGATGACCAGGAAGCCGCTCAGCAGGTTCAAACGCACGGTATCGTCATGACTGGCGTTTCGTTGCTTGAACAGGAAATTGCGCTCGACCGTCCATCGCTTGATAGCGACCTTCAGCAGCTCAGCTGCCGACAACGAGAGCCCCGCACCTGGCTTTCCACCGCCCTTTGGTGCGCTGCCCGCAGTCGGAAACCGCTTTTTCAGCAAGCGTATGGCGTCGTCAAACGCCGCCTGTTGATCCGCCATGGGCGATGACTCAAGCGTTCCTGTGGCGCCTTTGGCCCAGGTGATCTGGCATCGGACCCGACTACTTGCCGGCATGGTGTGAAATTGGACATCCAGCGCGTATCCCGTGGGCAGCGCGCTGACCCGCTGGCGCACCTGTTTGTCCCATTTCGGTTTTGGCTTTGCCGGATGCGTGGCCAGTACCGGCCCAATCTTCTTCGCCTGCTGAACGGCATCAGCAAACGACCGTTCCCGCGTGTAGCAGGGCTTCGAGACAACGGTCCGGCGATCACTACCAACGCCCCATTCCAGGGTGCAACGAATTTCCGGCATCCCAATCGCGGCATCGTTCTTGAACGCCGGCGCGCCCATGCCTTTATACGGCAGCAGGAGTGGCAATTGCAGGTGCCATGCCGCCACCGTTTCGACGGGAACCTGGTTGATGAGCTCGATGATCGTTTTCAATGCCGCCCGTGTGGTCGGGTGCCTCCCGGAAGGGATCAAAGCCCTCCATGTCCCATGTCCGAGCTTGGCGAAGCATTCGTATTCGATCAGGCTACCGGGTTCTCGATGCGACACAAAATGCGGGCTGATTCGACGCCCGGTCTGTTTTTCAACCTCGCGGCTGACATGAGGGGAATACCAATTGCCCTCTTCTTCGTCGGGCAACCAAACCATCATGGACGCTTCGCCGCCGTAGAGGGCGCTATCCTCAATCGGTTCTTCGGGGGCGAAACCAGAAACCGGTACCAGACTGTCGATTGTCATTTTGCTCAGCGGGGGTTGCCGTGGTGTTGATCAGCCGCCGCAAACCGGCCGATTGTGTTCGTCCAGGATCCGGATCAGCTCCAGACGATCCTTTTGGTAGCTGACGCCATACAGACAGCCCCCGGGATCTTTGAGTATCTGCCCCGCGACTACGGGCTTGGCCTCTTTCTTGAGCATCTCGATGGACTGGCGCACGATGGCCGCCTTTACTTTCATGCTATCGCCAATGGAAGCCAACTCCCGCGGAGAAGCGACGGCCAGTGCGCCCTTCTTGCAAAGCAACACCCGGCTGTCGGCCGTGTCCATGTACAGCCGCGTAGGCTGCGCTTCGTCGCAACGGTCGCCGACGGCAAACTTCGGTTCCCCGGCATTCGCCAGGCCGATCATCAGCAGGGAGGTCAGTACCAACAGTCGTTTCATGTTCCGATCCTTTTCATTCCATCTGGCTCATTGCCGTATGGCTGTATGACGTAATTGTGCCCGTTGTCGCGGAGATTGCCAGCCGCCTTGCGTCGCTAAGCTCCGGTCAGCACGGCAAAGTCGGCGGCGCTGACGGCCCGCGTTCCGCCCATGAAGGCCACCCCCCACTTCGGCGAGCCCTGATTGATGAAGCTCAGGCGCGCCAGGCGTTCCTTGACCGGTACCGCCTTCACCAGGATCTTGACCTTCGCGAGCAGCAGGACCGCGAACGGCGTTCCATCCAAGACCAGCGGATAGCCCCTTGCGAATGCCGTGTTCCACTGCGCGATCATGTCCACCGTGGCGGTTGCGATGACTTCCGAGCCGCCGGTTCCCGACAGATAGATGGCGATCTTGTCGCCGGCCGCGATCGCCCTTCGATTCCGGGTGTGTTCCCACAACGGCCAGTAGCCCTTGTTGATGAGTGCCATGGCCGATTCCCGGGCGCTCATCCGAGCACCGGCGGCGCTGACGCAATCGCTCTTGATCAGCAAGTAGTGTTTCAATGGACTTCCTTCCACGATGGCTGGAACAAGCTATCCGGCAATTCGTCATCCAGCAGATCGAGAACGTCGTAGCCCATGCCGGCGATGGTGCTCTTCAATTCTTCCGCCTCGGCCGCCAGTTGGTCGGCGGTATCGCTGCACCCTTTTTCCCGTTCCCGGCATGCGGCGTCGTGTGCCTCACGCCAGCGCCGCGCCAGGCGGATATGCTCGAATTGCGGCAAGGCTTCGAAGGCTGCCTCGGTCATTTCCAGCCATTCGAGGGTGAATTTGTCCCCGGCCTCGGGGGCGAAGATGTGCGCGAAGCTCGCCATGTCGTTCGCTTCGATGTAGTACGGTTCGTCGCCGCCTGCCTTCGTGATCTTGGCGACCATCAGCACAACCGAACGATCGCCGGCGTTCCAGCGGCCCAGTTGCGTTTGGCAATAGGAACAGACACCGACGCCGGCGGCGTAGTCGACCGCCAGCCAGGAGCACGGGCCATCGTCGCCGACACAGGCCTGCCTGTCGGTGCAGCCACAGCCAATGCAGGTTGCAATGCACATCGTTTTATCCTCCATTCCGTCGTGTTCGAGAATCATTGAAATTCCACTGGCCGTTGCTGGATGCGCGACGGGGTGCGTCCTCGGCTGCGGTTTCATCTTCCGATGAAGCTACCAGCGGGCGCGCTCAATACAAGTCACCAGGTCGGGCCGGCCGCGCTGGCATGTTGCAATTCGCGGCATCGGGTCGCGCGGGAGGTTGCGATTTGCGACAGTCCCTTGCCAAAAGTGCATTCACGCATCCGCCGTTTTGCAGCGAAATAGTGCAGTTGTTGCAGTCCGCCCCCGGCGCGCTGTCGCCTGATGCCGGCCTGGCCTCCGCGCAGACGTGCTGCAGGCGAACGCCGATCAGCCGCCAAACGTATCGCGCCAGCCCGGCATGTCCTGCCATTTCCAGTCCCAGTCCAGTTCGTGGCGCGGAAACCAGTCGTGCCATGGCGAGTGCAGGAGGTAGTTCTCGATGGCCCGTTGCGATAACACGTCGATCTTCCGCGCCAGATCCTGCTGCTCGATGTTCTGTTCCTGGCTGCCGGCGGGGGCGGTGCCATTGTCGGACAGCGACATTGCCGCCAATACCTTAGCCACCAGGGTTTGCAGCGTTAATTCCGATTCCAGGAGGGGGAATGGGGCGTAGCGGGCGTTGTCCTTCACGAAGGCCGCGATTTCCTTGAGGACCTCGCGCATCGCGTTCCTCGAGCGCATATAGCGTACCGCCTCGTATTTGAAGCGCAGATCGATCATTGGACCGATCAGGACTAGCCGAACGGTGCTCTCGGCGAGATCGTGATCGGGGATGGCGTCGGGGGCCGTGAAGTCGATCTCGCGGTCCCAGGCAATACTGGGGTCGGCATGATGGACCCACTGGACTTTCTGACTCTTGATCGGAGCACCTGGCGGGTAGGCCAGTAGCAGCCAGCGCGGCCGTGCATCGAAGGAAACCGGGCCTTCGTTCATGACCTCGCAGAAAACCTTGCGACCCTGTTCATCGACTCGCTTCACGATCCGCATCAGCTTGCCCATTGTTCGTTACCTCCCTGCCCTGCTTACCGAGCCAGCTTCGCGGCCTGAGTGCCGAGTTCGACGACCTGCCGGCCCAGGGTGCGGCAATCGATCATCTGGCCGGCGCCGGCCAGGTTGCGCGCGGCGGCGATCGGCTCGCGCCCGACCATTTCGATCTGGGCCTTGGTGTCGGCGATATCGCGCTCGCTGAGCAGGCCGGTGGCGACGACGACGGTTTCGGTGCCGCGGATGGCGATGTCCGACTTCCGTTCCAGATCCTGTTGGGCGTTGCACGCAATGTTGCCGGCGGCGCGTTCAAGATCGGGGGCGGACATCGAGCGCGGGATGTTGTCGAGTTGGTTGCCGTCGCCGCAGCCAGCGAGTCCGAGAAGGACTGCGAGGATGGGGGCGGCGGCCTTCGTGTAGGTGGTGCCGGCGGTCAGGCCCGGAATTCGATGCGTCTGCATGGTCTGCTCTCCCTGTTCCTGTTTAGAGCGTGGTGTTGAGCTTCTGGATCAGACGGCCAAGTTCGGCGGCTTCGGCGTCGGGAAGGTTTTCCTTCTGGGCGAGTTCGCGGAAGCGGGCAATGTCGGATTTCTGTTCGTCGGTGCGCTTGGGCGTGGTGCGTGCGCCGATGTAGGCGCTGGTGATGCCGAGCCGGGAGTGACCGGCTTCCTGGGTGACGCGTGCGCGGGCGATATCGTGGGTGAGCTTGTCGAGGTCGGCGGTGAGCGATCCGCTACGGACAGGCGACGGTGCGCCGGCAATCCGCTCGTAGAGGTCATTCAGGTGTTGGTGCCGTAGGCCGTGGGAGGTAATGCCGAGTCCGCGCTTGGTGATGCCGAAGCGTTCGAGGACATAGTTGAAGTGCCGGATGCCCTGCTCAAGGGTGTGGTCGGGGTGCCCGATGTGTTCATTGACGTGCCGGACCTTGCTCTTGGCAAATTCGAGGACTTCGCGTTGCTCGGGGGTTTCGACCAGGACGATGCGCTCGCGGCCGCCCTTCGTTCCGTCGCGTACCCGGATGGCGACGCTGAGGTCTGCCTTGAGGGGGCGGAACATGACGGCTTCCTTGCGGCGCAGACCGAAGGCTTTCATGAGGCGCAGTTGCAGCCCTACCCGCCAGTCGTATTGTTCGATCAGGCCGATCAGGGCCGGAATGTCGATGCCGGTGGCGCTCCAGGATTTGTCGTCGGCACTGGCTTGCGTGCGTTGGACCGCAGCCGGGTTTCTTACGAAGTCGGCGGCTTTCTGGATCATGCCCGGCTTTCCTATCCAGATGGTGAGGGCGCGCAGGACGGAGATGCGGTTGGCAATGGTGGAGGAGGACAGGCGGCGTTCTTCCCAGGATTTCGCCAGCGCCCGGACGTGCCGCTGCTGGAGGTTGTGCGGGGATTCGATCTTGAATCCGAGGCCGCGTAGCTCGCGCATCGAAAGGACGAGAAGTTCACGACGGTGGTCCATGGTTTCGTGGGAGACGATCTTGTCTTGGCGCAAGGCGTCGCGCCCATTCTCCCGAAGGAGTGTCATGAGTTCCGTGTAGAACTTGTCCGGCAAGCGCCGTTGCAAGTCCTTGCTGTTACGCACTGCCGGTTCCTTCACGATCTGTTCCATCTTCCCTACCTTCTCTACTTCGATTGTTCCTGGTGCTGCGGTGTGGGTACGTTTCTCTCCTCTGTGTCTGCTCACAGGGTTGGGGGGGCCTACCCGGCCGATGTCTGGCGACGCGTTCCGTAAGTATCGTGCTGCCCACTCGACCGTTCGTTTCCGTCTGGTCAAGCACTACCTCGCGGTAGCTCCTAGATCCCGGCACTCTGTTGTGAGTGGCGTATGCAGGGGGTGGTGTTCCGGTTCCGATCCGGTAACGAGATATTTGCAACTGAGCCCCCAATAGCCATCCCCGCTGCGACCACGGGGTAAGGGGTGACCTGTTCTGTCCGCCCGACTCCTACTAGGAAGTCGTGAGGGAACAGCGTCCGATGTTTAGCGTACGAGTACGCCACAGGGGACCGTCGGTCAGGCTCGGTTTAGTTGATTGCGGTAAAGCAGATTCCCATACCAGAGATGCAGGTATGGCGAGGCCCCGACAAGCCAAGACGGCACTATCGCTACGCTTGGTATCACGGGGGGCGGATTACTCCGCTGTGAGTCATGGGGCGACACGCGGTCGCTCTTCGTTATTACTGAGCCCTGATGCTTCAGGGGTGCTACGGATTTCCTTGCCAGAAGCTGTATCTGGCCCAGCATTAGCGGCGTTCGTACTGCTAGACGTGCTACCGATTCCAGCTGATCGAGTGGAGGTCACAACCCTTTTGCAAGGCCGATCCTATTCCGCATCGGAAAACGGTGTCAACTTATTCTGTGACCGTATTCGCGTTCATGCCCTGATTCTCTGTCCACTATCGTCCCGCGCCCGTTGAATATGCTCCGTTTTCGCCGTCCTCCCTATCCGTCCTATCTTCGAATTGTGGCAGGCGTGAATCGGCCACCATGTGAATGATCCAGGAAAAAGCACGGAGTTGGCGGTGCGAAGTACGCCCGTGTTTGGCACTGCGCCACCTTGTAAACCTGAATAGGAGGGTCGGGTAGTGATTCCGAAAGGCATTTACTCGGGAATCGGCACCGCCCCGGGGCGCTTCGTCCATGCCACTGTGGTGCAGACGCCGGTTACATCGTCATTCTCACCCGATAGTTTCCCGAACATTGACGATTGCACGCTGGATCGTCGAAGCGGGAACGTTTGCATGGCATCCGTGCCCGGTATATCGGCCAACCCTACCCGATATGTGCTTGCGAGGTGTTCGGATAGCTGCCGCCAGTGGCTAGCCTTTCCCGATATATCCCGGATATGTGCATTTCCCATACCGTATTGCCCGATTTAGCACGTGGTTTGCCGCTCCCCATATCGCTATCGTTGCCTGGTCTTCTCAATCCTCCCCCTGAAAGGTTAGCAATGAGCCCTGTCGTCCGCGCTATCGATGTCGGTTATGGCAACACCAAGTACCTGTCTTTGGTCACTTCCAGCGACATTCAATGTGGAATCTTCCCTTCCCTGGCCCCCCAGGCGAGCACTGGACCGGATCTCGCGGCCGGACTGATGCAGCGCCGGAACACCGTTGTTGTGGAAGTCGACGGCGTGAAATACGAAGTCGGCAAGGATGCGCGCCTTGCACAGGACGCCAGCCACGGGCGCATTCTTGACCCCGACTATTCGATGACCGATTCCCACATGGCTCTGATCCGCGGTGCGCTTTACTACATGGGGCAACCGAAGATCGATCTGCTGGTTCTGGGCTTGCCGGTAAACACGTTCGAGAAATACAACATGCAGCTGGCGAAGCGAGTCATCGGCAAGCACCCGGTTCCTTTCCGGGAGAAGGACGGCTCGATGAGCCAGCGTGAAATTGAAGTTACGAACTGCCGCGTTATTCCTCAGCCGATCGGCGCCTTCTTCGACTACGCGACCAAGACTCGCACCTACGACCGCATGCGCTCGCAGATGAACCTGCTCATCGATATCGGTTTCTACACGCTCGATTGGCTGGTGGCTGATGGCGTCAAGATGGTGAATGCCAGGTCTGGGGCTCACAACGGGGGTATGTCTGCAGTGATTCGTGCAATGGCCGATGCA
>Ga0134124_10002154_pt1 | contig 15873 bp, 12 predicted proteins | sample KB304_FD_96880 | JGI IMG/M metagenome (GOLD analysis project Ga0134124, IMG submission 96880) | Terrestrial soil microbial communities without Nitrogen fertilizer from Kellogg Biological Station, Michigan, USA - KB3-0-4 | ecosystem: Environmental > Terrestrial > Soil > Unclassified ...
AAGCAGCTCGCCGCCGTGCGCAAGAAGGGCGCGGTGGATTTCCTGCGTCCCGACGGCAAGAGCCAAGTCACGGTCGAGTACGAGAACGACGTGCCGAAGCGCATCGAGACGGTCGTCGTCTCTACGCAGCACGGCCCGGAAGTGAAGCACAAGGCCTTGAAAGAGGCGGTCATGGAGCTCGTGATCAAGAAGGCGCTGCCGAAGCACCTGCTCGACTCCAAGACCAAGTACTTCGTGAACCCGACCGGTCGTTTCGTGGTGGGTGGACCGTGCGGCGACGCCGGCCTCACGGGTCGCAAGATCATCGTCGACACCTACGGCGGCATGGGTCGTCACGGTGGCGGCGCCTTCAGCGGTAAGGATCCGTCGAAGGTCGATCGCTCGGCTTGCTACTACGCGCGCTTCGTCGCGAAGAACATCGTCGCCGCCGGCCTGGCCAAGAAGTGCGAAGTGCAGGTCGCCTACGCGATCGGCGTCGCGCAACCGATGGGCGTGTACGTGCAGACCTTCGGCACGGGCAAGATCCCGGACGTGCAACTCGCCGCGTACGTGATGAAGAACTTCGACATGCGCCCGCGCGCGCTGATCGAGGAGCTCGACCTGCTCCGCCCGGTGTACCAGCCCACCTCCAGCTACGGTCACTTCGGCCGCAGCGAGTTCACCTGGGAGAACACCGCCCGCTCCAAGAAGCTCGCCGCCGACCTGCTCGGCTCGAGCCCGAAGGCGAACGGCGTCAAGGCGAACGGCGTCGAGGCCCCCGCCGCCGCGCCGGCCAAGAAGGCCAAGGCCAAAGGCAAAGCGCAAGCGCGCGCCTGATCAGACTGGCATTTGCCAGTCGGGCGCGCCCCCTGCGCCCTGACACGAAGAGCCCGCTGGATCGCCGAGATTCAGCGGGTTTCTTGTTTTTTTGGGGGTGCTCCTGTGCGACGCTGCGCGCACATCGAAGGCAATCGCCGCCGCGAGACGGTCCGCGTGCACGCGGCGCATCGTCCCGGTACGCTAGTCGGATGACGGAAGACCGCGCCTACGCCTTCGAGACCCTCGCCGTTCACGCGGGCTACGAGCCCGACCCAGTGCACGGCGCGGTGATGCCCCCAGTCGTCATGGCCAGCACCTTTGCTCAGCCCGAGCCCGGCAAGCCACTCAAGTACGACTACTCGCGCAGCGGCAACCCGACGCGCAGCGCGCTCGAGGCCGCGCTGGCCGCGCTCGAAGGCGGCGCGCGCGGATTCGCATTCTCGAGCGGCTGCGCCGCAGCCACCACCCTGCTTCACTCACTGAAACCGGGCGACCACGTGATCTCGGGCGACGACGTGTACGGCGGCACGTTCCGCTTGTTCGACAAAGTGATGAAGCCGTTCGGTCTCGAATCGAGCTTCGTCAATCTGGGCGACTTGTCGAAATTCGAAGCCGCAATCAGGCCCACCACGCGCTTCGTGTGGTTCGAAACGCCGACCAACCCCACCCTCAAATTGGCCGATATTTCGGCAATTTCCGCGATCGCCAAAGCGCGCGGCGTGCGCGTACTCGTGGACAACACGTTCGCCTCCCCGGTGCTGCAGCGACCGCTCTCGCTGGGCGCCGACGTAGTTCTGCACTCGACGACCAAATACATCAACGGCCACTCGGACGTGGTGGGCGGCGCGCTGATCACCAGCGACGCCGAATTGTGCGAGCGGATTCCGTTTTTGCAAAACGCGATCGGCGCGGTGCCGAGCCCGATGGACTGCTACTTGGTGATGCGCGGCATCAAGACTCTGCCGCTTCGGATGCATGCGCATGTCGCCGGCGCATCCGAACTCGCCAAGCGCCTTTCGGCACATCGCGGCGTGAGTCGCGTGCACTACCCGGGGCTCGCCAGTCATCCGCAACACGAGCTCGCCAAGCGCCAAATGTCCGGGCCAGGCGGCATGATCTCGCTCGAGCTCGCGAGCGATCTCGAAGGCTCTCGCCGCTTCTTGCAAACGCTGCGCATTTTCGCCCTGGCCGAGAGCCTGGGCGGCGTCGAGTCCCTCGCGGAGCACCCGGCATTGATGACCCACGCATCCATCCCCGCCGACAACCGCAAGGCCCTGGGCATCAGTGACTCACTCGTGCGCCTATCGGTCGGCATCGAGCACGTCGAAGACCTGTGGCGCGACTTGGAAACCGCATTGCACGCGAGCCGCTGAACATCTCCCACTCGGCGGCGTCGCCCACCGCGTCGGTCTCTTGAGGAGGCTTCGCAACTGAAAATTATGCTTCGAAAGCGAAGTATAATTTTTGCGCGGAGACCCGTTCCACGAAGCGGCCACATCGAACCGCCGACAACGTCTCAGAGCCAATCTTAGAACCCCGGACCGAGCCCGCCAAGGAGACGCGAGCAAGCCAAGGCGCGGCGACGAGGCGTACCTGACGCGCTTCGCGATACCCGAAGGGGTAAAGGGTACGTTGAGGAGCCGCAACGCCGGCTTGCGAAGCGTATCCGCAGGCGGGCGACGGGAGGCGTTCTAGGATTCGCTCTCAGTGCGTGTGGCGGCGGGGTTGGAACGTCTGCGTCGGGTGTTAGTGGCTCGGTGGGTTGCTGGGGCGTGATCGCCCATCGCACGAGAGTGCGCCAGTGTAAGCATTGCGGATCTCGCTGCAAAAGGTCAGGCTGAACGCATGCCCGAGCTCGAGCCCCCCGTTAAGGACGTCCTCTCGCTGATCGGCAACACCCCACTGGTGCGCGTCAGCCGCATCGACACCGGACCGTGCGAGCTGTACCTGAAGCTCGAAAATCAAAACCCCGGCGGCTCGATCAAAGATCGCATCGGCCTGTCGATGATCGAAGCGGCCGAGAAGAGCGGCGTGATTCGCCCGGGCGCGACCTTGGTCGAGGCCACCGCGGGCAACACCGGTCTCGGTCTGGCGCTGGTTGCAGCGCGCAAGGGCTACAAGCTGGTGCTCGTCATCCCCGACAAGATGAGCCAAGAAAAAGTGCATCACTTGCGCGCGCTGGGCGCAGAAGTGCGCATGACGCGCAGTGACGTCGGCAAAGGGCACCCCGAATATTATCAAGACTACGCCGAGCGCATCGCGCTCGAGCTGGGCGCCCATTACATCAATCAATTCGCCAATCCGGCCAATCCCCTCGCCCACGAAACCAGCACCGCACCCGAGATCTGGAAGCAGATGGACGGCAAGCTCGACGCGGTCGTGTGCGGCGTGGGTTCGGGTGGCACGCTGACGGGCTTCAGCCGCTACTTCGAGCGCGTGGCGCCAAACCTCGAACTCGTGCTCGCCGATCCCAAGGGCTCGATCTTGGCGGACTACGTGGCCACGGGCCAAATCGGCACTGCAGGCTCGTGGCTGGTGGAAGGCGTCGGTGAAGACTTCGTGCCGTCCATTTGCGATCTCTCGCGCGTGCGCAAAGCCTACACGGTGAGTGACGAAGAGAGCTTCGCCGCCGCGCGCACGTTGCTCAGGCAAGAGGGGATCTTCGCGGGCTCTTCCAGCGGCACGCTGCTGGCAGCCGCGCTCCGCTACTGCCAAGAACAGACCACGCCCAAGCGGGTCGTGAGCCTGGTCTGTGACAGCGGCGGCAAATACCTATCCAAGATGTTCAACGACTATTGGATGCGTGACCAAGGCTTCTTGCCCGGCACGAGCTACGGTGATCTCCGTGATCTGATCTCGCGCCGCCCCGAAGCCGGCGCGGTGATCTCGGTGGCCCCGAGTGACAGCTTGCTCATCGCCTACTCGCGCATGCGCCTGTACGACGTCTCACAATTGCCCGTGCTCGAGCACGGCGAGATCGTCGGGCTGGTCGATGAATCGGATCTGCTGATCGCCGCTCAGCGCGACACCGGCTTGTTTCGCAACCCCGTGCGTGAATTCATGAGCACGAAGCTGGTGACCGTCGACGCCCACGCCTCGCTCGAATCACTGATGCCGCTGTTCGATCAGGGCTTGGTGGTGATCGTGCGTGAATCCGAGCACTTTTCTGGCCTGATCACCCGCATTGATGTACTGAACCACCTGCGTCGCAAGCTCTCCTGAGCGGCCCGTCACTGGACCTCTGGTGGCTCGCTCTCGTGCCAACTGGCACAGAGCGCCTGGCCTCGCCCTGACAGGCGTGTCCGGACGGGTCGCGTTCAGCTCAGCGAGCGGCGCCACTCTGGCTCGAAATCGCCGACGATCGGCGGTGGCACGGGTCTTGTAGATTGGAGGGACATGGACGGGATGATGAGATGCTTATTGGCCTTTGTGTGCACCGCGGGTGTGCTCACCGCGCCGGCCGCCTGGGCTGATGTCGCGCCGCCGGACGCTTGCTTCACGGTCGACGCGGTCTGTCACAACGCAGGCGAAAACTACGACCAAGACGGCGTGTGCAAAGCAACGACCTGCACCAAGGGACCGCCGGGTCAACAAGTGACCTACGACTGTTTCCGCTGTGAGTCGGAGGCGGGTGCAGCGGGTGCAGCGGGTGCAATGACGGACGGGGGGGAGGCCGGCGTTCCCGGAAAGGCAGGCGCCGGCTCGGCGGGAACGGCAGGAGCGAGCGGGGGCGTTGGCATGGGCGGAGGGCCCGCGACCGGAGGCGCTCACCCCGACGACGACAGCGGCTGCAGCGTGGGCGCACTCGGCAGCGAGCGGGGCATCGCGACCTTGATGCTCACCCTGGGCCTCGCCGCGCTCGGCATTTCGCGCCGACGCCGCTGAAAAATGTCGTTCCTGAGCGCCGCGGAACGACTGAGCGAACCCCTCGACTGGTGTCGACGGGGTTGGTTCCGCTGGCTGGTGCAAAGTGATTTCGTGCGCGCCACGCTCGCGCATCGCGACCGTCGCATCGCGACGATCGCTTGTGTGAGCGTGGTCGTTGCGGCGTTCGGGGCGGTCTACTTTCCGGTGTTGCTCTTCACCCTGGGGCCGATCGTGCTGGGCGTCGCCCACGTCGCAGCCGACGTGCGCTACCTCGTGCTCCGCCGCAAGCTCGCGCGCTGGTGGCAAAACACAGTTTGGTTCGGCTGTGCCGCGCTGATCGCAGTGCGGGTGGCGGAAGAGCTCGGCTGGCTTCGGCACGCCGAGCGCATCGAATTCGGCACGGCGGCAGCCTTCATTGGGCTGGCGGTGTTCGCGGCGCTGCGCGAGCGCGGCTCGGTTGCGCGTGCCCTGCTGGCGGGCGCACTGCTCGTCATCGCCACAACCTGTGCCCTCAGCCAGCCCAAGCCCACGCGCTACCTGTTCCTGCACGCGCACAATCTGATCGCGATCTTGGCTTGGGCAATGCTGTTTCGGACGAGCAAGCGTTGGTTGCTCGCGCCCTTTTCATTGATTGTCGGTGGCGCGCTGCTGCTCGGATCGGGCGCGCTGTTTCAGCAAACCCTCGCCTCCCCGTTCGCCGCCTCGTTTCACTTGCACGTGCTCGCGGTCTCGGACTGGGTCGCGCCGTTTGCCGATCCGCGCTTGGCCGTCGGCGTCACCACGAGCTACCTCTTTTTGCAGAGCGTGCACTATTCGGCCTGGCTCAGCTGGATCCCGCAAGAAGAGCAACCCAAGCGAGGCACGCCGACTTTTCGCATGAGCGTGCGCTCGCTGTTTGCGGATCTCGGCGCCTCGCGGGTGGCCGCCGTCGGCATCGCGGCCAGCGCGGTCTTGATTGGCGCCTATTTCAACGTCCATCGAGCGCGCGGGCTGTACTTGTCCTTGGCCACGTTCCACGGCTATTTGGAATTGGCACTGCTTTCGTTCTTTTGGGTCCGCGGTGCAAAACACGCCGAACGCACGGGCGATCCACTCGGCGCCCCCGCCAGCTAGACTCCGCGCATGCCACTCCTGCGCGCCTGGCTAGTCGCCTTCGCATTGACGCTCGCGAGTGAACTCGCGGTCGCGGTGCCGTTGCTGGCGCGCGGCGGCACGCGAAGCCGTCGCATCGCGGCGGTCTGCCTGGCGCAGCTCGCCACGCATCCGTCAGTTTGGTTCATCTGGCCGCTGCTCGGCTTACCCCGTCCGCAATTCTTGCTGCTGGCCGAGGCTTTTGCCCTGGTGGTTGAGGCGCTGATCTATCGCTTGTGCTTCGAGCGCCTCGCTTGGTCACGTTGCTTCGCCGCTTCCGCGCTAGCCAACGGCATTTCGGTCAGCGTTGGACTTTGGCTCCTCTAGCGCCTGACCGCCGGACGACTCGCACGGCGACTGGCCGCGCCCAGGACACTACTTGCTCGGCGACTCGAGCATGCGTTCGAGGCTGAGCAGCGCTTGGTGGAGCGCCTCGAAATGCGCTTTGCCGATCGAGCGCTCCATCTCGCCTTCGATCTCACGCAGCACGCTCAGGCCTTGCAAGATTGCGAGCTTCCCTTTGTCCGTGAAGCGCGCGAGCCTTGCTCGTCCGTCGCTGGGATCGGGAATGGTTTCGACCACGTCCATCAGTTCCAGCTCGGCGATGGTTTGACTGACGGCTTGCTTGCTGACGTCGAGGCGACGCGCGAGCTCGGTGATGCGCACGCCTTCGAAATCCAAGTGCGGAAATAAGTTGGTGTGTGACTTGCGCAGCCGGATCGCCTGCGGCTCTTCGTTCACTCGCTCAATCGCGCGTTCGTTGACCAGCCGCGCGCACTTGAACAACAGCTGAGCAACGCTCGCGCGTTTGCTCGCTTCGAAGCCGGGGTCCGGCGGGGGCTTGGTCATCTGCCCTCCGACCATCGCAAATCGCTGCAGGAATCGTCAATCACACTTGACGACTAGTCAATCACCATTTACTAATTAGTCAACCTCTGTTGACCAATTATACATTTCGCACGAAAGAAGGGCTTCCGCGCATGACCAACGCTCTGCAACTGGTTCGTTCCGAGTCTCTGGCCCCGGTCGCGGCCCCCTGGCTGGATCGGGAGGCATATCCCTTCGTCTCCCGCTGGCTGCCGCTTTCCGAGGGCCAGGTGCACTACCTGGACGAAGGCAGCGGGGATCCAATCGTGTTCGTGCACGGCACGCCGACTTGGTCCTTCGAGTACCGCCGGTTGATCCGCGAGCTGCGCGCTGCGCGACGTTGCATTGCGTTCGATCACTTGGGGTTTGGTCTGTCCGAGCGTCCTCTCGCGTTCGGCTACCGTCCGGAGGACCACGCGCGCGTGTTCGACGAGTTCATCGAACGGTTGGGCCTCGAGCGCTTCACGCTGGTCGTGCACGATTTCGGTGGACCGATCGCGTTGCCGTTCGCCGAGGCTCACCCCGAGCGCATCGCACGGCTGGTCGTGCTGAACAGCTTCATGTGGCCGTTCGAAGATCCAAAGTTCGTGCGGCAAGCGCGCATGGCTGGCAGCGCGCTGGGGCGTCTGCTCTATCGATATCTGAATTTCTCGCTGCGCGTGTTGATGCCATCCGTTTACGGAGACAAGCGCCGGCTCACGCCTGCCGTGCACGCGCAGTACCTCGCCCCGTTCAAAGCCCAGGCCGCGCGCGAGCGCGTGCTGTGGGCGCTAGCGCGCTCACTGCTCGGTTCGCACGCGCACTACGCGGCGCTGTGGGCAAACCGCGAGCGGCTGGCCGCAATCCCGGCCCTCGTTTTGTGGGGTGAGCGCGACCGCGCGTTCACGCTCGAATTTCTCGACCGTTGGCGGCAAGCCTTGCCGCAGGCTCGGCTCGAACCACTCGCCGACGCCGGGCATTGGCCACACGAGGAGCGCCCCGAGCTCGTACTCCAGGCCGTGCAGCGCTTCTTCACGGAACACGCCGCCGAAGGCTGAGACGCGCTCCAAGGACCGCGTGACCATCAAAAACACGAGCGAGCGGCTGCCGACGACCAGGCCTGCTGGGACAGGCTCTCAAGCGCAGACGCGGTTGCGGCCTGCGTCTTTGGCTTGATACAGCTTTTCGTCGGCGCGGCCGTAGAGCGCTTCCGGCTCTTCTTCGGAGCCGGCTTTGAATTCAGCCACGCCTAGGCTGGCGGTGACGGGCAGGCGCTTTTCTTCGAACGTCGGCATGTTCTCGGCGACCGCGATGCGGATGCGCTCGGCACACTGCTTGGCTTGAGCCAGCGGCGTGTTCGGGCACAACACCGCGAACTCTTCACCGCCGACGCGCGCAAACAAGTACTCCGGCGGCACCGAGGTCTTGACCACGTTGGCGGTCGCGCACAACACCGCGTCACCCGCCATGTGGCCGTAGGTGTCGTTCACCTTCTTGAAATGATCGATGTCGAGCACGAGCAGGCTGACCGGGCCGGTCTGGGCGGCCGAGAGGGCGACGCGCAGGTTTTCGTCGAAGTGGCGTTTGTTGTGGACGCCGGTCAGGGCGTCGAAGCTCATCAGGCGCTGGACCTCTTCATGGTAGGCGCCCTCGATGTTTCCGCCGGCGAGGTACTTGAGCAGGGCCTTGCCGATTTGAACGCGGTCGCCATCCTTCAATGTGTGCTCTTTCACGCGCACACCGTTCACGTAGGTACCATTGGTGGAACCCAGGTCCGTCAGGCGGTGGCCGGTGTCGAGCGGTTCAATCTTGGCGTGACGGCGGCTCACCGAGTCCGCGTCGAGCACTAGTCCCGCGTTCGAGCCGCGACCAATCTCCATCGGCGAGTCAGCCAATACCGTGCGATTGCCCAAGCGCGGCCCGGAAAGCACGAGCAAAAGCGCCTGCTGCTGATCCGCGACTCGGATCAGACTGCGCATGTCGCGCGAGATCGTGACCTCGAGAGTCGACTCGTAAAGCTCGTCGTCCGCCAAAGTAACCGTCTGGGTCGCGCTATGGGACCGCGCTGACCGCATTGAAGCATAGCAGATGCCCAGACGGTGCTCGCGATTCACCGACTGCAATTGATACTAGAAATGTGGGGTCGGCGCCTACATTGTGAGTCCGGCCGCGCGCTCGATTGCCAGTTTGAAAGCGCTGGTCGCGTGGCGCGCGCTCGGCGAGCACGCGCTGACGCGCAGCGATTCAGACGTCGTAGTACATAAAGAACTCGAAGGGCGTCGGGCGCAGCCGCGACGCTTGCACGTCTTGCTCACGTTTGTAGTCGAGCCACATGTCGATCAAGTCTTGCGTGAAGACGTCACCCTTGAGCAAGAACTCGTGGTCGCTCTCGAGCGCGTCCAGCGACTCTTCGAGTGAGGCAGGCAGGCGTTCGACGTCCCTCAGCTCTTCGGCCGATAGCGAGTAAATGTCACGATCCAGCGGCGCGCCGGGATCGATCTTGTTCTGAATGCCGTCGAGGCCTGCCATCAACATGGCCGAGAATGCCAGATACGGGTTGCAGGTCGGGTCCGGGAAACGCGCCTCCAGCCGACGCGACTTGGGCGAGGGCGAATAGGTCGAGATGCGAACCGCGGCCGAGCGATTGCGACTCGAATAGGTGAGATTCACCGGCGCCTCGTAGCCGGGGACCAGCCGCTTGTAGCTGTTGGTCGTGGGGTTGGTCAGCGCGGCCAACGCCCGGGCGTGTTTCAACACGCCGCCCATGTAGTACAGCGCCATTTCACTCAAGCCGCCGTAACCGTCACCCGCGAACAGCGGTTTGCCGTCCTTCCACAGCGATTGGTGGCAATGCATGCCGTTGCCGTTGTCGCCAAAAACGGGCTTCGGCATGAAGGTGGCCGTGCGACCATTGCGGTGGGCCACGTTCTTCACGATGTGCTTGAACCACATCAGCTTGTCGGCGCACTTGAGCAAGCTGTCGTAGCGCATGTCGATCTCGCCCTGCCCCGCGCTGCCCTGCTCATGGTGGCTGACCTCGACCTCGATACCGATGCGCTCGAGCTCCAAGCAGATTTCCGTGCGCAGGTCCGCGAGCGTGTCCTGGGGTGGGACGGGGAAGTAGCCTTCTTGGCTGCGGATCTTGTGGCCGAGGTTCGGGCCTTCGTCGCGGCCGCTGTTCCACATGGCCTCGCCGGAATCGAGCGAATAGAACGACTCGTGTGCGTTCACCTCGAAGCGCACTCCGTCGAAGACGAAGAACTCCGCTTCGGGTCCGAAGTTGCACGTGTCTGCCAGACCGGTGCTCTGCAAGTACGCCTCCGCCTTCTTGGCGATGTATCGCGGATCACGCGAGTAACTCTCGCGAGTCAGCGTATCTTGGATGTTGCACAGCAACGAGAGCGTGGGAAAACGCGTGAACGGCTCGAGCACCGCGCTGCTCGGATCCGGAATCAGCAGCATGTCGCTCTGATTGATGGGTTGAAAGCCGCGAATCGAGGAGCCGTCGAAACCGAAGCCTTCCTCGAAGGCGTCACTCGTCAAGCGATGGAACGGCACCGACGTGTGCTGCCATTTGCCGATCAAGTCGATGAACTTCAGGTCCACCATCACGACCTCGTGCTTCTTGCCGAGTTCGATGGCTTCTTTCGCATCCATGGCCGAAAGCTTTATCCTTATCGAGCGCCCGGGGCTACTGCCGGCTTCTTTCTCCGGCAGTAGTCATCCCGTTCGCCACACACGGCCGACCCGCAAGCCGCTGGGCCTAAATCGGCCCGGCAGCGGCAAACGTTAAGCGAAACGTTTCAGATCGCTTCTTCGGCGCGCTCGCCGGTGCGGATGCGCACGGCTTCGTCGACCGGACTGACGAAGATCTTGCCGTCACCAATGCGGCCCGTCTTGGCGCTCTTTTCGATCGCGTCGATCACCTGGTGGACCATCTGATCAGGGACGACGATCTCGAGCTTCACCTTCGGTACGAAGTCCACGACGTAGGCGGAGCCGCGGTAGACTTCCTTCTTGCCGCCGGTGCGGCCGAAGCCTTTGACCTCGGTCACCGTCATGCCTTGGATACCGACCTCGGACAAGGCATCCTTGACCTCGTCCAGCTTGAACGGCTTGATAATCGCCTCGACCTTCTTCATCTGGCTCTCCACTTTTCTTGGGGGGTATCGCCCGTCGCGAAGCCTCCCCTCCTATAACTGCGGGGGCACCGCTAGGATCGTTGTCGCCTGGCGGGTTCGACAGGCACGATCGGACGTACCGGGGTCCGTGTTTCCGAATTGTTTCCGAATCGAGTCAGTGCGCCATTCTGGGAAAATCGCTCGGATTCTTTGCCGCCCGAAACAACTCACCGTCAAAACGAGGCCCCGTCCAGCGGAGGCCACCGGCTACAGCGCATTGCGTCAAATCAGTCCGGCGACCGGAGCCGTCTGCGTCGACGGCCCTTCGGCCGAAGCCTGACGGTCCACTCGGGACGAGGGCTCAATTCGGGTACTGTACTGCCGTTCCCGTCCCTCTCGATCGCCGTAGCTGTCGCCCGTAGCTGACCTCGTCAATGCCGTCTCAGAATCAGTCTCAAGTTCCGGTCGGGACAGTCCTCGAGGGCAAGTTTCGGATCACCAAAGAGATCGGACGCGGTGGCATGGCCGCCGTGTACGAAGCCGAGAACGTCGACATCGGTAAACGCGTCGCGGTCAAGATTCTCGCCGCCGAGCTGATCACGTCGCGCGTCGTGCGCGAGCGCTTCATCCGTGAAGCGCGCGCTGCGGCGGCCATTCGCAGCCCGTACATCTGCGACGTGTACGACTCGGGCATGTTCGAGGAGCGCCCATTCTTGGTGATGGAGCTGCTCGAAGGCGAGAGCCTGTACGATCTGATGACTCGCGTGCGACAGATCGACGTCGAGACGACGCTGCGCATCGCAACGCACACGGCGCGCGGCCTGTCCAAAGCCCACGAATCGAACGTGGTGCATCGCGATTTGAAGCCCGAGAATATTTTCCTGACCAAGGACGAGGAGGGCAAGCTCGTCGTCAAGATCGTCGATTTCGGTTTGGCGAAGTTCTACGAGCCGACCACACCGGACGCGCAAACGGTGCGTTTGACGCGCGAAGGCGCGCTGTTCGGCACGCCCGCGTACATGAGCCCGGAGCAGGCCAAGGGCAAGGGAGAGGTCGATCATCGGGCGGATTTGTGGGCGCTCGGTTGCATCGTGTACGAGTGCTTGACCGCGCAAACGGTTTGGAACGTGGAGCAGGGCGTGGCCATGATCTTGGCGCAGATCGCCAGCGCGCCCTTGCCCAAGCCGAGCAAGTTGCGTCCCGATCTGCCAGCAAGCTTCGACGCCTGGTTCGCGCGCGCGCTCGACCGCGATCCGAACAAGCGCTTCCAAACCGCGCGCGAGCTTTCGGATGCGCTGGCCAAGGCGCTGCTCGGCAGCAGAGGGCCGGCGCGCGGCGTCTCCTTGTCGAGCGACGACGAAGGCCTGGTCGTCGATGAGCTGATCGCGAGCGAACCCAAGCTGCCCGTCAGTCAGCCCATGACCGAACGCGCGCCGCCGAGCCCGCCGCGACCGGCCCCGCCGCCACCACCGCCGGAGCTTTCGCCGGTGCTCGGCGCAGGCTCGGCTCCGGCGACTTCACTGCGCCCCGAATCACGCACGGGTCGCGCGGTGTCGGTGCTGCTCTTGCTGTCTGCGCTGAGCTTGGGTGCGTATGCGGTGTGGTTGTACGTGTTGCATCCGCCGGGACAACCCGCGATGTCGCGGCCGACAGCACCCAAGCCGCACACCACGACCTCTGCACCGCCTTTGAGCCCTGCGGCAGCCAGCGCGGCTCGCGCCGCCGAGGCCGAGGCGTACGCGATGAAGATTTCGCACGCTCAGGAGCTGCTCGCGAGCGGGGACGGCAAAGGGTCGCTCGACGCGTTCAAGGACGCGATGAAGGGCGGAGCCGCCGTCGCGCGCTCCGTGCTCTCGCACATGTCGACGGCCGTCGAAGAACCGAGCGGCCCGTGCAAGCTCACTGGGATCAGCCGCCCTCGCCCTTACTCGATCGAAGTGCCGCCCATCTCACGACCGACGCTGCTCCACAGCAGCGCGGGCACGGTGTTCGTCTGGATCGACAACCACCAAGATCCGAAGAAGAAGCAAGCCTACGCGGTGTTGCTCGACGACGCGCTCAGGCGCACCTCGGCCGAGGTTCCTTTGACGCCCGAGGTGTCGTCCGCGCGACAAGTGCAGCTCGTCTCGGCGGGTGAGCGGTTCGTGCTGCTCTATTGGGATGATGGCGGGAGTGAACCGGGCGTGTACGCGCGCTTCGTCTCTCACGATGGTCACATCGCCGGTCCCCCGCGCCGCATTTCCGGGGTCAAGAAGGGCGAGCTGTTGGCCGCCTTGGCCGTGAACGGCAACAAGTTTTGGGCGGTCTGGCAGGAGGAAATCGACAAAGGGTCGAGCGACATCATGGCCCGCGAGCTGGACGCGGATCTCGCGCCGCTGGCCGAACCGATCCGTTTGACGGTGATCCCGCCGGCCAAGGGCGCAAGCTACGGCGCCGCCAACCCCACGGTCGCGGTCCAGAACGGGCACTTGTACGTCGCGTTCTCCGTCAACCGAGGCTTCGAGCGGATTCAGATGTACTTGTCGCGCATCGCCCTCAGCGATCCCAGCTTGAAGACTGGGCTCGTGCCGTCCAAAAAGACCGCAGGCAAAGAGCGTTTCCTCGGGCAAACGCAGATGCTCAGCCCCAAAGACGGTAAGCACACCACGCCCGTCTCGGCTTGCTCGTCCGAAGGCTGCTTCGTCGCTTGGGACGACGAGAAGGCCGGAGCTTCGGTCGCGTTCGTCGACAAGGACAAGGGACAAATGCTTTGGCGACGCGACTTACCCGCCAAAGTCGTGCGCCCAGCGGTGGCTGCCAGCGGCAACGCCACGGTCATTTCCTGGTTCGACGAGTCCCGCTTGCGCCTGGCCCCGCTCACGCGCGACGGCCTGGGCGCGGTGACTTCAGTCAGTCGCGTCAGCGGTTTTCAACCGCAACCCGACGTTGCGCCGGGCGAAAAGCCAGGGCAATGGTACATTTCTTGGCGCGACTACGAGTCAGCGCACTTCGAGGTGTTCGCCCTGCGCACGGATTGCCCTTGAAAAACCGGGACGCAAAAGACGCGGTAGCATATTCGGGCTCGCAGCCCATTGCGCACCTTTTGTCGATCCCGTCACGCGCTTCGCTGCGGCGCACGCCGCTCGAGACGAGCCGCGTGCTGCTCATGCCGCTCGAACTCGGCGACGGCGCTGAGTTGTGGGACGCGGTGGACGGCTCGCGTTGGCACCTCGAGCGCTGGCTCCCTTGGGTGCCGTTCAACAACGCGCCTGAGGCCAGTGTGCGCTACGCGGAGGCCTGCGTGTCGGACTGGGATGCCGGACGAGCCGTGCGCTTCGCGATTCGCGATCGACAGTCGCGTGAGCTGCTCGGCGTCGTCGGACTCGACTCGTGCGTGCACCTGCACCGCTCCTGTGAGCTCGGCTATTGGCTGCGACGCGACGCGACTGGTCGCGGCATCATGACCGAGGCCGCACGCGCCTGTGTGGAGTTTGCGTTCGCGCGCATGGCAATGCACCGCATCCGCTGCGCGGCCGCCACGGACAACAGCGCGAGCCTGCGCGTGATCGCCCGGCTCGGCTTTCGCTTCGAGGGAATCGCGCGACAGGCCGAACTGGTCGGCGCGCGCTGGCTCGACCACGCCATTTTCGCGCGCCTGTCCGGCGACGAGTGACCGCGTGGCACGCCCCGCCTCTCGTGAGCGCCCGCACTCCAAAACGCTGAATACTCGGCTCCGGCAGATCCCTTTTTTGGTGATCGCGCCGGTGGTGGTGCTAATCGTCGGTTTGGCCGCAGGGACCGCGCTGGCCATTTCCGGCACGGGTCGCTTGCGCGCGCAAAGTGACGACGCCGCCGAGCTGCGCTGTCGCTTGCTCGCGCTCACGCTGGCCGAGCGTCTGCGTCGCACCTCGGAAGAAGACCGCGGGATCGTGCTGGAGCGCGCGGCGCGCCGCTCCGGGGCCGAGCTGCTGCTCGTGAGCGCCACCGGCAACGTCGTGGTGGACGCGACTCAGGGAGCGCCGCCCAAAGTTCGCCTGCTGTCGCTGATGGTGTCGGGCGAGGGTGAGACCACCACCGAGCTCGGGCGCTCGCGCTTCTTTTCGGCCGCGTTCCCTGGCCCGAGCGAGTACATGAACGTGCTGGCGTTCGTCGCCGCGCCCGCCACTCCGTTCGCCACGGGCTCGCTGCTGGTGTGGGTCGCGATGCTGACCGCGTTGTTGGTCGGCGTCGCCGCGTTGGTCGCTTTGGCGTTGGCCCGCGACGTGCACGCGGACGTGACCTTCGTGCGCGATCGGATCGTGGAGATGGCGCGCGAGGGGGCCGATCCGACCGGTAAACCGATCCCCGTGCGCTCGGTGGATTTGGTCGGCCTGCTCACCAGCGCGTTCAACGTGCTCGTGGACCGCTTCACCGCCGCCGAACACGCGTACCGCCAAGATTTGTCGGGCGCGCTGGCCTACGATCGAGATCGCAGCGACTTTTTGGCGGCGCTGAGCCACGAGCTACGCACGCCGCTGAATGCAATCTTGGGCTTCACCGACGTGCTGCTGAGCGAGGTCGACGGCCCGCTCAGCCCGGACGCGCAAGAGAACCTATCCGTCGTGCGCAACAGCGGACAACACCTGCGCGCGCTGATCGACGACATCTTGGATCTGTCCGCGCTCGAATCGGGCGAGCTGCGGCTGACGTGCAAGATGATCGACGTATTTTCGATCGGTCAAGAGGTGGTGCGCGAGGCCAGCATCGCCGCTGAAGCCAAACAGCTGGAAATCAACATCACCGGCAAGCGCGCCATGGCCTACGCCGACGGCCGCCGCGTGCGCCAGATCATCAGCAACGTGGTGGGCAACGCGATCAAATTCACGTCGCGCGGCGGAGTGATGTTGCGCATCGATCCACGCGATGGCGGCGTGACCATCGCCATCAGCGACACCGGCCCTGGCATCGCGCGCGAGGACCACGAGGCGATTTTCCAAGAGTATTGGCAAGCGGGTGACGTCAAACGCCAACGCGTGGGCACCGGTTTGGGGCTGGCGATCACGCGCCGCTTGGTGCAAATGCATCGCGGCTTCATCGATCTGCGCAGCCAGCTCGGCAAAGGCTCGACGTTTACCATCGTCTTGCCGTCACA
>Ga0134124_10002155_pt1 | contig 15872 bp, 12 predicted proteins | sample KB304_FD_96880 | JGI IMG/M metagenome (GOLD analysis project Ga0134124, IMG submission 96880) | Terrestrial soil microbial communities without Nitrogen fertilizer from Kellogg Biological Station, Michigan, USA - KB3-0-4 | ecosystem: Environmental > Terrestrial > Soil > Unclassified ...
AGCTTCGCCTCGACGAGACGCTCGCCGGGCCGGAACTCGCCGTTGAGGATGCGCTCGCGCAACGCGGCGGCGACCAGCTTCGTCAGCGGCGCGTGCGAGGCGCCGAGCTTTTCGAGTTTCACCTCGACCACGATTGCGATCTCCCAGCCGGGCATGCGCGGTGGTCCGGCGCCACCGAATGCGCGATCTTACTGCATACAGTCGACCGAGTCGCCGCGGCGAACCGGCTGCCACACCGAAGGTCGGCAGGCCTTGATCTGCCGCAAGTTTGGTATACAGTATGTCGAACCCTACAAAACGCCCGCGACCTGCCGTGACTGTCGAATGCTTCCTCGATCTCATCGGCGGCGAGTGGACGCCGTGCTCCTCGGGGGAGGTTTTCGACAACACCAATCCCGCAGACACGCGAGAGATCGTCGGACGCTTCCAGGCGTCGCGGCGTGCGGACGCCGAGACGGCCGTGGCAGCGGCCGCGCGCGCGTTTGCAACGTGGCGCTCGACGCCGGTGTCGCGGCGCGCCCGCGTCCTGTTCGCCGCGGCCGACTATCTCGAGACGCACGTCGACCGCTTCGCCGAGGAGCTGACCCGCGAGGAGGGCAAGTCTCTCGCGCTGTCGCGTGACGAATTCCTGCGCAGCGCGCAGACGTTGCGCTTCTATGCGGTCGAGGCTCAGACCGTGGGCGGCGAGACGTATCCGAGCGACGACCCCGAGCAGCTCGTGTACGGCCTGCGCGAGCCGCTCGGCGTCGTCACGGTGATCTCGCCCTGGAACTTCCCCGCGTCGATCCCAGCGCGCAAGATCGCACCCGCACTCGCGACCGGGAACACGGTCGTCTTCAAGCCTTCGTCCGAGGCGCCGCTCAGCGGGCTGCGGCTCGCCGAGGCACTCGTCCACGGCGGGCTGCCAGCGGGCGTGCTGAACTACCTGACGGGCCGCGCCGCGGACGTCGGTCCGGCGATCACCGAGTCGCCGCAGGTCCGCGCGATCTCGTTCACCGGTTCGACCGCGGCCGGCGAGCAGATCCATCGTGCCGTGCCGTTCACGACCCGCACGCAGTTGGAGCTCGGCGGCAAGAACCCGCTGATCGTGATGGACGACGCCGACCTCGACCAGGCGGTCGATCTCGCAATCAAGGGCGGCCTGTCGCTCAGCGGCCAGGCCTGCACGGGCACGAGCCGGCTGCTCGTGATGAAGCCGGTCAAGGCGGCGTTTACGGACAAGCTGGTCGGGCGCGTGCGTTCGCTCAAGATCGGCAGCGGACTGACGGCGGGCACGGACATCGGCCCGCTCGCCTCCGCGCGACAGCTCGAGACGGTCCTCTCCTACGTCGCGCTCGGCAAGTCCGAGGCGACCCATCTGATCGGCGGCGAGCGGCTGCAAGGGCCCGCATTCGATCACGGCCACTACGTCTCGCCGGCAGTGTTCGCCGACGTGACGCAGTCGATGCGCATCGCTCGCGAGGAGATCTTCGGGCCCGTCCTGGCGATCATCGAGGTCGACAGCTACGCCGACGCGATCGCCAAGGCGAACGACACCCACTACGGCCTGGCGGCCGCGATCGCCACGCGCAACCCGCGCACCATGCACGCGTTCGCGAGCGACATCGAAGCCGGCAGCGTCAAGATCAACCGCACGACCACCGGCAATCTCGTCAACGCGCCGTTCGGCGGGATCAAGCGCTCGAGCACGTCGACGCTGCGCGAATCCGGCCGCGCCGGGCTCGACTTCTACACCCAGCTCAAGACCGTATACCGCGGTTGCTGAGCTGTTGCGCCCTTCTCACCCAAGCCTCGAAACCCGTGAAAAGCATTCTGCGACTGGAACTCGGCGAAGCACGCGCGATGGTGCGCGCCGCGATCGAGGAGGCGCTCAAGATCGGCGTCACCGAAAGCGTGTGCGTCGTCGACGAGGGCGGCTATCCGCTGGTGCTCGAACGCATGGACGGGGCACGGATCACGGGGCCGCAGATCGCCATCAACAAGGCGTTCACGGCCGCTGGCCACAAGCGCTCCACGCACCTGTTCACGCTGCCGCCGAACGGCCCGGCGCTCCCCGGCAACGAGGCGTTCGGCATCCAGTGGAGCTTCGAGGGCCGCTTCGCGGCGTTCGTCGGCGGCTTTCCGATCGTCGTTGACGAGCAGGTGGTCGGCGGAGTCGGCCTGAGCGGCGGCAACGGTGAGCAGGATACGAAGTGCGGGCTCGCGGCGCTGGCGGCGCTGCAACGCCTGCTCGCACCGAAGGGGCACGAAGTGCTCGTCCAAGCCGACATCAAGCGCTAGCGACCGAGCACGGCGATGGTTCACCGCGTCATCGTGCAGCCGAGCGGCGAAGGCTTCGACGTCCTGCAGGGCGAGTCGGTGCTCGAGGGTGCGCTCCGACACGGCGTGCGGCTGCCGCACGAGTGCACCTTCGGCGGTTGCGGGACGTGCCGCGCCAGCATCCTGAGCGGCCGGGTGCGCTATGAGGAGATGCCGCTCGCGCTGACTGCCGAGGAGGCAGACGCGGGTTTCGGATTGATGTGCCAGGCCCGAGCGGACAGCGATCTCGTGATCGAGGTCCAGCGCGGACCGCAGCTCGCAACACCCGAGCGCACGATCGCACTCGTGCGCGGCTTGAGACCGCTCACGGCAGACGTCTGGCACCTGCAGCTGGAGCTGCCCGAGCTGCCCGGCGTCAGCTACGCGCCCGGCCAACACCTGAACATCCATCTCGACGACGGCAGCCATCGCAGTTTCTCGATGGCCTCGACGCCCGACGGCTGCAGCATCGACTGCCACATTCGCCGCATCCCGGGCGGCCGCTTCACCGACGTGCTGCTGCCGCGGCTGCGTCCGGGGGACCGCCTCGAGGTCGAGATCCCGCTCGGCAGCTTCCACTGCCACACGCAGGACGACCGCCCGCTGCTGATGGTGGTCACCGGCACCGGGATCTCGCCGATCAAGAGCATGCTCGAGGCGCTCCTCGACGACCCCGGCTGCCCGCCGGTGTCGCTGTACTGGGGCATGCGCACCGCCGAGGATCTCTACCTCGACGCGCAGATCCGGTCCTGGGCGGATCGGCTGTTCGAGTTTCGCTACGTGCCCGTCCTCTCGCGCGCCGATCCCGGCTGGAGCGGGCGCAGCGGCCACGTGCAGGACGCGGTGCTCGCCGACCACGAGGATCTGTCGGAGCACAGCATCTATCTCTGCGGCTCGCCGACGATGATCGCCTACGCCAAGACATCGTTCGCGCAACGCGGCTCGCAGGTCGAGCACGTGTACAGCGACGGCTTCTCGTTCCAGCATGCGATGTCGATCGAGGCTTGATCGGCGAGCGCGCATGAATTCCGTCCATGACCAGCCGCACCCGCGCCGGCCAGGCGCGCACCACCCGAGGAGTTCGACCGTGAAGCTACTGAGCAAGCTCGCCATCCTGAGCGTTTTCGCACTCGGCGCCACGGCGGCGTCGGCGCAGACTTATCCGGACAGGCCCGTGCGGGTGATCGTCACCACCGTCCCCGGACCGCTCGACGCGTTCGCGCGCGCAGTGCTCGAGCAGGTCCAGAAGCGGCTCAAGCAGCCGTTCGTCGTCGAGAACAAGGCCGGCGCGGGAGGCAACCTGGGCGCCGACATCGTTGCCAAGGCCCCGCCCGACGGCTACACGCTGCTCTTCGCGCTCGACACCACCTTCACCGTCAATCCGACCCTGTACGCCAAGATGCCGTTCGACGTCAGCAAGGATTTCGTACCGATCGCGGTGCCGGTGACCTATGGCCAGGCGCTGGCTGTCAATCCCGCCCTGAAGATCACGAGCGTGGCCGACTTCGTGAAGCGCGTGAAGGAGCAGCGAATGAGCTATGCCTCGGGCGGCAATGGCTCGCCGAGTCACCTGACGATGGCCGCGTTCCTCGCCACGGCGGGCATTCAGATGACCCACGTGCCGTACAAGGGAACGGGCGCGTCGGTGATCGACGTGATGAGCGGCCAGGTGGATTCTGTCTTTGCGGTTAGCAGCGGCATCCTGCCGTTCGCCAAGGCCGGCAGGTTGCAGGCGCTCGCCACCTCGGGCGACCGACGCTCGCCAGCCGCGCCCGACCTGCCGACGGTCGCCGAAAGCGGCTACCCCGGGTTCAGCGCGAACTTCGCCTATGCACTGCTGGCACCGGCCGGCACGCCGGATCCGATCGTGAAGCTGCTGGCCAGCGAAGTCGAGGCAGCGATGGCGACGAAGGAGGTCATCGAACTCGATCGGATCTCCGACTACACACCGACGGGTCTGAACCAGGCGCAGTCGGCGGCGTGGCTTGCCGATGCGCGCAAGCGCTGGGCGGAGGTCATCCGCAAGGCGAACATCACGGTCGAGTGAGACGACGGAATCCTTCGCTTTCGCACGCCCCCGGTCCAACGCCTTCGGCAGGCCCGGACCCAACTGATCCACCACCGGAGTACCTCATGGCCGAACTGATGAATCGCGAGACGTTTCGCACTGCGCTCGAAGACGCGATCAAGGGCAAGAGCGCCAACAAGGCCCCGTTCAGCATCGCCTGGGCGAGCGGCAAGCTGTCGCGCGCCCATCTCGCGCGCTGGGCCGAGAACCACTACCACTACGTCGGCCCGTTCGCCGACTACCTGGCCTACATCTACGCCAGGACGATCGATGACGGCAAGTTCACCGAAGCCAAGGACTTCCTGCTGTCGAACATGTACGAAGAGGAGATCGGCGGCGACCGCCACACCGATCTGCTGATCCGGTTCGCCGAGGCCTGCGGGACGACGCGCGAGCGCGTGGTCGATCCCGACAACATGTCGCCGACGACGCGTGGCTTGCAGAGCTGGTGCTATGCGGTCGCGATGCGCGAAGACCCGGTGGTCGCCGTCGCGGGCCTGGTGGTGGGCCTCGAATCGCAGGTGCCCTCGATCTATCGACGCCAGACCCCGACTCTGCGAGAGGTCTATGGCTTCAGCGACGAGGAGCTCGAATTCTTCGACCTGCACATCGTCTCCGACGAGATCCACGGCGAACGCGGCTACCAGATCGTTCTCGAGCACGCGGACACTCCGGAGCTGCAGCAGCGCTGCCTGAAGATCTGCGAGGTCGGCGCGCAGATGCGCCTGTCGTACACGACCGCGCTGTACCACGACTACGTCGCCGCCGACTTGCCGCTCTCCGAGATCACCGCCGCGGCTGCCCAGCTGAAGAGCGCCGACGCGGAGCTCGTGCAGGCGTAGACAACGTCATGAGGCACGTCGATGACGCGACGATCGAAGCGCTCATCGACCCGCCGAGCGCGCAGGCCGCGCTGCGCGATGCGTTCGCGAGCTTCGGCGTCGGGCGCGCGGCGATGCAGCCTCGATTGCGCACGGAAGCGGGCGGCGTCAAGCTCTCGACGCTCGGCGCGGTGCTGCCCGACCAGGGCTTCGCCGGCGTCAAGGTCTACACGACGATCGAGGGACGCTTCAGCTTCGTGATCCTGCTGTTCGACGGCAGGGACGGGCGACCGCTCGCATCGTTCGATGCCGCCGCGATCACCCGGCTTCGAACGGCGGCGACCTCCCTGATCGCGAGCCACCATCTGGCCCGCCGCGACGCACGCTCGATCGGCGTGTTCGGGATCGGAGTGCAAGGGCGCGAGCACGTGCACCAGTTCGCCGCGGCGTACGCGATCGACGAGGTCAAGGCGCACGATCCCTTCGCGCCGGCCGAGGCAGCACCCGCGCTGGCCGCCGAGATCGGGCGGCCGGTGCGCCTGTGCTCCGCCGAGGAGACGGTCGACGGCAGCGACATCGTCGTCACGGCGTCGCGCTCGTCGTCTCCCCTCTTTCCGGGCAGCAGGCTCGCTGCCGGCTCGTTCGTCGCCGCGATCGGATCCAGCCTGCCACAGACGCGCGAGCTCGACGACGATGCGCTGCAGCGCGCTTCGATCGTCGCCGTCGATTGGCCGGTGCAGGCGTGCCAGGAAGCGGGTGACCTTCTGCTCGCGCAGGCGAGCGACCTCGAAGGCAAGCTCGTCGGGCTCGCCGACCTCGTCACCGGTCGCAGCGCCGGTCGGACGAACGCAGGCGAGATCACCGTGTACAAGTCCGTCGGCGTCGGGCTGCAGGACGTTGCGATCGCGGCGCTCGCATGGCAGCGACTCGGTGACCGGACATGAAGCGACATGGGCCGGGCTCCGCCGTGCCCACGCGGTCGGGGCGGGTGCGGCAGGTGCTCCATGCCGAATCTCCGCGCCGGTGCTGGCGGAGTGCAGGCCGTGTCGGTCTCTCGCGTCGGCCGCACCGCTGATGGCGAAGGCGAAGGTACCCGCCGGTCGAGAAACGTGAAAAAACGGTGGTCGCTCAGGTCGGCAAGAGTCATTCGCGGCCCTTCTGCGCTCGTTCACCACATTCCGCGCGCCCGCTCCTAGCGCAAAGCGCCGGAGCTGGACATCAAGAGAGCTCGATGCGCTGCATGTCAGGTCGTGGAGCTCGGACACAGCCACGCGCTGGCGGCGGTCAGCATCGCCTGCAAGCCCGTTTCCAACGTCGGATGGATCTGCGGCGCGAACTTCGGCGAGTGGTTACTGGGGATCTTGTTGACGGTCTTGTCTTTCTTGGCCTTGGCGTAGACCGCCGGGTCGGTGCCGCCGACAAACCAGAACACATAGGGCACGCCCCAGGTGCGGCCAAAGACGCTGAAGTCTTCGCTGGCCGACGCCGGGCCGGACGCCAACGAGGCATTGGCGCCGAACTGCTCGCCGAACGCTTTGGCGACCGTTTGTGTGGCCGCCAGGTCGTTCTCTGTCAGCGGGTAGCTGTTGATCGTGGTGAACTCGGGTTGGCGCTCTGCGCCCGAAGCATCGCACTCGGCGCAACATATGCGGCGAATCGACTTCAGCATGTATTCGCGCGTGTCCTCGTTGAAGGTGCGCATATTCAGCTTGATAGTCGCGTCGTCAGGGATGATGTTTTCCTTCGTGCCGGCTTGCAGCGCGCCGATCGTCAGGACCGCTGGGTCGGTCGGTGCGACCTCACGCGAGACAATGGTCTGCAACCGCATCGTGGTGGCCGCCGCCATGATGACGGGGTCGATCGAGGTCTGCGGCTGTGAGCCGTGCGAGCCGCGCCCGAACAGCGTGATCTTCAGGCTGTCTCCGGCGGACAGCGTCACGCCCGGCCGGTAGTTCACGGTGCCCGCCTGACCGACCATCACGTGCTGGCCGAGGATGATGTCCGGCTTCGGGAAGCGGCCTTTGTCCCAGTCGCGCACCATGGCGTTCGCGCCCTCGGCCGTTTCCTCGCCCGGCTGGAACACGATCATCAGCGTGCCGCGCCAGGCGCCACGATTGGCGGACAGGATTTGCGCGGCGCCGATCATCCAGGTCACATGCATGTCGTGGCCGCAGGAGTGCGCCACACCCACTTCATCGCCGTCGGCATCGCGCGCGGTCACGGTGCTGGCATACGGCAGTCCGGTGTTCTCGGCCATTGGCAACGCGTCCATGTCGGCACGCAACATCACGGTCGGGCCAGTCCCGTTCTTCATCACGCAGACCACTCCGGTGCCGCCGACCTTGGGCGTCACCTCGTAGCCGTAGCCCTGCATCGCCTCAGACACAAGGCTCGCGGTGCGGACTTCCTGCATCGACAGCTCGGGATGCTGATGGATGTCCTTGTAGAGGGCTTCGAGCTTTTCCAAGAGCGTAGGGTCGGCGGAGGCGAGAGCTTGGGTAAGGGCATTCATGACATCTCCAGGAACGACGAGCGAAAGTCAAGACGCGGCATAAGGCGTGCCACATGCCCGCCGAGAGAAAACCTCAGGGATTCAGGTTTGCGTTCTGGTCCCCTTGGGCACGGTGAGCATGATCGAGACGACGGCCACTACGACCATCAGCACGTTGAAGCTCAGCGCAACAAGGGCGGCCTCCCTCACGGCCAAGTTGTCCTGGCGACCGACGAACGTGATGACGCCGTCGAGCCAGTTCGCGCTACCGCTGTCGCCGCTGAGCGCCGTGAAGATCGCGGCGGAGATCGCCACGCCGAATGCGGCGCCAAGCGACGAAGCCATCTTGTAGATGCCCGAGCCGGAGCCGGTCTGGGTGGCTGGCAGGTTCGACAGCGCCGCATCGGTAGAAGGGGTGGCGTAGAACGCCAAGCCGACACCGAACAACGTATACCCGACGATCGCGAAGACCTTGTACTGCGACAACAGCAGGTTGGCGGGTGACACCAGCAGGATCGTTAGGCCCGTGATCAGGCAGCCCCAGACCATCGGCTTGCGCGGACCGAAGCATTGCAGCAACTTCTCGCCCACCCGGATGAAGGCGATGATCGCGATCGCGTAACCCAGTGTCAGGAAGCCAGCCTGCTGGGCATTCATGTTGCCGCCGAGCTGCACCAGTTGCAGCGACACGATGAGTGTGCCGGCAGTGCCGTTGATCAGGAAGTTGGAAATCGTCGCGCCGGTGAAGGTCGAGTTCTCGAAGAGGCTGAAGTCGAAGAACGCATTAGGGGCTCTGCTTTCCATGCGGAAGAAGAACCAGCCGAATGCCGCCGTGGCAGCGAGCAGGCCTAGGCTCGTCGGGCTGGTCCAGCCGAGCTTGTTGCCTTGCGTCACCAGCACTTGCAGGGACACCATGGCGACCATGAACGTCAGCACGCCGGGCAGGTCGAATTTGTACGCGCCGCTAGATTCGGACTTGCTCTCTGGCGTGCCGCGCATCATCCACAGACCGAGCACGCTCACCGCGACAGCCACCCAGAAGATCGAGCGCCAGCCGAAGTTCTGCGCCATGAGGCCGCCAACCAGCGAGCACAGGCCCGAACCGCCCCAAGAGCCGATCGACCACATGCTGATCGCACGCTGGCGTTGGGGGCCTTCCCAGAAGACCTTTAGCAGGGCCAAGCTGGCCGGCATGATGCAGGCGGCTGATAGGCCTTGCAGTGCGCGGCCCAGCAGCATGATCGGTGTGGCGAACTGACCTGGCGGTGTGATGGCCACCAGCAGCGAACCGGCGATGCTCAGATAGAAGCCGATTCGGGTGACCTTTACCCGGCCGACCCGATCGGCCAAGCCACCGATCACGATGATGAAGATGCCCGAGAAAAGCGAGGTGATGGCCACCGCTACGTTCATCATGCTCGCGTCCATGCCGAGGTCACGGCTCATGTCCGGAGCGATGTTGAGCGTCGTCTGGGCGAACAGCCAGAACGCGACGACACCCATGATGATGCCGAAAAGCAGCCGGTCGTTGCCCTTGGCCGGCGTCTTCAATCCAGCAACGTGACTCACGCCATTCTTCATTCGTCCAGGTGACGCCGCTGGCGTATTGCAGAGCATCTTGAAATTGCTTGCCGAGCTAGCACATCACCATTCGCCTGCGCATCGATCCGCTTGCCTCATGCCTCCGTCATCGAGCTAACAGGCTTGATTGATCCAACGTCTTGTCCCCACACCGATCGAACATGCTGCGCCCGAATCCAGTCGCTGTCCATACACGGCCCAATGCCACTCAGCCTGCTCTTTGTCAACCGGTCTCCACGTACGCGACACCCGTCACATTGCTTCGCCCAATCACGTCACCGATGAGGTCGACGTGGCGGGCCCTACTACGAATCGCTTCGCTCATTTCACGGCGGCCGGCCAGGCGATCAACGTGAGCCTGACTGGTCGCTGACATCGCGGCAGAGGGAAGGAACGATGGCAAGAGGCGCCGATGTGATGGTTCCACTCGGCAAACCTAGGCGTCCTCCCCGGCATTCTTGATCACCTCTGCGCTCGCCAGCAGCGCGGCGCACTCACCGTCCGAAAGATCAGGCTTGAAAACGCCCACGACGCCTTCCCGGCCGACCACGCTCGGGAGCGAGAGCGTGCATCCGTAGTCGGCCTGATAGCTGCCGATGGGGATCACCGCGCGCTCATCGCGCAGCGCCATCTCGGCAATGCGCGCCGCGACCATGCCAATCCCGTGCTGACTCGCATCGTTGCCTTCGATGATCGAGATATTCGCGTAGCGCACCTCGGGCCTCGATCTCTTTCATCAGCTTGTCCATGCCGTTGCCAATTCGACTGAACGCAACGCTGACCGGCACGCCGGCCACGCGTGCCGGATAGGTCAAACAAGGTGTCCGAACGGTGGCGACCCGATCAACACAAGCGCCCCATCACCCTACACGCTGCGCCCGATTAAGTTGCAGGGAACTCGCGTCGAATTGAATGGAAAGCTCTCGAACTGGGAAGCGGAGATGCGCTTCCCGTACTTGTCGGTAAACGCGCCCCCGCAGGCGACCTTCAATTCGCGCCTGCGACGATCACTTTCCTGGCCCTTGCAAGCGCTAGCAACGACACGTGCCGATGAATACGGCGGAGCGATTTGATGCCATTCGCTCGCCGCGTCGAATGGCTTGCGTCTGACCTTCGGGCTCAAGGCCAGAAATCGAGCAGATCATGGTGGTCCAGATCGCACAGCGTGTCAGAGACGCTCGCGTTGCGCATGCTCCGGCTTCCGCCCGGACGATTTGCCATGTAGTCCATTACGACGCGACACTTCAAGTCCAGTAGATCGCTTGACTAAACCGCCTCGGACCGCTCTTCGAGTCGTCGCCATGCGAGCCCTGCCAGCGCGACGTCCTGCAAACCAACGCCGACGGATTTGAAGATCGTGATGTCGTTGTCAGCGCGTCGGCCGACGACCGCTCCCGTCACCAGATCTGATAGCTGCGCTTTTCGCTTGGCAAGACGGTAGCGCTTGCAAGGACGAGATCGCCCGCTTCCTTCATGGCTTGCGGCAACCAATCGACCACCACGATCGAGGCACGTCCCAGTGCCTGGTCGTGCAATCGAACTGATCCGCGAAGCGTTGTCGCTGTTGGCCGCGTTTGGTGCCGATTGCCCAGTGCCTCGAGCAGCTGATGACCGACTCATCAAACTGCCGGATGTCGAACGACTCACGGGGTTGAGACGCTCTGCGATCTACGAGCTCATCCTACGTGGAGCGTTTCCGAAGCCGGTGAAGGTGGGCGCGCGAAGCTCGATGTGGTCGCACGCAGCAGTCCAGGCGTGGATCGCCGAGCGCTTGGCAGAGACAGCCCCACGACTCGACGATGCGCGTGCGCAACACAGCCCGAGCTGGAGATTTCTGGGACACCGCTAGGACATGGCTGCGCCCGAACGACAACGGGTCAGCTCAGAAATGACCTAACCGGTTGTTTCTGCTGGTCGGGACGGCGCGATTCGAACTCGCGACCCCTTGCACCGCATGAAATTGCAGCTTGCCCCTGCGCCCCCTTCGTTGGGTGGCGCCAGCAGCAGTTAGTTCAGCCGATGCCGCAAGCCTCTGGCAAATACAACTTCGTCGGCGCCCTGCGATCACCAGCGACGCGGCCGGCGCCGTATAACGACCGCCATAGTTTGCGCATGTCGTGACGCGAACACGTCCAGCTGTGCGCCGGGGCGAGTGCGCCTTCAACAACGGGTCGGCGGCGTCATGCAACTGAGCACGGATAGGGAGCCCGTTCTCGATTGCGTCTCGCGGACCAATTGATGCCGTCGTCTTCGCCGGCTCCGCCGAGCCAGCTCGCCCGGTCCACTCCCCGGGCTACGCGGCAACCCTGGTTTTCAATACGATTTCCATACCGGCAGAAAAAAAGGACTCGCCCCTAGGGCTAAGTCCCTGATCCCACTTCACTTTTTGGTAGGCGCGATTGGACTCGAACCAACGACCCCCACCATGTCAAGGTGGTGCTCTAACCAGCTGAGCTACGCGCCTGCGAAGCACAAATGATACCAGCGCCGCAGCGCGCCTCGACCGCGCGCAGCGGCGCGACGCACCTGCTCAGCGCCGCCGCGCCGAGCGCACGCCCGGGACACGGCGCACCTGCACGAGTGCCGCGGCGAGCCGCGTCGCATCGGCGACCTCGACCGTGAACGTCATGAACGCGGTGCCGCCGACGCCGTCGCGAACCGACTGCGAACGCACGCCGGTGACGTTGATCTTCTCCTTCGCGAGCACCTCGGAGACATCGCGCAGCAGCCCCGGCCGGTCGCCCGCCTCGACGCTGACGTCGAGCGGATAGAGCGCAGGATGCGCCGCATCCGGGGCGCCCCAGGCGACGTCGATGACGCGCTCGCGCGAGCGGCCGACCAGCTCGCGTAGGTTGCTGCAGCCTGTGCGGTGGACCGCGACGCCCTTGCCGCGCGTCACGTAGCCGACGATCGCATCGGGTGGCGCCGGCCGGCAGCAGCGCGCGAGCGAGGTCAGGAGCGAGCCGACCCCGACGACGAGGACACCGCCGTCCGCACCGGATCGCGAGCGCTTGAGCTGCACCTCGTCGACATCGCTCTTCGCCGCCGGCGCGGGCCTGAGCAGCGCCTCGATGCTGCGCAGCGAGAGCTCGTCCTTGCCGACGACCTCGTAGAGCGCGTCGGCGTCGCGCAGGCCGAGCTGCGCCGCGAGGTCGGCGTGCTTGAGGGCGATCTTGCCTTCGCGCTGCAGGAGCTTGTCGACCGCGTCGCGACCGCGCCCGATCGTCGCGGCGAGGGTCTGCGCGTTGAACCAGGCGCGCACCTTGGCGCGCGAGCGTGCGCTCTGCAGGTAGCCGAGCTCGGAGTTGAGCCAATCGAGCGACGGCCCGCCGGCCTTCGCGGCGGTGACCTCGACGACCTGGCCGCTCTTCAGCGCGGTGTTGAGCGGAACGATCGCGCCGTCGACCTTGGCGCCGCGACAGCGGTGGCCGAGCTGCGTGTGCACCGCGTACGCGAAGTCGATCGGCGTCGCACCGGCAGTCAGCTCGACGAGCGCGGCCTGCGGCGTGAAGACGTAGACGCGGTCGTCGAAGCGGACGCGCGCATTGGCGACCGCGCCGCCGTCGTTGCCGTCGTCGCCCTCGCCGCTCGCGAGGTCGCGCTGCCACGCGAGCAGCTGGCGCAGGACGACGAGGCGCGCCTGCGCGACCTTGGCTTCGAACGCGCCGGCCGCGCTCGGCGCCGCGCGCGCCGCGTCGGCCTCCTTGTACGCCCAGTGCGCCGAGAGGCCGTATTCGGCGTGCTCGTGCATCTCCTCGGTGCGGATCTGGATCTCGACCGCGCTGCCGTCGTCGGCTTCGACGACGGTGTGCAGCGACCGGTAGCCGTTCGCCTTCGGCCGCGCGATGTAGTCGTCGAGCTCGCCGGCGATCGCTCGGTAGCGCTCGTGGACGCGGCCCAGCACCGCGTAGCAGTCGGCGACATCGGCGGCGATGACGCGCAGCGCGACGACGTCGAGCACCTGCGCGAAGCCGAGCCCCTTCCTCTTCATCTTCTTCCAGATGCTGTAGAGGTGCTTCGGCCGTCCCTGGACGGCGACGCGCAGGCCGTGCGCGGCGAGATCCTCTGCGAGGCTCGCGCGCATCGCCGAGACGCGCGCCTCGCGGTCGGCGCGGCGCTCGTCGAGCAAGTTGGCGATCGTCCGATATTGCTCGGGGTCGAGGAAACGAAACGCAAGGTCCTCGAGCTCCCACTTGATCTGCCAGATGCCGAGCCGGTTGGCGAGCGGCGCGAACACCTGCATCGCTTCGGCGGCGAGGTCCTCCGGGCACGGCCGCTTGGTGGCGGCGTAGAAGCGCAGCGTCTGCAGCCGCGACGCAAGCCGGAGCAGCACGACGCGCAGGTCCTCGGAGAACGCGAGCAGCATCTTGCGGACGCGATCGACCTGCTGCGCACGGCCGGCGGCGTCGAGCTGCGCACCCTGCGCGGTGCGCTGCAGCGCGCCGAGCTTGCGCGCGTGCGCGACAAGCGCGGCCTGCGATTCGCCGAACAGCGGCGTCAGCACCGCGTCGGGCTCGCCGAGCTCGTCGGCGGCATGGACGAGGTAGGCGGCCGCCGCGAGCGCCGGCGACGCGCCGATCGACGCCAGGATCGCCGCGGTGCCGTCGGCGTGCGCGAGCACGCCTTCGCCGGTCGGCAATTCGCGGCCGATGACGAGCGGCGCAGCGAACGCGCGCGCGCGCTTGACGTCGTCGACGACGCTTGCTGCGTCGCTCGGGTCGAGCAGGCGGACGATCGGCGCCTGCGCTTCGGCGGGCGCCGCCACGGTCTTCACGGTGCTTCCGGCGCGCGCATCACGCACCGGCGAAGAGGAAGTCGCGGACGACCGCGACCTGGTCGGCGGCGACGATCGTCGGCGCATGGCCGACCCCCGCGAACTCGTGCACGCGCGCGCGCGGCCCGCGTGCCGACATCGCCGCAGCGGTCGCGCGCGAGAGGACGTCGGACGATGCTCCGCGCAGCAGGAGCGTGGGGCAGCGGATGCGGTCGTATGCCGCCCAGAGCGCGGCCTCGCCGGCAGCAGCGATCTCGGGAGTGACGGCGCGCAGCGCGGCGCCGATCGCCGGGTCGTAGTGCAGCCGGAAGCGCTCGCCATCCTTGCGAAGCATCGGCCGCGTCAGCGCCAGCCACTCCGCGCGCGTGTGCGGTCCGAACCCTTGCGAGATCGTCAGCAGGTAGTCGGCCGCCTCGTCCTCGCTCGCCCAGGTCAGGGGCTTGCCGATGTACTCGCCGATGCGCGCCAGGCCGACGGGATCGATCGTCGGCCCGACGTCGTTGAGCACGAGGCGCGCGATCGGCGAGCTCGGCAAGCCAGCGAGCGCGATGCCGATCAGGCCGCCCATCGACGTGCCGAACCAGTGCACGGTCTCGGCGTCGAGGCGCGCGAGCAGCGTCACCATGTCGGCGACGTAGGTCGGCAGCGAGTATCCCTTCGGATCGGCGAGACGATCCGATTCGCCGCGGCCGACGACGTCGGGGCAGACGACGCGATAGCCGTCCTGCAGCGCCCGGCCCACCACATCGAAGTCGCGACCCTGACGCGTGACGCCGTGGGCGCAGACGAGGACGCGGTCGCTCGCGCCGCCGGCGCGCTCCCACTGCCAGTACGCCATGCGGTGCAGGCCGCCGGCGTCGAGACACTGGACGCGGCGCAGCGTCGGCTCGCTCGTCGCGCTCACTTCATCTGCACCGTGCCGTTGACGTGGGCAGAGACGAGCGCCTTGCCCGGCTCGACCGGCAGCGGCTCGGCGGCGACGCCCACCGCCTGCGCCTGCATTCGCATCATCGGCTGCGGCCCTGGCATCGGCTCGCTCGTCTGCACGCTCACCTCGCGGATCGCGACGCTGCCGTAGCCGAACTGCTTCGCGTAGACCGCGGCCTTGGCGCGAAACGCCGCGATCGCCCGCGCAGCGACGTCGCCCTCGACGCGCTCGCTCGCCTCGCGCGAAAGGCGGTACTCGACGTGCGCGATCGTCATCGTCGTGATGCGTGCGCTCAGCTGGCTGATTGCCGCGACGTCGCGCCCTTGCACGACGAGCTCGGCGCTGCCCTGCCAGCCGCTGATCGAAGCGCGACCCGAGCTCGTCGGCGGCGCGTAGCGCGGATAAAGCGCGAAGTTGCCGGTCTGCACGTCGACCTCGCCGGGGCGCGCCGAGCGCCGCGCTTCGGCGAGCGCAGCGTCGAGCGCCTGCTTGAGCTGCGACTGCACCGTGTTGGCATCGGCACCGTCCTTCGTGGTCGAGAACGTGATCGCGAGAACGTCCTTCTGCACCTCGACGCTTGCGCTCGCGCTCAAACCCAGAACCCCATCAGGCGTCGGCTGCATCTGCGCGCGCGCAGGCAAGGCGAGGCTCGCCGTCGCGAGAACACAAGCGGCGCACGCCGCGGTACGCGTGAACTTCATGATGGATTGCTCGACATTGGCGTCGCGATGTGTAACTGCTCGTCAATGCGGCCCGGAACGGCCCGCAAAGCCTTGCAGAATCTCGATTGTTACAAATGGGGAAACGATGAACACAGCTGCCAACGCCCGCCCGGATCGGATCGTCGTCGTCGACGATGATGCCCGCATTCGCGACCTGCTGCGGCGCTACCTCACGCAGGAAGGCTTCGA
>Ga0134124_10002156_pt1 | contig 15871 bp, 18 predicted proteins | sample KB304_FD_96880 | JGI IMG/M metagenome (GOLD analysis project Ga0134124, IMG submission 96880) | Terrestrial soil microbial communities without Nitrogen fertilizer from Kellogg Biological Station, Michigan, USA - KB3-0-4 | ecosystem: Environmental > Terrestrial > Soil > Unclassified ...
GCCGGACCCGTCACCTTGAACTGCTGCTCGCCCACCCGGGCGGGCCGTATTGGCGCAGCAAAGACGCCGGCGCCTGGTCGATCCCCAAAGGCGTGGTGGAGTCCGGCGACCTGCTCGCCTGCGCGCGGCGCGAATTCAACGAAGAGACGGGGCTGACCGCAACCGGCCCTTTCGTCCCGCTTAAGCCGATCCGCATGAAGGGCGGCAAGGTGGTGCACGCCTTCGCGGTCGAAGCCGATTTCGACCTCACAGCCTTCAGCAGCAACAAATTCGAGATGGAATGGCCGCCGCGCTCGGGCAAGCGGCAGAGCTTTCCGGAAATCGACCGCATTTCCTACTTCACGGTGCCGACGGCGCGGCGAAAGATTTTGCCGGCGCAGATGCCGTTCATCGACGAGTTGATCGATACGCTGCGCAAGCCGACTGGCGATTAGGCGACGGCTTTCCCCCGCACCAGCGGCCAGTCCGGCTCGTTGTGCTGCATGATCCATGGCTCTTGCATGGCGGCATCATGCCACTTGCGCCACGCCGGCAACGCCATCACCGCATCCATGTAGGCGCGCGCGGCCGCACTGACCGGCAGGCCGTAACTGTGCAGGCGCGATACCACCGGCGCATACATCGCGTCGGCCGCACCGAAGGCGCCGAACAGGAACGGGCCGCTTTGTCCGAAACGCGTGCGGCAGTCGCTCCACAGTGCGTCGATGCGACGGACATTGGCCATGACGTCATCGGCCTGAGGACGCGGTTTCGGCGGCAGCCACAGATTCATCGGGCAGGCCTTGCGTAGCGCCTGAAAGCCGGCGTGCATTTCGCTGGCGATCGTGCGCGCATGGCTGCGCGCGGCCGCATCCTTCGGCCACAAGCCGGCATTGGGAAAGCGCTCGGCCAGATGTTCGAGGATGGCGAGCGACTCCCAGATGTGCTGGTCGCCATCGATCAGCACCGGCACCTTGCCGGTCGGCGAGTGTTTCAGAACGGCCTCGCGACTGCCCGGCTCGTAGAGCGGGATCACGACCTCGTCGAAGGCGATGCCGGCCACCGTCATGGCGATCCAGGGTCGCAGCGACCACGATGAATAGTTCTTGTTGCCGATGACGAGCGTGAGCATCGCTCAGGCCTTCTTCGGCTGCTCCGGCGCGTCGACCGGACCGCCCGCCTTCTTCCAGGCGCCGAAGCCGCCCTGGATATGCGCCACGGGTTTCATCCCCATGCGCTGCGCGGTCTGTGCGGCGAGCGCCGAACGTAAGCCGCCGGCGCAGAAGAACACGAATTTCTTGTCCTGCGCGAAGACCGGCTTGTGATAGGGGCTGTTCGGGTCGATCCAGAACTCCAGCATGCCGCGCGGGCAATGGACGGCGCCCGGCACCTTACCGTCGCGCTGCAATTCGCGGATGTCGCGAATATCGACCAGCACGGTATCGTCGCGGCCGGCGAGCTTAACCGCTTCGGCGGTAGGAACGGTTTCAACCTCGCGCTCGGCGGCTTCGACCAGCGCCTTGTAACCAGTTGTGATGTTCTGCGGCATGGGTTCACCTTTCGCCGGCAGTGATACCATAGCCGCGGATGGAGGAGTCGAGTCGTCATGCCGCCGCTGTTCACCCTGCCCGACCTGCTGGCGCTCGGCTGGTTTGTTGCCGCTTGGATCACCTATTCGATCCTAATCGAGAAAACGGCCCGAGGCCGCACCGGCCTGAATGCGCTGATGAACGCCTACCGCGACGAGTGGATGGAGCGCCTGATCGGTCGCGACGTGCGCATGGTCGACGCGCAGGTGACGGCGGCGCTGCAGAACGGCACCGCCTTTTTCGCTTCGACCAGCCTGATCGCCGTCGGCGGCTCGCTGACGCTGCTGCGCTCAACCGAGGAGATCCTCACGGTCGTGTCGCTGCTGCCCTTTGCCTCGCCACCGTCGCGCGCGCTGTGGGAACTGAAGATGCTCGGGCTTGCCGTCATCTTCGTTTACGCCTTCTTCAAGTTCGCCTGGTCGTACCGCCTGTTCAATTATTTCGCCATCATGGTCGGCGCCGCGCCGCCGCCGTCGGAGAAGGATACCGCCGACGCGCAGACTTTCGCCCACCGGGCGGGTCGGCTCTGCGCCGACGCCGGACGACAGTTCAACCGCGGCCAGCGCGCGTTCTTCTTCGCGCTCGGCTATCTTGGCTGGTTTTTAGGTCCGATCCCGTTGGCGCTGTCGACCACCGGCATCCTCATCGTCATGTGGCGACGGCAATTCGCCTCCGAGACGCGCAAGGCCTTCGGCGACACGCGCGACGGCTTAGTGCCCTAGCGCAGCCTCAAGCCATTCCCATCAGCACGGTGACGGCGGCCACGATCAGCACGGCGAGGCTTGTGGCCACCGCGATGACCACGCGCTCCTCCCAATCCGGCTGCAGCGCGGTCTCGTGATACAAGACCGGGTCTGTCGGCGTGGCACGTTGGATGTCGAGCGACATGAGCGATTCCCCCGAATCGGCCTCTGGAAAGTGCGCGAGCACACAGACGCGGACTCGGGCGCACGACTCGCCCGTACTTCATGAGGATAACCGACTTCCCGCTTGCGCAACACGGTTGACAAGCGGCGAGACTCAGAGAGCGCGGCGTCAAGGGCGCGGCAACAGTTCACCGATGCGGCCGGTCAACCAGTAGCTCGCCAGTCCGGCCCATTCGTGCACGGCAAGATCGAAGGCTAAGAGGCCGGCGCTCATCCGATCGAACAGTGTGACGCCCGTCCGCCGCGTGCGCCAAGCGGTCGGATACGCCTCGACATCGAAACCGATCCGGCGGAAGCAGCCGACAGCGCGCGGCATGTGCCACGCCGAGGTTACCAACAGCCAGCGCTCGCCGGATTTCGGCTGTCCCAGCGCCTTGCTGAACGCAGCGTTCTCCGCCGTGTTGCGCGAGCGATCCTCAAGCATCACGCGCGCGCGCGGAACGCCAAAGGCATCGAGCAGCGGCCCGATGAACTCCGCTTCGGTGCGTCCATCAGCGAACAGATCGGCATCGCCGCCGGAGAACACAATGCGCGCCTGCGGATAGGCGCGCGACAGCTTGGCGAGCGCGACAAGCCGGCCGGCTTCGCCGCTGACCGCCGGCTCGTCATAGTCGAGCGACCGCGCCTTGCTGATGCTGCCGCCCAAAACGACGATGCCGTCGGGCGCGCCGCGCGACGCGTCCCAGGGTGGAAAGCGGCTTTCGAGAATGTGCAGCAGAGCGCTACCCGCCGGCGACAGTCCGGCAATCGCCAGCAACACAAAGCTAAAAATGATGAGGCGGCGTCCGGCGCGGGCATAGCGCGTCGTTGCCAATACCAGACCGAAGGCGCCGAGCAGAATGAGAAAATTCGAGGGCAGCAGCAGGAGAGCGAGCGTTTTCGACAGAACGAAGAACATCGCTCACCTCGCCTCGCCCTAGTGCTTTCGCATGATCTTGTCCGAAAACCGGTGTCCACTTTTCGAAATCATGCGTTATCGGCGCGACTTCTTCCACTCCTCGTAGCGCTTCTTGTTTTCCTCGTTGGGCGGATAGAGGCCGGGGAGCTTCGCCCCCTTCTCCACTTCCTGCACCAGCCAGCTCTCCAGCAGCTCGTGCTCGGCGCCCTCGTTGGCGACGAAGTCGGCGAGGTCCTTCGGAATCACCACCGCGCCGTCGTCGTCGGCGACGATGATGTCGCCCGGGAAGATCGCGCAGCCGCCGCAGCCGATCGGCTCGTTCCAGCCAACGAAGGTGAGCAGGTTGACCGAGGCCGGCGCCGCCACGCCCTGGCACCACACCGGCAGACCGGTCGCCAGCACGCCGTGCCGGTCGCGCATCACGCCGTCGGTGATCAGCGCGCTGACGTTGCGCTTGACCATACGCATGCAGAGGATGTCGCCGAAGATGCCGGCGCCGGTCACGCCCATGGCGTCGGCAACGACGACGCAGTTCTCCGGCATCGCCTCGATGGCGCCGCGCGTGGAGATCGGCTTCGACCAGCTCTCCGGCGTCGCCAGATCCTCCCGCACCGGCACGAAGCGCAGCGTGAAGGCCTCTCCCACCACGCGCTTGCCGGAGAAGCCGAGCGGCATCGCGCCCTTCATCCAGGCGTGGCGGATGCCCTTCTTCAGCAGCATCGTGGTGATGGTGCCGGTGGTGACGTTTTTCAGGAGTTCGAGAGCTGACATGCGGGGGTCCAGTGCTGAAAGGTGGCGCACCATAGCGCAGCTTTCGACAGGCGCGAAAGCATCAGCCGGTCTGCCGGCTCATGAACTTGGCGAAGCCCTGCGCGCGCAACTGGCAGGCCGGACACGTGCCGCAACCATAGCCCCAGGGATGGAAATGCGTGCGGTCGCCAAGGTAGCAGCTATGGCTGTCCTCGATGATGAGGTCGAGCAGCGGCTGGCCGCCGATCTCCTGCGCGAGCGCAAAGGTGTCGGCTTTGTCGATCCACATCAGCGGCGTATGCAGCGTCACGCGCTGGTCGAGCCCGAGCGTCAGCGCCACCTGCATCGCCTTGATGGTGTCATCACGGCAGTCGGGATAGCCGGAATAGTCGGTCTCGCACATGCCGCCGACCAGATGGCGTGCGCCGCGCCGGTAGGCGACCGCGCCGGCAAAGCAGAAGAAGATGAGATTGCGGCCCGGCACGAAAGTGGTCGGCAGCCCGCTTTCGGCGATTTCGATTTCGACGTCGCGGGTGAGCGCCGTGTCGGAGATAGCGGCAAGCGCGTCGAGTCGTACAATGTGATCCTCGCCGAGCCGCGCGCTCCACTCCGGCTTGAGCGCGGCCAGCCGCTGCCGCAACCGCGGGCGTAACGTCAGCTCGACCGCATGGCGCTGGCCGTAGTCGAAGCCGACAGTCTCCACGCGCGCAAAGCGCTCCAGCGCCCAGGCCAGGCAGACGGCGGAGTCCTGCCCGCCAGAAAAAAGGACGAGGGCGGTGTCGGTGGAAAGCGTCATAGGCCCTTTTTACCTGTCATTGCGAGTGAAGCGAAGCAATCCAGAGCTGCTTGTTACCAGCCTCTCTGGATTGCTTCGTCGGCTGCGCCTCCTCGCAATGACGGTCAATCAATCCCACTTCGGCGACCAGGACCAGTCGACGATACGGCCGCTGCGGCGGGCGAGTCCGGCAATCTCCCGCATCTCCTCGTCGGTGAGGTCGAAGTCGAGATTGCCGAGATTCTCGCTCAGCCGCTCGACACGGCTGGTACGCGGGATGACGACCACGCCCTGCTGCGTAAGCCAGCGCAGGCACACTTGCGCCGTGGTCTTCTTGTGCGCGGCGCCGATGCGTTCGAGCACCTGGTTGGCGATGGCGCCGCCGCGGGCGATCGGGCTGTAGGCCACCACCGCCATGCCGTGCCGCCGGCAAGCGGCCACGACTTTGTCCTGGTCGAGGAATGGGTGGTACTCGATCTGATTGCAGACCAGCGGCTCGGTGGTGACCTTGTTCGCCTGGTCGAGCAGCGCCACGGTGAAGTTGGAGACGCCGATCTGCTTGGTGTAACCGTCGCGCTTGAGTTTCGCCATGGCGCCGAGCGTCTCGGCGAGCGGCACGCGCGGGTTCGGCCAGTGGATCAGCAATAGGTCGATGGCGTCGAGCCGAAGCTTGGCCAGGCTCTCCTTTACCGAGCGATCAAGGTCGGTCGGCGCCAGCATGGTCGGCTGAATCTTGGTGCAGACCATCACCTCGTCGCGCTTGCCGGCGGCGCGCACGCCCTCGCCCACCTCGCGTTCGTTGTCGTACATCTGCGCGGTGTCGATATGCCGATAGCCGAGCCGGATCGCCTGCTCGACAATGCGCGCGCATTCACGCCCGCGCAGCGCCCAGGTGCCCAAGCCTACGATCGGGAGCTTGAAGCCTTTGGCTTCGACCGCTTGCATCGCAGTTCGCCGCCTTTCATTTGCCTTCGGCTTCGCCAAGGAAAAACAACAGAAATAGCGCCCGCTCCGCCGTTTGCCGATTTGTGCACTCGGCGCTCATCGGAGTTGCCATAGTACCCTGGTAATAGTCCCAATAAAACGTGCAGGTCTTGTCGCGCGAGGCGATCCAGGCGCGCTGCATATCGCGCAACTTTTCCTTCTGCGTATCATCGAGCTTATCGCGCAAGCGGCGGAAAGTTTCGTTGAGGATATCGTCCCACACCGCCTGCTCGCGGGCGACGCAATTGGTCATGTCGGCGGTCGACGGCGCGCGCTGCCGATCCAGGCACGGCCCCGAGACGATGCCGATGCATGTTTCCGCTTTTCCGGTGGCGGACTTGGTCTTGACGCAGTCCTGGATCGTTGCGGAGGCGCGGGCGTCCGGTTTGCCTTGCGCGAGCGCGGGCGATGCTGCCAGCGTTGCGAGACAAACAATGACGCACGCGGCGCGCATTCAGGGCGTATCCCACACCGGCGCATGCGGCGGGCTGACCACGCGCATGTTGGTGGAATTGAGCGACTTCAGTTCCTTCATCTCGGCGTCGCTAAGGCTGAAGTCGAACACGTTGAGATTTTCCATCATGTGCGCCGGCGTCGCCGTGCGCGGAATCGGAATGGTGCCGAGCTGCACCAGATAGCGCAGCGACACTTGCGCGGCGCTTTTGCCATGCGCCTTGCCGATGCGCTCCAGCGCCTCGGCACCGGGGACCTTGCCGCGCGCGATCGGGACGTAGGCGACAACCGCCATGCCATGCTTCTTCGAGGTCGCGAGCACCTTGTCCTGGTTGATGAACGGATGCACCTCGATCTGGTTGCACACCAGCGGCTCGGTCGTCACCTTCCAGGCCTCGTCCAGCATGATGGTGGTGAAGTTGGCGACACCAACATGCTTGGCGCGGCCGTCCTTCTTGGCCGCGCAGAGCGCGGGGATCGACACGCTGAACGGGATGTCTTTGTTGTTCCAGTGGATCAACAGCAGGTCGACATACGGAAGCTGCAGGTTGGCGAGGCTCTGGTCGAGCGACTTGTTGAAGTTCTCCGGCAGCAGGTTGTTCTCACGCACCTTGGTCGTGATGAACACCTCTTCGCGCTTGATGCCGGACTGGCGCAGCCCCTCGCCGTTCTCTTTTTCGTTGCCGTAGAAGGCAGCGGTGTCGAGATGGCGGTAGCCGAGCTGCAGCGCGGCCTTCACCGCCTGCACGCAGACGTCCTCCTTCAGGGTCATGGTGCCGAAGCCGATCTGCGGGATCCGCGCACCATGGGCTTCGATCATCGGGACGTTCGCGCCTGGCATTCCAATCTCCGTGCTTTACATCGCGCGCAATGGGCTCGCGGGAGGCGCAGAATGCCCCCTCGGCTTAGCCCTGCCAACCGGGGGGTGCGACGAAAACACACGGCTTTCGGCCCCGCCGCCAAGTCGCCATAGCCGGCAAGCCATTGGCCGACGTTCTTACATTGGAATAATTCGAGAGTAAAAATAAGGACTTGCGCCGACAGTTCTTAATGATCTTGTGGCGACGGTTATTTATACTGGAGGTCACATGCGCACAGTTCTCGCTCTTCTCTGCTTTGCTGTCCTATTCGCCGCCGCGCCGGGCACCGCCCAGGCGCAAAGCTACACCATCACCATCAAGGACCACCGCTTCACGCCGAGCGAGATCAAGGTGCCGGCCAACAAGCGGATCGAGATCACGGTCATCAATGAAGACGCCACGCCGGAGGAATTCGAAAGCCATCCGATGAAGGTGGAGAAGGTGATCCCCGGCAAGTCGAAGGGCGTGGTGCGGATCGCCCCGCTCAAGCCCGGCCGTTATCCCTTCGTCGGCGAATTCCATGAATCCACTGCCAAAGGCGTGCTGATCGCGGAATAGCAAATAAGATGCTCGGCGCCCTCATCATCGTTTTTCGTGAAGTCATCGAGGCCGGCCTCATCGTCGGCATCGTGATGGCGGCAACGCGGGGCGTCGTCGGACGCGGGCGCTGGGTCGGCATTGGCATCGGCGGCGGCGTGTTGGGCGCCGGTATCGTTGCCGCCTTCGCTGGCGTCATCTCGCAAGCCTTCGAGGGCGCCGGACAGGAGCTGTTCAACGCCAGCGTGCTCGGCACCGCCGTGGTCATGCTGATGTGGCACAACGCCTGGATGGCGCGGCACGGTCGCGAGATCGCTGCCGATATGCGTGACGTCGGCACCGCGGTGAGCGAAGGCGAGAAGCCCCTCACCGCGCTCGCCATCGTCGTGGGGCTGGCGGTGCTGCGCGAGGGCTCCGAGGTGGTGCTGTTCCTCTACGGCATCCTCACGTCGGGCACGTCAGCGGGCGACCTCGCCCTCGGCGGGCTGCTTGGCATTGCCGCTGGCGCCGCCTTCACCTGCTTCACGTACTTCGGACTGGTGGCGATCCCCAGCCGCTACATTTTCTCGGTGACGAGCTGGCTGATCGCGCTGCTCGCTGCCGGCATGGCCGCGCAATCGGTGCAGTTCCTCAACAATGCCGGCGTGATGAATACGCTCGAGGCCACCGTGTGGGATACCTCGTGGCTGCTCTCAGAAGGCAGCCTCATCGGCAAGATGCTGCACGCGCTCGTCGGCTACACCGAGCGGCCGACCGAGCTGCAGCTTGCGGTCTATATCGCGACGCTGTTTGCCATGTTCCTGCTGATGCGCCTCGCGCGCTATCAACCGCGGCCGCCCGTCTCGGCGGCCGCCGAGTAAATCAACGCCTGCCGCCTAGCGCCGCAAAAGCCGCATCCGGCGCACGGTCGATCACCTTGAGCAGCGCGCGCGCGGGGCCGCGGGGGCTACGCTTGCCCTGCTCCCAGTTGCGCACGGTCTCGATCGGCACTTCGATCTTCTCGGCGAAAGCCGCCTGCGTCAGCCCGCAGCGCGCGCGCACCTGGCGCACGAACGCCGCCGGATCGCTGTGGTCGACCGTCTTTTCGCTGCCGTCCTCCAGCACCTCGACCAGACGCCCATCCGCCTTCAAGCGCACCCGCATCATGGCTATCCCCCGTGTCCGACGTGTGTCGGCCACTGAGCTAGCTGATTCGCTGTTTACCTCTGTTAACGCGGCCCCCGGCTACCGCGTCTTCTCGAAAATCTCCCGCCCGATCAGCATGCGCCTGATCTCGCTCGTCCCCGCTCCGATCTCGTAGAGCTTGGCGTCGCGCAGCAGACGGCCGGTGGGGTAATCGTTGATGTAGCCATTGCCGCCCAGGCACTGGATCGCCTCCAGTGCCATCCAGGTCGCCCGCTCGGCCGCATAGAGGATGGCACCGGCGGCATCCTCGCGCGTGGTGCGGCCCTCGTCGCAGGCGCGCGCCACCGCGTACACGTAGGACTTCGCCGCGTTCATCGTGACGTACATGTCGGCGAGCTTGGCCTGCACGAGCTGGAAACGGCCGATCGCCTGGCCGAACTGCTGACGCTGATGCACGTAAGGAATCACCACGTCGAGGCAGGCCTGCATGATGCCGAGCGGCCCGGCTGAGAGCACCACGCGCTCGTAGTCGAGCCCCGACATCAGCACGTTGACGCCGTTGCCGACGGCGCCGAGCACGTTCTCCTCGGGCACTTCGCAGTCGGTGAACACCAACTCGCTGGTATCGGAGCCGCGCATGCCGAGCTTGTCGAGCTTCTGCGCCGGGGCAAACCCCTTGAGGTTCTTCTCGACGATGAAGGCGGTGATGCCGCGTGAACCTGCGGTGCGGTCGGTCTTGGCATAGACGACCAGCGTGTCGGCGACCGGACCGTTGGTGATCCACATCTTGGAGCCGTTGAGGATATAGCGGTCGCCCTTCTTGTCGGCGCGCGTGCGCATCGACACGACGTCGGAGCCCGCCCCCGGCTCCGACATCGCCAGCGCGCCGACGTGTTCGCCGGAGATCAGCTTGGGCAGATAGTTGCGCCGCTGTGTCTCGCTGCCGTTGCGGTGGATCTGGTTGACGCAGAGATTGGAATGCGCGCCGTAGGACAGGCCGACCGCGGCGGAAGCACGCGAAATCTCCTCCATCGCCACACAATGCGCGAGGTAGCCTAAGCCGGCGCCGCCATATTCCTCCGCCACCGTGACGCCGAGCAGGCCGAGCGCACCCATCTGCGGCCACAGGTCGCGCGGGAATTCGTTGTCGCGATCGATGTCGGCGGCGCGCGGCGCGATGCGGTCCTGCGCGAAGTCGCTGGTCGTCTTCCGCAGCATGTCGACATCGTCGCCGAGGCCGAAATCGAAGCCCGCCCAGGCATTCGGGATCATCGCGCCGCCTCCCACTCTAAGTCTTTGAAGTGTTGGGGCCGACTGTAACGCGCGCCGTTCAGCCTGTCAGGGCCTCGCCCGGCATCGGCAGCGCCTTGAGGTTGCCGCCGGCCCGCATCTGCAGCAGCAAGCGATCGATGGTCTTGGCCGGCGCCGGCCTGGCGAACAGGAAGCCCTGCATCTCGTCGCAGCCGGCGAGCCGCAGCAGCACGCGCTGCTGCTCGGTCTCCACGCCCTCCACCAGCACCGACAGGCCGAGCGCGCGGCCGAGCGCCACGATCGCCTGGATGATGACGCCACCATTGGCCGAATTGCCGAGCGCGGTGACGAAGCTGCGGTCGATCTTGAGCTTATCGAGCGGGAATCGCTGCAGATAGCTGAGGTTGGAATAGCCGGAGCCGAAGTCGTCGAGCGCGATACGCACGCCCAGCGCATGCAGATCCTCGATGCGCTTGACCATCTCGTCCGGATTGTCGATCAGCACGCCTTCGGTGATTTCCAGCATCAGGCGTTCGGGCGCGATGCCGCTCTCCTGCAGCGACGAACGCACCAGGTCGACGATGGCGCTGTCGCGCACCTGCAACGGCGACAGGTTCACCGCGACATACAGGTCGGGCCAGCGCGCCGCCTCCTGCAGCGCACGACGCAACACGAAGGCGCCGAGCGTATCCATCAGCCCCATCTGCTCGGCGACCGGAATGAAGGTCGCCGGCGGGATGGCACCGCGGCTCGCATGCGTCCAGCGCAGCAGCGCTTCGACACCGACGATGCGCCCGCCGGTCGCCGCAACGATCGGCTGATAATGAACCTCCAGCTCGTTGGCGGTGAGCGCGCGCGGCAACTCGCGATGGATGAATTTCTGATCGGCCGAGACGGTGTCGATCTCCGGCGCAAAGCCGATCAGCGCCCCCGGACCTTTCTTGGCGGCAGCGCGCACCGCCAGCTCGGCGCGCCGCGTCAGCTCGCCGCGCGTCGCCGCATGCAGCGGCGTCTGCGCGAAGCCGGCATGCGCACTGACACGCACCACCGTGTCGATCCAGTACGGCCGCCCGACGCTGTCGAGCATGGCGCGGATCGCCGTGTCGTCGTTCTCGGGCGCCGCGGTGAGCGCCACGGCGAATTCGTCGCTGGCGATGCGTCCGCACAGCGCGCCCGGCGGCAGCGCTTCCTTCAACCGTCCGGCGACCGCCATGATGAGCTCGTCGCTGCCGAGCACGCCGAGATGCGCGGTGACGTCGGCCATGCCGTCGAGCTCGATCACCGCGAAGGTCGTCACCTCGTTGGCTGCTCGCTCGGCAAGCGCCAAGTCGAGCAACTCCAGCGTCTTGGCGTGATTGGGCAGCCCGGTGAGCTTGTCGACGTCGGCGGCGCGCGCCGCCTGCTCTTCGCTCGCCTCCAATTCCTGTCGCGCGCGGCGCAGTTGCCACAGCGAGAAACCGGCAAAGACCATGAGAAAGATGGCGACGCCGACGATCAGCGGCATCATGCGGCCGACCGCCATCACCATCGGGTTGGTGCGCTCCCAGGTGAAGAAGCCGGCGATGCGGCCGTTGACGTCCAGCACAGGCTGCATTTCGCGGTCGCTCTCGACCGGGTTGGCCTCGAATTTGAGATTCTTCAAGCCCGCGGTCTGCTCGACCATGCGCACGAAGCGCGGATCGACCTCGTCGCGCTGGCCGAACAGCGTGCGGAATTCGCCGATGGCGTTGCGCAGCGAGGCGCGCTGCTCCGACCACAGGAGCTCATCGCTCTGCCGCGCGACGACGTAGCCGATGCCGGCGCTGAGCAAGGTCACGGCCAGTGCGAGGCCTGCAAGGACCAGGATCAGCCGCGAAGCGGCGAACATACGTCGGGTGCGCGTGCGCGAGACGTCGGTCCCCGCGAATGCGGCGGCAGACTTTACGCGTTGCGCACGCGCCGATGTCCAGGCAGGCGCCCAGCCCATGACCCAACCGGGCGGCGAGCGGCCAGGGCTTGCGCCCGCAGCTTCGGTCTTGGTCTCGCCGCTCAACGGATACTCCCCGCGCTACGCTGCGGTCTGGGAGTTGGAAGGTACAGATTCACCATTAATGGGGGGTCAGGAAACAGGGTGAAAAAAGGGTAATGCTCTGCGTTATAAGGTCCGAATGATGCGGCCGGCGGTCACACCTTTTCTTGTTTTTTCCTTGCTGGCGGCAGCGGTGGTACCTGCACGTGCCGCCGACGCCTGCCCCGGTCGCCCGGACGCGCTCGGGACCGCACGGGTGCTGCCGGTCGACGTGACGTCGACACCGCGCGTCGGCCGCAAGCACTTCGCGGTCACATTGCCTCTGAAGGCCAAAGAGCTGGTGCTCACCTTCGACGACGGCCCTTGGCCGACCACGACGCCGCTGGTGCTCGACGCGCTGAAGGCGGAATGCGTGCGCGCCACGTTCTTCCTGCTGGGGGAACACGCCGAGGAGTATGCGACAATCGCCCGCCGCGAGCTGGCCGAGGGCCACACCGTGGCCCATCACACCTACGCGCACCCGCTCCTCGACCGCCTGCCGCTCGACAAAGCCGCGGCCGAGATCGCGCGTGGCATCCAAGCCGACGAAGTCGCGGTTTACGGCCAGGCGCACAGCACACCGGCCACGCCCTTCTTCCGCTTTCCCGGCTTTGCGTCGAGCCCCGCTTTGCTCGATCTTGCCAACGCACGCGGGCTCGTGGTCTTCGGGGCCGACGTGTGGGCCAGCGATTGGAATCCGATGAGCCCGGACGAGCAGCTTCGGCTGATCCTCGGCCGGATCGACCAGGTCGGGCGCGGCATCGTGTTATTTCACGACACCAAATCGCAGACCGCGCATATGCTGCCCGCCTTCCTGCGCGAACTGAAACGGCGCGGATACAGCATCGTCCATGTCATTCCGTCCCAAAATAGGGCGGTATCGGACTGATATTGTTTCTTTTTTGCCGCATCTCCCCTGAAATCCACCGGACTGCTCACGTGTCAACCGCGACAAGGCGGTTAATTTTGCATTAATCTGGAACTTCGTAAGGTTAATAACCTCTCAACGGGGCTGGTGCGCCCGGTTGGCGCGGTTGAGAGGCCGGGGGGCTTATGCGTTCCAGTATTGTCGTTGTCGGCTGCCTGCTTGGCGGCCTTGCGTCCGCGGCCGCCGAACCGGTGGCCTGTCCCGGCAATCCAGACGCGCTCGGCACCAGCCGCACGCTGGCCGTCGATCCGGCAGCGCTGCCGCGCATCGGCAAAATTCAGTACCGCAACACGCTGCCGCTTAACGACCATGAGGTGGTGATCACCTTCGACGACGGCCCGCTGCCGCCTTACACCGACCGCATACTCGAGACGCTCGCCGCCGAATGCGTGAAGGTCACCTACTTCCTTGTCGGTCAGATGGCCTCCGCCTATCCCGAGACCGTTCGCCGCATCTACAACGCGGGCCACGTCATCGGCACGCACAGTCAGAGCCACCCGTTCCATTTCGATTCGATGAGCGAAGAGCGCATCGAGCGTGAGGTTACACGCGGCATTGCTTCGGTGACCGCCGCGCTCGGCGAGCGCAAGGCGCTGGCGCCATTCTTCCGCATCCCCGGCCTCGCCCGCAGCGGCGACGTCGAGCGCTATCTTGCTTCGCAATCGCTCGCGGTGTGGAGCGCCGATGAGGTTGCCGACGACTGGCATCGCGGCATCAGCGCGGCGCAGATCGTGACCAAGGCAATCCGCCGCATCGAATCGCACGATCATCGCGGCGTCTTATTGTTGCATGACATCCAGCCGGCGACGGCGCTGGCGCTGCCGACCTTACTCAAGGAGTTGAAGGCGCGCGGCTATCGCATCGTGCAGGCGGTGCCGACCGGCGAGCGGCCTTCTCTGCCGGAGCGTCCGGCCGCGCTGGTGGCCGATGCGAGCGGCGGCTGGCCGCGCGTACTGCCCGAAAGCGCCCAGACGACCGAGGCGGCGCCGACGAAGGTGCACCGCAAGCCGCATCACAAGCGCCTGGCGCGCCATCATCGCGTGCACGGGAAAGCCACGTTACACGCCAAGCGCATACAGAACGACGGCGAGGTGCGCCGCAAAGCGTCGACCGACGACCGGGCCTCCGACATCACCGCAGCCATCGGCACGAAGAAGCGCAAGACCAAAACCGCGACACAGCACGTGGGCTCGCGCTGGCGCTAAAACGCGCACGGCAGCCGCAAGGGCCGCCGCGCACACAGGTTCATCCACGCCGGATCAGAACTCGGTCCAGTCCGTGTCTTCCTTGAGCTTGGCCGCCGCCGTCGTGCGCATGGCCGCGACCGGCTTCGTCCGGACGCCACCGGCGCGCGCTTTGCCCGACGCCGCATGGCGCGGGGCGGCCGTCCTGAGCTCCGGCACTGTGACGGTCTTCGGCGCTGGCGCCTCCATCTCGGTCTCGTCGATGCGGAAGCTGGCGACACGCTGGTCCATGGCCTTGGCCTGCTGCTCCAAGGTCTTGGCGGTGGCGGCGTTTTCCTCGACGAGCGCAGAATTCTGCTGCGTCACCTCGTCCATCTGATTAAGCGCTTTGTTGACCTGCTCGATGCCGGTCGCCTGTTCGGCGCTGGCATTGGCGATCTCGGAGACAATCGCCGCGACCTGCTTGATCGACTCGACGATCTCGGTGAGCGCGCCGCCGGCCTTGTTGACCAGGTCGACGCCACCTTTCACCTGGTTGTTCGAATTGGTGATCAGGTCCTTGATGTCTTTTGCGGCCTACGAGGAACGCTGTGCCAGCGAACGCACCTCCGAGGCGACCACCGCGAAGCCCCTGCCCGCTTCGCCCGCGCGCGCCGCCTCCACCGCGGCATTCAGCGCAAGCAGATTGGTCTGGCGTGCGATTTCGTCGATGACGCCGATGATGTCGGAGATCTTGCGCGAGGACTCCTCGATCTTGGCCATGGCGTCGACAGCCTGCGCGACGACACGTCCACCGCGGTCGGCCACTTGCTGCGTGCCTGCCGCCGAGGAATTGGCGGCATGCGCGTTCTCGGCGTTCTTCTTCACCGTCGCGGCGATCTGCTCCATCGACGCGGAGGTTTGTTCGAGGCTCGCCGCCTGCTCTTCCGTGCGCTGCGACAGATCGGTGGTGCTGCTCGATATCTCGCCCGAAGCGTTGGTCACCTCGCGCGCCGCAGCTTTGATCTCGAAGATCACCTGCGCCATGGTGTCGAGCAGGCCGTTGACGCCCGCGCACAGCACTTCGAGCTCGCCGGACTTGCCCTCCATCGGGATGCGCTGCGTGAGATCGTTGCCCTCCGCGGCGGCGATAACGACCTGCGTCTGCTGCACGGCCTCCTGTAGCGCGCGACTCGCCTTCACCTGCGCGGTGACGTCGGAAGCGTACTTCACGACCTTGAACGGCTTTCCGTTCATGTCGAAGATCGGGTTGTAGCTCGCCTGGATCCAGATTTCCTTGCCGCCTTTGCCCAGCCGCTTGTACTGCGCGGAATCGTAGTCACCGCGCTTGAGCTTTTCCCAGAACTGCGTGTAGGCCGCGCTCTCGCGAGTGCCGGGCTCGACGAACATCGCGTGGTGCTTGCCCTTGATCTCGGCAAGATCGTATCCGACCACGCTCAGGAAGTTCTCGTTGGCCTCGAGGATGATGCCGTCAAGGCTGAACGAGATCACCGCCTGCGACTTGTTGATGGCGGCGAGCTGGCCGGCGACGTCGGCTTCCGCCTGCTTCTGCGCGGTGATGTCGGTGGCGAACTTGACGACCTTA
>Ga0134124_10002157_pt1 | contig 15867 bp, 12 predicted proteins | sample KB304_FD_96880 | JGI IMG/M metagenome (GOLD analysis project Ga0134124, IMG submission 96880) | Terrestrial soil microbial communities without Nitrogen fertilizer from Kellogg Biological Station, Michigan, USA - KB3-0-4 | ecosystem: Environmental > Terrestrial > Soil > Unclassified ...
GGAAACCAACGCGCCACCGAACCCGAGCCCGAGGCCCATGCGCAGGTAGAAACCATCGTGCAAGTGCGCGCCAATCGGTGGGCGGGGTAGCGGCGGCAAATCACTTCCCGGCTCGCCGGGAAGAGCCCCTTGCCCCGCGACGGGCGCCGGCGCGGCCGGTGACGGCGAAACCGAGGGCGATCGAGGCGCTGGTGGGGGCGGCAGGGGGCCGCTTGGGTCCGGCCCAGCCGAAGCGGGCGGCGGCGGCGCGGGCAACGCGCTCTCCACCGGCGCCGCTGCAGTCCCGGCAGCATTCGCCGCCCGCGGGTAGGCACAGGAAATGGCCAATGCCAGGCCAAAACACGGGCGAAGCAGGCGCTTGCCCTGGCGAGCCTTGGAGAGCGTGCCTATACTAGCGGCGAATCGCGCGCTCACCAGGCGCCCAAATCCCGTTGGCAGCATTGGCGCGCCGGCACAGAGGAAACCCATTCGGATGATTTCAATCACAACGCTGGCCGCAGACAAAGTTAAAGAGATCTCCAGGTCGGAAGGCCTCGAAGGTCAAGGCCTCCGCCTCCGCGTGGTCGGTGGTGGCTGCGCCGGTTTCCAGTACGACCTGTACTTCGAGGACAAGCCGACGGATCTGGACGAGCTGTTCGAATCGAACGGCGTCAAACTGTTCGTCGACCCGCTCAGCTACCAGTATCTGGACGGCACCGAAATCGACTACGTCGAAGGCGCGAACGGCTCCGGCTTCAAGTTCGGCAATCCAAACGTGTCCGGAACCTGCGGCTGCGGCTCTTCGTTCCAAGCTTGAGTCGTCAGCGGTGATTCACGGCGGCTGGTCGCTGCCTGGCTTTTGTGCCTGTTCGATCGACCAGCCACCTGCCATCGCTCGCTGCAAGTCGAGCGCGCGCGTGATTGATTGTGGCGCGTTTGCAAGCGTTGGACGGACACACTGTTTGTCGCGTCGGACAATCTCGTTTGGGCTGCGCGCAATGTGCCCGCGCGTCCAAGCGCCTTTGCCCAACGTACTAACTTGCCCAGTTAACAAATCTTAGCGGAACCGCGCAGATCCCTCGCGCGTAGGCCAAGGTGCGAGAGCTGTCGTGCGTCCTAGGCGCGCGTTGGCGCAGCTCGCCGATCGCCTGAGTTTGTCTAGGACTGGAATTAGACGAAGGGAACTGCGAAGTACCATGGCCCGCCAAACCGATCCCTCCCTGACGTTCTACATCACAGCGGTTCACTCGTATCCGCAGCTTTCACGTGAAGAAGAGCTGGAGTTGACCTCGCGCTGGCTCGAGCACAAGGACGAAGTCGCCCGCGAAGAGTTGGTGCGCGCTCATTTGCGTTACGTCGTCGCGATCGCGCTCAAGTATCGCCGCTATGGCTTGCCGCTCGGCGAACTAGTGGCCGAGGGCAATTTCGGCGTCGTGCACGCGCTGCAAAAGTTCGACACCAGCCGCGGCACGCGCTTCGTCACCTACGCGGCTTACTGGATTCGCGCTTACATTCTCAATCACATCATTCGCTCGTGGAGCCTGGTCGGAGTCGGTTCCGGCGCGCTGCGTTCGAAGATGTTCTTCAAGCTTCGCCGCGAACGCGTGCGCATCACCAACCTGGTCGGTGAAGGCGAACAGGCTGATGAGCTGCTGGCCAAGGCGCTGGATGTGCCCAAGGCCAAAGTGACGTCGATGGTGCGCCGTCTGGAGGCGCGTGACGTCTCCCTCGACGCCAAGGTGTACGATGACTCGGCGACCACCCTCGGTGACACGCTCACGGCCTCCGAGCTCAACCAAGAAGACGGCTTGGTCGGTTCCGAGGTGGGCGGCTACGTGCGAGACGCCGTGCAGACCGCGCTCACCGGGCTCGATCAGCGCGAACGCTACATCGTCGAGAATCGCTTGATGGCCGACAACGAGGACGAGCTGTCGCTGGCCGAGATTGGGCGTCGCTTGGGCGTGTCGCGCGAACGCGCGCGACAACTCGAAGCCCGTGCCAAAAAGAAGCTGAAGACGCGCATCACCGAACTTTCTCGCGGCAACGGCTGGCTCGACATTCACGACGCTGCTTGAGCAATCGCGGGCGGCAGTGCCAGCCAAGCCGCGATCTGTTCGTGCGAAGACCGCTTGAGTAGTGCTAGGCTCCCGCCTGTTGCAGCATCTCAGGCGATCGCAGTTTCGTCTCACGACGGTGCTGAGGAAAGTCCGGGCTCCGCAAGGCAGGATGCCGGGTAACGCCCGGTGAGGGAAACCTCGAGGAAAGTGCCACAGAAAATCAGACCGCCCGAACCGCCTAGGCGCTTCGGGTAAGGGTGAAAAGGTGGGGTAAGAGCCCACCGCGCAGCCGGTAACGGCTGTGGCAAGGCAAACCCCATCCGGAGCAAGGCCACATAGAGGGGCGTTCGAGGGCTGCCGGCCCGAGCCCCTGGGTAGGCTGCATGAGGCGTTCGGTAACGAGCGTCCCAGAGGAATGACCGCCAGCACGCCGAGGGCGACCAAAGCGTGCGACAGAACCCGGCTTACGAGAAGCTGCAACCACACCCGGAGGGTTCGCCCTTCGGGGTGTGTTTTATTTGCGCCCGTTTGGGCTTGGCTCTACTGCGCCGCGAACACGAACGGCACGTTCACGGTGGTGGTGTCTCCGGACGGAGGAAACTGCCAACCCCGGACGCGACTCGAGATGCACTGCGAAAGCCCGCGGTAGCCCTTGGGATCGCCGCCATTGACGACCGCGTTCGACACGCTGCCGCTGGGTTGCACGGTGATCGCGACATTGACGCGCGCGGTGGTCGGCGCGTCTCGGTCGCGCGTGTCCAGCGCTGGCTGCCAGCACGCGCGCTTCACGCTCCCCGTGTAGCGCGAGACCGTGCTTTGGATCTGCGCGCCGTCGAGCTGGCCAGTGCCACTGACGGAGCCCGACGGACCGGACACGTCAGGTCCCTTCGGACCAACGGGAAGGCGCGGCAAGTTCGTCAAACCCGGCAGACCCTTGTCCGGCTCGGCGGTGGTCGTGGGTGCCGCGGTCTTGGCCACGGTGGGTCCGTGCTTGGTGGGGTTTTTGGGATCGGGCGGCGCGGTCGTGCCGTCATTCAACGCGACGCTGGTGTCCGGTGCAGCGACCGCGTTGCTGGACGCGCCCGGCACCGGGCGATCGACGTATTTGACGACTTCGACCGTCTTGGCGTTCTTGTTGAACAGCACGAAGCCGATCGTGAGACCGAACGCCAAGGCGATCGCGACGGCGATCCACGCGGCTGGTGAGGTGCCGCTGCGCTTTGGAACTCCGGCCGCCTCCAGCTCGTCGGTGACGACCGCAGCACCCGTGACGCCGTTTCCGGAACCGGTGTACGCCTCGATCTCGGGACTCGATGATGTTGCGGGCACCGCGATCGCGCCGGCGGGGCTGGGCGTGGGCACCAACACTTGGGCCACCGGCGGCGTGAATGGCGTGAGTGACGCGCGCGCGCTCGACAGACTCTCGTCCACAATCGCGGAGAGTTCGGGAAACGTGCCTAGTGGTCGCCAGTCTTCGAAGCCGTCCCGCCAGACGAGCGAGTCGCGATTGACCGATCCGGACGCGGCCTTCGAGCGAAGCTCGCTGAGCCGAATGGGCCCAACCGGCACGCCATTGATGCCGACGAACCACTCGTCGGCCGGCATGCTCAGCGAATCAGGGCCGTTCGCGTCGCTTTGACCGCCGACGGCGAGCGAGAAAGCGCCCGCGAGCGCGCCGGCATCGGCGATGCGCGTGCGCTCGTCTTCGTCCACGTCAGGGAACGACGCCACCGACGGCGCAACGGGCTTATCGACGATGGTCGCAGGCTTCGAAGCAACCGCTGGCAGCGCAGTTGCCGCACTGGCCCGGGGCGCGCTCGGTTTCGTCGCCGCTGGCGCAGGAGCTGGCGAGGGCGCCGGAGCAGCGACTGGCGCGGGCACCACCGCGGGCTTCTGGGGTGAGGACTTGGGTGGCGGCGCTTTGGGCGCGGCCGGCGGCGGCGCTTTGGGCGCGGCCGGCGCAGCTGGCGGCTTGGGCACGGCTGGACGAGGACCAGTCGCGACCGGGATCTTCTTCACCTCGGGCCGCTGTGCCGACGAGGGTGAGCGCGTGGACGACGGCGCATTCGCTGCGCTGGGCGAACTCGGCGCGGTGGGGGCGGGTCGAGGCGTGCCAGTCGCTGGCGGCGGAGCGCTCGGAATGACGTCGTTCGGCAGTACGTCCACCGGAGGTGCGGCTGCCGAAACATCACTGGGCGCGTCCAGCGGCGCGGGTGGCGGTTCGCTTCCAGGAAGCGCGTCACCCAGCCCGGGAACGCTCGAGACTTGGATCACATAGCCGCACTTGCGGCACTTCATGCGAACAGAGCGACCCGCGACCTTCTCGTCGCCGATCTGGTATTTCGCTTTGCAGCTGGGGCAGAGGAACTTCATTCAGCTGAGCGCCGCGTGAAACAAAACGGTCCGAGGTGTACGGAGATTAACCCGAGCTCTGCCCAAGCGCGAAAGCTCTTTCACAGGAGGTTCAACAAGTGTTCTTTGATCGAGACGCGAGTCGGCTCGTCCGCGGCTAGTGTGAGCGCTCTTTCCCAGGTTTCGACAGCTTTGTTTCGGAATCCGGCCTTCTGGTAAAGAATCGCCAAGTTCTTGACGGCGGCAAAGTGGTGCGAGTTGATTTTGACGGCGGTTTCCAGCTCGCTGATGGCGTCGTACACCTGGCCCTTCTTGCCGTACAGTAGCCCGAGGTGGAAGTGTAGACGGTAGGCCAGCGGGTCGATGCCGATACCCCGAGCCAAGTGAGCAATCGCCTCGTCCAGCCGACCGGCTTTGTAGGCGGCAACCCCGGCGTTGAGCGCCTCTTCTGCCTCACCCGAGACGTCCGGCCGCTCTGGTCGCCCTTCACCCGGGCTGAGGCATGCGTCGACCGCCGCAACCACCTCGGCGATCTTGAACGGCTTTTCGATGAAGAAGTCGACGCCGCAGGTTTGCTTGAGGTCCTCCGCGTAACGCCAGCCGCGATAGACGGCGCTGACCATGATGATCGGGATTTGGCCGTAGCGCTGACTGCCCTTGATGCGCCGTGCGATCTCGAAGCCGTGCACTTCTGGTAGCATGGCATCGAGCACGATCAAATCAGGCGCGTACTCTTTGACCATCCGAAGCGCCTGATGTCCGCGCTCGGCCTCGAGCACGCGGTGTCCCTTGTGCGACAGTAGCCGGCTCAGCATTTTGCGGATCTCGGCCTCGTCGTCGATAATCAACACCGTCTTCGCGCCGTCTGGTGCGGGCGGCAACGTTTTCGCGCCTTCCGCGGGCAGCTCGGTGACCACGCTCAGCTCGGGCGAAGTATCACCGAACCCGCTCTCCTCGATGTCCTCCGAGCGGGAGATCTCCGAGGCTGCGTCATCGACCACCAGCCCCGGTGCGTCGAGCGTGCGGCTCGCTTGGTTTTTGTACGGCGTGAGCGCGCCGAAATCGAGCGGGCCCGAGGGCTCGGAATTGAGCGCATTTCCGTCGCGGTCGAGGTTGAGCTTGGTCAGCACCTCGGCCGGGCAATTGGGCCCGACGTAGTACGAGTCACTGCGCGCTTTGCGGCTGTAGGCTTCCTCGATCACGTGCGAAAGCGCGGCATCCAGCGCAACGTAGGGGTAAACCTTCTTGCCCGTGACGAACTCCAGTTCGTCGATCACCTTCTTCTCGCGTGGGTTGCCCATCGCGACGAACAAGCGATCGTCACGCACCAGAACCGGTAAAATCAGGTGTTTCTCGGCGATCTCGCGGGGCAAGAGTTCGAGGTCGTCGAGCTTCAGACAGATCTGGGTCAGATCGATCCCCGGGATCCCGTGCTGCTCGCTGAGCGCCTTCAATGCCGCGACGTCGCTGATGGTGCCGTCTGCGGCCAACCGTGACGCGAGCCGATCCCCTTTCTGCTCCGCGAGCGCGCGCTCCAGCTGCTCGGGAGTGAGCGCACGCTGCCGCAGCAAGATTTTGCCGATCTGCTTCTTCTCGCTCATCCGAAACTTTGATTATCCACGAGACCGCCGCTGATTCGACGGAAAACGCCCAAAGTTCGCGATTAGGCGGGAGATTTGGCCCAGAGCGCGAGGAACTCTGCCGACCACTCGGCAAATTCGCCCCGCACGATGGCGGCCCTCGCCGCCGCCATCAACCGGCCATAAAAGTGGAGGTTGTGCTGGCTGAGCAGGCTGAGGCCCAAAATCTCGCTCTGCAGGTACAGGTGCCTTAGGTACGCCCGCGAGTAAGGGACGCGGCAGGCCCCACACGCGCAGTCCTCCTCGAGCGGGCGCGGATCGTCCCGGTACTTGGCGTTCTTGATCGTGACCTTGCCCTGCCAGGTGAACACTTGGCCGTTCCTTGCGTTGCGCGTCGGGATCACGCAATCGAACATGTCGATGCCACAGCCGATGGCGGTCAGGATGTCGCTCGGCATGCCGACGCCCATCAGGTAACGCGGCCGCTCGACGGGCAGCGCCGGACCCACTTGCGTGAGCGCGCGGTACATGTCCGGGATCGGCTCGCCGACGCTGAAACCGCCCAGCGCCAAGCCATCGAACGGCAACTTCGCAAGCGCCTCGATGTGCGACAGCCGAAGCTCCACGTCAGTACCTCCTTGCACGATGCCGAACACGCCTTGCTTGGGTGCGCGCGCGGCCAGGCAGCGCTCTGCCCAACGCGTCGTGCGCTCCACGGCCTCGACCAGCGCGGGGCGCGGCGAGCCACCGGGCGGGCAGATGTCCAATTGCATGGCGATGTCCGAGCCCAGCAAGCCCTGCACGCGCATCGCCTCTTCAGGCGTCAGCAGCATCTTCTTGCCGTCGAGGTGCGACGCAAACTCGAAGCCGTTTTCGGTGGCGCGCATGTTCTTGGCCAGCGAAAACGCCTGAAATCCGCCGGAATCCGTGACAATCGTGTGCGGCCAGCGCGCAAAGCCGTGTAGCCCACCGTGCTCGGCGATCAGCTCGGGGCCGGGCCGGATCCACAGGTGATACGTGTTCATGATCTGCATCTTCGCGCCGGTCGCGAGCACCTCTTCGGTCGAGACCCCTTTGACCACCGCTTGGGTGCCAACGGGCATGAACGCGGGCGTCGGCACCTCACCGTGCGGTGAAGTGAGCACACCGGTCCGCGCGTGACCGGATTGCTGATCGATGCGCAACGAGATCAAGCGCGCCTCTTGGGGATCCACATGGCGTCTCCATAGGAAAGAAAGCGGTAACGAGCCGCCACGGCATGGCGATAGGCCGCCATCACCGCGTCGTAGCCGGCGAACGCCGAAACCAGCGCCAGCAGCGTGCTTTGCGGCACGTGAAAATTGGTCAACAAGGCGTCCACGATCTGAAACCGATAGCCGGGTTGGATCATCAGTTGCGTGTCGCCGTGCGTGACGCGCACTTCACCCGGGTGCGTCGGGTCGGCTGCGCTTTCCAGTGCGCGCACGACGGTCGTGCCCACGGCCACCACCGGCGCACTCCGCTCGCGCGCGGCCCGTACGGCTTGCATCAGCTCAGCACCTACCGCGATGGTTTCGGCGTGCATCGGGTGGTCGTTCAAATCAGCGACCGTCACAGCGCGGAACGTGCCAAGCCCGATCTCCAGCTCCAGCCGAGCGACTTCTACGTTTCTGTCGCGCAGGCGCTGGAACAACTCGGGCGTGAAATGCAAACCCGCGGTCGGGGCGGCCGCCGAAGCGGTGCGTCGCGCATACACGGTTTGATAGCGCTCGAGATCCCCGACTTCATCGCCGCGTCGCATGTAGGGCGGCAAGGGCAGATGCCCGCGTTGGTCCAGGACCTGCTCGAAGTCGGCGCCGCGCGCGTCGACGGCCACGAGCAGCGTGCCTTCGCTCGATTTCTCGAGCACCTCGACCACGACCTCGTCCCACTCGACGCGGGTGCCCACGCGCAGGGGTTTGCTGGCGCGGCCGATCGCCTGCCAATGCTCGCGGCCGTCCGCGGCCAGCGAGATGCGACGAATGAACAGCAGCTCGATGCGCCCACCACTCCCCTGCCTCGTGCCGAAAATGCGCGCCCGGCGCACTCGGGTATCGTTGACGACCACGAGCGCGCCCTCGGGGATCAGCTGCGCCAGCTCCGTGACCATCCCGTCGCGAAGCGCGTCACCATCGACGATCAGCAGCCGCGCGCCGTCACGACGCTCGGCGGGATGCGCCGCGATCAACGCCTCCGGCAGCTCGTAGTCCAGGTCCGCGGTTTTCACGCGCGGAAACAAGCAGATTTATCAGCAGAATGCCAGCTCCGAGCCGACAGAACCGAGGCGCACGGAGAGATCGTGCACGGGCGCGCCCTTGGTCGGTCTCTAACGACTCTCGAACGTGATGCCGAGCCGCGTCATCTTGCGCCAGAGCGTGGTCGGGCTGATGTCCAAGGCCTCGGCGGCGCGTTCGCGGCTGCCGTCCGAGGCACGCAAGGCGGCCTCCAGCGCTTGGCGCTCCGACTCGTCGACGATGTCAGCCAGCGTCTTGCCCGGCGCGCGCCCGGCCTTGCGCGGGACCTCCGGCAGCACGTCATCGACCGTGATCAGGCCGCCCGAGCAGAGAGCGACGGACTGCTCGATCAAATTCTCCAGCTCGCGAACGTTGCCCGGAAAGTCGTAGGCGGTGAGCTTGTCCATCACGCCTTCGGCAGGCTTGGCCCGAGCGTTCATCTTGCGATTGTATTTGTCCAAGAAGAACTCGGCCAAGAGCGGGATGTCCTCGCGCCGCTCACGCAAGGGCGGCAAATGGAAGCGCGCCACGTTCAGCCGATAGTACAGGTCTTGGCGGAAGCGGCGCTCTTCCACGGCCAGACTCAGGTCGACGTTGGTCGCCGCCACGACGCGAATGTCGATCGTAATCGGCTTGTTCTCACCGATGCGCCGCACCTCACCCTCTTGAATCGAACGCAGCAGCTTGGCTTGGAAGCTGGGCGTGGTCTCCGCGATCTCGTCGAAGAAGAAGGTGCCGCCGTCGGCTTCTTCGAACAGGCCCTTGCGCGCGGAGACGGCGCCGGTGAACGCGCCGCGGGCGTGCCCGAACAGCTCGCTTTCCAGCAAAGTTTCGCTGATCGCCGCGCAATTCACGGTCACGAACGGGCGGTGGGCGCGTTTGCTGTTGGCGTGCACGGCGCGCGCAACCAGCTCCTTGCCCGTACCGCTCTCGCCCGTGATCAGGACGATCGCGTCCGTTGGCGCGATCTTGACCACGCGCGTGAGCACGTCACGAATCGACTGCGAACGACCGATGATCTTTTCGAGGTGGTAGCGTTCCTTGAACTCTTGGGCAAAGAGCTGCACTTGGCCGTGCAGCCGCCGGCTCTCGAATGCTTTCGACACCTTCACGATCAGCTCTTGTTCGCTGAACGGCTTTTGAATGTAGTCGAAGGCGCCGACGCGCATGGCTTCGACCGCGCTCTCGATCGTGCCGTAGGCGGTCATCACGATCACCTCGGTCATCGGCTGCTTTTCTTTGGTCGCGCGCAACACGTCGATGCCGTCGAACTCACCCATGCGCAGATCGGTGATCACCACGTCGTAGGCGCCGGTCGCGCCGAGCTCTCGGCCCTGTGCACCGTCTGCGGCTTCATCGACCTCATAGCCACCACCACGCAGCATCATCGCTAGCGTCGTGCGCATATTGCGTTGGTCGTCGACGACGAGAATCTTACCCATGCTCGAATCGGATCCCTGGCTCCGACTCTAGCGCACGGATCCCGAGAAGCACACCGCGCCGGTCGGGGTTGCGTCCGATGCCGCCCGGGCGCTCGCTCTTCCTCCCACCGACGCGCCACGCGCCACGGCGGCCGCGAGGCTCCTCACCACTTGGCGCGCGACCCCGCTGATACCGGCTCTCTGGAATCTCACCCCGCCTCGCGCAGCCGCGAACGGCCCGCCGGCTCGCTGTGTCCGCAGGCCTCCAAACCAGTTCAACGCATGAAAATCAAAACGAACAAAGCGATGGCCAGACCCGTCAAACCGATGGCGTAGCCGAGCACGCTGGCGGTGCTCAAGCGAGGCCCCGGTGCCACGCTATGCACGCTCGGTCGACTCCGGCGCTGGGGCGCAGACAGAGCCGCGCTCGGCGACGTTCCTGGTGAACTGAACCCACTTATCCCACTCGCGCCGCTCAGCCCGGTGTCGGTCACGCTACTGACACCGGTGATCGTGATGCGATCTTTGCCGGTCGGAGTGAACGCAGGGTCGTTGGGCAACAGCTGCGCGGTGGGCACCGCGCCGCTACTCAGCGCTTTCAGCGCGCCACGCACGGCCTTGCGCCGCTGCTCGATGCGCTCGCCGACGACGCGCTTCAGGATCCCGGCCACGCCGCTCTGCGGCACGATCAGCCGCTCTGCCTTCAGATACGCCTGCAAATCATGCCCAAATTCAGCGGCCGTCTGATAGCGAGCCGAGACATTGCGCTCCAGCGCCTTGAGCACGATGCGCTCGAGTTCGAGCGGGTACTTGGCGTCGATCACGGTCGGCTTGGGGATCGCACCGGAGATCACCAAACGCAGCGTTTCGAGGTCGTGCTCGCCGCGGAACAGACGCCGACTGGTGGTCAGTTCGAACAGCACGATCCCGAGCGAGAAAATATCGCTGCGACGATCCACCCCTTTACCCAGCGCCTGCTCGGGCGACATGTAGCCGAATTTGCCTTTGAGCTGGCCGGCGCGGGTCGCCTCGCTGATGCGGCCCACGGCTTTGGCCACACCGAAGTCCACCAACTTCACCGCGCCGTTCGTGCCGATCAGGATGTTGTGCGGCGAGATGTCGCGGTGCACGACGCCCCGCAGACTGCCGTCCACGTCTCGCAGTTCGTGCGCAGCATGCAAGCCGGCGGCAGCATCGGAGATGATTCGAACCGCCAACTCCGGCGGAATCGCTCGACGTTTGCCGGCTTCGGCGATCACCGTGTGCAAGGATTCTCCCTCCACCCACTCCATCGCCATCCACATCATTCCCTCGTGCTCGCCGACGTCGTAGACATCGACCACGTTCGGGTGGCGAATGCTGCGGACGAGGCGAACCTCGTCCAAGAACATCTTGATGAACTCGCTCTCGTCGGCGAGCTCCGTGAGCATCACTTTGACCGCGACCAGACGGTCGTCCTTGCTCGCCTGGCCGCGCTCGCGCGCGACCCAAACCGTGGCCATGCCGCCCCGTCCGACTCTCAGCAGCAGCTCGTAGTGGCCGAGCCGGGATCCTTGCTTGAGCTCTTCGGTCATCCAAAACCAGCGACGATTAGCCTCGATTGGGCGATTTTTTCGGGAAAGACCGGACTCGAAACGGGCCGTGTATTACGCCCAAACCAGCGGGGGCCAGTCAAGTTCGTGGAGTATGACCGGAATTTGGAGCGCCGACTGTGCCTGCACACCGGCTCGCGGTATATAGCGCCGCCATCGCCAATCGAGGCGCTGGGCGGCGCCAGAAAGTCAGGGAAAAGCATGTCGAGCCTGCGTGAACAGATGGGAAGCGGAGATAAGCGAAACGCGGTGATCGCCGACGCGTGCCAGGTTTTGGACGCCGAAGTCGCGGACAAAGGCGGGCTCAGCGGCATCGCCATCAAGGGCGCGTACAAGATCGTCCAAGGAATCCGCCCCGGCTTCGTGAAAGACACGGTCAACAACTTGCTCGATGATTTCTTGGATGCGGTGGACCCGGTCTATCAGGAAGCTGCCACCAAGAAAGTCGCCGCCGGCGCATACTTGCAGCAAAACAGCGCCCGCGTCGCTCAAGCACTGCTGGCCGTCACGGACGCCCGAGCCGCTCGCGTCGACAGCGCAACGATCAAAAAGACCTACGAAAAGCTGCGTGGAATGGCCGAAAAGCAGGTCGAGGGCGCCGCCCCGCGCCTCGCCACCTTGCTGGAAAAGCACGCCGCCCCGACCAATTGAGCGGCTAAGCGCTCTACCCCCGTAAACGTGCCCGTGCCCGTGCCCCTCTCTCTGCCTCTTTTTGGGGGGGTCGCCCCGCGGCAGCCCTCATGCGCCAGTGCGGGGAAACACGAGGCATTTACCGGGCGTTTTCGGGCACGGGCACGGGCACGGGCACGTTTACGGGGTGAGAGAAGACGATTTCTGAGCGACACAACGCCGAACCTCTGCTACACAGCCGCCCACTATGGGAAGCCCGCAAGATCCTCGCACCGCACGCCGCAAGCGCGAACGCCGCGCCAAGAAAAACGCCGAATGGGAGCTGAAGCGCGCTCAAGAAAACGCGCAAGCCGCCGCGCCCAAGGCGCCGGCCAAGACCGCAACCTGAGTCACTGATTCCGGCGCCGGCGGAGTCGCCGGCAGTGCCGGGTCGTTGGGGCCGCCAACCGAGGCGCCCCAAAACGCAAGCGCAGTTTCTGTTTCAGACGCCGTTAGCGAGCGTGCGCCATGGGCGCCGCCGTAGACGGAGCAATTGCACGGTTGGGGCTAGTTTGGCCGGATTTCCGACTCCCCCTCGACATTTGGGGCGACCGTGCTCAGATTCAACCGGTACTTCATGCCGCCCAACGAGCGAGTGAACCCGGAACGCGACGACGGCCTCGCCATCGCCGAGCGGCCACAGACGAAACGGCCGCGGAAGTACGTCGTCGTCTTCCACAACGACGACTACACGACGATGGAGTTCGTGGTCCACGTCCTGATGAAGTTTTTTCATCTAGACGAAACGGGCGCGACCACGGTGATGCTCAATATCCATCGCAAGGGCTGGGGCGTAGCGGGCATTTTCACCCGCGATATCGCCGAAACCAAGGCCGCCCTGGTGATGGACTACGCCAAAGAACACGGTCACCCGCTCAAGTGCACAGCAGAGCCGGAAGGCTTCGGAGGGTCCGACGAGTGAAAGTCAGCGCTGAGGTCGAAGCAGCCTGCGCGTTCGCGCAGAGTGAAGCCATCCGTCGTCGTCACGACGTTATGACCGTGGAGCATTTGCTCTACGGGCTATTGCAAGATCCGAACACCGCCCGCGCCGCCAAAGCCGCCGGTGGTGACGTAGACAAGCTCAAGCGCGCGCTGGACCGCTTCCTCGACGAGGAAGTGAGCCGCGTGCCCGAGCCGGAAGAGCTGGATCTGAGCGCGTCGCGCGGTTTTCAGCGCGTGCTCAGCCGCGCCGCCATCAACGTGCAGAACAGCGGCAAAGAAGAGCTGAAGGGCCACAACGTCCTGATCGCGATTTTCAGCGAACTGGATTCCCCCGCGGTCGCCGCGCTGACGGAAGCCGGGCTCACCCGTTATGATCTGGTCAACTTCGTCTCCCACGGCGTGACCAAAGACGGTGACGACGAAGACGCCCTCACCTCGGGGGAACGCGCCGCTGAAAATGACGAAGACGGCGACGCCGCTCCGCCAGCGGACGCGCTCGCCAAATTCGCCGTCAACCTCAACGAGCAGGCCAAGGCCGGCAATATCGAACCGCTCGTCGGCCGCGAAAAAGAGCTGCGGCGGGCGATCCAAGTGCTGAGCCGAAGGCGCAAGAACAACCCCATGTTCGTGGGTGACGCGGGCGTCGGCAAGACCGCCATCATCGAAGGCTTGGCGGTGAAGATCGTGGCCAAGGACATCCCAACGTCGCTGGCCAAAGTCGTGATCTACGCGCTGGACATGGGCGCGTTGGTCGCTGGCACGCGCTTCCGCGGCGACTTCGAGAACCGCGTCAAAGCAGTGCTCAAGCAAATCGAAAGTTTGCCCCACGCGGTGCTGTTCGTGGACGAGATCCACACCATGGTCGGCGCCGGCGCCGCCAGCGGCGGCACCCTCGACGCCGCCAATCTGCTCAAGCCCGCCCTGGCCAACGGCAAGCTGCGCTGCATCGGCGCGACCACCTTCGAAGAGTACCGCTCACACTTCGAGAAAGATCGCGCGCTGGCGCGGCGCTTCCAAAAGATCGACGTGCTGGAGCCGAGCCTGAGCGAGACGATCCAAATCCTCAAAGGTCTGCGCGGCCGCTACGAAGAGTTCCACGGCGTCGCCTACACCGACGCGGCGTTGGAAGCCGCCGCCACCTTGGCCGACCGGCACTTGCGCGACAAGAAAATGCCCGACAAAGCCATCGATCTGATGGATGAAGGCGGAGCCGATGCCAAGCTCGAAGCCGCCGTCGACGCAGACACCGTGATCGTCGACGTCGACCGGATCGAAACCGTGCTCGCGCGGATGGCGCAAATTCCGCCTCGCCAGGTCAGCGCCGACGCGAAATCGGCGCTCAAGACCCTGGAGTCGGATCTGCAGAAAGCGGTCTTCGGCCAGGACCGGGCACTCGCGGAGCTGGCCTCGGCGATCAAGCTCTCGCGCGCCGGTCTACGCCCGAAAGAAAAGCCGATCGGCTCGTATCTGTTCACCGGTCCCACCGGCGTCGGCAAGACCGAGGCCGCGCGCCAACTGGCCAAGACCATGGGCATCGAGCTGATTCGCTTCGACATGAGCGAGTACATGGAGCGTCACACGGTGTCGCGCTTGATCGGCGCTCCGCCGGGCTACGTCGGCTATGATCGCGGTGGGCTCTTGACCGAGGCCGTCGCCAAGACGCCCCACGCAGTGTTGCTGTTGGACGAAATCGAGAAGGCTCACCCGGACGTGTTCAACGTGCTGCTGCAGGTGATGGACCACGGCACGCTCACCGACAACAACGGAAAACACGCTGATTTCAGGCATGTGGTGCTGATCATGACCAGCAACGTCGGCGCTCAAGACATGGCGCGGGGCATGGTCGGTTTCGGCAACCGCGACGCGCAGGGCAATGACTCACTCGCGCTGCGCAACACCTTCAGCCCCGAGTTCCGCAATCGTCTGGATGCGCGCATCGCCTTCGATCCGCTCTCGCCAGCGGTGATGGGTCGCGTGGTGGACAAGTTCGTCCGCGAGCTCGGTGATCAACTCGCTGATCGCGACGTCACGATCGAGTTGGCAGAATCTGCCCGGACCTACTTGGCGGAGAAGGGCTACGACAAATCGAACGGCGCGCGCCCGCTCAGCCGACTGATCCAAGACGAGATCAAGAAGCCGCTCGGTGACGAGCTGTTGTTCGGCCAACTCGAGCACGGCGGCCACGTGATCGTCCGCGCCGAAAATGGCGCGATTACCTTCGATCTGCGCGGGGTCGACGCCCAAGGTGTCCCTCATCCTCGGCTCCTGAATTAACCGCGCGGCGCGCGGCGCAACGCCTTGGACTTTTTCATCGACCGCGGTGGCACGTTCACCGATTGTTTGGGGGTCGATCAGCACGGCACGGTACGCCTGGCCAAGGTGCTGTCGTCCGACCGCGCGCCGCTCGAAGGCATCCGTCGCCTGCTCGGGCTGCGCGCGGATCAGCCGATCCCCGCTTGCCGCGTGCGGATGGGCACGACCCTCGCCACCAACGCGCTCTTGGAGCGTAAAGGCGAGCGTTTTGCGCTGCTGATCACGCGCGGCTTTCGCGATCTGCTGCGCATCGGCAGCCAAGCGCGTCCGGAGCTGTTCGCGCTCGCGATCCGAAAGCCGAGCGTCCTGTACGATGAAGTGTTGGAAGTCGACGCGCGTTGCGATAGCAGCGGAGAGCCGCTCGAGCGCCCCGATCACGGTCAGCTGCTTTCGGATTTGAAAGCACTTCGTGGGCGCGGCTTCGACAGCGTCGCCGTGGTGGTTCTCGGTGATCACCGCGACGGCGCGCTCGAGCGCGAGATTGGCGAACTGTGCCGCGCAGCAGGCATCGCCCGAATCTCACTCTCGCACGAGCTGGCACCGCGCCTCGGGCTCTTGGCGCGCGGCGACACTGCGAGTGTGGACGCGTATTTGACTCCGCGTTTGGCCCGCTACCTGGCGACACTGCAAGCAGAGCTCGAGGGCAGCACGCTGCACTTGATGCAGTCGAGCGGCGGACTGTGTGACGCCGCCCACTTTCGCGGCCCCAA
>Ga0134124_10002162_pt1 | contig 15855 bp, 12 predicted proteins | sample KB304_FD_96880 | JGI IMG/M metagenome (GOLD analysis project Ga0134124, IMG submission 96880) | Terrestrial soil microbial communities without Nitrogen fertilizer from Kellogg Biological Station, Michigan, USA - KB3-0-4 | ecosystem: Environmental > Terrestrial > Soil > Unclassified ...
GATTGATCCGGATCTGGCACATGAATTCATCAGGAAAAGTGATCATCAAAGGGCAGGTTTTATACATTTCTATTTTGATCGGAACTGGAATGATCCTCTCGGCTATGACTTGATATTCAATACAGCCATCCTGAGTGAGTCTGCCATAATTGACTGTGTAGTTGCTGCCACGAAAGATCCGAAGTTGAAACAAGCCGAAGAAGGAGCAGCCGGGTATATTGATGATATCATTCTGGCAAAAAAGATTGAGACGGAACTTCTCAGATGCGGGAAAATTGAGAGCCTTCATCTAAAGATTGTTTCGTATAATGGGAAAATTCATCTGAAAGGGCATGTACATTCGGAAGAGGAACTTGCTGAAGCTGTCCGGATTGCAAGTTCGGTTCCCGGAGTTCAGACCGTTAAAAACGATCTCAATGTAATCTCATTCAAGAGTTATAAAGAGTAACTCTCTTACAGCTTTGAAAAAAAACGACCTGAGAATTGCTCAGGTCGTTTTTTTTTGGGGGGGGGCTGGTAGAGTATTTCAATCACTCATCTTCATGTTCAAATTCTTCATCATACTCTTCAAAATCAGATTCCTCGTCACTTATCAACTCATCCTCGTCATAGACAAGATCAGGAGTTTCATCCTTCTCTTTAATTGATTCAAATCTTCTGAGAAGATCTTCATTCGAGCAGAAACGCCCATCTCTCAAGTGGCAACCATTGAGGTCACAGAGATCGAATAGCTGGATCTCGCTGCACAGTCTCTGGACCGATGATTTCTTTTGTGCCTCATTCTTCATTATCAGTTCGCCTCTTGTGACAGGAACTCCACAGCCTTCTGAACATCCTCTGAACAGCCGATGTAGACAGGTTCTCTATGGTCAAGGCATTCAGGCTTTACATCAAGTATCGGTATCTTGCCGTTGCTGGCAGCACCTCCGGCATGTTCGACCAGGAAAGCCATGGGATTCAGTTCGAAAAGAAGCCTCAGTTTTCCTTTGGGGGCATCTTTGAGTGCGGGATAAAAGAATATTCCCTTTCCTTTCATGAGAACCTGATTGATGTCAGGTACAAATCCGCCGGAATAGCGGAGTTTGCTCCCTTTCCCTTCAAGATAGCAGACAAAATTCTCTGTACCCTGAGTATATTTTTTGCGGAGTCCTCCGGGTGCGTGTATGTCGCCAGCAAGTGCCATGCAGATATTCTCCCTGGAAAGGGTATATTCCATCAGAGAGTTCATGGTGAATTCATGGACACCGTTTCCAACAGAATAGACCATCGAAACCCGGGGACCATATAAAATATAAAGCGCTGCTACCTGATTTCTGCCCTCCTGAAATAAATCGCACCCTTTATAGATCGAGATAATAGTTCCGATTGAAAGGTTGACGTCAACCAGTGAAGATCCGTCCAAGGGGTCATAGGCAACTGAATAAAGACCGGGCCCATCTCCCTGGGCCTGATAAACCACATCCATCTCCTCTGAAGCGATGTTGCAGACAACTCCTGAGTGAATCAACCTTTTGCGAAGAATACGATCCGAGAGCACATCAAGGGCGAGCTGCTCCTCTCCGTAGAGATTCGACGTCCCGGCTACACCCAAGTCGCCTGTTCTGACCGCGTTGATGACATATTTGCTTGCCTCTGCGATCTCACAAATCAGATGAATCAGATTGTCGCAGATATTCTGGCTTCGCAGGTGTCTGCGAAGGTCGAGCTGAAATCTTGTCTTTCCTGGTTCTTTATACATTCAGTCCTCCAAATATGTGATGATAAATAAATACTCAAATTAAAATATCTTGGCAAGTAAAAACAGGGCTCTAGCGTCTGTATAGGAGTGCGACTGATTCGATGTGGGTTGTCTGAGGAAACATGTCAACGGGTTGGATCTTCTCACATTTGTATCCAAGGGTATCCAGAATCGCAAGGTCTCTGGAGAGAGAAGAGGGGGAGCATGAGACGTATATGATGCGGGGTGTGTCGAGTGAAGCGACCTGCCTGAGAACTCTCTCCTCGCATCCCTTTCTAGGAGGGTTGAGAACCGTTACGTCAATACCTGTTCCTCCAGTGATGATATGCTTCATCTCGTCAACAACATCGCCAGCTTCAAAGTCGCAGTTGAAAACCCGGTTTGTCCTGGCATTAAGTCTCGCATCCTCTACAGCGTCTTCAACTGATTCGATTCCAAAGACGCTTTTGGCCGAAGAAGCAAGGAATAAGGATATGGAACCGACTCCGCAGTATAGATCCAGAACATTTTCCTTGCCGGTAAGCGAAGAAAAATCACGCACAAGATTATAGATCAGTTCTGCGCTGCCGCTGTTTATCTGAAAGAAGGAATGAGGGGAGACCAGGAACCTTAATCCGCCGACAGTTGCTTCCAACGATGTCTGCCTGGTATGGAAAAAGTTACGGCTACCGAGGATCACATTTCCGGATGAACTGTTTACATTCTGTGCAATCACCGTGACTTCAGGAATTTCTTTCCTGATCAATGACGCAAGATGATGAAGTTCATTGTAACTTCTTTTGGCTGTGACAATTGTAACCATAGCCTTGTTTTCGGCCTCTGCGACCCGTATCAGGAGATATCTGAGAAGACCCTGGGCGGAGCGGGGGCTGTAGATGGGGATTTTCCCCTTTATAATGCCTTTTTTCACCACAGCTATGATTCTGTTTATCAGGGGGTTGTGGAGGGGGCAGTTGGATATATCCTGGATGTCATGACTTTCTCTGCGATAGATACCGATCACAGGATCAGCGTATTTACCACCGATTACCAGTTTTGCGCTGTTTCGGTATGCAAGTTTTCGAGGTGACGGGATTACCGGGAGTATTTTTGTGTTCTCAAGAGATTTGTGCTGCTTTATGTGATTGGTGACGATGTTTTCTTTCCAGGCCAGTTGTGCCTCATATTTCATTTCGATCAGCGGACAACCTTCACAATCCTTTACATGGGCACATGGTGACTTGCATCTCTCTTTTGAAGGTTCAATCAGTTTTAATCTGCTTGCAGTCAGGGAGTGACGACCGACATGCTCGATCCTGGCAATAATTCGCTCTCCCGGAAGCGCTCCGGTAACCCTGACCTGAGATGTTGCAGTAGCGCCTAGTCCGGATCCGTCTTCATCCAGAGCAGAAACAGTCAGCTCAATCTTGTCACCCTTTTTGTGCAGAGGCTCTTTCAATCGTTCAGGTTTATTTTTCATAATGCAAACCTACCTTTTGAAGGCCAGAAAATCAATCCATAATCTGGATATCACAAGATAGTTAATCAGGATTCATTACTTGACAGAGTGCGTGTTTGGGCTTATTCAGTAAGTTCAGGCAGATTGGACAGCCAATTTCAGGAGGGTAAAAATGCGCCTTTTGGTCCTTCTCCTCACCATGCTGATTCTTGTCCCAAATTTCCTTTTTGCAGCAGTAGTAGGCACGGTATCAAAGAGCAGCGGGGAAGTGCTTTTCAGGGTTGGCGACAACATTAAATATGTCAATTTGAAAAGCGGACAGTCACTTGAAGAGGGGAATTGGGTCAAGACCGGCAAGAAGGGATGGATTGAACTCTCACTTGCCGACGGGAGCAAGTTTACAATTGCCAATAACAGTGAGCTCGAGCTGACAAGCTTCATGGTAGGCAAAGAGAAGAAAGAGGGGCGCTTTACTCTTACCCAGGGGAAGTTGAGAGCTTCCGTGGTAAAACTTGGCGGACAGCAGACCGATATTAAAGTCCGCAGTCGCACTGCAGTCGCCGGAATACGCGGAACCGAGTTTCTGATGATGGCCGAAGGTCCGGCGAATGTTTTTTTCGGCAATGAAGGGATAGTCAAGGTGTCCGGTTCCGGAGAGGATATCACCCCACCACTACTCCCTGGTACCATGACCCAGAATACCCGCGGCTACACTCCGCTGGAACCGGTAAAAGTGGAGCCGGGGACTCCTCTAGCTGATGCGAAAAAAGCATTCGAAGGGGTAACTTCGGCTGTACCGCCGGCCGAGTGGCTTGCTTCTGACAACCTTTCCAGCATCATCGCTCGATGGAACATAAACTACGGTCACTATCTGGCCGATTCCGGCAAGAATGAAGCGGCCCTGCAGGTATTCCAGATAGCACTGGACCTGACAAAGGATCCGGAAATCCGTTCAGATGCCCACCTTGAGCGTGGTTCTGTCTATTCACGCTTTCTTTCCAATTCCGAAGCGGCATTAGCCGAGTACCTCCTGGTGCTGGAGGAGTATCCGACTCTCAAGCAGGCTGAGACAGCACTCGCTTTTACCGGACAGACCCTTTTTGATCTTGGCTTTAAGAAAGAGGCAAGGGCAAGATTCGAGGAGTATCTGAAGAAGTATCCTGATGGTAAGCAGAGGGGTAATGTCGAAACGATGCTGAATCTGCTTAAAACCGATAATTAGGTTTTACCGTGAAAAAATCTCTACTATTTATTTTGATAGGCGTTGTTGCAGCCTTAACGGTTTTTATCGCCTATCGCATCTCACCCCCTTTTATTCAGCACCTTGATAACAAGCTCAAAGATTCACGTTTTCTTCTTCGCGGCTCGGTAAAGCCTTCTGCTAAAGTTGTCGTAGTAGCGATTGACAACAAAAGTATAAAGGAGCTGGGGCGTTGGCCCTGGTCCAGAAACAGGATTGCAGAACTTGTAGAAACGCTGGCCGGGTACGGCGTCAAGGTTACGGCACTTGATATAGTTTTTTCCGAACCTGAAGGGAAGGGGAGCGACAGGTCTCTGGCAGAGAGCGTGGGTACTGCCGGGAATGTCGTCATGGGATATTTTTTCCGTGATGAAGAACAGCCCGTTGACCCGGCTGCCCTTGTACAGACTTCTTCTTCGAAAGTAAAGCTGCTGAAGATCGACAGCAACGTTAATTCAATCCCCATCAATGAATACAACTATCTTAATGTAAATATTCCCGAACTGGGCGCCAAGGCGCTCGACTTCGGTTTTTTCAACCAGTTTCCCGATAGCGACGGGGTTTTCAGAAAGTCGCCCCTGCTGCTGCTTTATAATGGAGATATTTACCCTTCACTGGCCTTGAAGGCCCTCCGCTATCATTATAAATCTGAAATAATGCTTAATGTCGCAGTTTTCGGTGTCAGTACGCTGTCAATGGGTCGACATAATCTCCCGGTCAATGAGCATGGGGAGCTTACTCTGAACTATTACGGTCCTGCTGGCAGCTTTCCGACTGTCTCTGCAGTAGATGTGATACGCAAGAGGGTGCCACCCGATCTTCTGAAAGATTCCATCGCCTTTGTCGGGGCCACTGAAATCGGCATCTACGATCTCAGGAACACTCCTTTCGATGCCGCCCTGCCCGGAGTAGAGATCCATGCAACCGTCGCGGCAAACAGCATCGAGGAACGCTTTATTGTCAAGGACGGTCGCTCGGCTGCAGTTGAGATGCTCTCCATACTTGCACTGCCGGTGGTCCTCGCTTTTCTCCTGAGTCTTGTCCCCGGCACCTTGGCCGGCCTTGGGGTCTTTGCCGCTCTCTCGGCCCTGTTCATCGGGTTTAATCACCTCCTCTTCAGCCGATTTATGATCGATACCACCCTGTTCTATCCGCTACTATCATTGTCTCTCTCCCAGCTAGGTTCCGAAGCATACCGGAATCTGATCGTCGAGAAAAAAGGTCGGAGCCTGAAAAAGGCTTTCAGCAGTTATGTCTCTCCGGACCTCGTCAGGCAGATCGAAAAAGATCCCGATAAACTCGTACTCGGAGGAGAGCAGCGTGAGATTACGATTCTCTTCTCCGACATACGCGGCTTCACCACTCTTTCCGAAGGGTTGTCACCCCAGGAACTGGTACGTCTACTGAACGAATATCTAAACCCCATGACCAGAATAGTCCTGGATGAGAAGGGGACTCTCGACAAGTTCATAGGCGATGCGGTCATGGCTATCTATAATGCTCCCCTCGACCTCATCGACCATCCAGCTGCTGCCTGCAGATCGGCAGTGCGCATGTTGGAAGCCCTCACAGAATTAAACAGGGGTTTCAGCGCAAAGAAGATGAATACGATCGACATCGGGATAGGGATCAATACCGGGCCTGCAGTCGTCGGTAACATGGGGGCCGATATTCGTTTCGACTACACTGCAATCGGAGATTCTGTAAATCTTGCGTCCCGCCTTGAGGGCCTTAACAAGTATTACGGTACACGTATCCTTGTCAGTGAGGATGCCAGAAAATCGGTGAGCGACGAGCGCTTTTCCTTCAGGGAGGTTGATCTGGTCAAGGTGAAGGGTAAATGCCTCCCGGTAGTCATATATGAGCTGATGACCGATAAATCCGGGATACTGAATGATTTTGAAGATGGCTTGAAGCTGTACAGAGTGAGAGAGTTTGATAAGGCCGGGATTATTTTTGACAGTCTCGCTGAACAATACAATGATGAGACTTCAAGGCTTTACCTGGAGCGTTGCCGGGAGTATCTTGCCGCGCCCCCGCCTGATGAATGGGACGGTGTATATACCGCAAAAACGAAATAGTTTTCAGCTGATAACAAAAGCCCCGGTCAATTGACCGGGGCTTTTGTTATTTTCTCGATAATCATTTATTTCAAGACGAACGCAACTTTGGCGCTGCTCATGAAATTACCTTTCTGATTTGCAGAGAAGATCTTGACAGCATCATCGTCAGACACCTGAAGATCTGAAGACCCTACTGCACCTGCGGCAGACACGACCAAGGCATTGTTAACGCCCCGTTTTTCGAGAGCAGCTTTTGCCTTGTCCACGCTGTTGGTGTATTCACCGCAACCCTGCTCGACGAGTACCTTCTGACTGATTTTAGAGGGGTCATAAAGTAGTTCACCCTTAGGAGTGAATATCCTGTTGATAAGAGCAGGTCTGAAGTTCTGGGTGCTTGCATCGATGATGAGACCATCGTACTTCTCGGAAAGTGCTTCAGGTTTGTGCTTGTAAGGAGGTGCAGGCTTGCCGTCAAGCTCGGTCAGACTCTTTTTGATCTCAGGGTCTTTCATCATCTTGTCGTACATGGTCGAAGCAAATCCCCTCGGACCGAGCATCCCAAGTTTGATGATGGCAATAGCCATATCCTTTTCCTTGCTGTATTCCTGAATTACTACCTGTGCTCCCTTTACATACCCCGCAACAGAAGACCTGATCACATCGTATTGAGCCATACCGTCCTTGACCAGAGTGTCACCGACAAGGGCAAATCCCTCCAGATATTCGACAAGGGCCCTTTGAGCGGTAACGACAGCAGCACGCTTTGCCATTATTTCTCGCTGTGAACCGGTGTGTTGCTGACCGGCAAGCCCCTCCCCGTAAAAGAGGATAGCTTCCTGGCTGAATGCAGCGTTGTCATCCCTGACGCCAGGCCCACCGGTCAGGGAGAGGTTCTGCTTGCCCAGCCAGGTGTTTGCCTTCTGGAAAGTCTCGTCAAGCTGCACAGAGCCTTCCGGTGCAGCCGCAGGTGGCTCTTCTGCATAGACTGCACTCGAAAGGCCGATCAAGAGTGATGCTGCTATTGCAAGTTTTTTCATGTCTGGCTCTCCTTTAAGGTATCACTTTTAATAGATATTCATTTTCTGTTTCAGCATGCGGATAGCAAGAAGCGCGTCGGGACCTTCTACCGGGGCATCAATCCTGAACTCTCCGGAGAGTTCACCTTCCATGATGCCCCTGCTGGTCATGTTCATGACAGCGTTGTAAAGGGCAGAGGTTGGGCGGACATCCGGGAAAGGTGAGCGCTCCTGGCCAAAATAGGCGGTTGCAAGTTTCTCGTCCCCGGTGATCTTAATGAGTACATCTTCGAGAATAAAGGCCATTTCACCCCTTTTAACGCTATCTGCCGGCTTGAAGAGGTTTGCCTGGGTGGTTTCATCGTACTTCGGCTCAAGGCCGCGAACTTTCCACTTCATAACAGTAAGGATCTCCTGTTTGAAGGGTGAGTTCATGATATCCGCTGGAGTAAACTCGGCCTTCATCGCATCAACCTGCGAAGCGACAGCTATCCTTCCGGCAAAAAGTTTTTCCAGTTTAAGCTCGTCAATCAGGAGCGCAGCCAGATCAGCTCTGGTAACAGAATCCTTGATGGCTATCTTCTTGCCGACATCTCCGACGGTTAATCCGGCAAGGGCGCGAACTATCCTGTCGGCCTTCTTCCATCCCTTATCCGCTTTTTCATGCCATTTGCCTTCCTGTCTGGAACCCAGGACTGCCGAAAAGCTGTCCCGTGCCTTGGCAAAATCGAGCGCTTCAAGATAGGCAAGTCCCATGAAGTAGGTGATTGCCTCCTTACCCTGGTAATAAAGCAGCTTGCGCTCGTCAGGGTTGAGTTTGCTGCCTTCCTTGTAGGCGTCCACCGACTTGTCCAGCCACTCTTTACCCTTGAGAGTGCTTTCGACTCTAATGCTGGCGACATCGTAGTCAAATTTCTCCTCTTCCTGTTCGGCGTATTTGACGGATTTTTTCAGGTTCTCATATGTTCTTTCGGTGTCAACAGCCTGGTACCCCGCATCGGCCTGTTTTTTGGCCTTTTCGGCCGAGACGATCGAGAGGCCGCTGTAGGCAAGTGATGAGTTATCCTCGCAGTACAGCATTCTGTCAAATTTCTCCTGAGCCTGATCGAGATTCTTCTTCTCCAGTGCTTCCATGCCTATCAGATAGTGGTGCTGCGGGTTATCCTCAGGTGAAGTGCACTTTGCAACGTGGCTGGAACATGCCGATAAAAGCATGACCGGCAGAGCCAGAAGCGGTAATACGATACGGTAATTCATCTCGTGTCCTCCTTTTGCAGATTATTTCAGAGCTTTGTTGATCATTCTAAGTACACTTACATTAGCTTTTGTCCTGACGGCCTGTCCGACCAGGACGCAATCAGATGCATCTTCCAGGATCAGCAGGATGGAGCTGTCAGGCAGGAACTGGGTTTCAGAGACAACGGCTTCAGTTATGATTTTGGGGACAATTCTCGTAGTCCCCCTGACCTTATCTTTCTCCTGAGAAAACTCGATTATATCTACCTTGTTTCCGGGTTGAAGGCCGTCATTCTTGCCGAGATTGGCGTACGCAACTCTCTGGCGCGGATCACTCTTATCGGTCTGGGTTTTGTAAATATAACCGAGAGCAGGGAACGTGTTGGCGATATCCTCCCTTGCATCGTCTATCGCCTTGTTGACGGCCTCCGAGAGGAGTCCGCCAGGGTTCTGGACCTTGCATTCGGAAGAGGATCTGACTTCACGGCTTACAGACTTTCTCCCCTTGACTTGAAAGGAGTTCTGAATTGTCCCTGAGGGAGATGACAGTGCCCTGATATTAATGGCTACTTTTCCCTCTTCCTTGCAGGACGGAGGAGAAGTGCGAGTATTTCCTTTCTTGTCCTTCCACGAACTCGCCTCCGAGAAGGACGTGGAAACAGTTGCAGAAGATATCGCACCTACAAATACCGTATCGATGTCTTTGGCGATCTTTATGAACTGATCAGGGTCGACCTCGGCTCCCATTGCTCCCTGGAACTTCATCTCCTGCATGAAACTTTCGATCTGGGCCCGCTCCAGGACTTCAACACCGCCGCTGGCAACTATGAGCTGCGTAAGTGAGTCCTGCGCTGCCGGTCCGAGACTTAGAGAACTCTTGAATTGAGACGTGTCTGAAATTGGCAGAACCGCAACCCGTGGTCTTTTCTTCTCTTTTACATAAGTCGGCAGTTCAGTCGGACATGTTTTCTCATCAATGCCAGTCTCATGGTACCTGGCAAGATTAAGAGTAGTTGCACAACCTGAAGTAAAAATCAGGATTGTGACAAGAAGAAGGGATCTGTTAATGATCGGTACCATCGGATGACTCCAGTACTGAAAGATCAAAAGGAAAAAAAGACTAGGGCTGATATTTAAGTTCGATCTGGTAAGTCGTAAATTTCCTGACCTTGAAACTCCCTCTCTGTTCGATGCTGTTGGCGAGATAGATAGTATTCTCGGGATAGCTGACGATGAAGTCTCCCAGACCCTTCTCTTCGACCGAAGTGACCCAGGAGGTATTCTGCAGTATGTCTTTTATGGTAAAATTCGCAGATACGTCCGTGATGCCATCGACCTTCACAGTTACCTTGCGCGATATTCCTTTGATATATTTGGAGACCTTCTCAAGCACGACAGGGGTGAGCTTTTCCGCGATGACCTTCAGTCCCTTTGCTGCAGCATCCTCGGCGTTGTTTGCAAGGGCTTTCGCTTCTTCGGTGCCTGCAGCGAGAATTATCATTTTTCCGGAAGGCTCTTTGGTCACAAGACGATAGGTGAGACGGACGGTAACATTCTGGAAGGGCATCTTTATGCCATACCCTACATCTTCACCCTTTCTGGTAGAGACGGTATATTCGGCTTTGCCGATCAGAAGGAGATTGGAGAGAAATTTGTACATCATGCTGCGCAACGTCATGAGATTTCCGCTCTTCATGGCTTTGTCAAGGACGGCAGCATCACCTGCGGCAGTAGGAGCAATATCGACTACCGTGTACCCCTGTTCCGCAAGCTTGCCGATGAGGGTCTCCGAAAGAATATTGGTTTCATCATGGATGTCCCTGTTTTCCAGATGAGTCACCTCGCGCGGCTTTGATGCCGGGATGAAAACAGCGATTGAATTATTGAGCGAGAGTGAGGAGAGAGCTTCTCCGGCATTAGCAGGCTCTATGCAGGCGTTTATCCTGACTTTGTAAATACCGTCGACTGCTTCAGAGGAGATGACCTTGTGATTTGTCACCAGACCCTTTATCTGTTTGCTGACCGCGTCGTCGACCAGTGCCATGTTTTGCACGACGCTCTGCGCCCTGACCTCGACACCTGCAGTCTGCTCGATGGCAGACCATTTTGCCCTGGCAATAGCCTCGGTTTTCGCAGCAGGAGTATCACCGTTTACAATAAGCGCTTCGCCGTCAGCGTCTACGCAGGTTAGTTTTGCTGCTGCAAGTGAAGGGACGAAAAGGGAAGCCAGAAGGAGGGCAGGAATCAATCTGTTCAGCATCGTGGCTCCTGTTAAAATCGGTTGTTTATGGGAAAGAAGGGGGATATATTGCATCCTGCTGAATTTACTCTGTAGTAGCATTTTTTTGCATTAAAATAAATACTGTTTCTCGTCATCCGGAATTTTTTGGTCCAGGGAAAATCTTTCCTACTATCTCTTTGATACATCCGGGGAGACCTTATGAAAGCAGCAGCCGCAGCACTGTTTCTGATAGCAGCAATTTCCGGAACCGCCTCTGCCAAGACGCTTATACTCGAAGGCCGGCTCGCCAGCACTATCCTCATGACGCAACAGATCGGTTTCCAAGTTGACAAGCCGATCGACACCCTTTCATTCAGGTTCGCGCTTCCGGCGAAATTCTCCAATCCCGGGGTAAATCAGGAGATCAACTCCCTTTCAATAGACTACCAGCCGGAGCCGGCAAAAGTCGAGGATGAGACTGACAGTTTCGGCAACAGTTTCAAGAAGGTCACCTGGAACGGGTTGAAGCGTGACGCATCCATAAAGCTGCGGTTCGAAGCCAGGCTCAGGTCAGAGCTTGCCGCGATGGCGAGCAGGTCAACATTCCCCCTGAAAAACCTTACCCAAAATGAGATGTTTTATCTCAGCCCAACGGAAATGGTGCAGTCAAAGGAGCGAGACATTGTCGAACTTGCTAAAACCCTTACCGAAGGCGCCGCAACAGAATATCAGGCAGTCAGTTCGGTACTGAACTTCATTGCCGACAACATCAAGTATTCGTACAATCCCCAGAAATATGACGCTTTATACACGCTTGCCAACAGGTCGGGAAACTGCCAGAACTTTGCCCACATCTCCATGGCGCTCCTGAGAGCTGCCGGCATCCCGTCCCGTATTGTCGGCGGAATCAGCCTCAAGGAGCAGTGGAAAGTCCCCATAGACTCGGAACGCTCGGTCGTCCAGGGTATGGGGCAGGGGGGGCACGCATGGATGGAAGTCTATTTCCCTGATCTTGGCTGGCTTTCCTATGACCCGCAGCAGTCCAGGCAGTTCACCTCTTCTCGGCATATCAAGCAGACCCACGGGCTGGATTCCCAGGATGTGAACGACACCTGGCGAGCCGCCCCTTATCTCCCGAAATACTCCGAAACCATCGATGCAAAATTCCTTGATGACGTGATAGATGTGAGGCTGAAGAGTTCTGACGGCGAACCCCGCCCGTACCTTGTCAGCAATGCGATGTCGGTTAAAAAGGATGCCTCGATAACAACTTCGTCGGAAACACCGCCGGTCGTCACACCGCCGCTGGTAGTAACTATTCCACCGGCAGCAGCTCCTCCGGCTGCACCGCCGGTAAAGAAGCCTTCCCTGCCGGAGAAGAATCCGCCAAAAGCTAAGAAGCCTACACCTTCAAAGAAACCTGATGCTGCGAACCTGGTGGAATTCGGCAATATCGAGTTTCCGAACCTTGTCGATACCTTCAGGATCATCGGTGCTAGCGGCACGAGAGTATTGGACAAGGAGACGTCCGAATATGTCACCTCAACCTATGTGTATGCCCAGGCCGTGAAGGTAGAAAACGATTTTTCGCTCGACATGGTCTCGCTGGCAATGCACAAATTCGGCGGAGACGGGACCGTTTTTCTCGATTTCGTGGCAGATGACAACGGCAAACCGAGCCTGAACGGGCTGCGTTCTTTCCCGGTATTTCTGGACAGGATAGCCAAAAAACCGGGTTACTACTGGGTGGATTTCAATTTCAATGAAGGGCCACGAGGGCCTGTGGTTCCTGCTGGAAAGTACTGGATCGTGCTGAGGCACTCTGGCGACGCGATCCTCAACTGGTTCTACATTCCCGGCAAGCCTTACAGCGGAGGCGATGATACCCGTTCAACGACAAAAGGGTACCTGTGGGAGGATATTCTGAACTACGATTTCGTGTTCAGGGTCAGAGGGGCAAAGAAAGTTACCAAAGCAAAGGCGGAGTAGGTTTTTCTGCTCCTGACGAGGCCAAACCATGCAACGTATCGTACTTTCTATCGCACTGCTTCTCCTTTCCGCTATCCCGCTCCTTGCCTCCCAGTCCATAATCCTCGATACCGATGGCTATGCCTGCATGGGTGACGACAAGTCGCGCAAGCAGACTGAAGATGTTGCATTCAAGGACGCCAAGCGCAAGGCCTCTGAATCTGCCGTCACCTATATCCAGGCGGAGACGCATCTGAAGGACGCCATGCTGGAGAAGGATATCCTCTCCGCCTACACCAATTCACAGGTAAAGGTAATCCAGGAGTTCCTGAAGGAGTGGTACAAGGAGGGTTCTCTTGGAGACTGCTACCGGGTAAAGCTGAAGGTTGAGGTCGTCCCTGATGAACTCAGCATGAAGAAGTTGACCAGGAAAAAGACGGTGGCACTTTTAGACGATTCATCGGCGCCACTCTCCGTCAAGGTCTGGAGCGACAAGCCCAAGTATGCCAAAGGGGAGAAGATACGTGTGTTTGTCAAGGGCAACCGTCCCTTTTACGGCCGGGTCGTTTATCAGGACGCTTCCGGCGGCTTGATCCAGATACTGCCGAATCCTTACCGTCAGAATAGCTACTTTAACGGCGGAACGGTTTATGAGATCCCCTCAGGAGAGGATAAATTCGACCTGGAAGTTGCTCCGCCGTTCGGTGCTGAGCGAATTACCTTGTATGCCAGCACCTCACCCGTGGGAGATGTGAATCTGAGCGCTGCCGGCGGTGTTTATGCTGTACAGGCGAAGGCTGAGGAGCTGTCTTCAGGTACGCGGGGAATCAAGTTTGTTAGCAAGGGGAGCGCCCCTGTTGTCGCAGAGTTCGCCGAGTCTAATCAGGAGATGCTTACTGCGGAAAAGTAGGCACTCTTCCTTTTCCTGACCCTCTCCCTCCGGGAGAGGGGATTCATCTACTCACCAAAGCCATCCTCCCTTGACTTCAGACTCTAAAAACGGCTACTATGCCCCGCTATGAAAAGAGTTACCCGGCAGATAAAAATTGGAAATGTTCTTGTCGGCGGCAATGCGCCCTGTTCTGTCCAGTCAATGTGCTCGACCGATACCCGTGATGCGGAGGCGACCCTTGCCCAGATAGCCGGGCTTGCCGATGCCGGGTGCGAGATCGTCCGCTGTGCGGTCCCGGACATGGATGCCGCGCTGGCTCTGGGAAAGATAAGGGCAGGGAGTCGTATCCCGGTCGTTGCCGACATCCATTTCGACTACAAACTTGCACTGAAAGTGCTGGAGCAGGGCATCGATGCCCTGCGGCTGAATCCCGGCAATATCGGCGAGCGGTGGAAGGTCGAGGAGGTAGTCAAGGCCGCGAGAGAGCGGCTGGTACCGATCCGGATCGGAGTCAATGCCGGTTCCCTCGAAAAGGAGCTGCTCCGGAAATACGGCCATCCGACCGCCGAGGCAATGGTCGAATCGGCCCTCGGTCATGTGCGGATCCTGGAAGATATCGGTTATGACCAGATCAAGATCTCCCTGAAGGCTTCCGATGTCCCCAAAACGGTCGAAGCCTACCGGCTCCTGTCATTACGGGTCGATTATCCGCTTCATATCGGCATAACCGAGGCGGGCACGACCTTTTCCGGAACAATCAAGTCTGCTGTCGGACTCGGAATCCTTTTGGCCGACGGAATCGGCGACACGTTGAGGGTTTCGCTTACCGGTGATCCCGTTGATGAGGTGCGGGTCGGCTTCGAGATCCTGAAGTCGCTTGGCCTCAGGCAGCACGGGGTGAACTTTGTCTCCTGTCCGACCTGCGGCAGATGCCAGATAAATCTGATTCAGGTGGCTGAGGAGGTCGAGCAGCGCCTGCAAGGTGTGGATGCTCCCTTTACCGTTGCCGTCATGGGATGTGTGGTAAACGGTCCAGGCGAAGCGCGCGAAGCTGATTTCGGCATTGCCGGCGGCAAGGGTGAAGGGCTGCTTTTCCGTCATGGTGAGATCGTTCGAAAGGTCCCGGAAAAAGAGCTTGCCGACGCGCTGGTGGATGAGGTGGTGAAGGCAGCAAAGGATATGCACAGTAGTTGAGCAGTTAAATATTAAATGAGGTAATACAATGCGTTACAGTCAATACTTTATACCTACAGTTAAAGAAACTCCCGCTGATGCTGAAGTGATTTCGCATCAGCTGATGCTTCGCGCCGGAATGATCAGGAAGGTTGCTGCCGGAATCTACAATTACCTGCCGCTCGGGCTGAAATCGGTCCGCAAGGTCGAAGCTATCGTCCGTGAGGAGATGAACCGTGCCGGGGCGATCGAGATCCTGATGCCGATGGTGACACCGTCTGAACTCTGGGAGGAGTCCGGGCGCTGGGGGCAGTATGGCAAGGAGCTGCTTCGCATCAAGGACCGCAAGGACAATGAGTTCTGCCTCGGACCGACGCACGAAGAGGTCGTCACGGACATTGTGCGCCGCGAAGTGCGCAGCTACCGGCAGATGCCACTCAACCTCTATCAGATCCAGACCAAGTTCCGCGACGAGATCCGGCCCCGCTTCGGCCTGATGCGCGGCCGCGAGTTTATCATGAAGGATGCCTACTCCTTCGACGCGGATGAGAAGGGCGCTGACGTCTCCTACGAAAAGATGTATCAGGCGTATCGCCGGATCTTCGAGCGCTGCGGCCTGAAGTTTCGCGCTGTCGAGGCCGACACCGGTTCTATCGGCGGGAACTGGTCCCATGAATTCATGGTACTGGCCGATTCGGGGGAGGATGCAATCGTCTCGTGCAGTGCCTGCGACTATGCGGCAAATGTCGAAAAGGCCGAATCGAGGCTCGTAGAAGCAGAGGAACACTCCGAACCGAGGCCCCTGGAAAAGGTTCACACACCGGGCAAGAAGAGCATCCAGGAGGTAAGTGAATTTCTCCAGATGCCCGC
>Ga0134124_10002163_pt1 | contig 15854 bp, 8 predicted proteins | sample KB304_FD_96880 | JGI IMG/M metagenome (GOLD analysis project Ga0134124, IMG submission 96880) | Terrestrial soil microbial communities without Nitrogen fertilizer from Kellogg Biological Station, Michigan, USA - KB3-0-4 | ecosystem: Environmental > Terrestrial > Soil > Unclassified ...
AATCCATGCCCGATCAGAAAGCGCAGGATGGCAAGCTCTGTATAGATGAGACGCCCGGTCTTCCCAAACAGCGGGCCTTCGCGAGCTGCAGTAATCGCAAGCTGCCGGCACCAGTTGTTGACTTCTTCGCCGGCAGCTAGGGCGGCTCTTTCGACTTGCGTGTGTTCCTCATCTGTAAGCCTGAGACTAACGGATCTGGTCCGCTTTGCTTCACTCATTTCGCGTTTCCTTTCGCGTGCACAGAGTGCACACTCCCGCATGCGGCAGTGTGGCTTCGTATACGTGCAATTTACTGCAATAGTTGGACCAAGCCGATGTATACACGCCCCGTAAACGTCGCAGCCACGCGAGCGGGGGTGTCGTGTCTCGCTTAATCAGGTGCGGAGCACCTCTTTGTTTTTTCGTTAGCAGTCGAAATTTTTCGAGATACGGTTGGGCTGGCGCTCGTTGGCAACCTGCGCTCGTTGGCAACCTTTTCTAAATAGGGCACAATTGGTAACATCGCAGACGGTACCGCATCCGGTGCGCTCCCACAAAGCCACCTCAGCACGCAATCAAGGTACGCCAACTTGCGATCAATTATTTATCCGAGACTTAACCGTTGGGGCGAAGAATGGCTAAGGTTTCTGTCTGTGTTGTCACAGTCGACCTAAACACACAACGAAAACCCCAAAGAAAAGCGAATCGCGCGAAGCAAAAGCCGGGGCTGAACGCGCATTTCCCGTTCTGCGGTACTTCTCGGCGATTTCGGTTTATGCAAGAGAACCGTTACAACACTTGAATGGTCAGCTTGGCCCTTTCCACCAGCATGAAGTTGTTGACATCTCCGGGCATAACGCACGTTTCGCTTCCACTAAATCAATTGTCCTAAACGCAATTTTGAGGAAACATGTCTCACTCAATCAACCTTTCAGACGAATTTTACACTGCCTACAAGACCGCAAACCCGTCCTTCAGTTCCGATACTTTTTCCTGTGCAGAGGAAACCACTGCTGAGCTGTTAAGCCATGCTACAACCTCCGATCATCCAGGCATGTTACTCGGCAAGGTTCAGAGCGGAAAGACACGGACCTTCATTAGCATTCTAGCTTTGGCTTTCGACAATGGATATGACATTGCAGTCGTTCTAAGTAAGAACTCCAGGGCACTCATCGAACAGACTGAAAAGCGGCTAACAAGCGAGTTCAATATGTTCATAGATGATGGCGAACTTGAGATCTATGACATCATGCACGCTCCGGAGTCTTTTGGAAAATTTGAACTCGATTCGAGACTTATTTTCGTTGCGAAGAAACAAAAGGACAACCTTAGACGCCTTATTGACCTTTTCGTAAGTAGCCCCGAAATGGCAGGTAGACGAGTGCTAATCATTGACGATGAAGCCGACAACGCATCAATTGGATATACGCAAAAAGAAGGCCTGCTTGAAGCGCAGACGATTGCGACTCAAATCACTCAGCTACGCTCAGTTATTCAAAACTCTTCGTTTTTGCAAGTGACCGCCACCCCCTATTCTCTTTACCTACAACCCAACTCGATTGAGGTCGCGAACGTTCTTGATTTCAAGCCCACGCGACCCGCATTTACGAAACTCGTTCCAGTCCCCCCCGACTATGTAGGCGGTGATACTTATTTCGGTGAGTCGTCTCGAAGCGAAAAGGACACGCTGGAGAGTCTCATTCATCACACGATCGATCCGAAGGAGTTTGATCGGTTAAAGAAACACGACAAACGCTCCTTCAAGTTGGAAGATGTCTTAACCGCTCCTGCGATCCGAGGGTATAGAATTGCCATTGTTAATTTTATCGTCGGCGGCTGCATTCAGCGAATTAACGGTATCAAAGCAGGCCGCAAGGCGAAGAAACTTCGCTATTCATTCTTGCTTCATTCTGAGGCAGGGAAGAGTGCGCACGAGTGGCAAGAGAAGTTAACCGAAGCAATAGTCGAGAAATTGAGTGAGGCGGAAGAGTCGGGTGACGCAATTTTTTCTGATCTTATTCAGAAATCTTATGATGATTTTGAACGATCGCTAAAACTTGCTTCACAGCCGGTACCATCATTGAAGGAAGTAGTTAAGAGTGTTAAGGAAGCTTTAAGAGACGAATACATCACAATAGTGAAAGTGAACTCCGACGATGATGTTGCGGCACAACTCGACAGCAGTGGACAACTGAAACTTCGCACGCCTCTCAACATTTTTCTCGGAGGCCAGGTGCTCGATCGTGGCGTCACCTTGGCAAATCTGATCGGATTTTATTACGGACGACGACCTAAGAAATTTCAACAAGATACAGTTCTGCAACATTCCAGAATGTATGGCTATCGTAGACCTGACTTGGCGGTCACTCGCTTTTATACTTCCAGAGCAATACGGTTCGCCATGAGCCAGATGGAAGAGTTCGATGCCTCATTGCGAGCAGCAATCGAAGCGGGTGGTGACAAGGCGGTGCAATTCATTCGCAAGGCGGCCGACGGATCGATTGTTCCGTGTAGTCCCAACAAAATTCTTGTGGCCACGACACAAACCCTCCGTCCACACAAACGAATCTTGCCTATAGGATTCCAGACTGGTTACAAGACCGGCACCAACGCAATCGGAAAGATTGTCGAGAAACTCGACGCAGAGGTTGAAAAGCTTTGCGGATTCGATGCTTCGGTACCAAAACTAATGCCGCTTGCATCCGCTCTCGATTTGCTAAATCGAATCGAACCGACGATGCATTTCCCAGAGGATGATGCACCGCCATTTGATTGGGACGGTGCACGTGCAGCTCTCACACATTTGAGCCAACAGCATGGCGATCCAGCAAAGCGTGGACAGGTATTGCTCTGGGCGGCCAAGAATCGTAACTCCTCTCGGTTAGCGAGCGAGAGTTCTCATGCTACCTACATAGAAACTCCCGATTCGGAAAAAACGGAGGGACAGATCGCGAAGACGTATGCTAAGGACTACCCAATCCTTTTCTTATTGCGACAAAACGGAAGCGAAGAAAAAGGCTGGCGGGGAACTCCGTTCTATTGGCCTGTGATTCGAGCTCAAGCGCGGACGCCGACCGCTGTTTACACTGCAGAGACTATTGGATAAGACCGGATTTATGGCAATTCTATGCCGACAGCAATTTCGGAGTTAAGTGTCGGTTGTGTTTCGTGGCGAAACTCAGTCGCTTCCTTTATAACGTGCCTCCAATCCAGCCGGCAGAATGCTCTTCCGCATTGGCCTGAACGCGATCGAGGTTACAGCATCTTCCTGTGGGACTGAGAGCAACTGAGCATTTCGTTTCTAGACTACGACGCGATGTGGATGTTTTGAAGGAGGCGAGGTTATGTTCCGCCTTAACCCGATTTAACTCAGACCTAATTCAAGTGGATGTTGAGGATCGAAGACACTCTTAACGGAGGGGTAAAGATGCTGGAAGGACGCCTTCAAAAACCCACAAAACGATTTCGCGTCGCATTATCTTTTGCTGGAGAGAATAGAAACTTTATAGAGGCAGTGGCTGACAAATTAAGTGCTGCTTTAGGGCGACCTAGTGTTTTTTATGATCGGTACTATGAGTCTGAACTGGCGCGTCCGAATCTTGATACATATCTGATTCGGATCTACCACGAAGAATCGGAGTTGATAGCCATATTTTTTTGTGCAGATTATGCTCAAAAAGAATGGTGTGGTCTTGAATGGCGAGCCATTAGGGACGTTCTAAAGCAAAAGCGAGATTCAGAGATCATGCCATTCAAGTTCGATCATTCGGAAGTTGATGGCCTCCTTTCAATAGACGGGTACATAGAAATCAATGGCAAAGGCCCAGCCGACGTAGCCCGTTTGATCTTGGAACGGCTTGATCCGGCAATTGCGCATTTACCCCCGGCGGCCGGATTAGCTAAACCTGAATTGGATGAAGTTGAAATAACACTGGATTTAGAGTTCGAAGATTTTACGCCTGCAAGGGAAAAACGTTTTCTGCAGGTCTTAAAGCTACTGCTCGCGGATTCAGACGTCATAATACGAAAACGAAGACCAGGCAACAGCATAACACTTACTCTAGATTTAAGTGTTGCCAAGTGGAACATACTAAAGCGTGAAGTTCAGAAAGGAGCGTTGGCCGAGTTCAAACCTAGGGAGCTTAGAGTGAATGGTGCCTTGGTTTTTGAAAAGGAGGCACGATCATTTCAAGATTGGCGAAATAAACCACTCGCAGAAACTGGCGCAAGGACGACAATAATATTCAACGGATTACGAATGTTGCTCTTACCGGCGCTATTGAGAGATTTAGAGACTAGGGAATCGCAAGGACTCTCAAACGATGAGTGTAGTTCGGTCAAATACGCCTTAAATGGACTCGTTGACACTGTCAAGACATATTCAATAGATCAAGTTGTAAAGAATGCTTTCCTTGAAAAGAGCAATCGGTTTTCAGAGTTGTACTCCTTATGGAATAATATTTATGGAGCAGACTACGATTCTCTCCGGGAGAGACGACAACTTGTCGGCAAACTTCGCGCGGGTCGACGCAAGATTTCAATGGTAGTAAGACAGAATCAAAATCAAGTATCCCTCGCCTCTCCTTCACCCCAGGCAGGTGACTTGAACAGACTTATCGATGGTTTTGGCAGCATAGTTAATAAATCGCCTAGTGGATTTCGACATTTAAACATTGCGCACCGAAGGATGCTAAAAATGATGACGGAAAAGAATAAGAGATCCGAAGCAAGAATTTAGACGAGGATGCTCTCATCTATCCTTATGCGTTGTGCTAGAAGTGGCAAGGTTACCGGCGAGAGAAGTTCTAAACGAGTATGCTATTCGCAGTGAATTCCGACGTTCGTGGCTCACAATTCCGTTGCTAGCAAAGCTAACGTACTATTGAGCAGTTTAGGTGTGTTGGGGAAAACTGTGACGGTCTGAAATGGAATAGGCGGTATGAGACGTATATTAGTGCAAATTTAACGGGCTGCGATCCGCGATAAATGTTAGTAAATGTGGCTACACCGTAACAGGCGCACTGTGCGGTTACAGATTTCATAACCAGTGAGTCGCAGGTTCGAGTCCTGCTCGGCTCACACAAAAGAAATTTGTAAATGTCCCGGTTTTAGGACCACGGCTGAGTAGAGATTTTCGGTTTTTGGGTTAGTAGAAATGCTCTGTGCGTCATATCACCCAGAGCATCATGTGGCCGCTCTTCGTTGTATTCCTTCAGCCACTCCTCGGTCTGTTCTGCCTTTGTGGGTATGGTATTGTCTATGGTATCAAACGTCGACAGAAGCCTCGCTTAGTTTAAGTCGGAAACCGCTTCTAACGGGTTTCAAAGGTTCGTGCTTAGGTGCGCTCAATCTCTTAACTCATAAACATCGTTCAGCTTTCTCACACACAAAGGAGACTCAAATGAATACTAAATCATTGCTTACCTCGCTTTTCCTCGTGCTAATAATCGTAAAAACCGCCGCACTGGTAAGTGCCCGACCACCCTCAATACACTTGTTGGTTCAAACGTCCGGGTTTAGTGTCATCGATCTATCACAACAAGTCAGTAACGACGGGCTTATAGTGACCTATAAATTCAATAGATCTGTGGCCACACTAACGAGATCCCGACTCTTTTACAACAAAGTGTCAACTCTCGGAGGAAGCTCGGGAACGTCAGAAAGAGAGTCTGCTTCTGGCGCCGCTACCTTGGTCTTCAAGATTCCGCAAAGTGCATTCGAAGTAGCCGATAGAATTGACTTCCAGGTGAATTTGATCAATGCGGTTGGAACAACCATTTATACTTCCGCAACTTCTAGTTTCGATTCGAGCTTCTACAAGAGCTTCAAGAACGAGGTCAGACAATTGAACGAAAAAGCGAGCGCCTTGCGAAACACTGTTACAGGCCTCGAGGCGAAGAACAATGATCTCGTCAAAGAACGTGATGCCGCGAACACTAAATATGAAGATGCCCAACGATCACTAAACGTAGTCACTCGAGGACTCGAGCCCACACGGGTGAACCTCGTTCAAGTCAACTTGGTCAGCGACGATCGAATTGTTGTTACCTTTACTACTGAGGCAGGTGTGCCAGGTAGAATACTGGCTACGATAGAAGGACCAGAGAACTTTAAGAGGAATGTACCGAGCGATAACTTGAGCACTCAACACGTTATTTCATTCGAAGGGCTGAAGGACGCGACTCAGTATAGGATCAAGGCGGTCGCTCTGAAGTTAGATAAGGCGGAGATTCCCTCCTCCTTAGTTGATTCCAACGGCGATGAGAGATTGAAAGTAAGAACAAAGGAGCGGCTCATCCCTCCCGTTTCGTCGTTTGCGTTGACGCCTTCTTACGACCGTATTAAGGTGACGGTTAACACGGATCAGAAGGTGTTTGCAGAAGTTTCTTACCAGCCACTGGATTCTACTGGATCACCTATCAAGTCGGAGTTAAAACAAATTGGCTCGATCCGACAAGATGAGTTTGGCAGATACTCCGGTGAAAGAGTCGTGAATGCTAATACTGCTGAGGACATTTCCCTGGTAGACTTGAAAGAGAATACCCAATATAAAGTTGTGGTTAGGCTAGTTAATGAATTTGGCAAAACCCCTTCGAACCTCCTCGAGAAAATCTCACGAACCGCAGTAAAACCTACACCCTTCGATTTTACCAAAGTTGTTAACGTTCAGATGAGTCCGGTTGGTGTAAAGGTGACTTGGTACTCTACGACTAAAGCTCTAAATGCGCGGCTCCAGGTTTTCTATGAGGGCGATAATTCTGGCCCTCAGTCTAATCCCGTTACACAGTCTAATACAGCTTCGCAATCACTAACTGTCGATAATAAAGCTGAAGTGAAAGACAACAATCAAATCATCGGAGTGATAGACACTTCTCAAGTTGCAGAGATGATCTCGAAGAGTAAGGTGCCTATTATACGTTTAATTATGACGGATGGTACTGGCCAGCCGTTGCAACGTGATTTGCAAGTCACCTTTGTTCTTCCAAAGAACTCCGACGTGAAGTCCCTTAATACTCTTGCCGAACCCGTGAAGAGTACTCTTCTTGAAATAACCAAGAAGGTTGAAGGAGATGGCAAAGGTATTGACTGGAAGAAACTTATCTCAACGGGATTCTCTATGTTTGTAAAAACTGTGGTTCCCTTACCGCTCTAGTTTGTCACTCAGTAGGGTCTACTTCATTACTTTCAGTTCGCTATACTGAGGGCAGCCTCGCTGCCCTCAGCGTTCGCGAGTAGTGATTGAGGGTTCACCCGAAATACGTGTGGCCAATTTGTGGACAGAATTCTCAGCGGCCCAACCGATCAAGAATGGTAAGGAATAGGAACGAATGTGAAACCCCTCGAATTTCCTTGGTGGCTGCAACTTTAGAAAAGGCAAATACTTACGTTTTTGCCGCGCTTTATAATTCGGGACCGTAAGGTCGGTGGTTAGAATCCACTCACCCCGACAAGCACTTCAGCATTCCATTAATCAGAGCGTTCTGCCATGTAGAAGTGAGGGGCAGTTGAGGTTAAAGCATCCGCTCACGTGCGTATCGCGCAGCAGTTTGTCCAATAGCACTATCTAGGTGGCGATAGAAATAGTTTTACTGAGTCGACTACTCTCTTCTGAAAGCGTCACACTTATTTCAGAATTGACATTGACGTCAACATCAATTCTAAAAATACCGACACCTCTTGGAACTGGTTGCACACCATCTAAAACAATTCTAGCCAAACTAATATTATCAATGGCCATCTCGGCGCTCCCTTGTAACACGTGGACTTCTAGAGTTGTTGTGTTAGAAATTGCGTTCGTGATCCACACACACTTGCTAACGGGAACCGTTGTATTTGGACAAATGATTTCGGACGTTCGCCCAAACTCGTCTTCGATACCAATTCCAAAGGGAATGGCATCAATGTGAACATAATCGTCCAACGAACCCTCTATAATGCCAGCTTGGACTGCCGCGCCGAGTGCCACAGCTTCACCCGGATTGGCAATTCGAAACCGTGCTGAGGGGAAAATTCCCCGAACTAAATTTTGCACACGTTTCATTCGCGTTGCAGAACCCACAAACATGACCGAATGAATTCCTTCACTTGAGATTTTAGCGTCTACCAATGCTTGCAAGATAGGATTTCTCAAGCGCTCAAAGAGTTCCTCGCAAACGGAATCGAACTCTGTCAAAGTGACCTCGACGCTGAAGTCGTACACTCTTCCATCCCTACCAATACAGTAAGGAAGGCTCACAATTGCTGATGGCTGTTCCGAGAGTTCGCACTTCGCTGAAATGCACGCATCCAAAAGTCGTTGTTGCAGTACAGGATCACGCTTGTCAATTTCGTGACCGTGCTGCCGTCGGATCTTCTCCGTAACAAGCTCCACGAGCCGTTCATCAAAATCATTTCCACCAAGCAACCGATCACCGTTCACGGCGAGAACCTCGTTGACGTTAGGTCCGTAGCCGAGAACGGTAACGTCAAAAGTGCCTCCGCCCAGATCAATCACTACTGAAGTTCTATCAAATGCTCGCACGTTCCAGTTGTAGTAAAGGGAAGCCGCCACTGGCTCAATGATCAATCTACCTAGCGTGTAACCTGCAATTTCGACGGCGCGCCGGGTGGCATCCCTTTGCCTCTGAGTAAAATACGCAGGTACACCGACTATAACCGAATCAACATCTTCAGCGATCAAACTGGAGGCAGTCTGTACCAGATCCGTAAGAATAAGACTGCCGATTTTTTCTGGAGATAATAGTTCCCCACGTATGCTTATGATCGATTCACCCTCAGTTCCAGGAATGACGCTGTAAGGTAACAAATCAAGGGTATCGGTGATTTCGCTGTAGTAACGCCCCATCAGTCTTTTAGCACTGCTAACGGTATTGAGTGGATCAAGAGTTCGGGAATTCAAAGCATCCACTCCGATTAGAATTTCTCCTCGTTCACCAAAGCGGACCACAGAGGGGGTGAAAGATCCGCCCGAACGATTAGCAATAATCCTGGGGGTTTTACTCGATCTGTCACAATACGCGACGAGCGTAGTTGTTGTACCCAGATCAATTCCAATCACTCTTCCCATTGCGTCACCTAAGAACATTGCTCCTTAAGCGTCGTTCTAGCGGACGACTTTTCCGCCGTCTCAATAGCTGAGAGCGCCTGTTTGGCTGCTTCCGACACCGTACCTGACGAGTTTGCGGACAAGGTCAACAGAATGCCCTTGGCCTTGTTCATCGTCTCGACTGACCTGCTCCGCAGTGCCAGACCTTTTGTCACAAGGCGGCACAGATTTACAACATGCCAACTCGATAGAGCTGTTGAGACCGCAAGACTCACTTCCTCCAACTTCTGTATTGCTGCCTCGAATAACTCGTCCTCAACATCCCGAAATTCAAATAATCGCATTGCGTAACGGTGCACACGGGTGAGTGGATGGCATAGCATGCCAATAAGAATCTCTGCGGGTACTTTCCCGAATCGGGTGCGCAATAACCAACCGGAAAAAACGACATAATCGGCTGAATGGAGACGGGCAAATTGCCGAGCAATTTCAATAGCCACTTTATCTGTTGATCGATCTATCTCGCGAAATGCGGTTATTGCATGCCTTACCCGCATTTCCCGAATTCCGGCAACCATAAGTTCTATGATCTCTTCATCTTCGTTTCTCGCTAATATGTTCAACGCATTCAGTCTGGCCGTATCGTCATATCTATGTCTTTGCGGTTTCACATATATGCTTACGTCCGGAGAACCTTGAGAGCCAATAACGTGGCTTCTAAATTCCCACGCCTTTTCGGAATTACGGAACCACAGCTCCCGAAAGTGAGCACTTCCAAGATATGTATTTCTGAACTCCGAATTGGTGAAGAGTAGTTCCCGAAGCTCTTTAGATTGCAACTCCAGTAGTCGTCCCGACATCTCTCGGACTTCAAAGTTTTTAAGATATCGCTCGATATATTCCTTATCCTTTAACTTCGCATCGTTTTCTGATTCAAATTCTCGGCTGCGAAAATGTTCAGGCGGTAAGCGCAACTCTTCGTCGCGATAACGCTGGTACAACTTTTCGCGATAACGCTTGAACAACTCGTCATCGTGAAAACTCTGGTCCAATCCTCCATCGCGATAACGCCGGTACAGCTCCTCCTCGCGATAACGCCAGTACAAGATCATCTCTGGCTCTCGAAGACACATTTTTCGAAACGAAATGTCTTTGAAACTTCGGGCAAATTCCGGATCTGCGCTACAGGTTGCCAAGAGTTCTTCCCAGTTATCCGGGTAGAGTCCTTCTGACTCTTCAAAAACAGTTCGTGCGAAACTTGAATCGTGGATTAAGAGCTTTGTAAACCTTTCGGAAGTGAAGCGAAAGCAAAACATTGATTGCTTGCGAATCTCTGGCTTAAAGCAATAGTCTTTTTGAAATTTTTCGTCGCTCAACAATTTGTGATTTTCTTCGTTGGCTATTATGTGGTTTCTATGCCGATCTTCAATTGTCGGAAGGTTCGGCATTACATCTTCGTCCAGGCCGAGAATGCGCGCACTTATGTTTCGAATATGTCGACTGCTCGATTGTATGTCCAGGAATCGCAGGGCTGTGGGAATCAATAATTCTTTCACCTGCGGAGTTGCTTCTCGTTCAAGCAACTCCAGGGCTGCAACCGTTTCCTCCGTCGCCGCTTCTGGCGGCAGGTGATCAAACATCTGAACAATAGCAAAAAGAGTCGTTGACCGTTCCTGCTCTTCGGCAGACATCGCAAGAGAAATTGCCTGATTAAGCACCCTTCCAGGTTCGTCGTTTAACTCATCGAGAAGCACCAGTGCACCGGAGATCAATTCGAACCGCGGTAGACTCTTGATACTGGATTTAAGGATACTGTCAATTATTGAGGAAGCTTGCTCTGGTTCCGTTTCCAGAATTTGGTTGCGCCATAGAACTGCAATCATATACTCGGCAAGTTCACTATAGGTAAACCGAACGCATCGCCCAAGCTGTGGATCCACGAACTCATCGATAATGCCCTCTGATCGTAAGCTGTTATAATTGGAATCCGAGTCTTCTAAGTCGCTCATTGCTAGTTGCAACTCACTTAGCCGAACAGCCTGTTTCTGTTTAGCAAGCATTTGTCCAGCGATCGCCAAAAGGAGGTCGTATGCGGTCTCTGAGCGCATCAGACTCCGCCTGCTCGCTAACCTCTCTAATGCCTTTTGAAGATATGTTGCAAGCAGACTTAGCCGCCGCAAATCGGAGACATGTCCTAGCAGATCACTTCCGTGTGACTCAAAGAACAGCCGTAGGAGAAGCGGGTGTCGTAGGGTCTTTTCGGCTTCACTAGACAGACTGAGGCGCGCGTGGTATTGGTCCTGATAGCCAGCGAGGGCTTCAATCCATTCCTTGTCTGAAAAACTTGCTAGAGAGATGGGGCCGGCGTCTGACAAATATGGCTCGATGTACGGACTGCAAAGGGGCCAGACGACATCACGACACGAAAGAAGAAATCTGTAGCGCAGATTGATCGTTTCCGTCATAAAACGATCTAGAGCGCGGCCGAATGCATAGGCATCACCACTCTCATTGATGCCGTCGATAACAATATAGATCCACGTTTGGGCTTCCTTCGCAACCTTCGAAATATCTTCGATTACACGCAACTCAGCCATTTCACTCAGTCCACTAGCCGTCGCGATCTCGCGCGCAAAGAAGTTTTCATCGCTTACAGAGTGCCGCCCAGAAATCAAAATAGTGGGGTAGGATTCCAAAAGTCGGCCCGTTATTGTGCACAACAGACTTGTTTTTCCGCAGCCGGCTGGGCCAACAATTGCTGTACAATGAATTGAAAAGAGCCTTCGAAGATCCTCAAGTTCATCTATGATCGTGTTAGCGGTAGCGAACTTGTCTCCAGATTCGGTTGCCTCGACCGGAAGAGCCTGCCAAACGACGATGAGTTGTGTTGCTGGATCGCTAAAACCGGCCAAGGATACGTGCCTTCTCGCAGCTTGGGTAATGGAGTCTCGAACCAAACTCAACTGAGTATCTGCTTGAGCACCTGGCAAACGTTTGAAATTCTCAATAATATTTACTAGGAGCACTTCAAAATCGGCTATCGATCGAGTTTGTATTGCGTGTGTGATATCGGTTGTTATCTTTTCCACAACTGAAAAACTAAAGCTACGCTTTAATTCAGTGATTGCGAGTTCTGTGGCCGTGAGGTCGAGGCAATTGAATGCGGTTCGAGCCTCGGCTATACGTTCCAGGGCTGATTTGTATGGTTTGTTAGTTTCGGCAATCCGCTGAAGGCGGTCTAAGATTGTTGAACTGCGCTCCCGAATCACCTGCTCGAAATGCAAAAAATCCATTACTTGATTGGAGACGTCACGCTCCACATAGAGATCGGGAAAATAGCGACCACGACCTAGTAAACGGAGTCGGGCTAACGAAAAGCGCTTAGTCGCATCTTTAAGTGAATCAACGCCTATATCTATCCTTGATGTTGGCGAAGTAGGTGGGAGGAGAGGATAATCCTTGTTTAGAACTCGCAGCAGATCATTAGTGGCCTTTTCTGGATCAAGCCAATATGAGGCAACGGTACAATCTAAGGCCAGTGAATCAAGATACGCATTTTTTTCCATTTGAACCGCATAGATTCGTGTATTCGAATGTAACCTTGCCGCATTGATCATTCGATGTGCCCAACCGGTTCCAATTGCGTGGACTGTGCCACATAAGATGACTGGTCCACCAACGGAAAGGATCTTAGCTGCTTCCTGCACGATAGATTCGCCCACAAGTACAGTCCCCTGATGAGACACTTCGTATCCCGCTTCGCGAAGAGGTTTAGCCAATCGCTCCGCTAAATGGGTTTCAGACTGAGCGTGTGCTATTAGAATTTTCATCCTCATTTGATCGCTTTTAAGAGTTCCTGCACTCCAGCGTCCCAGTCTCTCGTCAGGTCCGCGAATCTGAGGTCTCGAAGGATCCCCGGAAGTTCTCCGCCTGTGAGCCTGACGGGAATAAGTCTAACGCCCTGTCCTTCAAGCTGGTTGGCCAGGGCTGACATCCATTCTCTGTTCATCCAAGTGGACATTCCTTCTGAAGATAGACATAGGACTAAGAATGTAGAACCGGACAGCCCTTCGTTTATGCGGTCGACGATAGAATCACCGACGTTAATTTGCCAATAATCAAGCCAGACATTGTGCCCCGCGCGTCTGAGTTCCAGGGCAAGCTTCTCGCTCTGAGAATGATCAGCTCCGCGATGACTAACAAAAACTTTCGACATGCTGTTCTCCACGCCGGTGATTGCGCGATAGACCGGTATTATTTTGCACCTACCCTTGAGGGGGTTGAGGTGTCAAAGTATAAGATCCGAGTGAGTTCTGATCAACGAATTACGGGACTGAGAACTAGCGGGCCTTCCGCTTTGTAACCTCGGTTTGTTTCAAATGGAGAAAAGTCTATTTGGGAAGTTCAATTGAGGTCCTCAGCACTTCGGCGCCACCGAGTATCATTGCTGCGCTTTACGCTGCGGATAATCACGGAGCCTCCTTATTGCCGGTGGATTGATTTCGGATTAATGTGGCTGGACTCGCGGTGAGCGGCCTTTATCAGCATGGGGCAATCGGTTGCGCTGTGGCAGGATTGTGGCAGGAATAAATAGAACGCGGCTTGAGGGAATGGAAGAAAGATGTAAACAGATGTGAAACCCTAGATTTTGCTCGTGGCTGCATCTCGATTCAAATCAATTACTTACGTTTACGCATCCCGCGTGATTCATAACCCCAAGGTCGGCGGTTCGATCCCGCCCCCCGCTACCAATAAAATCAATAACTTAGGCGGCAGGCACCTGCCGCTCTTTTGCTATTGTGGGGAATTTTGTGTCGGTACGCGTTTGCCGTTGCGCAAGCGCTTCCATTGCACGTCGCAAACCCTCGTCGGTGGCGTGGGTGTAACGCGCGGATGTTTGAATGCATCGATGCCCGAGAATCGCCATGATCTCTCGAGTGTTGGTGCCGGCGTCGGCGAGCCTGGTTGCGGCTGTGTGTCGCAGATCGTGAAACCGGAAGTCCTCGAGACCTGCAATAACACAAGCAGTGCCAAACCCGTTCTTGAGATCGGTTCGTGGCTTCTTAGTCTTATCGTTGAAAAACACGTACTCGGTGTGGCCGGTTTCGCAGTGCAAACCGAGTAATTCCCTTCTCGCGATACCATTCATCGGAATGCTTCGGCTGTGGCCAGATTTAGTCTGCTCGCGCTGAGAGTTCATCACGTGAATTAGACCACGTTCGAAGTCAACATTCGGCCAACGCAAACTCAACAGTTCACCGCGTCGCATACCCGTGTGAATCGCCAAAATGACAAGCGGACGAAGTTCCGCTCTCGGTCCGGTGAGCACGGATAGAAGTCGTGCTTCCTCCTGATCGGAGAGATAGCGGTTACGCTCATTGTCTTCACGAAAGCGTTTTACTTTGCGGCAGGGATTCGAAATTGATAACCCGTGATCGATTGCTAACGAAAAGACTTTTGAAAGCAACTCCAACTCTCGATTGACCGTGGAAGGTGCACGCTCGCCGCCTCGTGCTGTTTTGGATGCACGTCGATCCCGCTTGTACTTCTCGATCAGAATCGGCGAAATCTCATCCATTGGTTTGTTGCCTAGTGCTTTGATCAAAGGACGTGAGCGAAATTCATCATGTACCCACGTTCGTTTGTTAACCTTAGACCAAGGTAAGAAAGTGTCGATGATGAAGTCCCGCAGCAACGGAGCGGGAGTTTTCTGTTTACCGTACGTACCTTCATACACTTGATCGCGAATTGCGTGTTCGGCGCGTTCGGCTTGCGCCTTAACGCGTGCTTCTGGAATCGAACCGCGATAGCGCTTGCCGTTGACCCAGAAGTCGTAGCACCATTTGCTACCCCTTTTCAAAACTGACATTGGTCTATTCCTCTCTGCGGATCGCAGCCCGTTTAAGGAATGGCGGCATGCTAACGCTTCGCATTGGGTCGTGTCCATTCCAATATTTCGTCAAGTAAGAAGATGGTCCGATCGCCAGCCTTGCGATATGGGATTCGGCCCTGGCTCACCATTTCATAAACTGTTCTTGTTTTGATCCGTAGCAGCTCGGCGAGTTCCTTTACGTTGAGGAACTTTGGACGTGCTTCATTAGTGCTAGCTCGATTTGTACTCATTGCTAAACCTCAGAGCTTAAGACGTGATTTCAATTAGGACCATCGCGACCCTAATGACGGGTTATTCAAGGTTCGTGCCGTATGTAATGAAAGAGGTATAGGTCTGCTTACGTGAGAATGGATCGTGCTACATGGATATGGGCTTTAGTGAGTTCTGACTAATTTTAATCACCGGCAGTGTTCCCTTTAAATGCTGGAAACGGGCAACGAGTGCTTAAGATTCAATGCACTCGCTTACCACCAGCAGCCTTCCTTTACAAACGAATCTCTGGCGCGATTCAGGTAAACGGGCCGTGCAGTTTTCCGAGCGCAAAGAGCTGGTATACGTCAATTCACAACAGGTGTGTGTAACTCACAACACCCTTTCGGCAGGCTCTTGAATTCTGTCGTGATACTGTCGGCGGCGAGGCGTAGATGGCGTGCTGCCTCGCTAATGAAGATATCTCGTCGCTTCACTCCCGCCTGCGTGCCATGAATTATTGATACGTCTTGCCATCGTGTATTACCCAACCTGCGACATGACGACCTTGCGGGTGATGGTGCGTCCAATGGAGGACTCCGCCTTCGGCATTCCAGACATACTCGCCGTTGAAGCTGACTCGGTCGCCTGCTTTTAGTCCGTCGATTCGCGGGGCGATGTCGATGTTGTGAGTGATCAGTAATGTCTGTCCCGACGCAAGCTGAACGATGAATCGTTGATGTCGCG